>UMLL01064443.1_pt1 | contig 23841 bp, 15 predicted proteins | sample 1966591 | NCBI WGS metagenome assembly UMLL01 (sample SAMEA4836200, study PRJEB28245) | human gut metagenome | biome: gut microbiome; material: fecal sample | place: Denmark | collected 2008 | reverse complement strand
GGCGCTAGGGTGTCACCCTTACACCAACATTTTCGACGCGATCACACAATTTAAATACTGATAGAAATACTGCAAACGAGAGACCCATTGAAAGAATGCTAGCTGATGAATAAACATACCCGTTAAATAGATTCACAGCAAAGTCGTGAATTATTCCTTGCGAATGATACGGAAGGTACAGCAAGAGAAGTCCTGATATAAAACATGCAGTCCCAACAAGCGCCAACTTATTCCAGCTAGTGGTATTAAAATTTACTGTTATCGTAAATAACAGACACCAATTGCGAGAACGATGAGATCGATGAGCATTCCTTCGGCTGGAAACGAAACGAACGGCAAATATCGAAATAATCCAAATGCAAACGATAATGATACTGAAAGGAATTTGTGCTCGCTTCTACTACAGGCTCGAAGCCCCTCCAATATATAGGGGAGCAGCAAAATAAGGCCGGCATCAGAAGTGTTAAACCACCATCCATACCCCGTGGCAATTGGAAAGACCGTATTGATAAAGAAAGAGGCCGAAAGGGGCAAACTGCCCGTAAAAATAGAAATAATCCCTAAAGTTATACTGTAAAAAACAACCTCATTATTAAGAATTATTAGCTTCTTGAGCGCATCTTTAATGCTAAAAGAAGCTCTGTCGGCTATAAACCAAACGGCGATAAACACGAAGCAGCCAACTGCAACTTTTCCAATAGGGAGAAACACTCCCTTAAAAATTAAACGGGTTAAAGGACTAGCAAAAACCGATATATCATCTGCATTATGTATTACAAAATGATGCGCAAATACACACCACATTGAGATTAACCAAAAAAGCTCGACAATGGAATTACGTTCTTTTGCCATGGAGTTCTCCGGCTGGCTTAAGTTGACTCTATGCATCGATACAAGCCAATTGGCGTACAGTAGTGGTGAATTATAACGGCTGAGACGATTTAACAATCGGACCAAGGACCTCGTCACCGCTGTCCATCCAGATGACGATTTACAGCGAAACACCCCAGTCAAATTATGCTTCGGAAAGAATATTGCTCAGGCAGTTCGATAATGAAAGGACTTTTGACTCAAGAGCGAGCCCCCACCACCGGGACCACTCGAGCATAACGGTCCCTGGGCTCCGGCACTAGATTGACAACCACCCTGGGAGACTTAATGAGGAATAGCCGAAGGAACTGAATCAAACCATCGTATTGAGCTCATTCATGATTAGACCATTTCTCAAGTTCCTTTTCGAGTAGGGCAATCCTATGAGTAAGGTTTTTAATCGCCAAAACATGACGACTCACGGCAACGCTAAGAGACAGAGAGATTGCAAGCAACAGCACGATTGCACCCAAAAAAAGGAAATTGGCTGGGTTGACAAACCCAATAGCTGTTGAGCAACTATAAATAATTTGAGGACATATATCACAAATCAAGGCCGCCATACACATCAAAATCCACAACAGAGAGTACTTAAGAAGCATCTTTCCGTTGGACACGAGCCGCAAAACATAGACGAGAAAGCCGCCGAAAAAGAGGGCCGCACCAATCCTCAAAATTAGATTCATTATTTATCTCCCCTATGAACCCAGCACACAAGAACAATGGCTAACGTGACCTTGATCATGTAGTAGACGGAAGAGAAGCCCCCGATGGACGAACGTCCGCCTTGGCGTTCATTCATCTTTACAGGCGCCTCCATAACGGGAAGACCAAGCTTCATAGCCAAAGCAATCGACTCTGGCTCCGGGTAGTCATCAGGATAACTCTTGCAGAACAGGTCGATAGCATCTTTATTGCATGCCCTAAAACCAGAAGTGGGATCGGTGACCACCTTACCCGTAAGCAGCTCGAGCAAAAATGAAAGCCACCTGATTCCAACGCGACGCATAAAAGTTGACTGAAAACCATCAGTCTCAACCAGAAATCGAGAGCCTATCGCCAGGCTCGCCCCACCCTCAATCAGCTTTACAAGCTCAGGAACATAAGAAGGATCATGCTGGCCATCGCCGTCAACCTGAATGTCAATATCATAGCCAAATCTCTGAGCATACTTATGGCCCGCTTGGACCGCTCCACCGATACCAAGGTTCTGTGGCAGGTCCAATATGTTGACACCATGCTCTCGACAAAGCTCAAGCGTTCCATCTTGTGACCCGTCGTTGATTACAACATAGTCATATCCCGCAGCTTTTATAGACGCAACGGTATCGAGAATGCACTCCTGTTCGTTATAGGCAGGGATTATTACGAGAACACGCGGATATCCTTTTGAACATGTTGTTGCAGCAAGAGACAATCGAGATTCATCCATTCCAAAAAAGTTGGCTCTTAGCGACGCTTGAAGAAATTGCGACTCTTACAGCCCAACGCACAGTTTAACTCAAACTTAAGTTTACAGTATCCTGACTAGCCATCGCGAAGTTACATCTCAAGCTTAGATATTTAGCTTGCTTAACTGGGGCCCACACGGAGTCCCCACCCATCATAGCAGGGTAAGGGCCCCGTGCACCTCTGTCTCAAATGCGGAACGCATGTCCTGAGTCCTCAACGCCGTCCCATTCGAACCAATCTAATCCAACTATTATCCCCTCTTACTATAGCCATGACTTATAGCGCTAGTTTAGAAAAATCGGATATACAAAAGCTCGAAAAACACAAAATACAGCAGCCCAAATGGAATCCCGAGCATAAAGGCTGTACATTTAGTCTTCTCTTCCTCATCGCAGTAAATAGGAAACCTGAGCAAAAGACAGGCGAAAGGTATTAACAAAGGTATGAGGTATCGCGCCTGAACACCCGCAACTGTCTGGCTTCCAACTCCTGTAAAGGCGATGTATAGAGCCAAAGCAACTAAATAGCAAGTAGCAAGAACCAGGAATAGAGTCCAAACAATCCCGAAACGGCTAAACTTAAATTTAGTAACTTTTTCATTATCAATAATGCATATAGCCTCAAACAACACGATGGGAAGATATGAAAGCCATGGGAACAGATTGGACACGTCCCCAAGATAAGCCATATTCGTTGATATTGAATTGAGAAACGCCGGGGTCAGCATCGATCCAAAAACGAAATTCGAGATTACAACTATAGTTCCAACTGGATTTGCAAGCACTCCCGTCGTTTGACCAGCCGTAGAGACTTCGGAGCCACCACGTGCATCAGAAATGTTATTTACGACAGAAGAGAAATATGGCGTCAAGAAAGATAAAATCATTATGGCGCAAACGAATAGTGCAGCTCCAATCAAGATACGTCTTTGCTTGCTCGAAGTATATTTATCTGCAGGAATTAAAAGCGCAAGTCCGAATAAGGGAAAATAAATCGCTTTAGCTGCAAATCCGATTGCAAAAGATAATAGAAATCCGAAGAATGTTTTTGCAGAAATATCCTCTTCAGAAACAAGCATCTTCAACAAAAGAGCTGTTCCTAGCAAACTGAACGATATCACACAGGGATCATACGAGTAACTGGCTGCCATTAACACGGCAGACGGGAACAACGCAATACAAGTGAAAAGACATTTTCTGCAAGGGGCTATACGAATTGCGATTCCGCAGATAACTGCATACGCAAGTAAATTAAATAATTTTCCCAATGCAAATTTGATAGAAAATGGGAGATGAAGCAAGCGACCCAAACAAAGGCCGATAGATGAAGGAATATAGGCAATTTTAGAAAGAGCCACACTATCAAAACAATTAACACGTTCGATACCTTCAGCTATATTATTTTTATCGGCCTCTCTGACTAATTGCTCAACAGAGCCACGGTTAAACTCTCTTGTTTCATCTATTGGGTACTTACCCAAAGATGCATCCAAACTAAAGCCGTCCCCCCTATAAAACTGTTCGACTATCATTCGGTCAGAATTTGTTATTTCAGCATTTGTGAGGTAGGAAACACTATTTGCATTTCCATAGTGGACCTCATCATCCCATGTCAGAAAATTTGTAACGGGGAAGCAAATAACTACGGATAGACCGACCGAGACAATGCATGCGAAAGCGAACAGTTCGGGCTTCAGATAAGAAGTGCCCCCATTAATAGCAATCAACCCGATCAAAACAGTAATGGGCAAAGCAGACGCGAACAACACCGTCTTTGACTTATCGAGCGGAATGCCAATAAAAGCGATTAAAACAGCAAAGCCAACAGAAACCGTCAAAAAAAAGAAACACTTCTTAGTATCAGTTTTCTTAACCGAGGCTACAAAGCTCTTCACCAGGCCATAGCAAAGCTCAATGCCTTGAAACGCTAAAACTAAATGAAAGCATATAACAAGACTTGCGATATTCCATGCGTCAAGATCGAAGGGGCCAAACGTCTTCGCACCAGTCAATATGATTAAAACTAGCAGAAAGCTGCTGAGAATGCTGGACGCGACGAGGACGGTTATCTGACGAATAGCGTCACCACCCGACTGTGATTTCGGTTGCAAATATAAGCACGCAACAGCAACGACATCGCAAAAGAGTTCAAGAATGAATAGATTTAAATTCTTATAGTGCAATGATGTCGCAACAGCTAATAAAAGAAGTCCCAGCCCAAAGATGGCAAGCGCGTACTCGCTTTTCTTAATTGCAGGATTATTCAAAACGTGCATCTCCAACTAAAGACAAAATCGAATAGGGTAAGTCGACAATAACAAATTCGTATCTCAAATCCAACTTCACTCAAAAGCTAAGCAAAAGCCAGCCAAGTATCACTTAGCAAATACAAAACGCCTTCTCGACATCCATAGCAGTGGCATCCCAGTTATATCGATTTTCAACAAGCGCCCTAGAGTTTCGAGACTGAAGAGAAAGCAGCTTTCGATCATCAAAAAGCCTGCATAATGCCGAAACCACCTCATCAGATGCCATGGACCGAATTATTGTGCCGTAGCTATCATCTAAGATAAGCTCGCGTGCCCCGCCCACGTCTGTTACCACTGCAGGCGTTCCGCAGGCTGAAGCTTCAAGAAGTACCGTTGAAAAGCCTTCGGAACGAGTTGGAAGACAAAGCACATCTGCTTGCTGAAGTAAGGAGGAAATATCCTCTGTGTTACATCTCCCAAGCCAAAACAAGTTAGACGAACAAGCTTCCTTGACCTCATTAGCCAGCGGACCATCCCCTGCAAGAACAAAACAAATATCACGCTTGGTAATATCTTTTGTGCGAGCCGCCTCAATAATTGAATAAATTCCCTTTTCAGGAATAAGCCGCCCGACAAAAGCTACAACCAAAGATGACTGAGGGATACCTAATTCAGATCGGAAATCTCTCCCCGAAGAAATACTCCTATAGAATGAGGCATTGATTGAGTTTGAAATTACGCCTTTTGCAGTGATATTAAAGTGCTGAAGCCATTCAACACTTTTAGAAGAAATCCCATAGAAATCAGGTTCAAACGACTTTACGCGATCAGTAATCCAATCTTCATATCGGCGAACAAAATAATCAAGAAATGGCTGATTGAAAGAGAGATACGCTGAGCCGTGGTCGAGAACAACAGCCTTAGCACTATGATCCGCAGCAAACTTCAGCCCTTCGAGCGAGAGAGGGAAAAGTCTCGTGTTTATCAGAACACCATTCCACTCATAATCATCAAGGGTTTGCAGGAGTCGGTAATAATCACTGGTTTTTTTGGGAAGAGGAAGTCTTCCATCAAGTAACGGAATGCAAGGAAGACGAATTACCTCCAGGCCGTTTTCGACTGAATGACCGACTCCCACGCGCATCGAATCATTAGTAACGATAACCACCCTATCGCCGCGTGCAGTCAAGGCGTGAGCGAGACCATCGACAAAATTACCAATTCCACTAAGTTGCGGGTGATAATGGTGAGTGAAAATACAAATAGAGGAGCTCATCACATAACCTCATCTGATATAGATGTCATATCCTTAATTCTGTGCCGTCCAGACTTCCCCATCTCCAAAGTCGAGCAAGAGCGGAAGATGGGTATGTCGATTATCCGGTGACGGTATTTTTTTCCAATCGCCATACATCGTTGTAAGATATTTATCCGTCATACGAGGAACAGGGAATTCACTGCCTTCGAAAACCGCACTGCTCAGAGGGAAAATCTCTGAAATAGGCACTGGCGCCATATTCGGCCAGCTTAACGTCAGACAGTAATCAGAGACCTCACCCGTATTTGAGTCGGCAATACAGGAATCGAACAAATCCTGGTAAGAGCATGCGCCTCGAGAAACCAGTTGTTCCACCACGTGCATAGCAGAACAACCAATTTGCTCGAGTTGACCAAGGAACCCTTTATGAGGGACAACAATGGAAGAAGAATGATATAAATAGGCTCTTTTCTGTGCAATTGATGCAATTCGGACTTGCTTTGCACGAAGGCGTTTATCTGTATAGAGCTGGTCATATGGAAAGATGTCGACAAAAATGCCCATCGAACTGGAAGCCTCTCGAGCCTCTTGATTCTCGAAGCGAGTTCCATCGCGATACACCTTAGCAAACATCGCAGCATAGCCAGTAGTATTCCGCGATGTATGGAGCGAATATCCTTCCGGTAACCCACCCTCGGCTAAAGAGCAAAAGCGGTCATAATCTGAACGCATCATTCCGATATCTATATCATCATCCCAAGGGATAAACCCCCTATGACGCATTGCTCCTAAACATGTTCCACCGTCAAGCCACCACCTGATGCCGTGCTTAGAGCAGAATGCGGCGACAACCTGAAGGATATCCAATTCAGTGTTTTGAAGCTTTAATAGCGCGTGAGCTTTAGACATCATCGGCCTATCTCTTTTCCCCGAACCATTGTTGCGTCTGTTTCCCCAAAACAGAAGACTGATAAATAAGGCAAATGGCATTGGATATAAGCGCCGATACAGTAGGGCCATTTAAGCCAAACAGCATTTGCGCAGGAGCCATAACAGCGACAGCACTAATTAAGGACAGCATGCTGCCAACAAATACCCCTCGGTAATTATCAAGAGAAACCAACAAATCGTTGACAAACCAAGCGATGCCAGTCAAAAAGGCACAAGCCAACATAGGCTGAAGGAGATCGGTATGTTTAGCTATTCCAGCGCCATAAAACAGTGACAGCAATAATTTACCGAAAAAGAAAAGGGCAACTGAAGATATGACACCGACAAAAAAGATGCCAGCAAGTATTTTACCTATGAGCGAAAAAAAGGACTTTTCTCTAGAATGGTAACGCTCTACTAGATAACCTAATAAAGGATTATAAATATAGGTCGCACCCATTTGGATAATTGCCACAGGTGCAGCAACTGATGCATAAATACCCAGAGCAGAATCTCCGAATGAATAAGATAAATACTGCCTGGGAATATTCGGCGCCGCAGAAGCAGCAATGCCGCCCAGAACGATGGGCAAACAGCTACATAGGAAGGCTCTGACCTTCGCTCGGCTAATTCCAAGCTTGATTGCAGAAATCCGATTTGATCTTGGATAATCGTAAATAACTCCGATGCCTATTGTCACTACCGTCATAAGCAACAGTGCACCTTCGAGGCTATTAAAAAATCCAAAGACAAGAATGAATGAAAGGAGAGAGCCGATGCCCTGCATTATGAGGGATTTCCCAATATAGTCCATCCTATGACCAACCTGATCATTAGCATGCATGACATCAATGACTAAGCCAGCGGTTTTATAGAGAGCATACAGAAGAATAGCGGGCACCGTACCAATACGACACGTTGCAATGGAATAGACGGCTAACATTGCAAACGCTATAAAAGTAGTAAAGAAACGAAAAGTCAGGTATTCACCAGCAGAGTTTTTCCTTTCAACATCTGCAATTTGCACCGTGTACATCCTGTATTGGGCTAATTGAGAAAACATGTTGAAAATAGACATAGCCAGCGAATAAATGCCTGCAGCACTATATCCATCAGACAGCCGAACGACCAAAATGGTGATAAGCCACTGACAGCCTAAATTAGTCAACGAACCGACGGTATTCCAGAACATATTATGTTTAATCGAAAGAGTCTTCTCTGTGGCCTTCACAAATATAAGCGCCCTTCTAAACCTGTCGAAATGAGGATACGGAGCTATCTCGCAGCTTTAAGTTCTTTTAAAATCAAAATAAACAGCCAATTCGGCACAAGACGTATAATGATATCTGCTTTAGCGATAGACGGGCAAGCTCGTCGGTATTTAAGTAAACCAATTATGGAGCGCCGCTCCCTTGCTTCAGCGAACCCCAATATTTCCTTTAGATGCGGTGAATCGGGAAATCTATCGGCAAATCGCCTAGCAGTATCAACCCTGTTTTTAACTCTTGTCGAATACCAATCATCTTTTGAAGAAACACCTGCAAGGAATCCAGTTTCGTTACCACCATGTCGACGATACTTAACCAAAGGAGTCATAGTAAAGCTGCACTTCCCCAGTTCACTGCAACCCAATGTCAACCACAAGTCATGTGCAGTCGATTCCGGAAAGGGAATCATCGACTTCGCCGCACTCGCATCTAACATGAGAGCCATACCAATGCCGTAACATACGCTTGCGGCCTGTACAGTAATATCCTCTCCAGAGCACCAATTTACTTCCGGCGAATTAGGATGAGCTTTCCTATAACTCTTTACCAGAATATTTCCGTTTTCGTCAATTACCGATCTATCACAAACATCTAGAATTGAGCCTTCTTCTAGCATATGGTTGAGCGAAACTTCAACTCTATTAGGCTCCCAAATATCATCCTGATCGCAAAGTACTACGTAATCCCCTTCCGCCAAGGAGAGCAGCGCCTCGAACGATTTGACATAACCGAGATTATTATCACCGTGATAATACCGATAGGCGTTTTTCGTTATATGCGCTTGGATAAACCGCTCTAATGAATCCGATTCAGGGCAGTCATTTCTAACTAGAAGCGTAAGCGGAAACGTTTGTTTATCTATCGAATCAAGTTGTTCCGCGAAAAACTTAAGATCGGGTTTATAAGCTGAGAGAAGTACGCATACGCCAATATCATTTCCCATTTCTATTTCCAAAAATCCTCCCAAATTCATTGCTAAAGATTATCAAAGCACCCTCAGTTAAAAGAAACTCTTTTAAAAATAGAGTATTTATCCCTGTCTCTTAAAACGAGTGCCTAATATCAATAAGTAACAACCTTCGTTCCATAAGGAATATTATCGTAAATCCATTTTGCGTTCTGGATCTCAAGACGCACGCATCCGGCAGAGGATGGGACCCCCATCGTGGGATCCATCACGCGATTGCTGTTAACATAGTAGGGTGAGGAATGGAATAGGTAATCACCATAGAACTGCGTGTAGTAATAGCAAGTATATCCATGCCCAAAGGAGTATCCCTTACCGTAGACTTGATACTCCTCTATCACCGTAGGCGTGCTAGCCTTTCCCGTCGAACATACATATCGACGGTTTAAGGACCAGTTATTCCAGGATCCAGTGTAAATACTCGTAACGCAACGTGACGTATCGACAAGTATCAGCCAATTTGTATTGCTTGAATAACTTTGAGCCTTAGCATCCATATAGTCTGACACCCACGCGCCGTTGGCCATGAAATAATTCCAGGATCCGTCCACAACGCGCCGGCCAGTAGCCATGGCACCACTAGCGTCAAACCAATACCAGGTACCCCCCAGGTTAAGCCACCCTGTTTGCATATAACCAGACGAATTCAAGTAATACCAAGATCCGTTAACGGCAACCCAGCCGGTTTTCATAACGTAGGTAGATGGGTCCAAATAGAACCAGGAGCCATCCTTGTACAGCCAGCCAGATCGTGCATAGCCAGCGGTCTCATCAAAGAAGTACCATTTTCCGTTAACGTTCTTCCATCCAGCGCAGGGGGAGCCATCGGTTGGATCAGCATAGAACTTACAGCCTCCAAGCATCACAAACCCGTGAGCTTCGATCAATTCGCCATCGCCGTTTGATGTAAACAGTTTTCCATTAAGCAATGCTCCACACAATGAGCAATCAGAACCTGCAAAAGCCTTAGATGGCTCATCCTGAACCGAGTCCTGGACATCAACCCATTCACGACAAGCAACAGCGCCTGAAGCTTTTGCATAATAGCTTTTCCCATTTACAGAAAAATGACCAAGCAGCATTTTACCGTCGGCGGCAGGATCGAGATAATAGTATTGACTACCGTCCTTCAGCCATCCAGCCTTTATAATGCCCGACGCATGAGAAGGCTCAGCGTAATACCAGTCTCCATCGCTCATAAACCAGCCGAGTGACAACGCTCCCGTTGAAGAAAAATGATACTGATTGGATCCGATGACAAAAAAGCCGGTAGCCATTCTATTGTCATTTGCGACATCGAGCCAATACCAAACGCCATTCACCAAACGCCAGCCCGATGCAAGTGCGCCGGAACCGTCAGCGTAATACCAGTCCGTCCCATCAAACGCCCAACCAACAGCCATTGCGCCGGAATCCGATAAATAGTAACGAGACGAACCGACAGAAACGATTCCTCTAGACATAACACCATCATTGGCGGGATCAAGCCAATACCAGTTATTGCCAGTTTGAAGCCAGCCGGTTAAGACTTCACCATTGCTACCCCAATACCATAAACCGTTATCAAGGCACCATCCATTAATCAGTCCATAGGTTCCAAGAAGATAAGGGTGCCCATCAATAACACGTCGACCAGTAGCCATAGAACAGCTGTTAAGGGAGTCAAACCAGTACCATTGGTCTCCAATAAACTGCCAGCCACTTGCCAAAGCGCCTGACGGACCCGCGTAATACCACTTATTTTCAGTAAAAATCCAGCCGCAGCTCATTGCGCCGTCACGAGCGGGGTCCAAGTAGCACAGCGAGTCGTCAATATTCTGAATTCCGGTCAAACGACAGCCATCTAGATAGTAATACCAGGACAAACCGTTCCATTGCCATCCAGATAGTTGTTCTGTAGTCGACGGGTCATGGCTTTCGACAACCTGTAGGCTCGAATCTTCCGTTGTTTTGCCAGCACAATCGTTGGAATCATGAGAGCAACCGCCACCGACCAATGCTCCCGGCCCTCCTGTCGAGTCGCGCTCTACGACACCGTTATCCGCCCCCTCTTCCACGGCATAAGCAGTGCAAGAAAATGCGGGGGCTGTAACTGAGAGTAAGGCGGAAAATAGCATCAAGCCAATTACTCGCCAGCAAATTCGATGTTCAATCCGAGCATTCATTTCAGGCCCCCAACCGGTACCGACTGTCTTGCAGGGAATCTATTAAATAAACGGACGAGCTGCGCCGATTACATTTCCCCTTGCGCTAATAGGATGAATTCCGACACCTTGATGAGGCCAGGAATCAATCATCAAGCCGCCGCCAAGTGCAATTGCAATATGACCGCGGTAATAAATCACATCGCCGCGTTGAATCGAGCTCGTGCTCACGGGCATAAAGATATTGCTTCGATACCAATTCATGGAATTATAGGTTTGGCTTGGATCCCAGCGATGGTTATAAGGGTTGTAAACACCCATATCCATGCCAGTAGCATAAAGGCACTGCAAGACAAAACCAGAGCAATCAACAGCTCCACCGGGAGCGGTAGACCAAGGCTCAATATATTGCGTACCAATATACTCATAGGCGCGCTGGATAAAGGCGTTCACGCAATCTTCCCGCGTTGCTTCGACAGAAATGCGAGAAGGGGTCACATAGGTAAAGTATCCGGTGCAATAGCTAGGCAGCTGAACAGTCCAAGAGCTGACCTGAGGATACTGGGATGGATTTTGCCAGCCAACTTTGTCGCACTGTCCATCGCTCCAGAAAACTCGACGAACGCCATCGATGGTCCTTGCGCCCGTTGCCATAGCGCCGCTGCCGTCTAACCAATACCACTTACCCGAATCTTTAAGCCAGCCAACATGCATGCTTCCATTGGACTCAAGGTAATACCATGTTCCATTCAGGCATTTCCAACCAGTTGCCATTTTTCCGTCAGCGTTTAGGTAATACCATGCACCGCCAGTAAAAACCCATCCAGTCTTCATCACGCCAGAATCGGCATCAAGCCAATACCAATCGCCGTCAATCTGCAGCCATCCAAGATGAATGGCACCCGTTCCGGGCTCAGCGTAAAACCTAAGATTTGCGACATTAACCCAGCCTGACGCAACCTGCCAACCATCAGCTCCAGCGGTTTTTAGGATAGTGCCGTTTTCGCGAATCACATCCTTGCAAAGATATCCATTATCATTTGCGTATCTTTGAACGCCGTCATTAACGGTAACCCAGCTTGAAACCACAAGCCTACCGCTCTGGTTTGCAAAACAATCGTTGCCGCCCACCTCAAATAAGCCCGTTTTCATGAGATGGCTAACAGGGTCCAGGTAATACCAGCTCGTGCCCTCTTTATACCAGCCAGAAATAAGTGCACCAGATTGGGAGGCGAAATACCAGCCGTCCTCGACCTGAGCCCAACCAACAGCCATAGCCCCGTTAGGCTTTAAATAATAAGCTGCATTGCCAAGGTCTAAATACCCAACGGACATCTTACCATCGGAGGCTGGGTCGAGATAATACCAAGTGTCGTTAACGAGTTTCCAGCCAGTGGCCGCGATACCGTTAGAGCAGTAATACCAATCTGCTCCGTCTTTGTACCATCCATTTGCGAGGCCATAGTCACCAAAAATGTAGGTTCTTCCATCAATCTTTTGACGACCCTTGAACATAATGAACGTCTGTGGGTCAAAATAATAGCGAGCACCACCTATCGTTTGCCATGACGAAGCAAGGGCACCCGATGAATAAGCCCAGTACCAATTCCCGTCAACGAGAAACCAGCCGGTTTTCATAGCACCAGTGGCATCTAAATAGTATTTCCCGCTCCCGAGGTCGACAAAACCAACCTGCATTATATGGGTGGCAGGATCCAGGTAATACCATGTACCGTCTTGATAAAACCAACCAGCAGCTAAATCGCCTCCAGCATTGGCATAAAACCATTTTCCATCTGAGTTACGTAGCCAGCAGTTCTGATATAGCGCGCCAAAAGGCGTTGCGGCATTGCCGTCATTCGCATAAAACGAAGCAGTCGATCCGCCAGCATCGGTCACATTGAAATAACCTGTCTGCATTGCACCATCATTGGCTGGATCAAGCCAATACCAATAGCCCCCGCTTTGCAGCCAGCCAGTTTGGTGTTTACCGTTTTTTCCGTAATACCAAACTCCAGACGACTCGTCTCGTTGCCAGCCATCTTTTATGACGGAAGAATTATCAGGTTGCAAATCATCGGAAACCACCGAAGAAAAATCCGCTTTTGACTCATTACTCTGAGCCTCAACGGAATCCCGTGCAAACGCGACATTCGCACTCAGGGGCAAGCAGCAAGCAGTGATTAATGACGCAGCAGCACAAACAAGCGTGGCCTTCTTTTCGAATCGATACATAAGCGACCCTCCCAGATATCTCATTTATTTATTTTAATCCACATTCCAGGATTGATTTTCGTTACTGTCTGTTCAGTCTATGTAGATAAATATATTAAATTGAACATAACGTTCAATCATTCTATTCTTTCCCTAAGCAATGAACATCTTAATTGGAGGCCTGCAGTGGAACTGACCAAGCGTAACTTTACTGTTCTGTACGAATACCTAAAGAACCCATATGCTAGCCAGCGAGAAGTTGCCGAGCGCACTGGCCTTTCACTTGGATCGGTAAACGCAGCAAATAAAGAGCTTACGAATGAGGGCCTTCTCGAATCTGACAGCCTAACCGACAGCGGTTACGAAGCACTTCACCCCTATAAGGTTGAAAACGCAGTGATATTGGCTGCGGGGCTTTCGAGCCGCTTTGCTCCCATTTCGTATGAAAAGCCCAAAGGCCTTTTAAAGGTACGTGGTGAGATTCTCATCGAACGTCAGATTAGGCAGCTGCAAGACGCAGGTATCAGAAATATCACCGTCGTTGTCGGCTATAAAAAAGAATATTTCTTCTATCTCGAAAGCAAGTTCGGCGTCTCGATTGTCGTCAACAACGAATATGCATCCAAAAATAACCACGCATCGCTTATGTGCGTAAAAGAGCGGCTTGGCAACACCTATATTTGCTCAAGCGATGATTACCTTCTAAACAATCCGTTTGAAGCATACGTTTGGAAAGCATTTTATTCTGCTCAATATGCTGAAGGCGACACCAAAGAATGGTGCATTCAAACCGGAGCAATGGACAGAATCACCAATGTTACGATTGGCGGTTCCGATGCTTGGTATATGCTCGGACATGTCTACTTTGATAAAGCCTTCTCGGTTACATTTAAGCAGATTCTCGAAACGGAATATAACAAGCCGGAAACATCAGACAAGCTTTGGGAAGATCTATATGTCGAGCACATCAAGGAGCTCGATATGGTTATCAAGAAGTATCCTGAGGGCGAGATCAACGAATTCGATTCTCTTGATGAGCTGCGTGCCTTTGATCCGCATTTTATCGAAAACGTTGACTCCGATATTTTCGATAACATCGAGCAAGTGCTCGGCTGCTCCAAATCAGAGATTCACGACGTTTATCCCCTTAAACAAGGTCTTACGAATCTATCGTGCCACTTTAGAACCAATGACGGAGAGTACGTTTACCGCCATCCGGGAGTCGGGACCGAACTGCTTATTAACAGAAATGGAGAAGTAGCCGCACTTAAAAAAGCCAAGGAACTCGGCCTTGACGACACGTTCATTCATGAGGACCCAAAGCGTGGTTGGAAAATTTCGAAGTTTGTACCCAACGCAAAGCAGCCTGATCCGCATGATGCTGCCCAAATGAATCGAATGATGCAGATGTGTCGTTCGCTTCACGAGAGTGGTGCAAATGTTGAAACCGAATTTGACTTCTACCTCGAAGCGAAGCGCTACGAATCACTTCTTCTGGAAAAAGGTCCCATCGACATTCCAGGCTACAGGGAAATGTCCGCCGAAATCGATGAATTGGAGCGCTTTGTACAGGCCGATAATGCACCAAAATGCCTTTGCCACAATGACTTCTTCTACCTCAATTTTCTTATCGATGAGAACGACAAGTACTATCTCATTGACTGGGAATATGCTGGCATGAGCGATTACGCAAACGATTTTGGAACGTGCAGTGTCTGCTGCGAGCTTTCCGAAGATGAAGTCGACCGCGCGCTTGATGCATATTTTGGGCGCAAGGCAACAAACAACGAAGTTGCGCATAACTATGCGCACATTGCCCTTGCAGGATGGTGCTGGTACCTCTGGTCTCTTCTGAAAGAAGCCGAAGGTGACTTCGTGGGCGAGTGGCTCTATATCTACTTCAATTACGGTGCCAAATACCTTAAAAAGGCACTGGAGATCTATCGGAAAGGTGAGTAACGATGAAATTCGGCTTTTTTAGCGGCCTTCTTTGGGGCCTTGATACAGTAATTCTTGGAATCGGCTTGGCGCTCGCGCCCTATATTGGATCGGCGGAAGCGCTTGCATGCGCCTCCATTGCGGGATCTTTTCTCCATGATGCCTTCTGCGCAATCTGGCTCTTTGGATACATGGGAGTTCGAGGCAGATTAAAAGACACGCTCGCTGCACTTAAAACTCGTTCTGGCAAGGTCGTCATCGCCGGCGCGCTGCTCGGTGGACCTATCGGAATGACCGGATACGTATTGGCGATTAATAATATCGGAGCAGCCTACACGGCAATTATCTCCGCCTTCTATCCCGCAGTCGGAGCATTCCTTTCGTTCGTGCTGCTGAAGGAGAAAATGGGCAAAGGCCAGATTCTTTCCCTTCTCGTTGCCCTTTGCGGCGTAATGACGATGGGCTATCTATCGGCCGGGTCGAGTGAGATTGCAAATGCCCCCCTCGGCTTACTCGGGGCGGTGCTTGCCGTTATTGGATGGGGATCCGAAGCGGTGCTGTGCGCATGGGGAATGAAAGATGATGCCGTTGATGACGAAACGGCTTTGCAAATCCGCGAAACTACAAGTGCACTTGTTTATGGAGTGCTCGTACTCCCCCTCTTCGGAGCATGGCATTTCACGCTGGGTGCTATGCCGAGTATGCCCACATTGATTATTGCACTCGCCGGACTCGCAGGAACTGCATCCTATCTGTTCTATTACAAGGGCATTGCGGCAATCGGAGCAGCGCGTGCGATGGCTCTGAATATCTCCTATTCGGCATGGTCGGTGGTCTTTGGCCTGATCTTGCTTGGAACAATTCCCGATATGGCATCCGTAATCTGCTGCGTTGTAATTGTGTGCGGAACAGTTTTGGCAGCCAGTAACTGGGACGAACTATTTGGACGTAAGAAGACGGCGTAGCTAGATTAACAATGTAGCAAAAGGGGAGAGCTCGTCGAGCTCTCCCCTTTTAGCATCATGGCTATTCAATTACCACGGCCTGGCTATCCATCTGTTGCCACGTGCCGAAGAACACCTGGGCATTTCGCGTAACATTGCCGTTAATCGAATCCGAAAGATAGACAATTCCTCGCTCGTCATCATAGCCTTTAAGGACTACGGCATGATTACCGCCCCACAGGCCATAGGAATGCCCGTTATACCAACGCGCAGCGTAACGGCCTCCTGGCCAACTTCCCCACTCGGTATTCCACATCTCAACAGGTTGACCACAGGTCAGTCTGTTCTTAATGGAAGAAATTGACGAGAAAGAAACGTCTTTTGCCTGCTTGCCACTTCCAGCAGCACGCAGAAAGATATTACCAGCAATAGTAATCGCAGGGGCGACGCATCCCATGAGACCCCCACTACTACGCCTCGGGTTGCCATCAAAGGCGGTAACAAAGTTGCCGTTGCTTCCCTTGGGCAAGTAATAATCCGCAATAATCGTCTTGCCTAAACCGAAACCATAGTAGTTAAGCAAGTTCGTAAGGGCAACCGACTCACAGCCAGTAGGAAGTTCCGGGTACTGCGAATAGCATGGGACATCGACCCAAGCGCCAACCATTGCGCCAGATGAACTGAACTTGTAGTCAGTAGAGCCGATCCAATACCAACCGTTGCTCAACATTACTCCCCCACGCGCGGCATCGAGGTAATACCATGTGCCCCCAAGGGAAAGCCATCCCGTTTTCATTGTGCCGGAAGCGGAATCTAGCCAGTACCAGTTGCCGCCATCGTTAAGCCAGCCGGTCGCCATTCGACCATCCGAGTTAAAGTAATACCAAGACCCAGCTATTTGCTGCCACCCAGTCAGAATTACCCCATTAGCAGAACAATAATATCGAGAACCCTGACTCTCAATCCAGCCCGTTCTAACATTCCCGTCATCGTCAATCAGCTGGATTCCCGAATCGGTCATGATGCCTTTAAGGTCAATTACACCACTGGATGACGAATGATACATCCAAGACCCATCACCGTTTGACCAGCAATTAGCCTTCATCTTGCCCGAATTATTAAATATGTATTCACCTGATCCAATAGTTTGAACACCCGTAGCCATGATGTGCGTCGAGGGATCGAGCCAGTACCACGTACCGTTTAGACTGAGCCAGCCGGAGGCGAGGGCGCCGGAGCCTGTCGCGTAGTACCAGGTGCCGCCGTCGAGGACCCAACCGGTCGCCATCGCGCCGGAGGCGTTGAACCAGTACGCGGAGCCGTTGCACTCGTGGAGCCCGGTGGCCATGGCGTGCGTCGAGGGATCGAGCCAGTACCACGCACCGTTTAGGTTGAGCCAGCCGGAGGCGAGGGCGCCGGAGCCAGTCGCGTAGTACCAGGTCCCGCCGTCGAGGACCCATCCGGTCGCCATCGCGCCGGAGGCGCTGAACCAGTACGCTGAGCCGTTGCACGCGTGGAGGCCCGTCACCATGGCGCCGCCCGCGTCGGGGTCGAGCCAGTACCAGGAACCGCCGGTGTAAAGCCAGCCGGTCGAGGCGATACCGTCAGCGAACCAGTACCAGGAGCCGTCGACGAGGCCCCAGCCGTTAAGGGGGCCGCAGCTGCCGAAGTAGCGGCGGACGCCCTGCGCGTCCGTCTGGTAGCCCGTCAGCATGGCACCCGTCCGGGCGTCGAAGCAGTAGGGCACGCCGCCGACGGATACGGGGCCGCGCGCCAGCGCGCCGGACCCCGTCGCGTAGTACCAGGTACCGCCGTCGAGGACCCATCCGGTCGCCATGGCGCCGGAGGAGTTGAACCAGTACAGGGAGCCGTTGCACTCGTGTAGGCCGGCGGCCATGGCACCGCCCGCGTCGGGGTCGAGCCAATACCAGGCTCCGCCCTGGCGCAACCATCCGGTATACGCTTTGCCGTCAGAGGTTGCGTAATACCAAGTGCCCTCTTTTAACTGCCAGTAATAAAGAGAGACATCAACATACGCGTAATTCATATCAACGTTTCCGCTAATACCAGAAACTTTTCCGCGGCTTGTATACTGCCAAAAGCTGTAACTGCCGGTATAGTGACATTGCGAATTATATTGAGCAATCCAATGATCCCAAGAGCTGCTCTTAAATACAGGGTCGGTCAATATATTGTTAAACCAATTTAGGTTTGCATAAATGCCTGGCTTATATCCAGCACTAGAAATCTTATTACAGAATGTCTGAGCTCTAGATGCAATTCCGGATTGACGACCATCTGCAATAATTGTCTTGTCCTCAAGATCGTAATACACCGGTAGCCTAGGATTGTGCCCCGATAGGCAGTCAATCACCATGGACGCCTCATCAGCTGCCTGCTGATTATCAAAAGCATATGAATAGATATAGACGCCGTAGGGAATTCCGAGTCGCTCGCACTCAGAAATATTTCGATTAAATTGATAGTCAACTCGACCGCCCCAAGATGGAGCGCCAAATCCAACACGCAGAATAGCGAAATCGATACCAGAAGCCTTAACGGCATTCCAGTCAATACGTCCTTGATGCTCACTGACATCGATGCCCTGCGCCGTAGCCCCATCGGGAAGAATGTCCATGGACAATAAGGCTATTCCATCTTCTTCGGAAGAAGCATCCTCTGCGACCAATTGTCCATCCTCATAACGCCAGGAATTCTCAACTAGGGACCGCGCAGCTTCCGCGTTCGAGGGAAAAACAAACACAGAAATGGGCGCAAGGACAATCAACACCAACAATGCCGAAAATAACTTAAGATGTTTGCTCATGTAAACCTCGTCATTCGTTCTTGTTTGCGTCTAGCTTACAACATGGCTGTGAAAGATTCCCGAACATCCAACTGGACAAGGCGCCATCTAGGACGACAAATAACTGCACGCAATACCACAATGTAAACAAGAACTTCCCAGCAGGGTGAAACCAAGGACTCCTGGTCCCTACTCTTTGCCCAAAGAATGCCGACATCAGTTAGCTTTCAAACCAGATGTCAAAAAGGCAGGGGGCCCAGAGAGTCCCCTACAACTCGGAATTCTAACGAATCAATATTACTTTCGATGGACCCAAAGCAGTCAAACCAGAAATACGGTTTCCATAACCGTCACTATGCCAAAACAAGTTTTCGCTCGGCGAATTGCCCCAGAAAAAGCCAATGTGGCTATCGTCCGCATATGGGTTGTAAGGATTGAAGAACACAATGTCCCCCTTACGAGCCAAACCGCTACGTAACAACTCATCAATAGAGTTGAAATAAGTCACGTTTGCGCACGTATCGATAGCGTAGCCGTACCAACGATAAGCGTTAACGCAGCCGCCCCTTCCGGGACCACCACTCCAAGGGGAATGGCTCTGCTCGGCGGCAATTGGAGCTAAATTCCCGCCCGCTTTCATATATGCATGCGATACAAATCCGCCGCAGTTCATACCGGTATACCCGTCCCAACGAGGATCACCCTTTGGATACATGCATGTTTCTTGGCTAAGATGCGTATCATAGCGTGTTCCACGGTAATAGCCATCGTTCTCGTGGCTCATAAGCCAATTGACCAGGCTGGACCTATTAACCCCTAAAACAGAACCAGACGTATTCAACCATGCACCACTTGCATTGAAGTAATAGTCAACGCCATCGATTTTCAGCCACCCGTTAGCAAACATGGCGCCCGAAGGCTGGAGCCAGTACCACGTACCGCCGTCATTAAGCCATCCAGTTTTCATCTTGAATGTGGAAGGGTCCATCCAATACCACGCACCGTTGACATATTGCCAACCAGACTTAAGGACACCATTGGAAGATGCGTAGTACCAAGTATTGCCACTTTCGCCAGAAGCGTCTTTCGACAAAATCCAACCAGACGCCACGTTAATGGCACCATTCGCATCCGCATAGAAAACCGAGTCTCCAATATGAATGATACCCGGCAACGAAGACGAGTCGACGCAACCCGATGCTACAGGGGACCCGTCGGGTGCAATAGGCAACGGATCATTCAACGCACCAGAAGAATCCGCCCATGACATCCCGTCGCTCAAGTTGATCCAACACGAAGAAGCCATCGCACCGGAGTCAAAAGAATAATAGCGCGTGTCGCCTACCGTATATTCACCAGTGCACATTGCGCCGGATACGTCATCAAGGTAATACCAGGCGCTTCCGGACTTTATCCATCGTCCTCGTTGAATAGCTCCGCTTGATGCGGCGTAATACCAAGTACCATCAGCAAGTGCCCAGCCTGTTGCCATGGCACCTGAGCTCGTAAGGAAATAGGTGGACGAGCCCACTTGCACAAAGCCCGTAGACATAACATGGCTTCCTGGATCCAGGTAATACCAAGAATTCCCCAGAAGTAACCAGCCTCCATGCAGCAAACCGTTGGAGTCAGCGTAATACCAGTTGTTGTCAATAAGCGCCCACTGGGAGGAGAGCATGGCCCCTGAACTGTTAAAGATATAAGGGGTGCCATTACATTCTTTCAACCCGGTGGCCATAGAACCGTCTGCAGGATCAAGCCAGTACCAACGACCCCCATCCGAGAGCCAACCTTTTACCAGGGGGCCAGAGCCGGAGAAATAGTGCCAAACGGAAGCATCAAGATGCCATCCGATAAGCATCGCACCAGAAGAAGAGAATCCATACGTGGCTCCCCCGATCTGCAGCATCGAGTCGTGGACCATCTTGCCTTCATCATCCAGCCAATACCAGTTGCTGCCGTCTGAAAGCCAGCCTTTTACCATGGCGCCAGAACCGGAGAAATAACGCCAAGCAGAAGTGGAGCCCGTAGAATCTAGGTACCAGCCGACACGCATTGCGCCCGAAGAGGAGAAGGCATACGTCGCACCCCCGACTTGAACCAACCCATCCTGAGCCATTCGACCTTCGTCGTCGAACCAGTACCAGCTACCGTTTATATGTCTCCAAGAAGAAACAGCGATTGTTCCGTCGGACAAGCCCCAACGCCAAAAACCAGCCCCTTCTTCGGGTGATATCCACCCCCGATGCCAAATAATTTGATTCGAAACCTCAGAAGGGGCCTCATTATCCACCTGAGAGTTCTGCTCGACAGCGAAGGTCGACTCGCGCTGAGCATCGACGCCTGACTCGACAGAAGCAATAGCAACGTTAGATGCGGGACCTTCGTCAGTGTTATTCGAATCAAGGGCGTATAACATCGAGGGCGAACCCAAAAGGAGCCCCAAAGAAACAAGGCCCGAAAAGACCAGCTCCCCGAATGAGCATTTCTTCATAGCAGCACGGTATCCAATCACACAGCGACCCCGTCACCTCAGGGCAACGGGGCCTCAATCAAAACTAACTCAATAATGTGCTAGCCAATTTGCTGGCAGTTTTTGCACTCTCGTGAAGCGCCACGCCTCTGGGCCTCCTGAATAGAGATCTGCGAATAGCCCTTTGCGTCCTTGCCAACGGTGCGGCACTTATGCGTATGGTAAACATCGCTTCCGTTCTTATACCAAACTAAACCATAACCTGGAATCCACTTGCCGTCCTCGCCGACATAATAGGAGCCGACCCAGGCGTTCGTAGCCATGGCACCGGAAGACTGAAGATAGTAGTCGCCGACCCAGGCGTCGTGGGTCATAGCGCCGGAACCGTTAAAGTAGTACCAGGCCCCGTTGATCTCGAGCCAGCCGGTGACCATGGCACCGGCATTGTCGAACCAGTACCAGACTCCGCCAATGTTGACCCAAGAGTTAGAGGCCATAGCGCCCGAACCACTGAGCCAATACCACGTGCCGCCATTGCTGAGCCAGCCGGTTGCCATGGCTCCCGAACCACTCGCATAGTACCAAGAGCCGCCTGCCAAGAACCAGCCAGTGGCCATCGCACCGGAATCGCCGAACCAGTACCAAGAGCCGCCCAGACTGCGCCAGCCGTTAGCAACCATGGCGCCCGAACCATCGAGGTAGTACCACGCACCGCCGATGTTAAGCCAACCAGTGGCCATCACACCGGAGGCATTGGTGTAGTACCAGGTACCCGAATCGTTGATCCAGCCAGTCAGCATGACCCCAGATTCGTTGAAATAGTACCAAGCCCCGCCGAGATTATGCCAACCGGTCAGAAGCTCGCCGCTGGAGTTCGCGTAGGACCACTTACCGTAAATGGAGTCATAGAACCAGCCGCTATGCTGCATACGGCCATCAGCATTGGCGCCAGGGGAGTTTAGGAAGTAGTTCTTGCCGTCAATTTGAACTCGGCCGTATGCCATATCATGGCTTTCGGGGTAGAAGTAGTACTTGTCCCCACCGATAGACTGCCAGCCCGAAACTGCGGTCCCGTCAGCGCCAAAATAGTACCAGACGGCTTCATAATCCTTATGCCACTGGTTCGTGACCATGGCGCCAGTCTCGGGATCGAAATAGCGAAGGTTGCCGTCCTCGCACCGAACGAGTCCAGTCTTCGGACGACCGTCGGAATACCATTCCGTAATCGGTCCACCGCCTCCGCCACCGCCAGCAATATCAGCAAATGAGGGCGCCGGGGCAACCGTCATGCAGACAGCGGCAAATGCAACAACTCCCAGCACTGTTAGTCCGCGCCATCTTTCTCGAAGGTTTTTCATACGACATCCTTTCTCCGAGATTTAAGGCTCTCTTAAGTTATTTTTAAACTATCAATTCAGTATTTCAACGGGAAATCGATAAAAGGTGTCTTTGTGACTGCAATTTAAATATGAGTCGCCACACCTCAACCGTTACGCTAAATAGCTTCTGAGTCAAACCGAGCACATAAGCGAACCAATTTAATTAATACGGCCACCTAAAAATCCTGACACACGTTTTCGATATGACAAGAGCCGCTTCAACGAGGAGTACTTGAACCCCACCGCTCTTGCAGCTCTTGAGGATACTTTGCCGGACCTTGGAATTACTTCGCTCTAAAGCGAGAAGTACTCACTGTCGGAAGATAGGTTTGGTCCGAGCCACGGATCGCCTCCCAAGAAGAACTCAGGCCAGCGCTGCATGAACAGCGCTTGCTCGCGCTTCCAGCGGCGCAGCTTTTCCTCGTTGGCCTCTTCCCTGCCGCGCGAGGTGAACTCGTAGTGGCACAGCTCGGCATGGGGCGTAAAGATGCTGTAGGTAGTCGTCCTAACAACGTTTCAATACTCCTCCTGCATAAGGTTCCGCAAAGGCCGCTCGATGAACGACATCTGAATTGCGATGGTCAAGAATAAGGGTATCTCTTGCAGCAAATAGCATTGGAATATAGGAGCTTGGAGCCAGTAAAGATCGCCTAAGCAAACGGCAAGTAAAAGGGACGCATGAACGGTGGTGACCGGCAGCAAAAAAACACCAACTTTAGTCCATCATCAATGTCAATCTATGCAGTTCCGCAAGTACGCAAATTGCTTCAGAAACTTGAGCACCCGAAATAGCGGCTAGTTGTTACGTGCCAAGACGTTGTTTACGCCGACGATGCGTGACATCGGGGGCAAGCCCCGCATGTGCTGTGAGGACGGTCCCAATTGTAATGCTCGATAAAGGGGTCGAGGGGTAGTGTCGAGAAAGTTGGTGTAGCGCCCGATCCGAAGCG
>UMLL01057047.1_pt1 | contig 24082 bp, 14 predicted proteins | sample 1966591 | NCBI WGS metagenome assembly UMLL01 (sample SAMEA4836200, study PRJEB28245) | human gut metagenome | biome: gut microbiome; material: fecal sample | place: Denmark | collected 2008 | reverse complement strand
AGGCACATACCGTGTATAAGTACGCTCTGAATAAGTGTTCGTTTATTCTATAGGTATTTTTATTCATTTCGACGGTGAAAATTTAATATTGTTGATTTTGTAAACTTTGTATTGAACATTTTGTAAATCAATGTTATAATCTTGTTATGGACTTGAAAAATACCGCATATTTTTTTGCAGCGTTTCGCAAGTTGCTCAAAAGTTACACCGATTATCAACTCAAAGAATTGAAAGGATATGACCTCACGCCAAACGAGATAGTCGTTCTTTCGAGCATAGGAGTTGTCGGAATGGCGAGCGACATTGCTCAAAACGCTTGCGTGTCGAAAGCGCTTGTGTCAAGAAGCGTAAAGGAGCTTCGCGAAAAGGGGCTTATTTCGGCGTCCATTTCGGAAGTCGACAAAAGGGAGCAAAAGTTGTCGCTTACGCCCGAGGGCGAAAAAGCGGCGCAGTTGATTGCGGATGCCAATCAAAATTTTTATAAAGTTGCGTTCAGACGCTTCGAGGACAACGAAAAGAGAGTGCTTCAAGCACTGTTGCAACTGATGCTAAACAATCTTGACGAGGAAGGGGAATGAAATTTCAAGATTTGATCGATAACAGGGAGGAGTCGGCAAAGCATGCGCGCCAAAGGGTTTCAACCGTTTGCAATACGTTTGAAAATCGCAAATCGGGCAGCGAACAAGAAGCGCAAACGAGCGCATTTTTAAAAGACCAACTCCAAAATGTATGTGAAGTGAAGCAAGAGTTTTTCGACGTGTATCCCGAAGCGTATTCGGGAGTGTTTTACATCGTTCCGACGTTCGCTTTGCTTGCAACCGTTGCGTACTTTTTTACGGCAATGGTGTCGCTTGCGCTCGCGCTTGTGGGCATAGTGGTTTTCGTCGTGCAGTTTTTGACAAATTCGCATGCGCTTGACTTGCTTTATCCCAAGAAACAATCGAGCAATTTGACGGCGGTTTTGCCTTGCAAACGTCAAGCCGAAAAGAGAGTTTATTTCGTTGCAAACGTCGACGCGACAAGAGAGTGGACGCTCAAATATCGCATGGGCGGAACGATGTTTATCGCAACGCTGTTTTGCTTGCTCGGAGGGCTTTTGTACCTTGCCGTCGCAAACGTCGCAAGATGGGTTATTGTCGGAGGACTCGGCTCGCAAATCGCAACAGGAAGTATGCTTATTGTCGGTTACGTTTCGCTTGCGTTCGTGCCGTTTTATATCGCAACCTATTTTGCGATAAACAAATCGAAAGTAGTGTCGGGTGCAAACGAAAATATGAGCGGTTGCGCGCTTGCAATCGAACTTTTGCAAAGCATAAAAGACAGCGGCGTCGAGCTTGACCACACCGAAGTGGGCGTGATACTCACCGGAAGCGGCGCAGTCGGTGCATGCGGCGCAAGAGAGTGGTGCCAAAAACATTCGGACGAGGACAAAACGAAAACGGTGTTCGTTTGCCTCAATACGCTCAAAGAGGTCGATTCGCTTGGCGTAAACACGCGCGAGGGCAACGGAATCGTGAAAAACGACGTCGCTCTTGCGGACTTTGTCGGAAGTTGTGCTCAAGACGTCAAAGTGCCGTTCAAAAAGCGCAAGCTTCCTTTCGGACATACCGACAGCGCCGAGTTTTCAAAGCGCGGATTTTCAAGCGTCAGCGTGACGGGATACAATCCGCACACACCCGAGTATTTGCACACGAGATACGACACCGTGGACAACGTAAGCGAGCCGTGCCTTGCAAACGCTTTCGCAATTTGCGTAAGCATTGTCGAAAAACTTGACGAATAAAACCGATTTCAAAAAAATCGAAGCACCCGCAAGGGTGCTTTCTTTTTTTAACGCATACTTTTCAAATTGACAAACGTATGCTATAATGCAAATAAGCCGTGCAGATTTGTTCGGATATCAACAAAAAGAGGGAAATTATGAAAATCATCTTCATCGGTGCAGGCATGGCATCGCTTGTCGCAAGCGAAAGACTTGCAAGAGCGGGTTACGACGTGAGCGTTTTTGAAAAGGACGCATACGAAAATCTTTCATACGACTGGCACGACGACGTCAATCGCGACGCTTTCGATATGTTCGGCTTGCCGCTTCCGAAAGAGGACACATATTTTCCCAAACGCAACTGGACGTTCGTTCCGCCGTTAGAGCGCATAGAGGTGAGTTTGCACATTCCCGAAAAGGAACTCGACTGGTCTACGGAAAGACGAATCCTTGCGCAACAATACGTTGACAGAGCAAAAGACGTTGTGGATTTTCACTTTTCAACTCCCGTTCAAAGTCTTATCGTTGAGAACGGCACGGTCAACGGAATCGTGGCAAACGGTGAAAAATTTTATGCGGATCTTGTCGTTGACAATTCGGGAGCGATGTCGCCGTTCAGGGCGCAATTGCCGAAGTCGGCGCATGTCACCGCAAAACCTCAAAGCAACGAGATTTTTGTCGCATACCGTGCGTTTCACAAAAAAGCAGACGGCGTAAAAGATCCGCAAAACACCAACAAAGCGTACCTGAAACATCTTGGCGAAGAGGGAATAAGTTGGAGTATAATAGATCCGGCAGGCACGGTCAACGTGCTTATCGGAAGAGCGGGAGAATTGCCAAAATCGACGTTTGACAGAGCATATAAGGCACTTAAAGCCTCGAATCCGATCATAAGCGACGACATCGTGCGTGGAGGACGCACTTGCATAATCCCCATTAGATATCCGCTTACGCGTATGGTTGCCGACGGCTATGCGGCAATCGGCGACGCTGCGTTTATGACAATCCCCATGATCGGAAGCGGCATCGAAAACTCAATGAAAGCCGCTTGCATTTTGGCGGACACGATCATCAAATCGAACTCCGTCAAGAAGGAAGACTTGTGGAAATACGAGGTTGAATATTTCAAACTTCGCGGCGGCGATCACGTGGGGATCGACATTCTCAAACGCTGGCTACTCGGCGCAAAACCGCAAGACCTAGATTGGCTCTTTGAAAAAGGCGTTGTGGACGATGGCAATATGGCGGCAGGCGCAACGGGCAAACTTATCGTGCTCTCACCCAAAGACCTCGTCGTCAAAGTGGCGAGAGGCTGGACAAGACTTCCGCTTTTGCTTGCAATGAACAACATGCTTATGCGCTCAAAAAAAGCCGCAAAAATCGCAAAGCACATTCCCGAAACCTACGACGAAGAGAAAATCGCAAGGTGGGAAAATAAAATCGAAAAACTTGTATATCACAAGTGATTTAAGCATAAACACAAAAAAAATCGTCGCAAGCGCGACGATTTTTTTGTTGTAAAGACGAGTGTGTTTTGTGGTTCTATCGTGTTTGATATTACAAAATACCTCTGCGGTTGGTCTTCATTTCGTTGCGGAAACCTTTGAGTTCGGCAAGCAACTTCGATGCGATTTCGGGATAGGTCTTTGACAGGCTGTATCCTTCCGCCGGGTCGGTGTCGAGGTTGAAGAGGTAGTTTTTGTACACTTGGTCGATGAACGCCGAGTTTTCGGTGCGAACGCTGTCGTAGTACTTGAAGTCGTAGGTCGTTCCGTCAAGCTCAACCGCCATTTGCACGGCTTGACATTTGCCTTTTTTGAGGTAGAAGAGTTTGTCGTGCACGCGCTTGGAGGTCGAGGCGGTGCAGTTCCAAAGCGACGTAAGGTCAACGCCGTCGATGATTCTGTCAGAGGGCAGATAGACGCTGCCGTCGCTGTTTGTGATGCCGCAATAGCTCAAAATGGTGTTGAACAAGTCGAAGTTCATGCTGCTTGCGTCGATATGTTTTGTCTTTGCGGTGGTGGGAGTGCTCGATTTCGTCTTGCTTGCGACGTTTGCTTGCGAGGTACGCTCGGCGTTGTTTTCCCATTGATAATAGGTGTAATATTCGATTGCGATTTGGTCGCCGCTACCTACGCCGCCGTTTGGGTAGCTGACGAGGATAGGCACTTTCATACCGCCCTCGAAGGTGGTGTTTTTTCTGCCTCTCATATCACCGGTTACGCCCTCTCTGCCGGGGCCGTTGTCCGAGGTGAACACGATGAGGGTATTGTCGTAAAGCGAACCGCTGCCGCTCGAATCCGGCGTGGATTTGAGATAGTTGAGAATATCGCCGAGATATTTGTCAAACTCCTCGATGCATTGCACGTAGGTGTCGTCGCTCGTGTTGCCCTTGCCCGTGCCGGAGTTGTCCGAATAGATGGGGAAGTGCGGCCACGGAGTCGTGTAGTATGCAAGGAATTTCTCGTCGTTTTCAACTGAAGAAGAGATAAATTCAAGCATTTTTGCGGTGAGCAATCTCGTGCTTTCGGATTGGTCGAGGTTTTCTTTGTGAGTACGCACTTCTTGGGAGTGGAAGTTGCCTTGCTCGTCCACGTAGTCCTCAACCCAGTTGTACGGCGTCATATCGTTGACGTAATAACTGCCGTAGAAGTAGTCGAAGCCTTGGTTTGTGGGCAAATATTGACCGTAGTCGCCGAGATTCCACTTGCCGATGCAGCCCGTGTTGTAGCCCGCCGCTTGCAATACTTCCGCAAAAGTGATTTCATCGCCCAAAATTCCGTCGACGTTGTTGAGGAACTGATAGGGATTGAGGAAGTGCGTAGGCGACCATGGATTTGATTGAATGTCGCTGGGGAATACGACGTTGTCGAGGTATCCGCGCGAGGAGTATCTGCCCGTGAGGATGGAGAATCTCGAAGGAGAGCATACAGGGGATGCGGAATAGAAGTTGTCCATCATGATTCCGCCGTCCGCGATAGAGTCGATGTTGGGAGTGTTGATGGTTGCGTTTTTGGAGTCGGTTACCGTGTCGCTTGCAGAGCTTATTTTGTTTGCGAGATAGCTGTATGCCGAGATATCGCTGTACGCCATATCGTCCATAAGAATGACGAGCACGTTGGGTTTGTCTTGCGTCGTGTATTTGTTTTTGACGCTTGCAAGATAGTCGTCGTGTCCCGCTTGCAAACTCTCAACGGTTGGACGGCAGCGCAAGTTCATAAAGAAAACGTACACTATCGCCGTGCCTACCATAAGGAAAGAGCATACCGCGCAAGTGATTTTGAGAGCGGTTTTCTTTGTGATAAACTTGTCGGACACATAAACCAGCGTGGCAAGCAACACGGGGAAGAGCACAAGCACCAAATTGTACCAAAGGTTTTTGCCGAAGCTCTCCGCACCCCAGATGAGAAAGAACACGAAAAGACCGCATATGCACACCATATAGGCAATCCACATATACAGCCCGACGTTGCTCTTTGCAAGCACGCGCGCAAATATAAGTACGCCCGCAACTATTGCCAAAACGTTGGCGATAAGCGGCAAAAAGTTGTAGCCGGTGCACCACATTACGAGCATAAACGCCGAGCAAAGCGCAAGATAAACTATGTCGAAAATGCGCTTTGACTTGTCGATATGCACAAACTTTTTGTCACTGACGGCATCGACGTCGATTGTGTCGTTTTGAATGTCGTTTTCAAATTCGTTCATATGTAAACCTCAATATTTATTTTTCGTATTTGTGCGGCATGCGCCGATTGAATGAGTGTTTTAGGCTCTCTTCCAAGATTTTACGTTGAAGAGCAGGAGTATAGGCAAGATTTCGAGTCTTCCGAGCAACATATCGAAGCAAAGCACGAGTTTTGCAAATATCGAATAGCTTGCAAAGTTGCCCGTAGGACCGACCGCGCCGCTTCCGGGGCCTATGTTGTTGAAGCATGCAAGCACGGCGGAGAAGTTGGTCTCAAACGCGCTGTACCGACCGAAGTCGTTGTTTTCAATCGAGATGAGCATCACCGATACGAGTATGATGAACATGTAGATGATAAAGAAGCTCTTTACATTGCGAATGGTTGCATCGTCAACGGGTCTGCCGTCCATTTTTACGGTGTAGACGGAGCGTGGAGAGAGCGTCTTTTTCACGTTTATGACAGACGATTTCGAAAGCATAATGACGCGCGATACTTTAAGTCCGCCTGCCGTTGAGCCTGCGCAACCGCCTATGCACATCACCGCAAACAGAGTTATTCTTGAAAGCACCGGCCACGTCGTGTAGTCCGCAGTGCCGAATCCCGACGTGCTAATAAGCGACGATACGTTGAAAGAGGCGGCGCGAAGAGCCGTTGCAAAGTCGGTGTACGTGCCGGATGCCATAAGATTTGCAACGATTATTGCGATTGCGGAAACGAAAATGCCCAAAAACCAGAACACTTCTTCGTTTTTCAGAGCTTTTACAAAGTGCCCCACAAGCATAAGGAAATATACGTTGAAGTTTATGGAGAAAAGTGCCATAAACACCGTGAGCGTAACTTCGATACCGACGGAATTGTAGGCGGCTATGCTTGCTGCTTTTACACTGAAACCGCCCGTGGAAGCCGTTGAAAACGCGTGGCAGAAACTGTCGAAAACCGGCATTTTGAGCGCGCAGAGTATGCCTGCCAAAATGAACGTCATCACGATGTAGATTGCGTACAAGATGAGGGAAGTAAAGCGCAATTTGCTCACGATTTTGCCGAACGACGGCCCCGGTATTTCAGCTTTTGCAAGCGCGGTGGACATTTTGTCGTTTTGCGGAATAAACACGATGACGAAAACCAGCACGCCCATACCGCCGATAAACTGCGTGAGCGAACGCCAGAAAAGCAAGGATTTTGGCAGAGCTTCGACGTTTGTGAGTATGCTTGAACCCGTCGTGGTGTAGCCGGATATGGTTTCAAAAAGAGCGTCGATGTAGTTGGGAATATATCCGGATACACGGAAAGGAATGGCACTTACGAGCGCAATAAAAATCCAAAACAGAGCGCACATTGCAAAGCCGCTTGTGGAGCGCATGTCGCGTTTGGCTTTTGGGGGACGCACGATGATGCCTATCACGCCCATCAACAAACAAACGCCTATCGCTATGCCGAAAGCGAGTATAGTCGTATCCTCTCCGTAGCCTATTGCCATGAAGAGAGGGATGGACATCAATGCTCCGATTATGACGGCGATTTCGCCTAGAACGAATGCAAGCAAACGTAAATTCATAACACTTAGTTTTCGAGAATATCTCTCAAATCGTCAAGACCTTCTTCCAATGTGACGATGATGACGTTGTCGCCCTCTTTGATGACGTCTTGTCCGGAGGGGGTGATAAGCACTCCTTTGCGGATTATGCCCGCAACGAGCAAGTGCTTTTTGAGGTTGAGTTTTTGAATGGGTATATCGAAATTTTTGAAATTCGCTTTCGCTTCGAATTCCAAAATTTCGGTGGTGTCATCAATGATGTGGAACATACGCTTGACGGTGCTGCCCGATTTGTTGCTCAAAAGACGCACGAAACGGATGATGTGGTCTGCGGTGGAGTTTTTTGTGGACACCGCGCTGTAAATTCCGCTCTTTTGCAACATATCGTAGTAGCCGAGTTGGTCGATTTTGGTGATGACTTTCGGCACGTTTTGAGAGGAGGCAAACATGCTCATTATGATGTTTTGCTCGTCGATATTGCCAAGTGCGACGAAAGCGTCGGTTGTGGAAATGTTTTCTTCTTTCAGAAGTTCCTGATCTGTGCCGTCGCCCAAAATGACGTCCGTTTTTCTGAAATCTTGCGAAAACATCCGAGCTTTTTGTTCGTTTTTCTCGATGAGTTTGGAGTGGATGCCGAGTTTGTCAAGCTCTTTGCAAAGATAATACGCAGTCGTCGAGCCTCCAACGATGATGACGTCTTTGGATTGCTTGTTCCAGCCAAGTTGCTTGAAAAACAGCGATATGTCTTTTGCCGTTGCGGTGAGGAAAAGTCTATCCTCCGCGCGAATGACGAAATCGCCGCCGGGGATAATTGCTTTTCCGTCGCGTTTTGCCGCACAAATAAGGACTTTTGCCTTGAATTTCGAGCTCAAATTTTTGAGTTCGAGTCCGACGAGGTCGCTTGTTTCGTCAACCCTAAATTCGACAAGCTCGACTTTTCCGTTTGAAAACTCGTTGACTTTGATTGCCGAGGGGAAGCGAAGCATACGGCTTATTTCAAGCGCGGCTTCGTATTGCGGATTGACCAAAAGGCTGATGCCCAAATTGTTTTCGTTGCCGAAAAGTTCAAGATATTCGGGCTTCGAAACGCGTGCAATCGTCTTTTTCGCACCGAGGCGTTTTGCGATGATGCAGCAAAGAATATTCAGTTCGTCATGGTTGGTCGCGCCGATAAAAAGCTCCGCGTACGCAACGTTTGCTTCTTTAAGCACGTCCGCGCTCGCACTGTTGCCTATGACGCCTTTTACGTCGAATTGGTTGACGGCTTTTTCGACTTTGTCACCGTTGATGTCCACCACGACGACGTTGTGTCCCTCGTCCGCAAGTTCTTGCATAAGGGTTGTGCCGACTGCGCCCAAACCGCTGATAATAATGTCCATTGCGTTCCTCTTTGTTTGAGAATTATATTGATTATAACACTTATAGTAAATAATAACAACTATAAAATTGCGCGTGCGCGCGAATATACTTTTCGTGTTGCGACTTAAAACCTTTCGGGATTGCGAAATTTTGACGGGATTAAACCGCAAGATGCTCCCGATATTTGACCAACTCTATTGAAAACGGCATTATTGCGTGGTATAATATCGATATGAAAACGCGAATTTATATGACCAAAATGCACCAACAATGGACGTACGGCGAGCGCGAGGACCTTTTGCCGTATCTCGACGGCGAGGACGACGAGATTTTCGAGTATGCGATTGAAAATCGAAATTTCGCAATAATCCTCAAAAACGATATGACGTACGATGTTTGCGACACAGAGGACGAAGCGATTGAAAAAATCGCGTATATCTATCGCAATTATGCCGTGGTGCAAAACGACAAAGATTTGTGCTACATCGCGCGCGACGACACGGACAAACGATACAAAACGCCTGCCGACGCGCAAGCGGACGGCGTATTCGATTACGTGTACGTGCCGCGCGATATGTTTTTCCTCTCCAAGTTCGGCAAAATCATCGCTATCGGACACAGCGAGGACGAAATGCGCGAGAAAATGTACGAGCATTACAGGGCGAAATACACGTATTTGTATTGACTTGATTTTATCGCTTTTCGGCACGCAAGAAATCTGTTTGAATTTTGAATTGATTTTGCCTCAAAAGCACAAAAAAAGCACACCGAGCGGTGTGCTTTTTGGTTTAGACAATTATCAGGCAAGGGTTGCGGTTTTGAGTTCGTATGTCATCATATTGGTGCTGCCGTCTTTTTTGAAAGGTTCTTCGATTTTGACAAGCACGTGTCTCATTGCCCAGCCGTTGAATAAAACGTCGCTTGCAGCATAATAGAGAGTTTGCGAAACGCCTGCGACTTCCGTTGCGCGCGAAACGTAGACTTTGTAGCATTCGATGCCGTTGTCGGAATATTTCTCACTCGAAGCGGTGTAGGGCGTTTTGACGTTGGTTTTGCCGTCCGCTCTCGTGGTGAGCGTCACCGAACCTGCTTCCGTTGCGGAAACGAGAGGCACGGAGAATGAGAACGCAAGCGAATCGCTGAACGTTGTGATAGTGCGCAACGCTTGATGGAATTCGTTGTTGTCGAAATAAGTCGTTCCGCCTGCTTCCACACTGCCTTTGCTCTTTTCACCGTTTACGGTGCGAGTGTAGGAGAACTTTTTGCCGTCGTACGAACCGAAAAGACGGAAAGTTTCCTTTTCGCCGTCCTTTTGCACTCTGTACGAGTATGCGGGCACCATGTAGCTTGAACCGTTGATGAGCTTGAAGTAGCAGCCCGTTTCGTACGTTTGCGTGCCGACGCGCAGCAAACCGTTGACCAAAATGCCTGCGGAAAGGTTTTCAAGATTGGTGTCGCTCGAACCGAAGTTTTCGATCTTTGCGCCTTCGCCGTACGCTTTGAGGGTGACATTGTACGTCCCGTCGTAGCCTTCGATTTTGTTGCCGTCCGCGTCCTTTGCGCAAACGTCGTATTCGAAGCTCTCGCTGTTGTGGTCGCTCAAAATGTTGCGAAGCTGACCTTGCGTGGTTGCGGTGTTGTTGCAAGCCGTCATCGAAACGCAAGCAAGCGCGACGACAAGCACTATGGATATTGTAAGTATAACTTTTTTCATAATGTGTTTATTATAGCATAAAAATATATTCTCGCAATAAAAAACGGCTTGATTTTCTTCATTCAACCATAAAATTTGAAAGAAACAAATAAAAATTGTTAATTTTTATTTGTTTTGCTAATGGGATTGAAACGGTACATAAAAGGTGATATACTCAAAATATGAAAATAATCACTTCAAACACGTCAAAAGGCGCATATCTCGGCGTTGTCGAGGTTTTGCGCAAAAACATGGACGGGACGGCAAAAAACGTCGTTATCGCACCCGACAGATTCACCGCTTCGGTGGAGAGAGGCCTTATTTCAGCTCTCGGCATCGAAAGCACTTTCGGCATAGAAGTTATGTCTTTTACGCGCCTTGCAAACAAACTTATCGGCAACGACATCAAAAAGTGTCTGACACCCGAAGGCTCGGTTATGCTTATAGGCAAAGTTATATCCGACAGGCGCGACAAACTTTGTTATTACGACAAAGTCGCTCTCAAAGACGGCTTTGCAAGCGAACTTTACGCCGCTCTCACCGCAATACGCAACAGCGGTATTTCTAGCGAGCAGCTTATCGAGTCGGCAAAGAACGCAACCGCGTCTTTGAAGATGAAAACCAAAGACATAGCACTCATATACGAGGGGTATCTTGCCGCGCTCGAAGGCAAGCACAGCGACTCTTCGACGAGGCTTTACGCTCTTGCCGAGTTTTTGAAAACGAACCCGGACAAAATTGCCGCAACCAATTTTTACATCACCGACATATACGATTTTTCCGCACCCGAAACCGAAATCATAAAGAGCCTGGCAAACAACGCTCTTTCGCTCACGGTGGGGATAACCAGCGGATATAACAATCCTAACAGCCGCATATATCCCGACAGAGTCGCAAAAAGACTTGCTTCTCTTTGCGAGGGAAGAGTGCAAATCGAGAAAAACGACGAAGTTTTGCACGCCTACAAAGACGCGATTTCAAAAAAACTTTTCGCATATATTTCCACCGACGCAAACGATAAAGCGGATTGCGCAGACAAAGTGATTTTGCGCTCGGCAAAGAATAGAAACGACGAGATTTTGCGCGTTGCCGTAGACGTCGCAAAAGGAGTGAGAGAGGGGAAAAGATACAAGGATTTCGAGGTGTTCGTCAGTGATCTTGACGCTTATGCGCAAGATATAAAAACCGTTTTTTCCAGATATGACATTCCGTTCTTTATCGACAAAAAAGAGTTGCTTTCCGAGCAGGCGAAAGCAAGACTTATCCTTGAAACCATAGCTTGCGTGCGCACGGGATTCAGGCTTAACGAAGTGTGCGATTTGCTCAAAAATCCGCTCTTTGCAACATATTCCGAATACGGCTATGAGGGCGCATATTTGTTTGAAAACTATTGCTTGAAATACAACGTCGAACACGTGCCGACAAAAAAAGAGGCTTGTTTCAAAAAGTGCGAAGAAAGAAAGACAATTAAGGGAAAAGAACAAAAAGGCGGTTTTATCAATGCAAAAATAGACGATAAAGACGTTGTTCTGGATAATTGCATCGAAAACGTTATTCCTGAGAGAGTGAGAAAAGAGTTGATAACTCTCGTAAAACCCGAAAAATTTGCCGGCGTGAAAAACGTAAAGGCTTTCGTTTTTGCAACCAAAGAGTTGCTTGAAACTCTTGCGCCGTGTTATGCGAAATACGTTGACCGCCTTGCAACCGAGAGCGAGTATTTCAGAAAGTGCGCCGAGCAAGTGGATTCAAAGCTGGAGGCGGTGTTCGAAGAGATAGAAGAAGTGCTGGATTACGACACGGATATCGCAGGTTTCGAAAGCGTGTTCAAGTCAATGATAAAGACGCTCAAAATCGCGCTTGTGCCTACGTATCTCGATTGTGTGTTTATAGGCGATACCGATTCAAGATTTTCGGGCAACGGAGATATTTACGTTCTCGGCGCAAACAGCGGAAAACTGCCCCCTCAAAGCAGTGGCGGCGTCGTGATAACGCACAAGGACGAGCAAACTTTGTCCGATCTAGGAGTCGAGATAAATCCAAGCGAAAAACAGAAACTGCTCAACGGTATGTATTTCGTTTGCGACCTAATGAAAAAGCCGCAAGGCAAACTTGCGGTAAGCTATCCCGACAGCGGCGACGGCGGCGCGCTTCGTCCCTCGACCGTTGTGTTCGAGCTTCAAAACATGCTTGAAAAAGACGGCAAACCTCTTCAAATCGAGAGGATTGATTTCGAGCATTTTGAAACCCTCGACGGCACCGATTTGAAAAAAGCCGCACTCTTGCTGTCCACAAAAAAGAGCTGCTTCAACGAAACTTTGAAAAACGGCGTGTCGGGAAGAGCGGACGCAAAGGATATCGACGTTTTCGGCTCGGCGTATTCGCTCGTGTCGGAGGAAGAAAAGAGCCTTATCGAAAAGTCGTTCGTTGTACCCGACAGGATAAACTTGCCGGAAAAATCCTATTTTGTCGGGCGCACGAGCGTGAGTAGACTCGAAACGTTTTTCGGGTGTCCGTACGCACATTATTTCAACTATATTCTGTCTTTGAGAAAGCGCAAGGACGGCACTTTCGAAGGCACGGAAAACGGCACGATTTTGCACTTCGTGCTTGAAAAGTTTTTCGGCGACGTGCGAGACGGCAAGATAAACGACAAGCAGGACGCGGCGCAAAAGGCAAGCGAGTATTTCGACCTTGCGATAAAGGAAAATCATTTTGAAGTGTTGCTCGAAAAAGCGGATACGGGCAGAATCCTCGCGCGCCTCAAACAAGAGGGAATCACGCTTTGTCAAGACTTGTTCGACGTGCAAAAACGCTCCAAATTCATCCCGTATTTGCTCGAAGCGAAAATAGGCGAGAGCGAGATAAAACCCATGTCGCTTGAATTTGACGGCAAAAAGGTGGAACTCAAAGGCACGATAGACAGGGTGGACGTGCTCGGCGACAAGTTTGTCATCATCGATTACAAGACATATAAGAGCGCGGATTTACCCCTTAAAGAGCTTTATTGCGGACAAAAGATTCAGCTTTACGTGTATATGAGAGCGGTTGAAAAAAGCATAAACGCAACGCCTTGCGGAGTGTTTTATTTCCCGGTGTTTTCAAGTTTTACGGACGAGGACGGCAATCGCTACAAATACAAAGGGCAAGCGTGCGACAGTCGCGAAACGCTTGGTTTAATGGACGAAATGACGCTTTCAAACCCCGATTGTGCGATTGTGCCGTACAAAACGGATAGAAAAGGCGAGAACTTAAATCCCGAAATTCACCTCTCGAAAGAGGGCTTCGACGCACTCGGCGACTATGCCGTCGCAATCGCGGGAGAGGGAGCAAGCAAGATTGCCGAAGGGTACATAAAGCCCTCGCCGCTCAAAGACAAATGCAAGCGTTGCGACTTTGCCGCAATATGCGCGTACAAGGGCGTTTGCGAAAGAAAATCTCCGAAAGTCAAAGGACTTGAAAGTTTTGTTTTAAACGGGGAGGAGAACGAAAATGAGTGAAAACAAGGTGACCGTATTCGGTAAAAACGCGGAAGAAAGACTTGAAATTTTGCGTGACGAAAAGGGTAATATTCTTCTCACCGACGATCAAAAAAGAGCCGTGCTCGAAAGAGGTCGTATTTTGGTGTCCGCATCGGCAGGCTCCGGCAAAACGTCCACGATGGTCAAACGCATAATCGTGATGATATCGGAGGGCACAACGCTCAAAAATCTGTTGGTGCTCGTATATAACAACGCCGCTGCCGACGAACTTAAAGAGAAGTTACATCAGGAACTTTTTAAAGCGGCTTGCGCGTCTTCGGGTGAAAAGCGGGACAGATTCAGACAAGAAATCGATGAGCTTCCGTTTTGCCATATTTGCACGATACACGCGTTCTGCCAGTCGCTCATACGCGAAAACTTCGACAAACTCGGCATATCTCCGACGTTCGACGTGCTTGACGAAACTCGCCACGCTTCTTATATGAATCGCGCGCTCGATGACGTGATTGCAACCTATACCGCAAGCGGCGACGAAACTTTTTGCGAGCTTGCCGACATTTTTTCGCAATCCAGAAAGGAAGAAAATTTGAAGAGCAATCTCATCAAATTTTACGGTCTTATCGAAATTCAGCCCGACGAAGAAGAGTTTGAAAGGTGCGTGAGCGAGTGCTACGATTCGTATGAAAACAGCAAATTTTTTGCAATATTGCAAGATTATTACAAGACGTTTTTCGCAAACGCCAAGAACGCGCTTTTGCCGATAAAAACGCAACTCGAAGTGCTTGCGCCAACCTCGAAATATTTGCAAAGCCTTGCAGTCGCGATATGTTTTTGCGACGAGCTTGAAAGCAAAAGCAGACTTTTCGATATGTGCACGCTTGCGAGCAAGTACGAAAAACCGCGCGCAACCGTCAGTCCGAAAGCGAGCGATGAAGAAAAGTTGCTCGTCGGCTACGTCAAAGACTATCTCAAACAGTTTCACGACGCAATCGACGAAATGAAAGAGATTTGCAACAGGCAGGACTCTCTCGAATCCGCCCACGAGCAAAACGCAAAATACGTCAAAAAGCTGGTGGAAGTCGCTCAAACGTTCGCAAAAAAACTCGAAGAGCTCAAACAAGCGGACAACGTATTGTCTTTTGAGGATTTGCAGCACAAGGCGCTCGAATTGCTATCGCACGACGAATACGAGCTTTCGGGGGATTTCGACGCGGTGTTTGTGGACGAGTATCAGGACGTCAACCCCACGCAAGAGGCAATCATACGCAAACTTGTCAAAGGCGAGTGCTTTATGGTCGGGGACGTCAAACAGAGTATATACGGTTTCCGACTTGCCGACCCTGCGATTTTCATATCCAGACAAAACGCCTACGAAGAGAGCGTAAAAGAGGGGACGAACGTTTATTTCAACCGCAATTTCAGAAGCGCGTACGGAATCCTCGATTTCGTCAACGGTGTGTTTGACAGCGCAATGACGAAGGCGAGTGCGGACGTCGACTACAAAAAGGACGCGAGATTCGAACTTAAAGACGTTGCGCCGGTGAAATTGGAAGGCGTATCTCCCGAAGGATACGTGCAGGTGCATCTTTTCGTAAAGCAAAAGAGCGAAAGTGTCCCGTCTTTCGGACTTTACGACATAGAAAAAGACGAGGGAGAAGAGGACGACGAGGCAAGTTCGCAAGAAGGCAACTTCATCGCAAGCGAAATCCAAAAGCTCGTCGGAAGAGCAAAGGGCGACGGAAAGTATATCGGTTACGGCGATATCGCGGTTTTGTTCCGCTCACGCTCGACGGGTGCGAAAGAAATCGTAAAAACTCTCAAATCGAAAGGAATACCAGTCAACGAAGGAGCGTTCGGCAAATCGGTTTCTTTGCCGGAAAGAGAGCTTGTGGCGTTTTTGCGCGTGCTCGACAATCCCAGACAAGACATTCCTTTCGCAGGATATTTGTTGTCCTATTTCGGCGGCTACGACGAGAGCGAAGTTGCGTTGATCGCATCCGAAGACGGCGATTGCCTTTACGACAAGTTTTTGGCGGCGGCTCATTCGGATTCGTCCGTTGCGGAAAAAGCGAGAAATACGCTGAAAACACTCGAGAGATATAGACTCAAAGCGAGCTTTGAAAGCGTAAAAAACCTTATGAACGATATCGTCGGAGATTGCTGTTACGAGGCGTATCTCATGCGATCGGGAGAGGGAGACGTGTACGGGCTTAAAGCGTTTATGCAAAGTCCCGACGAGGACGATTCTCTCGGCAAATTCCTGCGCGATTACTGTGAAGCCGACGGCGGCGACAGAGGCGCGACGGGCGGCGACAGAGTGGTCATATCCACTTTTCACGGCTACAAGGGACTTGAAAATCCCGTCGTGTTCGTTGCGGACACCGCATTCGGATTCAATTACGAGGCGGGATCCGGCGATCTCATTTTGACAGGCAAAGGCATGGGCGGCGACAAGTCCAACAACAAAGGGCTTGTGGGGATGAATTCTTTCGATTTCGAAAACAAAACCAAAAATTCGCTCACGCTGTCCAAACTTGCAGTGGCAAAGTGTATAAAAGACAATCAGCTCAAAGAGGAAATAAGACTTTTTTACGTTGCGCTCACGCGCGCCAAACAGCTGATGTATATCACGGCAACCGTCAGCGAAACGAAGAGCGTGGGCTTCGGCGTAACGGCAAGACTGGGCGGCGCGGGATGCGATATCGATTTCATTTCAAACGCGGTTTTCGACGGCGCGGTGAAGTGTGTGCCCTTCCGCCATTACTCCGGCGACGAGGAGAATCGCAGCGTCAAAAACGAAAGGCTGCAACTTTTGCCGAACGATGAAATCGTGAGCGCGATAAAACAGGCGCAATCGTTCGAATATCCGTACAAACAAGCAACTTCGCTTGCGATGAAGTACAGCGTTTCCGCTCTCGACAGCATGGACGAAGATACCGTAAACTTGTTTGAAGATGCGGCGAAACGAGGCACTGCTTACCACAAGGTTATGCAATATATCGACTATTTCGCAAGCGGTTTAAGCGAGGTCGAAGAACAGATAAATTCGCTTGTAAAACGCAATATTCTCACAGCCGAAGAAAAAGCCGCGGTTGATGCAAAAGACATCGTCGCATGCCTTGAAAGCGGGATTATGCAGATTGCGCGCGAGGCGGAAAAGAAGGGTAGGTGCCATAGGGAACAATCCTTTATGATGTACAAAAAGGCAAGCGACGTATCCGACGATTTTTCAAGCGACGACAGAGTGTTGGTGCAAGGCGTAATCGACCTGTTTATCAACGACGAAAAGAAGATAATCGTCGATTTCAAAACTTCGTCGCTCAAAGACGAAAAAACGGTTGAAAAGTACAAAAAGCAACTTTATCTGTACAAATCGGCGGTTGAAAGCGCAATAGGCGCAAAAATCGATGAAATTTTGCTTTATTCTTTCGCAACCGGAAAGACGCTGAAAGTATAGGACTTGTTTGCATCGAATGATTGTAAAACGTGCGGTAGAAAAAGCAAAACCGCGTCTTGAAAACTAAAGGCTGTTTGCGTAAAACGAAAACTCCTTGAAAGACACCAAACGCTCTGCGATTTTGCCGGGCGTTTTTTCTTTTTGCGCACACGAGGAAAATTTTGATAAAAAAGTTCATTTGTTTGAAAAATGTTCTTGATTTTTATGCGTGCGCTATGTATAATTATATAGATATTTCTTAAAGTTATCGACGCGCACATCGGTATCGAAACGGAGGATAATCGTGGAATTTTTCGAAGAGGCGTTTCATTGGCTTGCAGGAGTGTCCGAAAAACTTCCTGTCGTCGACATCAAAATGTTTTTCATCGTCGTACTGTCGGTGATTTCGGGTATTGGCGTCATAACTGCTTTCACGTTGCTCGGCTCTCATGCCCGCAAACTTTACGTTTCAAGCAAAAAAATCAGAAAATACCTTGCCAACGTCGATGCCGTTGACGACGACAACGTCAGCGATTTCACGGCGCATTGTTTCTCCAAAAAGACGCCGCAACAACTTCGCGACGCATGGGTGCAATATCTCGGAGTGCGTTTCGGATACCCCAGCGATATAGTCAGCGACAGCGCCGTCTACGACAAGTTTGTCAAAAGGAACAAAGACGTGCGTTCGGGCGTGTTCCTCGCAATATCCCTTATACTGCTCGGCTTGTTTGCCTTTTGGGGTTACGGCACTTTGCAAGACGCGAAAATGGGCGTCGTACACCTTGCCGCTCTCGTGCTTATCGGCGTGATTTATCTCGTGCTCGTGATTCTTGCTCGCAAGCAAAATCAAAGATGTCTCGAAACTTTCGAGGCTATGCAAGAGGACCTCGACGCAAAGGTCAATCTCCAAATCGAAAGCAATTACGCAACCGATTCTTCGCCCCTTCAAGAGCTCAACGCTTTGGTTGAAGAAATCATTGCGCGCAACACCGCAAAGGCTGTCGATATCGACGAAAACGAGCAAACGCCCATCGAAGCTCTTATCGAGCAGAAAATGAAAGAACAGTCGGGAACGGAAGAGGACGAGCAAGAAAGTATCGACGAAATTCTCAACGCTCAGGAAGAAGAGGCCGAAGAGATTGCCCAAGAGGAATCCGACCAAACTCAAACCGAAATCGAAGAAGGCGACCAAGAAGTTGCCGAACAACAGCATATAGACGAACTTTTGCAAGAGCAAGAGGAAGAAGTCGAACAAAAGGCAGAGGAAGAGGACGAGCAAACCGAGCAAGTCCTTGACGAACAGCTCGAACAAGAAGTCGTAGAACCGCAAGAAGCCGTTGAGGAGCAAGAGGAAATCGTGCCCGAAAACGAAGAAGAGCAAATCGACGAGCAAGAAGAAACCGCTGCGGTTGAAGAAAGCGAACAATCCGAACCTGCCGAGCAAGAAGAAAGCGAAGAGCAAGAGCCTGTCGAAGAAGAGTCCGTTCAAGAGGACGGGCAAGTCGAAGAGCAAGCTCAAGAAGAAATAGTTGACGAGCAAGCGGAAGAAACCGAAGAGTCTCAAATCGAAGAAGCCGATGAAGACAACTCCGAGGACGTAGAGGAAGAGAATACGGCAAGCGAAGAAACGGAAGCGTCCGAGGACGTTGACGACATCGAAGAGGACGAACAAACGGAAGAAGCCGTTGAAGAATCCACAACGGACAGTGCGGAAGAAGAAAACGTAGAAGATTCCGCCAAAGAGGACGTTGCGAGCGAAGAAGAGCAAAGCGAGGACGAGTCCGAAGAGGAACAATCGGAGACGGAAAGCGAAGAAATCCAAGAGGCGCAAGAGGACGAAGAACCCGAAGTGGTCTATGTCGTTGAAGGTGACGACGAGGATGATGACGAGCACGTCAAACCGGCAAAACTCGTCAAATTGCCCAATTTGGTGGACTATATGCTGTCGAAAAATATGCCCAAAGCGATGAAAATTCAAATCGCAACAATGCTTATAGGTACGTACAATAAGTTTAAGGACAGCAAAGAAGATCGCAAAATCGTCGTGTCTTGCCTTTCCAAAGTGATGCGCGATTTGCAAAGCAACAACTAAAAAATCGACGTCGGGAAAATTGTGAGCCGACGCAAAATATCAAGAATATCAATAAAACATTGCGAGGATTGTAAAGATGTTTGGTAAGAAGAAAAAGAAACTCGAAGCAGAACGCCGCGAAGAAGAATTGCGCTTGCAACAACAGCAAGAGCTTCAAAAGCAACAAACCGATCAAGAGGCGGCAAAGAAGCAAGAAGACAAAATTTTCCTTGAAAGCGAACTCATCGATGACGACGAGGACGACAACGCACTCCCCAAAGAGTACGAAGCCATAGCCTATATTCTCAAACAAGAACAAGGCGATGACCTTGTTGCGCAGCCCGTTGACGACGAGTCCGCTCAATCCGAACAAGCAAGCGAAAGCGTAGAAGAAGTCAAAGACGAAGCACCGGCAGAGGAAGCTCCCGTAGAGGAAACCGCCGAAGAAACTCCCGCTCTCGAAGAAGTGAAAGAAGAGCCCTCTCAAGAGCAAGTCGAAGAGCAAGCTCAAGAAGAAACTGTTGACGAGCAAACGGAAGAAGCCGAAGAGCCGGCAGAGGAAGAGGTCGAACAAGAAGAACCGCAAGAACAATCCGTTGCCGACGAAACTGCGAGCGAAGAGCAAAAAGAGGAAGTGGTTTACGTGGTTGACGGTCCGAGCGAGGACGACGACGAAATCGTCAAGCCGGCAAAACTTGTCAAACTTCCCAACCTCGTCGATTATATGCTTGCTCAAAACATGTCCAAGCAAATGAAGATGAACATCGCAACGCTTTTGCTCAGCACGTACAACAAGTACAAGGACGTGCCGGCAGAAAAGAAGATTGTCATTCAATGCATGGCAAAGGTCATGAAGTCCCTCATTCAAGGCTGATAGAATATCGGTTTTGGCAAAAAAACGCAAAATTTTAAACGGAAGCGTAACGCTTCCGTTTTTATGTGGAAAAACGCAAAATAAAACACCATTCGCAAATGCGACGGACATTGCAATTAAAGCGGATAGAATACCGAAAAAAAAGATAAAACGGTTGACAAATTTCAACGATATAAAACTATTCTTCGACAATAAAAAAATCGGCGGATTGCCGATTTTTTTGTGTCGATTCGATTTTTCCAAAATCCGCATTATTTGAGCATTTTTTTCTTGATAAAAACGATGATAAGCGCAATGCAAATAAGCACGTTTATGCCCACGACAACCCAGAAACCCCAAAGTTTGCCCTCGAAAGGAACGCCCGTGTTCATGCCCCAAAGTGCGGCGATCATTGCAGGAGTGTCAACCAAAAGCGTGAGGACGGTGAGCGTCTTCATGACGACGTTGAGGTTGTTGGAAATAATGGAAGCGTAGGTGTCCATCGTGCCGCTCAAAATGTCGCGGTAGATGTTTGACATTTCGATTGCCTGTCTGTTTTCGATAAGCACGTCGTCCCACAAATCGTCGTCTTCTTCGAAAAATTTGACAAGACGCGGGAACTTGTCGAGCACGGCGGTGTTCGCACGCAGAGAAGTGGAGAAGTAAACGAGGGATTTTTCAAGCGAAAGCATCTCGATAAGGCCTTCGTTTTTCATAGCTTTTTCAAGCTCTGCTTGAACGCGTTGGCTTGCTCTGTCGATTTGTTTGAGGTATTGCAAGTATTTTTTTGCAATTACATATTGAAGTTGAAGCACAAAACGAGTGCGTTTGTGGATGTTGAAATCCTTGACGTAGCGTCCTGCCATAAGGTCGTTGATTATGGACGTTTCGTTTAGGCAAACAGTAACGATTGTGCTTTCCGTTGTGATGCAGCCGAAAGGCAGGGTTGCGTAAGTGTAGCGATCGTCGTCTTCCTCGGTGATAGGAATGTCGGTGACTGCCATGAGTATGCCGTCCTCTTTTTCGCAGTGTGCGCGCTCTTCGGAGTCCAACGCCGCTTTGACGTAGTCCTCGGGAATTTTGCATGAGGAACACACGAGCTCGATTTCTTTGTCGGTGGGGTTTGACATATGAATCCATTGCTCGGTGAAATCGTAGCCCTCGACGATAAGTTCGGGATCTACTTCGATGACGGATTTGTTGACTTTTTTGTAGACTTGGATCATTTTGTCCTCCTGGGGCATAGCAATACGCGCCACGCAGGAGAACCTAAAGCGTGTGCGTATTAGTGGAGTTGTTGACTACTTCGTGGGTCAGCGTCCATAAAAGTTGCACCTCTAAAAAAATTTGATAAACAAAGTTTAACAAAAAAAAACGTCGCGCGCAACTCATTTTGGAAATTAGAAAAAGAAAAATTTTGCGTTTTGCGCTCGATTATAAAAAATAATATACACATATAAAATATTTCTGCAACATTATAAAACTTCTTGCAAAAAAAAGCGTTTTTTGTTATCATAGTCAATGAATATAAAGAAATCTTTTAGGAGGAATTCTAAATGGGCAAAAAATACGTTTATCAGTTTGCCGAAGGCAATGCAAAAATGCGTGAACTTCTCGGCGGCAAGGGCGCAAACCTCGCAGAAATGACCAACATCGGTCTTCCTGTTCCTTACGGTTTCACTATTACGACCGAAGCATGCACTCAATACTATGAGGACGGCAGACAAATCAACGACGACATCAAAGCGGAAATCATGGAAAACATCACCAAGCTCGAAGAAAAAGCGGGCATGAAATTCGGTGACAAAGAGAATCCGCTTCTCGTTTCCGTTCGTTCGGGCGCAAGAGCGTCCATGCCCGGTATGATGGACACAATCCTCAACCTCGGTCTCAACGACGACGTTGTGGAAGTTTTGGCAAAGAAATCCGGCAATCCCAGATGGGCTTGGGACTGCTACAGACGTTTCATTCAAATGTTCTCCGACGTCGTTATGGAAGTCGGCAAGAAGTACTTCGAAGCTCTCATTGACGAACTCAAAGAGAAAAAAGGCGTCACCTATGACGTCGAACTCACCGCAGACGACCTCAAAGAACTCGCAGGCAAGTTCAAAGCAGAGTATCAAGCAAAGATCGGCAAACCTTTCCCGTCCGATCCGAAGGAACAACTCTTCGAAGCAATCAAAGCGGTTTTCCGCAGCTGGGACAACCCCCGCGCAAACATCTACCGTATGGATCACGACATTCCGTACAGCTGGGGCACGGCAGTCAACGTCCAAATGATGGCATTCGGCAACATGGGCGACGATTGCGGCACGGGTGTTGCTTTCACGCGTAACCCCGCCACCGGCGAACCCGGTCTTATGGGTGAGTTCCTTATGAACGCTCAAGGCGAAGACGTCGTCGCAGGTGTCCGCACACCGATGCCCATTTCTCAAATGGCAGAAGTTCTTCCCGAAGTGTACGAGCAATTCCAAGACGTTTGCAAGATTTTGGAAAATCACTATAGAGATATGCAAGATATGGAGTTCACCATTCAACAAAAGAAACTCTATATGCTTCAAACCAGAAACGGTAAACGTACCGCAGCGGCTGCAATCCGCATCGCTTGCGACCTCATCGACGAGGGTATGATCACCGAGCAAGAAGCACTCCTCCAAATCGACGCAAAGACTCTCGATATGTTGCTCCATCCGCAATTTGACGCAAAGGCACTCAAAGAAGCGGACAAAGCAGACATCGTCGGCAAAGGTATCGCGGCATCTCCGGGTGCTGCGGCAGGCACGATCGTTTTCACGGCTGAAGACGCGGTTAAAGCAGGCAAGGCAGGCAAGAAAGTCGTCCTCGTCAGACTCGAAACTTCTCCCGAAGACATCGAAGGTATGAAATATGCACAAGGCATCCTCACCGTTCGCGGCGGTCAAACCTCTCACGCGGCGGTTGTTGCTCGCGGAATGGGAACCTGCTGCGTTTCCGGTTGCGGCGACATCAAGATGCACGAAGAAGAAAAATATTTTGAACTCGCAGGAAAGATCTTCCGCGAAGGCGACGGCCTTTCACTCGACGGCTCGACGGGCAACATCTACGACACGATCATCAAGACCGTTCCCGCAGATCCCAACAGCGGTTATTTCGGAAGAATCATGAAGCTCGCAGACAAGTATAAAGCACTTGGCGTTCGCACCAACGCTGATACTCCCCAAGACGCACAAAGAGCTGCAGAACTCGGCGCACAAGGCATCGGTCTTGTCCGTACCGAGCACATGTTCTTCGGCCCCGGCAGAATCGACAAATTCCGTGAAATGATTTGCTCCGAAACCGTTGAAGAGCGCGTCAAAGCTCTCGACGCAATCGAGCCTATGCAACAAGCAGACTTCGAAGGCCTCATGGAAGCTCTCAAAGGTATGCCCGTAACCATTCGTTTCTTGGATCCTCCGCTCCACGAGTTCGTTCCCACCGAAGAAAAGGATATCGAAGCTCTTGCAAAAGCAAAAGGCAAATCCGTTTCCGAAATTAAGATTCTTTGCGACAGCTTGCATGAATTCAACCCGATGATGGGCCACAGAGGATGCCGTTTGGCAGTCACTTATCCCGAAATCGCGGTTATGCAAACCAAAGCGGTCATCAAGGCGGCTATCAACGTTCAAAAACGTCATCCCGATTGGACGGTTATGCCCGAAATCATGATCCCGCTCGTCGGCGAAGTCAAAGAGCTTAAATACTGCAAGAAGACCGTTGTAGAAACCGCCGACGCAGTCATCAAAGAAAGCGGCGTCGATCTCAAATACGAAGTCGGCACGATGATCGAAATTCCCAGAGCGGCTCTCACAGCGGACGAAATCGCAACAGAGGCAGACTTCTTCTGTTTCGGTACGAACGACCTCACGCAAATGACGTTCGGTTTCAGCCGTGACGACGCAGGCAAGTTCTTGCCCAGTTACTATCAAGCAAAGATTTACGAGTCCGATCCGTTCGCACGTCTTGACACCGCCGGCGTCGGCAAACTTATGAAGATGGCCGTCACCCTCGGCAGAGGCGCAAACGATCATTTGCATTGCGGTATCTGCGGCGAGCACGGCGGAGATCCTTCCTCCATCGAATTCTGCCACGCAATCGGTCTTGACTACGTGTCTTGCTCCCCCTTCAGAGTGCCTATCGCACGCCTTGCAGCAGCGCAAGCAAACATCAAGAACCCCAGAGCGTAAACAC
>UMLL01084509.1_pt1 | contig 25337 bp, 19 predicted proteins | sample 1966591 | NCBI WGS metagenome assembly UMLL01 (sample SAMEA4836200, study PRJEB28245) | human gut metagenome | biome: gut microbiome; material: fecal sample | place: Denmark | collected 2008 | reverse complement strand
GAGGAGGAGGAGGAGGAGGAGGAGGAGGAGGAGGACATTTCAGACTGTCCATTCTGCACGTCCACACCATCCGCCTTATGCGAGATTTTCGCGGCGTCAGCCTGCATCTCCTCAAGGACTCTGGCCGCCGCGATGTGATCTGGGCGCTCTGCCAGCTTGGCCGCGACGGATTCCATCAGTTCGTTGAGGCCGCGTCTGCGGGGATGCGTCTGTCCGGGGGTCATCAGAGGCTCCTGTTTACATGCCGAGGGCGGCGAGGATTTCACGGGCGACGGAGCGGAATTTCGCCGCCACCTTACTGCGGGGTGAAGATTGGAACACCGTTTCGGAAAGCATCTCGGAGGATCGGAGCATGGTCGCCTCACTGATGTACTCGGTGAGGACCTGTCCGGGATAGCGGTTGTTCAGGATGGTCAGCGAGTGCTTGTCCGCAAGCCGCCGCAAGTCAGCCATATTGTACAGGAACTTAAGCAGGACAAGCCCTTCGTTCAGCTTCGTGCGGCGGATCTGGTTGATAGCATTGATGGTTTTCGTGATACCGTCGAGCGAGAAACGCGACCCCGCACGGATGGGCACAATGATAAAGTCGGAGGCGATCATCGCCATATACACGAAAGCCCCCATTGAAGGCGGGCAGTCGATGAGGGTGATGTCAAACTCTTTGGTCGCATACTCTCTCAGCCGTTCACGGAGGGCGACGATGTATGACTCGTTCTTATAGAATTCGGCTTCGATGAAAGCCATCTCCTCAACGTTCGGGAGGATGCTGCAACCGATCTCTGTGGGATAGATGCAAGATTCAGGTTTGATTTCGGGGGCTTCTTCGTCATAAACCGAGGCAAGCAGCTCGTAAAGCGAAGCACAGCCGGGAGCGAGGTTGAAAAAGGAAGTGGAGTTGCACTGGCTGTCCACATCGACGATCAACACCTTTTTCCCTTGCATGGCCAGGGCATGTGCGAGATTGACGGTGATCGTCGTCTTCCCCACACCACCCTTGTTGTTGACGACCGAAATGATCTTGCCCATCGGAATCTCCTTTTAGTGAACGACTTGGTTTTCAGATAGAATAAAAAACGTTGAAGCACAACATTTTTAGTCTATTTTTTTTCTATATTTCTTTCGATGAATGTTCGCCCTTACGCAGCGGATGGGCTCGCGCATCAAGAGCGGTTCCCTTGATGGATTTTTTGTTTGAGATAAAATCATTTTATTTCAGCATATTACAAATCCATACCTGTTATTTTTCAGACAAGCGGACATACAAAAAAAGAATGCTTGAAGGACGGATGGTTACCCGAAAAAATTCGTATATCAAATATGTTTTTGCGAGTATCCACCCTCTCAGGGATACGCCACACGGAAATCATCGGCTGTTATCATATTCCTTTTCCATTGCCTTCAGGGGGGCCATCCTCCCAGCCCTTAGACCGCCCACTCAAAAATCTTTCAGCCCCGGAGCCCGTTGGAGGATAGCGCTTACTCCACGAGCCATGCCTTTATTCACCATAGGGCGAAACACGATTTCAAAAAGATTGAACGATGTCAGCATGGGCCCATCCCTGGACAAAACGAACGTTTCAACGGCGCAGGAAAACAAACTCTACGGCGGAACATCTACCCTCCCCTATTGCACCAGTACCATTGCTGATGCCGACATGCTCCAATGCGTATTCATTTTAGCCCCAAGTTCGTGAGGCCATGACGAACCTGATTATTCCCCACATGTAACCACGTACCCGAGCTTATGGTATTCTTCTCTACGTAGCGTTGTTGCATCCCTCCTTTCTGCGCGGACTTTCTGAGAGGCCATTTTGAGAGTACATGTTGATCCATTTTTTTGAGTGTCCATTTTTGTATGTCCATATTTTTATATTTCAAAAAACACGCAGAGATATTCTGATAGCATGTTTATAAGATGAATGTTTTTTCTCATTCTTTAAATATGAAAAAGCTGAATTTTTACAGCAAAATATCCACTCAAAACGGACTATCATAATGGACGCTCAAATGGACGCGCTCATATCATATTGCATTCTTCCAACATACAGGGAGGAACTGCAAATCTTTTGAGTATCCGCCCGTCGCCCTGAAAGCATCCAATATGGACTCCCTTAGTGGACACCCACATTATCCATAAGCCGCCCCATCATCAGGAACGTCCCCCCGCCTCTCCGGTTGGCCACCGTCCTTACAACAATCGGCTATCCTCCACCGGTCACCAAAAGAAGAGGCCTGAGGGACCGTTTTCCCCATATGCTCCTTTCCCCAACCATCGTTCCTCCCTCAGAATCGGAAGGTATCACTGCAGGTCCAGAGCTGTTGCTCCCCACCGGAGCATTCCCAATCGCTCTGGCGGAGACAGGCAACCATATACGGTTTGCATGGACATTATGAGTGTCCATTTTGGGTGGAACATATGAGAGTCCTTTTCGAGCGTCTAGTATGGCAGGATATTTTGACCGGAAAAACGGCTATGCATATTTTGATCGGCCATTGTGCTCAAACAAACTGTTCGGACAAAACGTATGTCCTTTTTGTGAGGATATTCAGATCGGACACACTGAAAGGACATGCAGATCGCCGGGAAGTAGGGACATTTTGGAAGTCCAATGAGCGGGGATAGCATGTCAGGACACGCTGTCCTTGCAGTCTGGACGCCCAGCGTGTCCCGGGACAGTATGCCTGTCCAACATGCAAGGACAGAATGGCCGCTCTTCGCGGACAATCATATTTATGACGAAAAGAAATGTCCCTATTCAAAAATAGATAATAAAAACAATATATACATACAAGAGAGGACGAAATGGACGGATATTCTGCGCGTCCATATTGGACGGCCTTTTTTCCGTTTTACCCCACATGATAGAAAGAAAGAAAAAGTCAGATCTTTCTGTTCTTGATTTCAAAGCAGGAAAAAACGCTTCAAGCTGTTCCCTATTTCAAGTAAACACATCCCCAAAAGGGTTTCCCAAAGCACGTTGTTTCTATGCGACGCTGTGTGAAGGAAACATTCCTTCAAGCCCTTCCCGATCTTTTACGGGGTCCTCACTATCAATAGGGGGGACGCGCTATCGAGCCTTCTTCCTGCCTATGGCTCATACGGATTGCGGTAGGGTAGGGCGTTCAATAAAAAATCGGGGGCCCGAATTTAAGCGAAGCTATGGCCTGTCTCCACGATGTCATGGACGTGCGTTACCCGCCTGAAAGCCCAAAAGAAGAACCCCGGAATTTAAAGTTTCCGGGGCATTGTTTTACCGGGAGGGGGTAGGCGTCAGTTCCCCGTTTCGAAACGTTTGGGGCAGGTGCGGCAGGGGATATCCGGAAGCGGGCTTTGCAGCGCATCGCGGAACATGCGGAAAGGGCCGCTTTGCCAGATGCCGAGGGGATCTTCCTCTACGGCGGACCCGAACACGCGGCGGTTCACGGCCTCGGGCGAAGAGGCCGGCGCATCCACCGGAAGGTTCAGGTAGATGCAGGGGGACATGCGCCCTTCCGCGTCCACGTAGAGCGTCCGGGCTGCGTTTTCCCGGCAGGGGAACAGGCCGCAGCCGTCATCAGGCCGAGGGGAGGGCAGGCTGTAGTAGAGGCCGCGCCCGCGTTTGGCGGTTTCTTCGGCGACGCGTTCGAGTATGTCCCGGGCGGCGTCCAGTTTCCCGTCCTCGTGCGGGGAAAAGGCTTCCGCCTCCAGCCCCGGCGCCGCGATGTAGTCCAGCGTGCTGATCACCGCCGCGTGTACGTCCAGTTCGTCCATAAGATCGGGCAGGCCTTCCACGGCTTCCATCTGCGAGGCGAGCATGAGGTAGGCGAAATGCAGTTCAAGATGCACGCCCATTTTGGCTTTGCGGACGCGCTGGAGCGTGCGCACGGCCTCACGGACGCGGCTGAACGGCACGCCCGCGCGCGGGGCATTGCTGGCCTCGTCGGTGCCCACGAGGGAAAAGGCCACAATGTCGATGCCGCTCCCCACGATTTGCCCGGCAAGCGTTTCGTCCATGCGCAGCCCGCAGGTGGTTGTGGAGACCCGGCAGCCCGCCTTGCGCGCCAGCGCCGCGAAATCCATGAACCGCGGGTGCAGGAACGGTTCGCCCCAGCCTTGCAGGTGCACGCGCCCGCTCTCCTGCATGAGCGGCCACAGGCGGGCGAAGGTCGCGGCTTCCATGTGCCGCGAGCGCCAGTATCCGGCCTGCGTGGTATGCGGGCAATAGACGCAGCGCCCCGGGCAAACGGAGGTGACTTCCACCTGTATGCAGTCAAGCAGGCGGGGTTTGCCGAACAGGCTTTCCCGGAACAGCTGCCAAACCGAAGGTTCCTGAAAACGGGGGTTGCGCAGCGGATCGGCCGCGCCGCCGTCTTTTGCCATGGGGTTCTCCTACATGCCGAACAGTTTTTTCAGGGACCCGAGCAGGCCGGCTTCCTGGGGCCGTTGCACCGCCCATGATGTTTCCACGTGGGGCCGGAGGATCGTCGCGTTCCACTTGCGTTTGAAGAACACGATGCCCGGATTGATGCCGAGGCCAAGGTTCAGGAGCGTATGCCCGCGCCGGATGCCTTCTGCGGCGAGGGCGTCCAAAAGGGCGTCCGCCGTACCGGGCGGGCTTTCCGGGGCGCGGAAGGCGAACAGGTAAAAAACGGTTCCGAGCGCCGTGTAATCGCCCACGGCGAAGCCCTGCAACGCGCCTTCACAGTCCCGCGCCGCGAACAGCAGGGCGTCGGGCACGGCCTCCACATACGGGCCGATGTTCCGGAAAAGATGCCGCGTCCCCGGCGCGAAGGGCCGCGAACGGATATACTGTTCCACCAGTTCGGCATGATCCGGTTTCCAGCCTTCCCGCGCAATGAGAATGTCCCGGCGGGCGCGCCGGAGCTGGTTGCGGAGCTTTTGGCCATAGGCCATGTCCGCCGCATCCGTGGGGAGGGGGATGCCCCAATAGGCGTCGGGTTTGGTGGAAACGGCCCATTCCGGGGCGGCATCGGGCCGGAAGGGTGCGAGGACGGTCAGGGACTCGATGCCGCGCAGGGAGGAGGCTTCACCCACCGCCGCGTCGAGGCGGGCCGCTTCCGGGCGGCTGCGCTCCTGTTCCGCCCCGCCTTGCTTCAACCCGGCGTCATGCCCGACAAGCACCAGCGCCGGGCCGCTGCGCCACGCGAGGAAACCCCCGCATTCCAGCGGCTCGAGATCGGAAACGGCGCGCACGTATGGGACAAGCTGCTCGGGCACGGCTGCCTCGGCGGCAAACGACGCCCAACGTGATGGTGGCATGGCATTCTCCGGGAACCCGCGCGCCGCGCGCTCAGGGAAAAGGTTGATGGGGAAACAGGCGGGGCCCGCCGGCGTTATCGCACTCCGCCGGGACGAAAAACTTTTTATGACTATCCCCCCTGCGGAGGGAACCGATTTCATTCACGACCCCGATCTTCTTCAAAGACTGTGGCCTGCGGGAGCCCTTTTTCAGCCCCTTTACCCATTCCGAGGGCTCGATTTCACCAAATGGCGGAAAATGGCGTTCCCCCATTTCGAGGGGGTCCGGGGGGAATGGCTTTCGGGGCCCGTGGCCGAACCCCGGATTTTCCCGGCTAACCGCCATTCCTGCCCCTGATCGCGGCGCGGAGCCTGTGCCGCCACGTGGGGTACGACTGCCGGACCGTGAAGCCGTCTTCGGCGAGCATATCCCGCAGTTGCAGCATGTGGGCCGACCCCACGAAAACCGCCGCGCGGCCTTCTTCGAGGAACGGGCGCATACGCTCGCGGAAACGCTGGTTCCTGCCGTCGATGATCTGTTCCGTGCGCGAGGGGAATTCGGTGCTCGTGCCGAGCATCCCCTCAAGATCCCCGTCGAGGTACGAATGGATGTTGCGCCGGGCGTAGCCTTTCCATGAGCGGCAGCCTCTGAAGAAGGCGGTCACCCGTCCGAGGGGAACGGACTCCAGGGACGCCACCTGTTCTTCAAGGCTTTCCATGCCGATGACGGATTTGCCCATTTCGAGCGCGGTGTGCCACGCGCAGAGATCCACGGACTGGTTCCAGCCCTGCCGTTCGAGATATGCCGTCCACAGCGAGAAGAATGCATACCAGTGCCGGGTGGTTGCGAGCAGCCCCCGCACGTCGGCGGGGTTGGGGTTCGCCGCGTTGAAGAAGCGGGCGAGCTTTCCGGTGGGGCCCTGCACGACCCGTTCGAGCAGCCTGATTTCCGGCTCCTCAAGCAGATCGATCAGGGGCGGGTGCCTGCCGTCGGGCGTCTTGCCGATGCGGGCCACCTCGTCCAGCGAGTCCGCGTCGAGCGGGCCCTCGAACAGTACGGTGTCCACCCGCTCGAACAGATTGCGGAAAGCCGCCTCGAACGAATAGCAGAAAAAGTGCGCCGTGCCGCCTATCCATGAGGTCCTGCCGTTTTTCGTCAGTTCCCAGAGCATGGCGAAGGGCCGCTGCTGGGGCAGCGAGTCGAAAATCTGGCGCTTGGAGAGATCCGACGGCGATTCGAGGAGGATGCGAACGAGGCTGCTTATGGTTTCGCTGCCCGTCTCGCGGGGCGTTTCCCGCCAGCTCGCCATGACGTAGGGCAGGGCGGGGCGGCCTCCCCACTTGGTCTTGAAGCGCCGGATGCCGTCGTTCACGCCGAGGCCGAGGTGGACGTATTCCTTGTCCGCTTCCCTAGCGGAGCGGAGCATGTGCGCGAAAAGCAGGTCCGCCGCGTGGGGCGTGTAGTGCGTGCGGGAGTGCGCGCCGATGAGGTAGCTGCAAAAGCGGCGGGGCGCGTCGTCGAGGAGGAGGCTCGCCGCGAGGTTGCCCTCGGCGTCCACGGCGTCGAGCAGGCGCAGCCCCGGCGTATCCAGCACGGCCCCGGTGCGGGCGAACAGCCCGCGCACGTTGGGCGGCAGGACGGCCCGGTTCATGAACTCGGCCCACAGGCGGCGGTGCGCCGGGGTGAAGTCGCGGCCCTCGCGCACGGTCAGCTTTTCAGCGGCGATTTCCACCGGGCGGCGCAGGCGGGCGGGCACGGGCGCGTCGCACGGCAGGATGTAGAACGTGTCCCTGTCCGTGACGTGCCCCGCGAGGCGGGCGGGCAGGTCCGGGCCGATGGCCCAGCAGTCCACGCCTTCGAGCCGCTTGGGGACACGCCGCAGGGCCGCCGCGAGCGCCCGCTCAAAGGAGTCGTGGGCATACTCGCCGGACAGCGGGTACCCGATGGCCATGAGCCAATCGTCAGCCGTCAGAAAGAGGTACTCCCCCTCCAGAAAGGCCGTCCCTTGCGACATGGCCTGCATGAACGGCGCGGAATGCTCGGGCACGCGGGCCTGCTCAAGGACTGAGGCAAGATCGGGCATGGCGTCCTCCCGGTTTTGCGGAAACGGTCCCTTACCGGATACCAGATTTCCTGCGGACCTGTCGAGGGCCGGAAGGCGCTTCGGCGTATGGGATGCGGGGCGATCCGCCGGGCGGGGAGGGCCGCGTTGGTCACCGGGCCGGGGCATGGAGCGGGGGGCACCGATCCCTTTCAGGAATGCCGCAGTGCGTGTGGGGCGAAGTTGAGGAAGAGATACCAGTAATGCCGTGAGGAATGCAGCGGCGCGTGGTGCGGGGGCTTTGCTGATAATCGCCCCGGGAGTGCAGCAGATGCCCCGCACAGGCGGGGCGAAGACTAAAACCGGACAGGCTCATATCGAGGTTTTTTCATGCCGCCGCGCGGATGGGCGAAGCTCACGGCAATGCCCCATGCCGTGATGGGAGTGCGGCACGGGTGGGGATGGAACGGAAAAAGTAATGTATCCTTGCGGGTAAAAGCGGTACGTGGGCGTGAAGGGCTATGCGGGGGATACGTGCCGGGGCGGGCGCGCTCAGGAAAATCATGTTCCCGCAGCCTTGACAAGGGAGCCCTAAATGGTAATGAATTTCGTATTCAATTAACGAAGCGCGGCGGCATGGCCGTGCGGACACACCAACGAAAACCAAAGGAGATAGTTATGTCCCTGATCAATAAGGAAGTAAGCGAATTCAGCGTTCAGGCTTTTCAGGACAACGCCTTCAAGACCGTGACCAAGGCCGATATCCTCGGGAAGTGGTCCGTGTTTTTCTTCTATCCGGCGGACTTTACGTTCGTGTGCCCCACGGAGCTTGAGGATCTCGCTGAAAAATATGAAGATTTCAAATCCATCGGATGCGAGATCTATTCGGTTTCGTGCGACAGCCATTTCGTCCACAAGGCGTGGCACGATGCCTCGAAGACCATACAGAAAATCAAGTACCCCATGCTCGCCGATCCCACCGGAGCGCTGGCCCGGGATTTCGACGTGATGATCGAATCGGAAGGCATGGCCGAGCGGGGCAGTTTCATCGTCAACCCCGAAGGGCGCATCGTGGCTTATGAAGTCATCGCCGGGAACGTGGGCCGCAACGCGGACGAACTGTTCCGCCGGGTGCAGGCTTCCCAGTTCGTGGCCTCGCACGACGATCAGGTGTGCCCTGCCAAGTGGCGTCCCGGCGCGGAAACCCTGAAGCCCAGCCTCGACCTCGTGGGCCTGCTGTAATGGACGCCGGTCGGGCCGCCGACCTGTACGACGCGGTGGTGGTGGGGGGCGGCCCGGCCGGGCTGGCCGCCGCCCTCTACCTTGCCCGCGCCCGGTACAGGGTGCTTGTCGTGGAAAAGGACACCTTCGGTGGGCAGATAACGATCACCGCCGAAGTGGTGAATTATCCCGGCGTGGAAAAGACCGAAGGCCATTCGCTCACCGAAACCATGCGCCGTCAGGCCCTGCATTTCGGCGCGGAGTTCCTGCTGGCCGAAGCGCAAGGGATCGACGTGGACGGGGATTTCCGCATCGTGCGCACGAGCCGGGGGGCTTTCCGGTGCTTCGCCGTACTGCTCGCCACCGGGGCCCATCCCCGCAAGGTGGGTTTTGAGGGCGAGGAAACGTTCCGGGGCCGGGGCGTGGCCTACTGCGCCACGTGCGACGGCGGGTTCTTCACGGACAGGGATGTCTTTGTGGTGGGCGGCGGATTCGCCGCCGCCGAGGAAGCCATGTTCCTCACCCGATACGCCCGTTCCGTGACCATGCTCGTGCGCCGGAGCACGCTGTCCTGCGCCGAAAGCATCGCCGAGCAGGTGCTCGCCCACGAATCCGTCCGGGTGCGCTTCAATACCGTTCTGGAAGCGGTGGAAGGCGACACGGCCCTGCGCCGCGCCGTGTTCCGCGACACCGTGACCGGGCGGCTGGAAACGTATGCGCCGCCCGAGGGCGAGACCTTCGGGGTATTCGTCTTCGCGGGGTACGAGCCCGCGTCGCGGCTGGCCGAAGGCCTTGCGGAGCTGACCGGGCAGGGGAACATCGTTACCGATAGGGAACAACGGACGAGGACGGAAGGCGTCTACGCCGCCGGGGACGTGTGCGACAAGCGGCTGCGTCAGGTGGTCACCGCCGTTTCCGACGGGGCCGTTGCCGCTACCTCCATCGAGCGCTATGCGGCGGACATGCAGCGCAAGACGGGGTTGCGCCCGCAGCGCCCGGCAACCGCCCCGGCGTCTTCCGGAGCCTCGAAAGCCTCAGCCCCTTCCGGAAATGCCCGCGAGACAGAAGGCGGGTTCCTCACGGCGGAGCAGCGGGAACAGCTTGCGGGAGTCTTCGCCCGCATGGAACGCCCGCTCATCCTGAAGGCGGAACCGGACAGCCGCCCGGTTTCGGAAGATCTGCGCCGGATGCTCATGGAGCTTGCGGCTTTGACGGATAAGCTGACCGTGGAGTGGACGCCGCCGTCTGACGGGCCGGAACGCCCCTGCGTGCGGGTTTTGCGGGCGGACGGGACCGATACCGGCATTGCCTTCCACGGCGTCCCCGGCGGGCATGAGTTCAATTCGTTCGTCGTGGGCCTGTACAACGCGGCGGGCCCCGGGCAGAGCATCGATCCCGCCCTTGCCGAGGCCATCGCCGCCATCGACAGGCCGCTGGATCTGCAAATCGTGGTTGCCCTGTCCTGCACCATGTGCCCGGAACTGGTCATAGCCGCGCAGAAGATCGCCGCCTCCAATCCGCTGGTGACCGCCAAGGTCTACGACGTGAACCACTTCCCGGAACTGCGGGAACGGTACAAGATCATGAGCGTGCCTTGCCTCATCATCAACAAGGCGAAAGTAGCGTTCGGCAAGAAGACGCTCGGCCAGTTGTTGGAATTGCTGGCAGAACCGGAGGCCGGGCAGACTGGTTGATTTTCATGGACGGGCCTTGAAAGGGGAGGGGTAACGCTGGGGAAGGGGGCTTTTTCTGAAGAAGGTTTCCCTTTCCCCAAACCAGTCAGTACGGCCTTCCTTCCTTCCTTCCTTCCTTCCTTCCTTCTCTTTCCAAGGCTGCTCGTATTGCGAAGCCCTGTGCTTTCACGGCACGGGGATCGCCTTTGGAATGGATACCTTTCAGAGGGCAAAAGCCGAGGGATTTCCTTAAAGCGTTTGTGCGGAGATTTTCCGGCAAGCCTTGGCCGCAGCGAATCGCTGCGGCCTTTTTGTGCATTGGAGAAGTGCGCTGGTGGGAGCGCGCATTATCCGCAGAAATATAGTAGCGCATAATCTTTTTATTATGTCAATTTTATTCTTCCGTTTTTGCAATAAGATAGGTACTGTAAAGCACCTGTGGACATTCATAGTTTCCCGTCTTTATGGACGCATAAAATGGACACTCAAAATATCCGTTCTCACCTGCTTAAAGACAGGCTTTCAAAATAGACGCTCACATTGTCCTTCTTGATCGGACGCTCATTTTGTATTTATATAATGGACATACAAAATGGACGCTCAATAAGGGAGGGGTACGGTATGATTCCCTGTACAGCCGGGCCTGCCATTTCCTTCAAATGCCGGAGGAAGCGGATCGGGCTCCCTCCGGTATCTGGGATATCTCCCGTTCCCTTTCATGCCTGGAGGATGCGGCACCGTAAAAAAAGACGCCGCATCCCCAAGGAAATGCGGCGTCCGGAGGCGTTTCGCGGCACCCTCGGATCAGAGGATGGCGCTGAACTTCGTCAGAAAGTCCCGGGTGAAGAAACCGTTCTGGATGCGCTCCCCGAATGAACCCTTTGCGCCGACCTTATGCCGGGCATACGTTTCCTTGATGCCCGGGGCGGCCCAGTCCTCCACGACGCGGTGCTCCCTTTCGAGCCGGGCGGCGTGGCGCTGAGCGTCCTTGAGCCGGGATACCGCGGCATCCACGGCTTCGTTGTCCATGCAGGGGGCGAGCATGGCCCGGTAGTCGTCTTCCCGGATGGCTGTGAGCTTGTCGAAGGTATCGCGGTCGATGAACACGGGCCGGAACAGCTGGTTGAAACCGAACTGCTGCCGCGTCTCGCTCAGCAGCCTGTCGGGGAGCTTCGAAAGGTCAATGCGCCCGTCCGGCGGTATCGTGTACCCCTCTCTGCGCAGCTTGCTCAGGAAATCCTGCTGGCGCGGGGTGGGGCGGCTCAGGTCAACGACGGTCATGCCCGCCTTGCGGGTCCCGAAGCTGGCGTCGTTGTCGATGCCCGTGATCTTTACGGCTCCGGTTTGCGGATTGATGTCGATGAGGTAGTTGTCGCCGTGGCGGTCCACCTGCCCGGAAAGGACATCGGCCCATTCCATTTTGGACAGTTCGCGCATCAGGTTGGCGCGCATGGCGTCGAGTTTCCCGTTGGAGCGCAGGAAGCGGCAGGTTTCGGGGAAATTGAGTTCCTTGCCGTCAGGCATCCGGCAGACGGGCTTGCCTCTGGCGATATCGAAGAAGGTCTTGCCGGGGGCGGCCTCCATGAACAGGCCGAGCTGCCCGTCATGGCTGCCGATGCTTGAGCGGGCGATGGTTCCGCCGCAGCCGATGGCGTCCGCCACGCGGGAGGCCGCCACGTTGAGCTGCATGACGCGCGCCCCGTTGCGGTAGCCGAGGCCGGACGCGCACAGATGGTCGAGGCCGCGCCGCGCGCCCACCTCGGGCTTGAACACAAGCTTCATGTCTTCGCCGTCTCTGCCCCGGTACGTGCACAGATGCACGGTATTGGCCGCGCCCTGCCCGAGCTTGCGGGTGTCGGTCAGGATGGCGTCGCCCGCCCGGAGTTCAAGCTGGTCGGCCATGATGCCGCGCAGGGAGGCTTCGAGGATGGTATTCATGTCCACATGGTGATCCAGCGCGGCCTGGATGTATTCGCCCCGCGCCTGCGGGTTGGCCCCGGTCGAGCGCAGCATCCCGGCGGCCTCCTGAAACTCGGAAACGAGGATCCCATCGCGCGTGAGCAGGGGCGTGTTTTCGATCTGGGCCGCGAGCCTTTTCATCTCGGACGGCACGAGCACGAAGCCGTTTTGCCCCACGCTCCGGCGCAACAGGTCCGCCATGCCGCGCGGGATGCGTTCGCCGCAGAAATGCTGATAGTAGCCGCCGATTTCCTTTGCGCCGATGGTAGGGTGCTCCGCGATTGCCATCATGGTCAGGAGCGTGCCGCAGGCCCGGCGAGTCTCCGGGGTCCGCAGGATGCGCACGGCGTCTTCCATTTCGTGGGCCAGCCGCTCGGGCGAGAGCGCCCCGGCATCGAGGCGGGTCATGATCTCGCTGACCTTGGCGTTGTAGCGGGCGAGCCCCGTGGCGAGCGGCGTGCCGAGGCCGCCGGGCAGGGCCGAGGCCGAGGGAAACAGGGACTGGTCCACGGGCGGCAGGATCGCGCGCACGGCGGATTTGACGCCCGCTCTGGGATCGGCGGAGGCAAGGGCGTCCAGCCGCTCGGCGGAACGGGCGAGCATGGCCTCGGCGGGGGCGAACAGGGTGCGGTCGGGGATGAGGACGGGGCCGCCCCCGGGATCGGCGTTGGGGTGTATCGCCCCGTCGATGCGGCCGCGCAGGGCTTCGAGATCGCCGCGCAACCGGGTGGCCGTATCCCGGAATTCGGCCAGCGGCATCTGCCCCTTGCGGCCTTCCAGCGCGTCGATGCTCCCGAAAAGCCGCGCCGCGTCGGCCCTGAATGCCCCGGCGACGTCACCGCTGCCGTGCATGAAGTGCGCCATGTCCTGCATGGCTTTCCCAGCCGTGGGCGCCTGCGGATCCGCGACGCCGGGGGCTATCTGCTGCCGCCGTTCGGCGGGCATCGCCGCGAGCTGCATGGTGGCGGCGAAATTCAGCGCCTCGGAAGCCCGGAACTGGGTGGCCTGCGCCAGCGAATCGAGCAGGGCGGCGCTGACGCCGCTGGCCTTCTGGAATGCGCCGATCTGGGTGTAGAGTTCGTTCTGCGCGCCGACGAACGCTTCCAGCGCCGCGAAGGCGGCATCGGGAAGCGGATTGGCGTGGAAGTCCGCGATGGGGATGCGACGCAGGTTCGCCGCCGCCACGTCGCAGGCGTTGGCGGCCTTCAGCATGGCGGAGTGGATGCGGAAGCCGCCGTGGAAGACTTTGGGGCGGGGGATTTCGGTTTTGATGGCGTCGTACAGATCCCCGCCGATGCCCCGCAGCCCGCCGGAACGGTCAAGGGCGGTGTCCAGCATCTGGCGTAGCCGCGCCTCGGCCTGGACGAGATCCTCATTGGGCGGGTTTCCGGGGGCCGGCGCCCCGTTCTGGGCGTCGTGGGGAACTGCGGGGTTTTGCTGCCCGGCGCCTTCGACGTCCGCATGGGGATCGACGCTGATGGAAGTCCCGGACGTCGCGGAGAAAATCGTGGAGCTCATGGTGGCCTCCGTGCGCTAGACGCGCATCCAGTTGACGTTGGACATGCCGACAAGCCCGGAATCGAGCCCCTGCATCAGATCCAGCAGGGCATACAGGCCTTCGCCCTGTTGCTGCACGTCGCCTTCCGGGGTGTCCAGACGCCATGCGCAGCGCTCGGCGTCGAGGACGACGTTCAGCACGCCCGATTGGGGCAGGCAGGCTTGGCAGGCCTCGATAAAGCTGCAAGCCGCCTCAAGGGACAGGCGTTCCGTTTCGGGATCGTTCCATGCGCCCCCCCACGGAAGCGACAGCCCGAGGCGCAGGCGGCCCGCATCCAGCAGATAGCGGAACTGCCAACTCTGGAGCCCCCCGCCGAGGAGCCCGCAGCCAAGATAGCGGACGGGGCCTTCCCTGAGGCCTTGCGGCGCTTCGGGGCTGTCGAAGACGGCGTCCAGATCCTCAAGGTAAAGCCCGGCAAGCCCGGAGAGCGGCTCGCGCCCGTCCGTGGCGAAAAACCATTCGTCGGTCTGTTCCAGTTCGTTGATGGCCTCCAGAGGCAGGGGAGGCAACGGCAGGCCGTTGTCTTCAAGCATCCCCGCGAACCCTTCCGGCAGCCGCAATCCCTGTATGGTAGCGTCCATTGTCCGACTCCTTGTCATGCCGCAAAACGGCGGAACATGCCGCACGGGCCTGCCAACGACGTTGCCGGGATTTCCGTGCGGGCGCTTCATGCAAAAGGCTCAAGCAAAATCCGTGCTCAGAGAAGTCATAACCAGCCGAAGCTGTTCCCGCAACACCTTCTCCGGATGCGGAAAAGGCGGTTCCCCGGACGATGAGGGCCGTGCCTGCCGTTCCCGCTTTTCCGCGGGATGCGGGGAAGCATCCGGACGGGAAGCCGCGCGCTTCCGGGCGGGGATGGCCTGCGCCGGGCCATCCGGGGCGGGGCCGCGCATGGGCTGGAGATCGCCTCCATCGATAGAGGCGGTGCCAACGTTTTTCCCGTGTGTCCCGGGTACGCTCCGCCCAATGCCTCCGGGCTCGCGGCCTCTTCCACGGGAGCCCCGGCGTGTTGAGGCGGCTGGTAGCATAACGCGAGGGAATATGGGGCATTATGGGGCGTTTCCCGGCGCGTGGAAGCGGGGCGGTATCCGGGAAGCCGCCCGCGGGCGCGGCATGGGCCTCTTGATCGGATCGGCGGAGAGGCCGATGTCCGGGAATGCGGAAGGCGAGGTTCCGTCAGCCGGAAACCTCCGCGAGGATGGCCGGGAGCGCGGCTACGGCCTCGCCGACCTGCTCGAGGATGGCCTTTACCGTGCGGGCGGGCACGTCCACGACCGAGGCCGCGGCGATCATGTCCTTGTCCGTGATGTCCCGCCCCTTGCCGTTGACCATGCAGGTCTGTTCCCCCCCCACGCCCCGTGAGGGGGTGAGGTCATAGGCCGGGGCCAGCCGCCAGCGGCCTTTCGCATCGAGGAGGAAGGAGAAGTTCTTGGAATGGTCGTCCTGATTGCCGAGCCGGACGTTGAACGCCATGAGCCGGACCAGCTTTTCCACGTCCTCGGGATTGCGGGTGAGGGATTTTCCCAGCCGGAACAGGTTTTCGTAGTCGAGGGAGGCGTACCGGTGCGAGGCGTGCAGCAGCCCGCAGGCGGTATGCACATGCACCTTGCCGCCGTCCTCGCGGTCGAAGCGCCGGACCCCGAAGTAGGCGGCCCCGTCCCTGCCGGGGAAGAGGGCTGTCTCCGGCATCTCGATCCCCGCCCGCTTCGCGGCGAGGGAACAGGCGTATTCCATCCTGCCGATGGCGGGATCGTCATGGCGCGCCGGGAACTTGATCAGCCACGGATCGCAGCCGGGCTCGGCGACGGCGTCGGGCACGATGAGCCGCCTGTCGCCGGACACCCGGACCATGATCTTGGGCCGCGCCCCGCAGGAGGAGCCGTTCAGGGCCATGAGCGTGCGCAGCGTCTCCACGGGCAGCGGGTCCTCATTGAGGGTGCGCCACGCCTCTTCGGCCACGCCGTCCAGATCGATGCGTTCGGGCAGCGGGTCGGGGTCCGGGGTCACGGGCTCATATTCCAGCGCGCCCATGCCGCCGCTCCCCACCAGCGAGAGCCGGGACAGGGGCGTGATCCGTTCCAGCGGCAGGCCGCTGCGCCGCAGCAGGCGGTCCAGCAGGAGCAGCCCCCAGCCGTCGGGCAGGCTGTCGTTGAAGACGCCGAACAGCCCGTCGAACGTCCGTTTCGGATCGGACGCCACCCCGGGCCGCAGGGGAAGCAGGAAAGGCGAGAGTTCAATGCCCGAATCGAGGAAGCGCTTGTCGTACTCGAACAGGATGTCCCCGCCGCGCTCCTCCAATAAGCCCACGAACCGCCTTTCGCCCCGGGCATTCAGATATACTTCAAGACGCATCGGGCCTCCTCGCGCGCTTGCGTTCGCGGGGCGCGGCTTCAAACAGGCTGTGCACCGGGGGTTCGGGGAACAGGGCGTCGAACCCGTCCATGCGGCGCAGGGCGAACGCGATTTCCACGAACGAGGCCAGCGCGATGTCCCCGGTCTTTTCAAAGCGCCGGAGCGTGGACAGGCTGATCCCGGCGGCATGGGCCAAGGCTTCCTGCGTGAGGTTCTGGCGCAGCCGTTCGGCCTTGGCCCGTCCCGCCAGCTCGAGCCGCACGTCGCGCGGGCTTTTCAGATAATCGTTCAACATAGAGTGGTAAACTCCGTTTATTGGAGAGTATCGTTCTTTTATGGATGGTTGTCAAAGCCTTTCGCGGATTCCGCAGCGCCGCAAACGGTGCGGAGACGGCGAGAAAGAGAAGCATCCGGGGGCCCGGCAGCGCGCCGGGCTGGACAAGCTTGCCCAGCCCCCTGAAAAACAGCCTGAACGTGAGGAACAGGAGAAGCATCTTTCCCTCGCGTATGGTTCCCCGCCTCCGCGCCCGGTCAGAACGTGTAGGTCAGGCCAAGGGTGAGGCTTTGCGTGTGCGTTTCCCCGACCATGGGGCTGTCTTTGACCGCGCCGCTCAGGAACGTCACCTCCCCCTGGCAGAACAGTTCCCACTGCTCCGTGAGGCTGTAGTCGATGGCGAAGCTTACATACGGGGCAAAGCCCGAGCCCGGCGCATAGGCGCCGAGGCCGCTCTTGCGGGCTTCCTTCCGGGTCACGCCGTAGTAATAGCTGTTGTAGCGGGCGTCGCTCCAGTAGGCGCCGACGGCGGGGAGCAGTTCCAGCGGCCCGAATTCTATGGACTGGATGAAGCCGATGTCGCCGTTGAAGCCATTGCTGTGGCTGAGTACGTCCCCGGCCCCGCTGACATGGAACATGCCGTAAGGCGAGAGCAGGCGCAGTTCCATCCCGGCCTGGGCGGACGGGGAACGGTCCTCAAGCCTGCGCAGCCGCCGGTTGGAGGATTCGGAAGCCTCGAAAGAGGTGCTGTCGTATCCGGCGAAGGCGGAAAGCTCCAAGTAGGGCAGGTTGATGATCTTGACGCCCGCCGTATACCCCCGGATGAAGAACCGTTCCCCCTCATAGGTGATCATGGGGAACGGCAGCCAGTCCGGGCCGTAGCCCTTGTAGGGGGAGCTGCTCACGCTGCCGCCCGCGCCGAGGGTGAGTTCCCCGTCGAAGGGGAGGGTTGGGCAGCGCTTGGAGGGGGTGGACGCTTCGCCTTTCCATTCCATGTCTCCGGAGGGTGGGGTGCCGGATTCCGTCCCGTACGCGGCGTGGAGAGGCGCGGCGAGCAGGAGCAGGCCCAGCAGGGCGGGCAGGGTGAAACGGCGGAAGGCCGCCCCGGAAAGGCATGGCCGCCCGTGTGCGCCGCCGATGGCGCTGGTGCCCCCGGTACCAGCGGCGGCATGGGGAGCGGGTGGGCCCGTGTCCGCGTTGGCGGGGCCGGTTCCGTTCGGAAAGGGCGTCATATCATTTCCTTTTTATTGATGATGTTGATGCCGAGCTTTTTGATGCGGTGCCACATGCTCCGCTCTGAAATGTTAAGCAGTTCCGCCGCCTTGACTTGCACGCCCCCGGTTTCTTCGAGCGCCCGCAGGATGAGGTCGCGTTCCGTTTCCGCGAGCTGCCGATCGAGATCGAGCGGGAAGGCGGAGCCGGGCGCGGAGGGGCGGCTTGCGTCCCCGCCGCCGGGCACGGCGCAGGAGGCCAGCCGTTCCGGGGTGATGGCGGTGCCGGAGGCGATGATCGTGAGCCGCTCGATGCAGTTCTCCAGTTCGCGGATGTTGCCCGGCCACGTATGGTTCTTGAGGATCTCAAGGGCCGCCTCCGTGAACGTCACCGGGACTTTGCCCATCTCCCCGGCGGCGCGGAGGGCGAAGTGCTCGGCGAGGAGGGGGATGTCTTCCTTGCGTTCCCTGAGCGACGGCATGATGATCGGGTAGACGTTGAGCCGGTAATACAGATCGCGGCGGAACTTCCCTTTTTCAATGGCTTCGACGAGGTTTTGGTTGGTCGCGGCGATGATGCGCACGTCGACCTTTTGCGTGGTGTTGGAGCCGACGGGCTCAATGGCCTTCTCCTGGATGCAGCGCAGGATCTTCGCCTGGAGCGCCAGCGGCATGTCCCCGATTTCGTCGAGGAACAGCGTGCCGCCGTCGGCCTGTGCGAAGCGCCCCTTGCGGTTGCTGGTGGCGCCCGTGAACGCGCCTCTGGCGTGGCCGAACAGCTCGCTTTCGAGGAGCTGTTCGGGGATGGCGGCGCAGTTGATGGTTACGAGGGGGGCTTTGGCCCTCGGGCCGCCGTAGTGGATGGCCTTGGCCACGACTTCCTTGCCGGTGCCGGATTCGCCGGTGATGAGCACGTTGGCGCTGCTCGCCGAGACTTCCCTGACGTTGCGCAGCAGGGCGAGGTAGGCCGGGCTTTGCCCGACGAATTGCCCGGCCGAGGCGGTCTGGAGCTGTTCGCGCAGATCCCGGTTGTCCCGCCCGAGCGCGTAATACCGCAGCGCGCTGGCGATGGTGGCTTCGAGGGCGTCAAGCTCGAACGGCTTCACCGTGTAGTCGAACGCCCCTTCCTTGATGATCTCCACAGCCTCCTTGAGCGAGGCGTAGGCGGTCATGATCACCACGGGCAGATCCGGGTTGGCGGCCTTGACCTTTTCCATCAGCTCGCGCCCGCTCAGCCCCGGAAGCCGGAGATCGCTCAGGACGAGGTGCACTTCCCGTTCTTCGAGTACGGCCAGCGCTTCCTCGGCCGTTTCCGCCGTGACCGTGCCGTAGCCCATGTTTTCAAGGGCTACGGCCAGCACTTCCAAAAGGTTCGCTTCGTCGTCGACGATGAGGATTGTATACATGATTCCGCCGTTTGCTGGGACAGCATTGCTTGTGAAATGATATTGGGGTGTTGGGGGGAAGCGCCTTTCCCGGAAAAGCTCCTCCCTCCTCAACCCCGCCGGAACGGAACCCCTCCCTTCCCCTGAAACCGTATGCTTTCAAAAGGAAGCCGCCTTACCTGTTCAGGCACACGGTAAATACGGTCCCTTCCCCGACCGTGCTTGAGCAGGAGATGCTGCCGCCGTGTTCTTCAATAATGGCATAGGCTTTTGACAGGCCGAGGCCAAGCCCGTTCTTTTTGGTCGAGATGAAGGGCATATGGATTGTGGACAGCAGATTCGGGGGGATGCCGCAGCCCGTGTCCTTGAGTTCGATGCGGATCTGCCCGCCTTCCGCGTACAGGCGCACGGAGAGGGTGCCCCCTTGCGGCATGGCGTCCATCGCGTTCAGCCCGAGGTTGAGCAGGACCTGCCGGATCTGGCTCCGCTCGCCGAGGACCCGGTCGTCCTCCGCCTCGTTGGAGAAGCTGTACCGGATGCCGCGCTTGTCCATTTCGGCGGAGCTCAGTTCCGCGATTTCCTGTATCAGCGGGGACAGCGGGAAATATTCGAGTTTCAGCGGCGAGGGCTTGGCGAAGGCCAGGAACTCGGAAATCAGGTTGTTGATGCGGGCCACTTCTTCAACCACGAAGCCGAGCAGCCGGACTTCCCGCGACTTGACGGCGAGGGACGCGAGCACCACTTCGGCGGAGGTCTTGATGACCACGAGGGGGTTGCGGATCTCGTGGGCGAAGCCGAGGGCTATTTCGCCGAGCATACGCGAACGCTCCTGCCGGGCGGACTTGATGCTCTCGTGCCGCATGATTTCCAGCTGCCGCGCCATGACGTTGAAACCGGCGGTCAGCTCGGCGATCTCGTCGTTCCCCCGGACGGGAAGCTGGCAGTCGAGCTTTCCGGCGGCGATGTCGCGCGCGCCTTCGTTGAGCTGGCGGAGGGGGCTTATCAGCCTGCGGGCCAGCACGTACCCGATCCCCGCCGAGAGCAGGGTCCCGAAGATGAAAAAGCCCCAGAACAGCACCGGGCTCGCCAGCCAGCCCCGGAAGGGGAGCAGGAGGGCGGAGGTGACGAACAGCGCCTGGACCTCGCCGTTTTCGCCGCGCGCCACGGCGATCAGGGAATGCGCGCCGGGGGTGTCGTCGGTCCAGTCGGGTTCGGGGATGAAGACGGTTGAGGCCCCTTTCCCGATCTCTTCCAAGGCGCTGCGCGGGATGTGGAAACGCTTGTCCGAGGCCGAAGAATAGACCTGCCGGAATGTGCCGCCCTCCGGCAGGAAGATACGCAGGATCACCGGGCCGCTGGCGCTGCTGTCCGAGTAGTCGATGCTGAACCAGCTGGCAAGCTGGAGGGTACGGACCTTGCCGTCGTCCGCCGTGAATGCCCGTTCGCTCGTGACGGCGACCCGCCGCGTACCGTCGGCCATGAGGACCCAGCTGAACAGGGCGCCGGGATACAGCGGCTCCGCGATCCGGCCTTCGGGCAAGGTGGCGTAGAGCAGCCCCCCCTCCGCGTCCCGGAGCCACAGCGCGTCGATATCCATAAAGGAAAGGGCCGCGGCTTCCCTTTTGTTGAGGGTCGTCTTGCCGTCGAAGCGGGTATCGAGGAGGCGGCTCACGGCCTTGAGGCGCTCGTGCGTTTCCTCGACGCTGTGGCGCATGTAGGTCGTGGCTTCCCCGAGCCAGCGCTCGATGTTCCTGTTCACCACATCGGCGATGAGCTCCGTGGTGATCTTGCTCGCCACCAGCATGGGTATGACCGCCACCAGGACGAAGGCCAGCACCAGCTTGGCGACGAGCGATATCTTCAATCCGCGAAAATACTTCATAACCCGCCCTGAACAGCGTATATTATTAAGGATAACCGGGGGACGGAGACTACCGCATGTTGTGTGGCCCAGCATAGCGCAGCCGCTGGGCGGGGTCTAACACCATTTCCTGTAGCAAGCTCCATTTTTTGTAGCTCGTTTCCTTCATTTTATGTTGCTTCCTCTCGATCTCCGCGGTTTTCGCCGCCTCGCGCCTTTTTTTGCAATCATAGGGGAAGCAATGGCATTCCCCGGATTTCCGGCGCCGTGGCACGCTGTTTGCTTATTTTGGGGAAACAGCCCGGAGTTTCCACATGCATACCGATCACCCCTTCACGGAGAAGCAAGACGTGTTCCAGTTGCCCGATTTCGCGGCGGGGCCGTATTCCGTCATCTGCGATTTCGACGGCACCGTCACGCCGTTCGACGTGACCGACGCGATCCTCGAACGGTTCGCCCGGCCAGCCTGGAAAACCATCGAGGACGAATGGGTACGGGGTGCCATCTCGGCCCGCCAGTGCATGGAGCGGCAGATCCCGCTCATCGAGGCTCCGCTGGAGCGGCTGGACGCCTTTCTGGACACGGTCCCCGTCACCGGAGGGTTCGTGGAATTCGTGCGGTACGGCCGCTCGAAAGGCATCCCCCTCGGCATCGTGAGCGACGGCATGGACTACCCCATCAAGCGCATCTTGAACAGGCACGGCCTGCGCCATGTCCCCGTGGTCGCCAACCGCATGGTCTACAGGGAAGGGGCCTACCGCCTCGAATTCCCCTACGGACGCGAAGGCTGCGCTTCCGGGGTGTGCAAGTGCGGCGTTGCCGAGGCCGTCTCGGGGGACGGCAAGACCTTGCTCATCGGAGATGGGCTTTCCGACTGCTGTCTGGCGCGCTCGGCCTCGTTCACGCTGGCCCGGCAGGGCAAGGCCCTGCACCGCCGCTGTGCCGCCGAAGGGTATCCGTATTTCACCTATCTTGATTTCTTCGACATCCTTGAGGCGTTCGGCGCACCCCTGCCGAAGCCCATCGCCGCGCCCGCCGCGGCTCCGGCTGCCTAGGGCGGAGAGCTTTGCCTTTGGAACAAATCCCATTTCGAAGGGGATTGTTTGAACCTGCATCCCTCCCTTCCCCAAGATCTCCGGCCCCTTTCACATTTCACCCCCAACCTGTGGAGAATGTCTTGAAGACCACGAAAGCAGACGAAAAGGCGCTTCTCGAAGCCGAATCCCGGTATTGCTCCTACGGCGACACCGTGCACTATCTGGAACCGGCGAAGCTGTTCGCGGGCTGTAACGGCTCGTTCCTGTACGATTACGAGGACAAGCCCTATCTCGACCTCCAGATGTGGTATTCCGCCGTCAACTTCGGCTATGCCAACCCGCGCCTGAACGATGCCCTGAAGCGCCAGATCGACACGCTGCCGCAGGTCGCCTCCCAGTACCTGCACAAGGAAAAGATCGAACTCGCCGCCATGCTCTGCGAATCCATCAAGGACGCGTGGGGCGAAGAGGGCCGCGTGCACTTCAACGTGGGCGGCTCGCAGGCCATTGAGGACTCCCTCAAGCTCGTGCGCAACGCCTGCGGCGGCAAGAGCCTCATGATCGCCTTCGAGGGCGGCTACCACGGGCGCACGCTCGGCGCGTCGTCCATCACCTCCTCCTACCGCTACCGCCGCCGTTACGGGCACTTCGGGGAACGCGCGCTGTTCGTGCCCTTCCCGTACTGCTTCCGCTGCCCCTACGGCAAGCGCCGCGACGACTGCGGCATGTTCTGCGCCGACCAGTTCGAGCGCCTGTTCGAAACCGAATATTACGGCGTGTGGGACCCCAAGGCCGGGGAAGCCGAATACGCCGCGTTCTATGTGGAATGCATCCAGGGCACGGGCGGCTATGTGGTCCCGCCGGACGGCTATTACCCGCGCCTCAAGAAGGTCCTCGACGAGCGCAAGATCATACTCGTGGACGACGAAATCCAGATGGGCTTCTACCGTACCGGCAAGCTCTGGGGCCTCCAGAATTTCGGCATCACCCCGGACGTGGTGGTCTTCGGCAAGGCCATGACCAACGGCCTGAACCCCCTCGCGGGCATCTGGGCCAAGGAACGGTATATCAATCCGCAGGTGTTCCCCTGCGGCTCCACGCACTCGACCTTTGCCAGCAACCCCCTCGGCACGGCGGTGGCCCTCGAAACCATGCGGATGCTGGCGGAAGAGGACTACGAAACCCGCGTGCGCGAGATGGGCGCCTACTTCCTTGAGGGCCTGCGCGAGCTGAAGTCCCGCTACGCCATCATCGGCGACGTGGACGGCCTCGGCCTTGCCCTGCGCGCCGAAATCTGCGCGGCGGACGGCTTCACCCCCGACAAGGCCATGATGGACCGCATCGTGGACGAGGGCATCAAGGGCGACCTCATGGTCGACGGCAAGCGGTACGGCCTTGTCCTTGACGTGGGCGGCTACTATAAGAACGTGATCACCCTTGCGCCGTCGTTGAACATCACGCGCGAAGAGGTCGATCTTGCCATGCGCCTGCTGGATGAAATCCTGCGCCGCGTGACGAAAAATTGACTTTTGCCGGGCCGGGGGAAACCCCGGCCCGACGACAAGGATTTTCCCTTCTATGCAGAGCCTTGAACGACTCGGCCCTTTCTTCCCGGGGGGGCGCATCGGCTTTTTGCTGGTGCACGGCCTTGCCGGGACGCCCGCCGAAATGAAGATCCTCGGCAAGCGCCTGAACAGATACGGCTTCACCGTCCTGTGCCCGCAGCTTGCCGGGCATTGCGCCTCGGAAGAGGAGCTCATCACCACCTGCTGGTCGGACTGGTCGCGGAGCGTCGAGGACGCCTTCGACGCGCTCTCGCAGCACATGGACGCGGTGTTCGTGGGCGGGCTTTCCGCCGGGGCCGTGCTCTCGCTGCGCCACGCCCAGCGTTATCCGGGGCGGGCGCGGGGGCTGGCCCTCTATTCCACGACCCTGCGGTACGACGGCTGGACCATCCCCAAGCTGAGCTTCCTTCTGCCGCTCATCCTTAAGACGCCCTATTTCGGCAAGCGCTACCGTTTTGAGGAAGCCTTCCCCTACGGCATCATGGACGACAAGCTGCGCGGGCGCATCCTCGCGCAGATGCAGAGCGGGGACGCTGCGGCGGCGGGCTTTACGGCCACGCCCGGCGCGTCGCTGAAACAGCTCTGGGGGCTGGTGGCGGCGGTGAAACGCGATCTGCCGAGCATCAAGACGCCCACGCTCATCGTGCACGCCGGCAACGACGACATCGCCAGCGCGCGCAGCAACGCCCTGTATGTGCGCGACCACATCGGCGGGCCCACGGAACTGCTTCTGCTCGACAGAAGCTACCATATGGTCACCATCGATCAGGAGCGCAACGTGGTGGGCGACGCCACGGCGCGTTTCGCCTGGAATCTGCTTTCCGACGCGGAGCGTGAACGCCTCGCCGCCGTGGCCCGCGAGCCTGTCCCCGCCGCGCCGGAGACCTCTGCGCAAACGCCGGACGCCGCCGCCGCGCCATCTCCCGCTTCCTCGGTTGCGGAAGGGATGGAAAAAGCGGCGGAGGGGGCGGGGCGATGACCGCGTTGATCGTCTTCCTGTGGATCGCCAACATGCTCGTGGACACGGGCGGGCAGCTTTTCTTCAAGGCGGCGGCCAGCGAGCATACCGCCGGGGCGGGCGGCCTCGCGCACTGGAAGCGCATGGCTTCCCGGCCTTGGCTGTGGTTCGGCATCTGCTGCTACGTGCTCGAGTTTTTCGTGTGGATGGCGTTCCTTTCGCAGGTTGAGCTTTCCGTGGGCGTCATGCTCGGCTCGTTCAACATCGTGGTGATCATGCTTGCGGGGCGGCTGTTCTTCAAGGAGAAGCTGACCCGCTGGCGCGTGACCGGCATTTCCCTGATTACGCTCGGGGTGGCCATTGTGGGGGTGGGCGGATGAAGCGTTTTTACATCATCGGCTTCCTCATCCTGATGTCGTTCGATACGTTGAGCCAGATCAGCTTCAAATACGCTTCCACGCAGGCCCTGCCGCTGGAGCTGAGCCCTGACTGGCTCATGCGCCTGTTCCTGAACCCGTGGCTGTACGGGGCCATCGCGGGCTACCTCGGCGCGTTCGTGACGTGGATGACGCTCCTGCGCTATGCCCCGGTGGGGCCGTCGTTCGCGGCTTCGCACCTTGAACTCATCAGCGTGACCCTGTTTTCCGTGTGGCTGTTCAACGAGCCTCTGAACGCCTATAAAATCCTCGGCGGCGTGCTCATCCTGCTCGGCGTCCTGTGCCTGGCGAAAGACGAAAAGGACGACGAGGCGGGCGAAGCGGAAGCCGCCCCCGTCCGGGCCGGAGAGTAGGACGTTCTCTTTGAAACGTATCCAGAAACACTGCGGACAAGGATTCAACACAAACGTCTTTGGAAAAGGAGGGATGGGGTTTGGGGAAGGGAGGGAAAAGCCTTTCTTCAGAAAGGTTTTCCCTCCCTTCCCCAACGCCTCTCTGCCATGTTAAAAAGAACTCGCTTCAGGATGCGCGAGCTGCCGCCCACCGCAGGACTGCCCATGCACAT
>UMLL01026024.1_pt1 | contig 26825 bp, 21 predicted proteins | sample 1966591 | NCBI WGS metagenome assembly UMLL01 (sample SAMEA4836200, study PRJEB28245) | human gut metagenome | biome: gut microbiome; material: fecal sample | place: Denmark | collected 2008 | reverse complement strand
TGTATATCCATGCAAATTAGGCATTTGTGTCCACTCCATATGGAAAAATTTTATATAATAGTGTAAATTTCATCCGCCATCATCTCGGCCTGTTTCATCACCGTTTCAGTTGCTAAAGCCTGCATATCTGGCGGGTAGCCGTATTTACGCAAGGTACGTTTGATGATGACCCGCAATTGAGCTTGTACGCTCTCCTTGATATTCCAGTCAATGGACGCATTGGCGCGGACTTTTTCTGTCAGCACAACGGCAAGTTCACGCAGTTTGTCCTTGCCCATCAATTCGCGGGCGGATTCATTATCGGCTACCGCCACATAAAAGGCGTATTCGTACGCGGTAAGCCCGAGTTCGCCCGCTTCCTTGTCAGATTCGCATATCTGTCTGCCGATGTTGATGACTTCGTCAATGACTTCTGCGGCGGAAATAATCTTGTTATGATATCGTTTGAGCGCGCTTTCCAGCAATTCCAGCAATTTTTTGCTTTGCAGCAAGTTTTTGCGCGAGCGCGCTGTCAGTTCGTCATTGATCAGTTTTTTGAGTACTTCCAGCGCAATATTCCTGTGCGGCATGTTTTTCATTTCCAGCATGAATTCGTCGGACAAAATGGAGATGTCGGGCTTCTTGATGCCTGCCGCGTCAAAGACATCAATCACCTGATCGGACACAAGTGCCTTGTCAATAACCTGTTTGATGGCGCTTTCCATTTCATCGCTGCTTTTCGTGCCGTTACCGCCTCCGTCAAACTTGGCAAGTCTTGCTTTGACAGCCTGAAAAAATGCCACTTCATCCGCAACGGCCATTGCCTGCGGGTGGGGTACGGCCAGAGCGAATGCTGCGGAAAGGGCGGCTACCGCATTCATATACCGCTTTTTGCCGTCCTCCATTCCAAGGATGAATTCTTCCGCTTCCAGAATAATGCCCAGCTTGCGGGCAGTATCAGCCGTAAAATATTCCGTATAGGGGAAACCATGCAGGATAGCCGCTGTTACCTCCAGCTTTTCCCGCATGACCTCCAGCGCCTGTTCCTGCGTATGAGCAGGTTCGCCCTTGCCGCCAGCGTCGCTGTAAAAGGCCAAGGCTTTTTTCAAATCCGCCGCAATGCCAAGATAATCCACAATCAGGCCACCGGGCTTGTCGGCATAGACACGGTTGACGCGCGCTATGGCCTGCATCAGCGTATGTCCCCGCATGGGCTTGTCCAGATACATAGTGTGCAGGCAGGGCACATCAAAGCCTGTCAGCCACATATCGCAGACAATAACAAGCTGGAGTGGGTCAGCTGGGTCTTTCATGCGTTCGGCAAGAGTTTTACGCTGCCCCTTGGTGGTGTGAAACTTCGTCAATGCCGGACCATCGGCGGAATTGGCCGTCATCACCACCTTGATGACGCCTTTCTTCAGGTCGTCAGCGTGCCATGTCGGGCGCAAGGCAATGATATGCTCATACAGAGCGGCCGCAATGGGGCGCGACATGCAGACGATCAACCCCTTGCCGGAAAAGACGTTTTGTCTCGCTTCAAAATGTGCCACGATATCCTGTGCGATATTGGCAAGGCGTTTCTCGCTCCCGATCAGCGCCTCCAGACGCGCACGTTTGTTCCTTGCCTTTTCCGCCTGTTCCGCATCGTCTTTTTCCAGTTCTTCATCAACTTCGGCAATAAGCCGCTTGCCTTCTTCAGGCAGATCAACCCTCGCCATACGGCTTTCGTAGAAGATAGGAACAGTCGCATGGTCGTCCACAGCGCGGGCGATGTCATACACATCAATATAATCGCCGAACACGGCGCGGGTATTGGCGTCCGTTTTTTCAATGGGCGTGCCGGTAAAACCCAGATACGTCGCATTGGGCAGGGCGTCCCGCAGATATTTGCCCAGACCGTACACGGTTTTCTTGCCGATGACCTTTCCTTCGCTGTCCTTTACGTTGATTTCGCGAGCCTTGAATCCGTATTGCGTTCGGTGGGCTTCGTCAGTGATAACGACAATATTGCGTCGTTCCGACAGCAAATCATATACATTGCCTTCTTCGGGCATAAACTTTTGCATGGTGGAAAACACAATACCGCCAGACGCCACCTTGAGCAGGCGTTTCAATTGCTCCCTGTCATCCGCCTGTTTCGGCTCCTGCCCAAGAAGCTGGGCGCACGCGGCAAAGGTGTCAAAAAGCTGATCGTCCAGATCGTTTCTGTCCGTAAGCACGACGATAGTCGGGTTATCCAGGGAATGTACAATTTTTCCGGAAAAGAAAACCATGGAAAGCGATTTGCCGCTGCCCTGCGTGTGCCAGACAACGCCGCCCTTGCCCCGCTGCTCGTCATTGCGTCGGGCGGCCTGCATTGTGGAGGCCACCGCCTTGTTCACCGCATAATATTGATGATAGGCAGCAACCTTTTTTACCGTGCTTACGCTGAGTTGTCCCTGCTCATCCTGCTTTTTCATCTTTTCAAACACCGTGAAAAAGCGGACAAGATCAAGCAATGTTGCCTTGTTCAACATGCTGTTGACAAGCACTTCAAGCTGACTTTTCAAATGAGAGGCTTCTTCTGTTCCATTCTCGCTTTTCCAGACTGAAAAGCGGGAAAAATCGGCTGAAAGCGAACCGGTTCTGGCCTCAAGACCGTCAGACACAACAAGCAGACCATTATAGGCCATGAGCGCTGGGATAACATGCTTGTATGTCTGCAACTGCTGGAAAGCGGTTTTGATTGTAGTCGATTCGTCCGCCGCATTCTTGAGTTCAATAACGACCAGAGGCAGGCCATTGACAAAAAGTACGATATCCGGGCGTTTGTTTGCGTTGTTTTCTACAAAGGTAAACTGATCGACGGCGGTAAATTCGTTGCTTTCCGGCCTGTTGAAGTCAATCAGCCAGACGCGATCGCCGCGTTCGGAGCCGTCTTTTTGATAACTTACCGGCACACCGCATGTGAGAAGTTGGTGAAAGGTTTCATTGGCACTGATTAAATCCGGGCTGGAAACGCGCAAAACCTGACGGACAGCTTCCTGCCGTGCAGTGGCGGGAACGGAGGGATTGAGGCGATCCACGGCTTCCTGCAATACGCCTTCCAGAATCGGGCTTGCTAGGGAAGAGCGGAGGGGATTGGAGCCGCCCGGCGCGATCTCCGGGCCGTAATAACAGGAATAACCGCTATACGACAAAAGTTTGAGAGCGAACGCCTCAATATGGTTTTCAGTTAAGAATGCCATGATTAAGCCTGATTCCTTTCTTCTGCTTCAAAATTTTTACGCGCATACTGATAGGCTTCACTATCAACGGCAAATAAAATTTGACTTGCAGTGTATGAATAGTCACCCATTACAAATTCGCCATAAATTTCATCAAGAAATTCATCAAACTCTTTATTCCTTTCATTTTCTTGTTCTTTTTCTGAGATATCTATTTTATTAAGTTGCTTATATTCAAAAGAACGAATAAGAAAAATTATTATGGTTTTGATACTATCAAAAAGAAAATCTTTTGTTAGTTCATCAATTTTTGAATTTCTTTGACGTAATTCTTCCACAGTTCGTCCGTGCCCTGTGACGCCAATATCGTTACGCAGTTCACCTATAACCTGACCAATACTCGCTAATGAACCTGATATTCTTGTTGAAATTTCATCAGTTGAAAATCCTAGCACTGAAAAACTCGTTTTGACAATACCGTTCATACTTGATTGTGGTGACAATTCTTTACCGCATGATTTGCAAATTTCTTTGCATACGCTTTCCAATAATGCTTTTGCATTTTCAAACGCCAAGCTGAAATCCTGATCTCGTGATGATTCTATTCGATCAACAAATATGCTGAATTCAGACCAGCGAGCATGGGCTTCAATAAGTTCTCGCAGTTTTTGCATATCAAAAATCCACGCGGACTTCACCGCTCATGAGTTTGGGCAGGAGCGTGTCGCGGAGTTTTTCAAGAGCGTTAATTTGTGCTTTATTTTGTATAAATTTATTTAAATATGGTTCTATAATAGTTGACATAGTACGCATTTCGTTTTTACTTGGCACTTTTACGATTGCTGCATCTAAGTCTCCACGTTTTATATGCCCCATCGTTGTAGCCTTGCTTTCTGAGATAGAAATAAATTCATTAAGATGTTGTTTACACCAATAATAATAAAACCATTTCGGATAGTTATTTGACTTTACTTTAAACAAATGTTGGTTAAGCACACAATTATCGCCATTCCATATTTTGATCATCAATGAACCTGACCACGAAAATATCACATCACCAAATCGTACAATATATTCTTGTGGAACAGTACTCGTAGCCCATTCCGAATCAGGTAAAATGCCATTAGATAATTCTCTGATTTTTAAGACTGGTAATCTTTCAATTAGATTTTGCGGTCTAAATTTTTGGCAGGGAAGTCCATTGAGGAATACTGCGATATCACTGAGAGATTTTTCTTCCCAATCCTCCTTCGCCTCCACAACAAACCACTGCCTGAACAATGCCTCGGCCATAGCTTCCAGCGTGGCATTTTGGCGGTGGAGCAGATCAATTTTGTCGTCAAAGCTGCTGAGGACGGCAGCGATGGCGCGTTGTTCAGTGAGAGGTGGAAGTAAAAATGAATATGCTCCCAGAACTTTGGCATTCGCTCCCGGTTGTGCAGAACCTCCGACAACACCACTTACATATTCATTCCAATTTTTAGATCGTAAAAATTTTCCTACTAAATTTGCATCAGCGATTTCGGGATTTATTCTGTATCTAATGAGGTATGAAGCAAAAACAAGTTCTTTAGGATCCGTATCTTTTATTGTATATGTTGCTCCTGTACTAGCTCCGGTTCTGGCAATAACTATATCTCCAGAATATAGTTTATATTTTTCATTATCTTCTTGAGATATGCTACAAAATGGAACAGAATTCCAGTCAATAATATTTGATCTCGCAATGTCTGTTATTCGTAAAAATTTTGGACCAATATTAATATTTGAACTACTGGCAGTATAGCCGTAATCAATTGCCATTGAAATGTCCGACAGAGTTACATCTCTCCATCCCTTCATATCCCCACCTTCTCCAAACTCTCCAAAATTGCCGCATTCAGCCGCTTCTCTTCCTCAAGCTGTTCCGCAAACTCTTTTTGCAGGCTTGCAAAACGTTCGGCAAAATCAAAATCGTCATCTTCTTCCGGTAGCCCCACATAGCGGCCAGGGGTGAGGACATAGTCTTTTGCTTTCACATCAGCCAGAGAGACAGAAGCGCAAAAGCCTTTCACATCCACATAATTGCCGTCAACATTGCGCCAGTTGTGGTAGGTATTACTGATGGTTTCAATCTCTTCCGGCGTTAAAACGCGAGTGCGGCGATTGATAAGCGTACCCATGTTGCGGGCATCTATGAACAGAATCTCGCCGCTACGGTTGCGGAAGCGGTGGTTTGTGCGGTCGCGGGCTAAAAACCACAAGGCCGCCGGTATCTGGGTATTCAAAAAGAGCTTGGCTGGCAGATTGACAATGCAGTCAATTAAATTGCCTTCCTCAATCATGCGGCGGCGAATATCACCCTCACCGCTGCTTTTGCTGGTCAGCGCGCCCTTGGCCAGCACAATGCCAGCCTGTCCGGCCGGGGCAAGGTGGAAGGCGAAATGCTGAAGCCAAGCGAAATTGGCGCTTCCGGCCGGAGGCACGCCGTATTGCCAGCGAGCGTCCTTGCGGAGCATGTTGCCGCTCCAGTCGCTGTCATTGAAGGGCGGATTGGCGAGGATATAGTCCGCCCGCACATCCTTGAGCGCATCGTTGAGAAAAGAACCTTCATTGTTCCATTTGACCTGCGAACTTTCTATGCCGCGAATGGCAAGGTTCATTTTGGCCAGCCGCCAAGTGGTCTGGTTGCTTTCCTGCCCGTAAATGCTGATGTCCTTGATACGACCCTGATGCTCGCGCACGAATTTTTCGCTTTGCACAAACATGCCGCCACTGCCGCAGCAGGGATCCATAACCCGCCCCTTGAACGGCTCCAGCATGGCGACCAGCAATTCAACAATGGAGCGGGGCGTGTAGAACTGTCCGCCCTTTTTGCCTTCAGCCAAGGCAAACTCGCCAAGGAAATATTCAAAGACATGCCCCAGAACATCCGCGCTACGGGCCTTGGCATCGCCAAGAGCAATACCGGAAACAAGGTCAATCAGCGCGCCAAGGCTGGCCGGATCCAGATTTTCCCGGGCGTACACCTTGGGCAGCACACCCTTGAGCGCGGCATTTTCCTTCTCGATGGCGTCCATGGCGGCGTCAACCAGAACGCCGATATCCGGTTTTTTGGCGTTATTGCGCAGCCAGTTCCAGCGGGCTGGCTGAGGCACAAAAAAGACATTCTTGGCTGTGTATTCATCCCGATCTTCAGGATCGGCTCCTTCAAATTCTCCCTTGCCTTCCTGAAGCTGAACGAACAGACTTTCAAAGGAATCTGAAATATATTTCAAAAAAATCAGACCAAGCACGATATGCTTGTACTCGGCGGCGTCTATGTTTTTGCGCAGCTTGTCCGCCGCACTCCAGAGCTGTTTTTCCAGTGGTTCCTGAGGCGTTTCCTTTTTGGGGCGTGCCATGTCTTGTCCTCGTTGAAAGTGTTTTCCAGTGTGGATTATAGATGTATAAAAGTGGCATGGCAAGAGCAGGAATGTCCGTAAACAGGATACGAACATTCCTTTTCTTTACAGTTCATCCAGCGGGGTATCCGACTTGATGGTAAATCCACCACTGGAAACATGCGGATGTCGGTCATTGACCAGCCGCTTGGCAATCCCGTCAGCTTGGGCGTCAGTGGGTGGGTGTGTCTTTCTTTGGGATTTTCCGGATTCCTCGCTGGCGTCTGGCCTCGGCCAGGTATTTGTTCAGGGTCTGAGGCTTTATCTCAATTCCTTTCTCGTACAACTTTTCGATGATTTCCTGTGTGCCGAAACCGCGCTTCTTCATACGCTCCAGTGTCGGTGCCAGAGCAAAGACTGCTTCCTTTACGGACATGATTCGATTCCCGTCCAGTGTGACGGAAGCGGGTTTAAGAGCAGCAAATTCCTGTCTGATTTCTTTCAACTGTGTTGTGGTGATAATCATGATGATTCTCCTGTGATTCGTCGTAGTTATGCCCCGGATGGGTGTTTTGTCTTTCCGGTCAAGCGGGACGCTTGCCCACTGGCTTCACGTCAGTGAAGCATAGTGGGCTCTATATCTTCGGCCGGGGCGAAGATTTCCCGGCAGACACCTTACTGCATCCGCAAGATGCTCTGTCTGTCCTGTTCGGCAATCGCTGCGCGTTGCCTTTCCTCCGCCTGCTGCTGTTGTTCCACTGCCTGCCGTTCCCGAAGGAAGTCCGTCAGGCGTTGCCGGATTTCCGGTTCCCGGACAAACTCCCGGTAGGTCTCAAGCTCCTGGCCCATGCGTGCCTGTCGGCTTTCCATATCCGCCTTTTCCTGATCACGGGCTTTGCAGAGAGCTTCAAGCTGTGCCAGCTGCTTTTTCAGAAAGGCCGCTTCGCGTTGCAGCTCATTCTTCTGGCGTGCGATGAGATGCTTTGCGGACAAGGCTTTGCGCAGCTGGCTGATCGTCTGTGCCGACATTTCCAGCACTCGCCTGTAATTGAAAAGGGAAGCTTCCGGGAGTGGTTCTTCCTCCCGCAGCAGACTTTCCGCCTCCTCGGCCTGTCGCTCATAGTCGGCAACGCGCTGTTTCAATTCCTCCTCCCGCTGTCCCAGTCTGCCGATGGTGCGGAGCACATCCCGGACAAGCAGCAGTCCTTCCCGGGCAAGGCGATTGTTTTCTTCCTGCTGCTGTTTGTATTCGCGGGTATCCAGATGCTTTCTGGCCGCTCCGGGCTTCTGTTCCACGCCGCGCTGAATGGTAAAGCCGCAGCGTTGCAGATGGAGAGGCAGATCGCTTTGCAATTTTTTCAGACTTTGCCGCGTATAAATCTTGTTGGCATTCAGGCGTCCTTCCCGTGTCACGGGCACATGAAGAAAGTGCATGTGCGGCGTTTTTTCATCCATGTGCACCATCGCGGAAATGACATTTTCCGCCCCCACAAAATCCGTGAGAAAGGCCTTGCTTTCCTCAAAGAAGTGTCGGGGTTCTTCTGGAGAAAGACTTTTGAAAAAAGCGCTGTCAGAGGTGACAATAAGCCCGCACATATGCACGGCATCCTTTCTGACAGACTTGCTCAGCTGCAAATCGTCAATGCGCCGCTGAATGGCCTGCGCGTAATTTGTCGCGGCCTTGTCGTGCAATTCGTAATTGTCGCAGCTGCGCTGATAGTCGATATCCGGGTTGGAATGGCTCTCGCGTTCCCGGCAATTGTGACTCTGAATGCCTCTGACGGCCTCTTTCTTGAACTTGTCCATATGCAGGACGAGATAAGACATGATCGGACTTCCTTGTATCTCTATCCGCACAGGTTTCAGGCGGCTGCAAAGCGGTACACTTTTGCCGTTGTAGCGGTACAGCCGGAGAAGACCTCGGCGGACAATACTGGACATATCTGGACGCTTTTTCGGGAGGTGTACCGCTGTACCGCCCCTTAGAGACTGGTACAGCGGTACACCTGCACGCAGACAGGTCAATTTTTCCCTTCCAGCTTCTTTTTCAGGCGCTGGACAGCAGCCTTTGACTTTCCCATTTCCTCGGCGCAGTCGCGGATGCTGTAGCCCTCGGCCAGCAGGCGTTTCAGCTCGGCCAGCTCCACATCCTCAAGTTCTCTGATGCGCCAGTGCAGCGCGTTGCCTTCGGTGATCAAATTGGCCTCAAAGGGGCGGGCGTCATCGCCCACAATGCCCCGCGCTTTGGTCAGATGGACTTCAACTCTCTGGGCCTGCGCAGACTGATGACCGTATCCATGATGTCTTCTCTGGCGCTGGTGCCGCGCTGATCGCCGGATTTTCCGGCATGATGGATAAGCAGGACAGCCATGCCCCGGCGACGCAATTCCAGCAGCCATGCCTGCATGGTCTGCCATGACTGGGCTTCGTTTTCCTTGCCGGTACGGCACAAGGTGGCAATATTGTCCAGCACGACCATATCCACGCCTTTCAGGAATGGTTCCAGCATGACCTGCCCCTGCGCGGTGGAGAGATCCGGCATGGGACAGGGCTGCAGGTCCGGTGTGATAAGCGCCATATTTTTCTGCGTATGCGGCGGGACGGACATGCCGCTGACAAGTGCGGCAAGGCGATGCTGCATGGCTGTGGCGGGCATTTCTCCGTCCACATACAGTGTCCGTTTGGGCATGGGCGCGCGCCAGTTGAACACCGCGCCGCCGGATGCCACGGCAATGGCGACGCTCAAGGCGGCAAACGTCTTGCCGATGCCGCGCGGAGCATACAGAATGCCTATCCCTTGAACCGGAAGAATGGGGGATAAAAGATACCCCCGTTCAGGTATGGACATGGAAAGAAACTCGCCCATATCCAGCGATACCAGCGAAGGAGGTTTGTCCGGCAGAGCATTTTCCAGCTGGCGGCGCACGCTTTGCAGTCCCTCTGTCAAATGCAGATCGTTGAAGTCCTTGCCGCTGCCTGTGGTAAAGTGCGGCACAACAAGATGAGCCTGTGCAGCCTGCGCGGCCTCCTGCCCCTTGTCGCAGCCCGTTTCGTCATTGTCGCCGCAGATCAGAATCTGCGCGTCCGGGAACTGTTTTCGCACGGCAGCCGCCACAACAGGCAGATTTCCGGCCGAAAACGTCACATAGACCGTCCATGCACAGGCAAGGTGAATGCTGGCCCCGGTGGCGTAGCCCTCACAAAGTGCCAGCGGTTTTTCTGCCTTGCCGGGAATAACGAATTGCCCGCCCTGAACCTTGCCGCCCGTAAGAAAGCGTTTTGTGCCGTCCGGTGCGATATATTGCAGACTCTGCACCGTGCCGGAACTGTCCCTGACCGGAATGAGGAGCATCCCATTTCTGTCCTGACGCATATCCGCAAGCGCGGGAATACCTTGCGGCTCAGGTACGCGTGCCTCTCTGAACAGGAAAAGGATGCCCGTAAACGCTTGTGCGCCTGCTGCGCCGCCTCTGCATGACGCCTGGCGCATTCTTCGTCACGCTGTTTCCGCATGGCCTGCTGCCGCCTGTGCCATGCCGACAGCTCAACAGGAGAAAGTGCCCGTTCGCCTTCCGCGTGGAACGTCCCCTGATCGCCTGTCTCCCAGTTGCACCACCAGAGAGTCGCGGGCCTGTCCTGATGAGCAATATATGCGCCGTTGCGCTTGTACGGTTTGTTCCGTGTCGGACAGCGATACAGATTCCCGTCCGCAAGAATGTCTTCCGGCAGAAGGTCATGCTGCGCGAGAATTTCCCGGAAGGTCTCCAGAAGGCTACTCATGGTCTTCCTGCTCCCGTCCCGCGTTTTCTATGAACGCTCTGATGTCTTCCGCCCGCCAGACAGTGGTACGAGGGCCGAGCTTTACAGGCTTGGGATAGCGCCCGGTACGGCAGCCCTGCCACCAGGCGCTTTTACTGATGGGGACAAGGGCCAGGACCTGAGGGAGACGAAGAAAGCCAGTAGAGGGAATATTAGTCGCCATAGTAACAACTCCGTATAAAGAAGAGGATTACGGAGCATATAGCATAAAATAACTATCATGTGCAGAGCAGATATTTTGTAACCACAATACATACAGTGGCATTCAGCAGCATTTCTGAGTGTACAATAATGGCATGTATTTTTCTTTAAAGAAGAAAAACAAATTTTGTAACATGTTAAAATATAACAATATATCAGTATAAGCACAGAGGGGGATGTCAGCGGCCAAAAGGTTACAAAAAAGCACAGTCTTTACGAACGGCATTTATTTGAGCTGTTCGTAAAAACTGTGCAATTAGAGCGTATTAGCAACGGATTATTTTGCCCTGTTTCTGGAAAAAAGCTCTCTGTGCATGTTTGGACGCCGTCCCCCCTCAGGTAGTTTTATCAGAGAGCGCTCTTTTCAGCGGCTGTTAAGCCTGCCCGGATTTGCCCGTGCGGAGTTTGTCGAGATAGTCGCCCCACTCCTGCATCATCCTTCGGCGCTCCGGCAGGTACTCAGCATAATTATATGCCGCACGGACCTCATTTCGTTCGCCATGTGCAAGCTGACGCTCAATCCAGTCCCGATTGTAGCTCAGGTCGTTGAGCAGCGTCGATGCGATGGAGCGAAAGCCGTGGACGCTCATTTCGTCTTTTTGATAGCCCATGCGGCGCAGGGCATTGAGCATGGTGGCATCAGACAGGGGACGCGCTTCCGTGCGCACGGAAGGAAACAGATACCTGCCTGTGCCGGTCCAGGGCTGCAGTTCTCGCAGAATGGCCACAGATTGTGCAGACAGCGGCACAATATGCGGACGTCGCATTTTCATGCGCTCGGCCGGAATACGCCATTCCGCAGCCTCAAGATCAAACTCGCCCCACTGCGCGGCCCGTAATTCCGTGGGGCGGGTAAAGACCAGCGGGGCCAGCTTCAAGGCGCAGACCAGAGGGAAATAGCCGTTATAGGCATCTATGTCCCGGAGCAGCTCACCGACCTTTTCCGGCGTCAGCACAGCGGCACGATGCGTTACCCGGCGAGGGCGCAGGGCTCCCCGAAGATCGGCGGCGATGTTGTGCCGCGCCCGCCCGGTGATAACGGCATAGCGGAAAACCTGATTGATGATTTGCAGGACGCGCCGGGATGTTTCGTAACAGCGTTTCATCTCCAGCGGCCTGAGCACGGCTATGATATCCTGCACTTCCAGCCGGGCGATGGGCGTCGTGCCGATAAACGGGAAAATGTAGTTGCGGAGACGGTACATGACCGTTCCCTGATGCTTTGCAGAGAATGCCGCCATGCGTGTGGCGTGCCATTCGCGGGCAATATTCTGAAAACTGTCCCGTTCGGCAATTTTTCGGGCTTCCTGCTGCTGTCGTTTGTACGCGGAGGGATCAATACCCTTCGCCAGAAGGCGTCGGGCTTCATCACGGCGCTCTCTGGCATCCTTGAGAGATACGGCAGGATAGGCCCCGAAACTGAGGAGCCTGCTTTTGCCCTCAAAGCGGTAGGCCATGCGCCAGAGCTTGCTGCCGCTGGGAGGAATGAGGAGGAAAAGACCGCCGCCGTCGAAATATTTGTGAGGCTTGTCTGCGGGCTTCAAACTGCGGATACGAACGTCGGTAAGAGGCATGGGGTACTCCCTGGCTTATGCTGGATGTTTCGATACCTCTCAGGACAAAAAATACAGCAATACAGCCTTGTTATCCGTGAGGGTATCATGCTTTTGCATAGCATGGATCTACCCTCGGATATACCCCTGCAAGAATTGGATGCAACCGGACAAACGTGGACGACGGGAAACCCTGTTGGCACAAAAAAAGAAAGGATACCAATGTGTTTTGCACATTGATATCCTTTATTGTACCTTATTTTGGCGTCCCCAAGGGGATTTGAACCCCTGTCGACGGCGTGAAAGGCCGTTGTCCTGGGCCGGCTAGACGATGGGGACGCGATGAGGTGTATCTACGGGAAAGACGGGTCGCCGTCAAGCAAAAAATCGAGAACTTCCTTTTTTCTTTTTCACACCTTCCGTGTATGGCCTGTCCTGATGCGCCACGAGGCAGGCTTTCCCTCCAATCCAGGGGCTGTCCTCCCCATTCCCCCTGCTCTTGATCCCAGCATAAGCAGAAGAGACCAGGCCCTGTACGCTGTTACCGTAACGTTGATAACGGCGAAACAGCCCGGCAGCCCCCAAAACGGCTTCCCCTGACGGGTCCGCCCGCACAGGAAAAGCCGTTCACGACCAGCTCCAGGCGTGTCCCTAGCCCTTGCAGACCTTGCAGGGGCGGTACCCGGCAGCCTTGGCATCCGCCGGAGAGGCAAAAGTTTTGCTGACGCTCTTGCCCTTATAATAGCGGCAGGAAGAGTTGTGATAGATCTTGCTTTCCGGGTTGCCGCGATAGCCTGCCTCCATCTTTTGGGGCGCAGCCTTGGGGGCGGGTTTGGCGGCAGGGGCCGGAGCCGTGGTCGCCGCCGGAGCGGCCTGCTGGGCAGGCGCACTCAGGGCGAGACCGGAGGAAGAACAAACGAACCCCAGGATCATCAGGATGGCGAGCATTTTCTTCATGGCAGATACTCTCCGAAATGTTTTTTAAACTATCCGCAGCCGGGCGAAACAGCACTGCATCCGGCCCGTGCCGTGCAGGATACATCATTCTGCCGGAAGCATAAAGACACGGTCCTCCCGTTGCTGTATTTCTTTCCCGCCCTCCTGCTTGCATAGCCTCCTTCCCCCCTTGCGCCCCTCAGGAAGGACGCGCCTGCAAGATCCTGGCTTTACCCCTTCGCGGGAGCAGCAACGCATCCGTCACGACAAAACAGTTGTAGCAAAGTAGCCCTCTGGGCTATCATGACCGGAAACCGTTTCAGGAGGGATTCGATGATCCATCAGCATTCCCACCCGCAAAGCATGGCGGGGAAAAATTTTGCCAATGCCGATCTGGCCGGCAAGGATTTTCGGGGCGTCGAGCTGCGGGGGGCCAATTTCGCCGGTGCCGACTTGCGGGGCGCCAATCTGGAGCTGGCCGATCTGGCCGGGGCCAACCTTGTCAACGCGGAGCTGGCAAAGGCCAATCTTTCCTGGGCCAATCTGGCCGGAGCGGCGCTCAATGAAGCAGACCTGAGTGATGCCGACCTGCGGGAAGCCCGGCTGAATGGTGCCATCCTGGAGAATGCCCTGCTGGACGGTGCGAATCTGACAAGCGCCAGCCTTCGGGGAGCCGATCTGAGTGGGGCCAGCCTGCGTGAGGCCTGTCTGGATGGTGCGTGGCTGGAAGGCGTCACAGGGCTTTCGGACAAATAAGCCAGTTCCTGAACAAGGTCTTTTCTAAAAAAACAGGGGACAGCAGCCGCTCCTGAAGGTGCCTGCCAAGACAGACACACGGAGGCCACTGTCCCCTGCCCTGTTCTGCTGCCAGAGGATCCGGCAGACAGACAAAGTCCCTAGCGGATGCTCCTGCCCATATCGCGGGCAGCGTCCAGGGCCGCAGGCGTTTTCCGGATGTCGCCGGATTCCGTCACACCAAGCGCCTGCACCACGCCGCACAACCGGGTCTTTTCAAAACAGACCACCCAGCCCTCCATAGCTTTCTTGGGGCCTTCCATGGTCTTTTCGTCCGTATCGGCAGCACTGGCCAGCAAATAGATGTCGCGGAAAGCATAGTCCCCGGCGAACAGGGGGTTGGTGCGATCCAGCAGGGTCTTCAGCTGACCGCACAGCGAATAGAAATACACGGGGCTGGCAAAAGCGATCACCTCGGCCTGCTGCATGCGCGGCAGGATGTCATCCATATCGTCCCGAAGGATGCAGTGCTGCGTTTTCTGACACCCGAGACAGCCCTTGCAAAAACCGATCTTTTTGTCATGCAGGTTTATCTTTTCCACGGTATGACCGGCTTCTCGCGCTCCCTCGATAAAGGCATCGGCCAGCAGATCAGAATTGCCCATCCGGCGGGGGCTGGAAGAAATGACGAGGACTTTTTTCCCACTCATGGATCTTTCTCCTTTTGGCTCTGACCGGGACACAGACAGATGACAGCGGCCGGCCACGTGAACGGGCAGATGGTCTTCTTTGAAGGCCCGTTCGTCAACCGTTTTTCATCAAAAGTTCCGGGGACGACCGCCGTGCCCTCCTCTCCCCTTCTGTCCTTCCCGGGCCGGATCAAAGACTCTCCCGCCCCTGCTCCGTAATCTCCGGGAGCCGGGGAGCCCGGCAGTCATATCCTTTGCTGTTTTTGCCCGCCGCGCGGAGCACCCTGTAAGGATGCAGGATACAAAAACAGCCCCTTCTCAGGGGCTGTTCATGGAGCATGGTTACAGCTGTCGGGCGACTAGGCCTTATTGCCGCCATCCAGCTTGTTACGAACCTGACGGCACAATCCCATCAGCGCGTCGTATTCATGCCGCCGCACCTGGGCCCGGGCCAGCAGGCGCCGCCACGGCATCAGGAAATAATCCGGGTTGTCCCCGTGCAGGCAATCCAGACGCAGCAGCATGTCCTTCAGATTGTCCAGCAGACGCTCGTAGTCGGCAGAGGAGATGACGCGGCCGGAGCCGCCCTCCGCCGGAGCCTTTTCCCCGGCAGCCTCATGCTGGCGGGCCCGTACGGCCTTGGCGCACTCATACAGCAGCAGCAATACCGACTGCGCCAGATTGAGGGAGCTGGCCTCGGGATTGGTGGGGATGGTCACCAGCCGCTGGCAATGCTGGATGGCATCATTATCCAGCCCCCGATCCTCAGGGCCGAACACGATGGCGACCTTTTCTCCCCGCTCCAGGGCCTGGGCCACTTCTCCCGCGGCCTGCTCGGGGGAAAGCAGGGAACGCCGCCAGCCACCTGTCCGGGCCGTCGTCCCGATGACCAGCGAGCAATCCGCCACGGCAGCCGACACATCCGGCAGGACCTGGACGTCATCCAGCACGCCCTGCCCTTTGGGAGTGGCCAGAGGACGGGCTTTTTCCCTGTCCCAGCGCTCCGGCGCCACCAGACGGATGCTGTGGCTGCCCATATTCACACAGGCGCGGGCAGCCATGCCGATATTCTCGGGAAAGCGCGTCTGAACCAAAACAACTTGTAACAAATCCAGTGACATGATCACCTCAACACAGCCAGTTCTTCAGCAGCATCACGACCTGCCCGGGTTCCGGCACCACAGGACGCAAGGGCGGCGGTACCGGGGCCATATCCGGCCAGATGCGGTGGGCCGTCAGCACGACCATGGCGCTGCCCGTGCCCAGTTTGCAGACCGTTCCCAGAAAACGCCCCATCATGGTGCCGAAGGCCGCATCAAAGGCCTCCTTGCCGGGACGGCCACGCAGCAGTTCCATGACCAGGCAGCCCAGCCAGGCGCCCACCAGAGCCCCGATGAACGCCCCCAGTCCGAAAAAGAGCGGTGCCAGGAAGATGGCCCCGGCGATGGCCCCCACCATACCGGCCACGGTGCCGGACGTGCTGGAGCCGTGCCGTTTGGCATTCATGACCTGCACGCCCATTTCCAGCACCTCGCCCAGGACAGCCAGGCCCAGGAACATGATCCAGAACCAGACATCCAAAGCCCCGGCGGCCGGGTGCAGGAACTTCCACAGCACCACCAGCAGCACCACCACCCAGTTGGCGGGCAGGCCAAGGATGTTGAGCAGCAGGATCAGCCCCAGCAGGACGATGAACGCATAGGCCAGGCTGAACGAGGCCAGCGCGATGAATCCTTCCATACAGGCTACTTCTTGACGCGGTTGTCGTACACGCGCACGGCCTTGCCTTCGCTGCTGGGCAGGCTGTTGCTCTGCACCAGTTCCACGCGCGGCGTCACCAGGATCTCGTCACGCAGCCGTTGGGCGATGGTCTTCTGCAGGCCCTGCAGGCAGCGCATGTCTTCCACGAAGTACTCGTCGCGGATCTCCACCTGCACGCGCATGACGTCGCCGATACCGTCGTTCTCCAGCAGGATGCAGTAGTTCTGCCCCACTTCGGGGAAGGTCATGATGACCTGTTCGATCTGCATGGGATAGACGTTGACGCCCTTGATGATGAACATGTCGTCCGCGCGGCCCAGGATGCGGTCGATGCGGCGATGATGGCGGCCGCAGGAGCATTCCCCGGGCAGGAAACGGGTCAGGTCGCGGGTGCGGTAACGCAGGATGGGCATGCCCTGACGGCACAGGCAGGTCATGACCAGTTCGCCGATCTCGCCGTCGGGCACGGGCTCGCCGGTCTTGGGATCCACGATCTCCGGCAGGTACGCGTCTTCCCAGACATGCAGGCCGTTCTGGTTCTGGCATTCAAAGGCCACACCCGGGCCGTTCATCTCGGAGAGGCCGTAGGAGTTGTAGGCCTTCATGTCGAAAAGTTCTTCGATGCGGCGCCGGAATTCTACCGTATAAGGCTCCGCCCCCACCACGGCGATGCGCAGGGGGAAGTCGCGCGGGTCCTCACCCATATTGCGCAGATGTTCGCCAAGGATGAGCGCGTAGGACGGCAGGATGTGGGCAACTGTTGTCTTGAAGTCCTTGGCCAGCTTGATCTGGCGGCGCGAGTTGCCGGGGCCGGCCGGGATGGTCATGCAGCCCAGGCGCTCGGCACCGAAATGGATCCCCAGGCCCCCGGTGAACAGGCCGTAACCGGACATGTTCTGGAACACGTCATCACGGCGTACGCCTACCATATAGAGGCAGCGGGCCATCAGATCGGCCCAGCTATTGATGTCGTTCTGCGTATGGCAGATGGCCACAGGACTGCCCGTGGTACCACTGGAGCAGTGCATGCGCACGATCTCGCTGCGCGGTACGCACAGGAGCCCCGTGGGATACTGGTCCCGCAGATCCTGCTTGGTGGTGAAGGGGATGCGCCGGATGTCGTCCAGCGACGTGATGCTCTCGGGCGTCACACCGGCTTCATCCAGACGGCGGCGATAGAACTCGCTCTTGCGCACATGGGCCACGGTGGCCTTGAGGCGCGTCAGCTGGGTGTGTTCGATCTGGTCCCTGCTCCACAATTCCGCTGCATCGAAAACTTCCATGTCAAAACCTTATTGCTGCTTGTCCATCTTGAATTACAAACGCCCGGCGGCGTCGCCCCTGTGCGCCCATCCCCAGAGCAGGCCAAAACAGCCTGCCAGCATCATATCGCCATACGGGGCCAGGAACTGTCCCTGTCCCTGCAAAAATTCCCGCTTCGGTCCCAGTATATAGGTGGGTTCGTAGCCTCCGGCCTCCTCACAGTAGGGACCGAACGCCGTCCCGTGCCCTCCGTGTGCAAGGACCTCCTCGCACGGCAGCCAGGAACGCCGGAACTGCTCAAGATCCGCAAGGTATTCCTGCAGGGTACGCATGCCGGTATGATGCTCGTAGATGCCGCGGACCTGCCCCTGATAGACCAGCGCCGCCACCGTATGGCTGTTGCCCACATTGATAATGGTGATCCCTTCGCGCCAGCTCCGCTTCATGACTTCCGGCACGCACAAGGCGCCCAGCAGGGCACAGGTCCCCGTATCCGCCACCGGGCCGCCAGTCTTTTTCTGCAAGGCCAGCAGACGGGTGCACTCCGCCGGCGGCTGTTCATAGATCCAGTTGGCCGGCAGGGCCGATGCCTGCAGCAGGGCCGTCCAGGCCTGCATGCGTCCCATGCGGTTGCCGTTGGGATGAAAACCATGATCCTGACAGCCCGCCAGTACCAGATGCGGCAACGGGAGCCCGGCCTGCCGCAGCAGTCCGGCAAAAAATTCCGGGGAATAATCGGAAAGAGGCACCGGCACGGCACCGGCCGGACACTGCTCCGCTACCTGGACACCCATGCTGCGGACGACTTCGGGGTTGTCGTGCAGGGCACTGGCAGCACTGGCGGTACTGTAGACAGCAAACCCCGCCTTGATGTGGTCACGCACGGCAAGGCCAAAGCCGCCACCGATATTTTCACCATACAGCCATACCGGCTGCTTGAGCAGGGTCAGCTCACGAATGCGCTGCGCGGCCAGACGGGCCGGTGAAGGCAGGACGAAGCGTGGCCAGTTGTGGACTTCCAGTCCCGGACGGGCCAAAAGGACATCCTGGGTGCCGCTGCCGATATCGACACAAAGGACAGGACCTGTTTTTTGTAAAAAAGTACGAACACCGTCATCCATGGTTTTTCTCCAGGCCAAACAATAGCAAAGTTTGCCGTTTCTTGGTGTACCGGTTAGCCGGGCCCAAGGCAAGTCCCCAGCCTTTCCGGCAGGGCTGCTCAAAAAAATTTTTCCAAAATGCAAAAAAGTTCTTGCCAAGCCACCCTGTTTTCTGTATCACTCCACTTGTGCCGAGGTGGTGGAATTGGTAGACACGCTATCTTGAGGTGGTAGTGGCAACCGCCGTGCGGGTTCGATTCCCGCCCTCGGCACCAGCAAGACATCAAGGGTTGTGGCAAGTAGCCGCAACCCTTTCTTTTTTTGTTGTTTCGAGCAGCGCTGCAAGCCCAGCCCGTCCCCTGTTTTTCCTGCCTTTACGAATTTGGGTCAAACAGGTGGTACAAAAGGTGCCTCAAATGCCATCCGCTGCCGCTTCTTCCGCTCACCCGCACGGCACTTCCCACTCCCACTCTACAACTCGCCGTTCCGGCCAGCATCTTCTTTGCGTGGGCCGCATCTTCTATTTTCGTTGTGCTCTGCCTGCTGCTGCCAAAAAACGTCTGGGGAATGCCGAGATACGCCTGAGCCTAGGAACATGTTTCCGTCAGGAAGCCAAGCTGCTTGCCTGCCGACTTTTTGCCTTGCTGCATGCTTCGTTATCTGGCGTACCTGATCTTCCCACGCTGCGGCATATCCTTATCCGGCATCTGTCTTCCATGCAGGGAAGGGATGTCAGTGAATACGGGAAACGCGGTCCCCGAAAAACGGCTCTGCCCTGCTCTATTTCCCAAGCACCAGCAATGACGGTCACAAATAGTATGGATGCAGGAGATGCAAGAGGCTTCACGGTTTCTTCTTTTTCTTGTGATCGGCAACCAGCATATTCGGCCACAGGGGTCACTTCATCTGCCAGGAAAGCTGTTTGTCAGGATACCTGTCTTCACCCACTATCCCAACCAGTTACAGCAAACATTTCCCCACTTTCCACAGCAAGATTTCCAGGGAAACACGTAGTTGCCATATCACCTGACGGGGCTTTGGCTTCCTCTTCGGTGACTTCCTGTTCCGCTGAAAACAGTATCAGGACAGACCATCCTCACGGGATGCTCTGCCCTGATACCTTGCTGTTATTGCGTGAAGAACGTTTCCGTTGATATTTTCGTCATATATCCATAGCCGTTCAAGATTTTATTCAATATTATTAATTTATCATAAATATCAATATTAAAAAACAACGAAAGCCTGCCGATAAATATATACCGACAGGCTTTAAATTGCACAGCAGTAGCATCAGACATAACTATCTATAGCCAGATACATACATCTGATACCTAGACAGTATAAACTTAAAAACGGTATGCGAAAATCAACTGGGCTTTCCAAGCATCCTGCTTGCTGTAAGAATCGTCTCGGTAAGAACGTTTCCATGTGGAATCATCTACGAAGTTGGCGATATAGCTCAGCTCCAAAGAAGCTTCCAAGTTCTCGTAAATTTGATAAGTGTTGACGAGATTGAATTCCAGCAGCCCATCAGTGGTCGTCAGATAGGGACCCTCCGCTGTCTGATTGTCCCAGCCGTAGGAATGCTCCACATATTTTGCCATCGAGGGGCTGTTTGTCCCCCCCCACCACGCAACACGGAACGAGTGCTTCAGGTCAGCGATAAAGCTCATATCGTGCAGGCGCAGACCGATCCCCCAAGTCCCGGCATAGGTCAGGGCTTTATCATAAAGGCGAGGATCGCCCCAACCAATAGCATCACCATGGAAAGACATGAAGTTTGCGCAACCGGACAGTGTGGGCATACGCTCAGATCCATTCTTGACGTTACCGTCATCGCCGGAAGCATACCAGCCAAAAATCCCTGGTGTCCCCCAATCCAGTTTGTACTCGATCAACGCCTTGACCAGCCAGCCTTCACGCTTGGTTCCGGCCCATACGCTCTCGCCGGTATTGTAGCGCGTAGCCATGTAACGCCCCATGGACTCGATAGAGCCGTAGTTGATGTCCAGCTCGATATTCCAAGGATCGAACATGCTGACGACGACAGGCAGACCGGCCCAGAAGGCAAGCCCGTAGGCTTTGTCTGTATCGCCAAGAATACCTGTACGGCTGGAGGCAGTGGCAAGAGGATACGGACGCAAACTGTATCCGGGATAGCTAGCTTTATGCAAATCGTTATCCATGGCATCCCAAGCATTGGCTCCGATCATTCCGGCCATGACCCAGGGGGTCAAACGAACTCCTTCCAGTGACAGGGGGAGCGTCAGTGCAAACAGATCCACGTTATCGTTGAAATTTGCATACTTGCTATCGGAGCTTTCCCAATACGTACTGTCACTCGCCCAGTTGTCGTTGAAAGCCCGTATCCAGAAAGCCGTCAACCCGACGTTTTCATTGAATTGGTACGAAGCGGTGATCCCCACCATGTCATCGTTCAAAACGGAAGATCCGCCGGCGGCATCAGGCATGCCGATCCCTTGGATACCCATGCGGAAATTGAGTCGGCTATCGGGCGGCGTCCAGTCGATATAGGCATGCTTCAACTCTACGACGTTGCCATCCGCGCCCAAGGCTCCTCCGGTGCGGTTTTGGCCCCATACCTGATCCCCGATCTCGAAGATGACCGTCCCGGATAGCGACTCAGAAGCTACGGCATCCAGTTGCAGCTTGACGCGCTGGCGGACATCAAGCACGTCATCCGTATCCGTTTTCCTGCTGTCGGCACCGATACGCCGATCACTGGTGAACTGCCCATCACCAGCACCAAAACCCATCAGCCACTCTCCTCTAGCTTTGAAGTCTATGGCCTGAACAGCGGATGACATCCCCGTGAGAAGTGCGGCTGAAAGAGCCAGAATCATCAATTTTTTCATTATGTACCTCCTAAAGGGAGGGAGCCGTTGTCTGAATCGGCATCAACAGGGGCTCCCTCCATACTTATGTCGCGACGATCAAACGTGCGCATCTTTTGGAAGTAGGCGTTTTCCAGCAGTAGCAATCCTTTCCTCTGCAACAGAATCATCGTACCGCACAGGATCGAACAGCGATCCCTGCCGCTCCATGCCAGCTTCTTCGTGCCACACTAATCAGTCGTCTTTCGATAGAAATCCGGATTGTCTCCTAAAATGCTTCTGCAAGCATCTGGATGACGTGTTTGACGGCCACACCGGAATCTTTACTCCGCCGGATACCATCCCGCAGCTGCATGATGCAGCCCGGGCAGGTCGTCGCCACACAATCCGCGCATGTTTCCATGATATCTTCTATCTTGCGTGATTGGATCTTTTTCGACATGTCCAGATGCGTCAAAAAATACGTTCCTCCCATACCGCAGCAGGCTTCGGGGTGACGCATCTCCTTGATTTCGCTGCGTGCAGCAACGGCCAGGATCTCACGCGGTTCTTGCGTCACCTTCTGGGCTTTCCGCAAATGGCAGGGATCGTGATAGGTGACGGCCCGGGCCCTTCCCTTTCCGACGAGCTGTTCCAACCGCTCCACACCGACCCGGTGGACAAGGAATTCCGTCACATCCATGGTACGGCTGGCCAAAGATTCCAGTCGTCCCCTCATAGAGGCATCATCTGCAAACAGCTCAAGGTAACCGTGCCGCAGCATGTGTCCGCCCGAAGGACAGACGACGAGCACAGGTTCATTGGGGTTGCTTGCCTCCAGGGCCTCCACATTGCGCCTGGCAGCTTTTTTGACGGCTTCGCGATCGCCGCTGATGAGCATAGGCATGCCGCAACATCCCTGAGCGGACGGGACCCTGACGGCGATATGCAAAGCATTAAGGACCTTGACGAGGCTGTCACCGATCTCCGTCATGACATAATTGGTCATGCAGCCGGTAAAAAACGTCACCACTGGCCATCCCTTTTCACCAGCAAAGGAGACCCGGCTGCGGAACGGCGTCGTGGCCACCTTGGGGATGTACTGTTTGTCATCCACGAACGGCATGGCAAAACGACGATAGAGACCACTATCCTGAGGCACACCCTTGAAGAATAAGGGCTGCAGCAGGGCGCCCATCCTGGCTTCCGCTCCCAAAAGCCCCTGGCCTTGGCCCAGAGCCAGACTGATGGCCTTTTTGATGGCGGGCAGCCCCAGTTCTTCGGCAAAGGCCTGCCTTGCCGCCATGATGACACGATCGGCACGGGCCCCGCTGCCGCACTGGGAAGCACAACCAGTGCACAACAAACAATTGTCCAAGGCTTCACGCACATGGGCCGTGAACTCCAGGCGGCCATCAACAAGAGCTTGGGCTATTTGCATCTTGCCACGGGCCGTATAGCGTTCTGCCGGGCTTTCCTTGAAAATGGGACATACCGTACGGCATTCGCCGCAGCGGATGCATTTGTAAAGCTCTTCTTTAACAACCTTCTTCAGGTTATCGAGTGCTGCTTTTTTGTCCTTGTTCATGGACTACTCCTTGGGCATGACTTTGCCGGGGTTCAGGATTCCCTTGGGATCCAGCAGCTTTTTAAAGCTACGCATCATCTTCAGCGTAGGTTCATCGATATTCCAATGCAGGTTATGGACTTTGACGCAGCCAATGCCGTGTTCGGCCGCGATACGGCCTTCCAAAGAAACGGCAGCAGCCACGACTTCATCTTTAGCTGCCATGGGGAAGGGGCGGCCACTCTTGCCCGTGGTCATGCCCACATGGATATTGCCATCGCCGTAATGGCCAAAATTGTAGATGATGATATCATGGCGCGCGGCAATTTCATCCAGCTTACGAATCATCTGCGGGATACGGGAGATCGGCACGGAGATATCGTCATCTTCCCAGTCCTCAGATATCTCGCACACGGCGAAAGACAGCGCACGTCGAGCCTTCCAAAGCTCTTCCCGCTCTTCTTCCGTACGCGCCTTGCGGAAGGTGATCACGCCACACTTTTTGCAGGCGGCTTCGATGTTGGCCACATCACCATCAAGAGCAATGTCCGGGCCATCGACTTCAATGAGCAGCAGAGCCCCCTCTTCTGGGCGGGCACCGAAATGGATGGCCCGCTCCACGACCTCAACGGAGATGCGGTCCAGGAACTCCAGGGTCGACGGACGGACGCCCGTGGCAAAAATAGCCTTTACGGCCTCGGCGGCGTCTTCGAGGGTGCGGAAAGTCGCTGTCATGGTACGCACGGATTCGGGCTTGGGCACGATCTTGATGACTGCCTTGGTAATGACGCCCAGCGTCCCTTCAGAGCCCACGAACAGTTCCGTCAGGTTATAGCCCACGACGTCCTTGATGCATTTGGACCCGGTTCGCACGACCTCACCAGTCGGCAGGACGACCTCCAGCCCCATGACATAATTTTTGGTCACCCCGTACTTTACGGCGCGCAATCCACCGGAATTTTCCGCGATATTCCCGCCAATGGTGGAAAAAGCCGTAGATGCAGGATCCGGCGGATACATCAGCCCGATCTTGTCCACCTCTTCCTGAAGCGTCTTGGTGATAACGCCCGGTTCAACAATGGCCAGGAAATTGTCCCTGTCGATTTCAAGGATCTTGTTGAAACGATCCATGGCCATTATGATGCCCCCTTCAACGGGAACGACGCCTCCGGTATAGCCACTGGCTCCCCCCCTGGGGGTTACCGGCACTTCATATTCATTGGCCAATTTCAAGATGGCCGAAACTTCGGCCACACTTTCGGGCAGCACGACACCTTCGGGCATAGCCCGCTTTTCTGTATTGGCATCATACGAGTAGGCAATCAGATCCTCAGGAGCGAAAGAAGAACGATCTGTGCCAAGCAGGGCCTCAATCTTTTCTTTGAATTCCTTGTCAAGCATCGTGAAACATCTCCATGTTGTTGAATTAGTCTCTGCAAGAAGCAACGTTACTGCTGTTATTTTCCATGAGGCTGATGACAACAAACAAAACAGCAGAAACTCCAAGCCCAGGCCATACAGGATCAACTGATGATACTATGCCGCCAACCTGTAACATACGTCCCGCATACCATGCGATGACTGTCAGCAATGACAGGGAAATACTCCAGAATGCAGCGCGGCAGCTTGCCTTTTTCCAAAAATAGGCACCCAGTGTGGGCACAAACAGGCTGGCTGAATTGACGGTAAAGGCCATGAACAGCAGATTTATGATATCCCGCACATACCAAGCGATCAGGGCGCTGGCGATTCCTACGCCTACAGAGCTGAGGACACCGACCGTAACAAGCTGTCGGGGTTGTACCTGATGGGTGCAAAAACGCTGATATATATCGCGGGTCACGTTGGCTGAGGCTGTCAGGATGCAAGAACAGGCCGTCGACATGATGGCTGCCAGTAGTACCACGAGCATCAGGCCTTTCAAGCCAGAGGGAAACAGCCGCAGTATCACGGTGATGAATGCGCTGGAGCCATCCCCCAGATCAGGGAACAGAATACGGGCACCCAGCCCCATGATACAGACGGAAATCCCGATTCCCATGATGAGCAGACCTGCCAGGACAGTTCCCATGATGGCGCTGTTCCGGGAGCGTGCAGAAAAACACCGGACGTAGCTGTCACTGGAGGTATAGAATGTCAGAATAATGCTGATAAACATGCCCAGCAGGGAAATTCCGTCGAGATCTCCCACCCCGGTGAATGACGCAGGCAGGGCGCCCAGACTGCTGCCGCTCTCTCCTGTATAGAACACCATGAGCGGCATACCGATCAGCCCCGTTCCTGCAAGGATCAGGATGGCCTGGAAGCGACACGTCCTGTCCAGAGCCAGGAAACCGCCGGCAGCGGTATAGAAGACCGTCACAACTGTCGCCAGGATAAAGGCAAGCAGCATGGAAATGCCGGCCAACTCGTGCAAGATGACAGCCGTGGCCAGGAGCTGACTGGCTGCGTAGCCGATGTTGGCACACAGGGCCGTCACTGTACTGACGATGCGACAACCCGGCCCGTAGGATCGCTCGATGAAATCCGGATAGGTGATATGCCCGTAGGCATCTCCGGCTTCCTTGATCCTTCCGGTAAACGTCAGGGCAAACAGTACGCAGCCAACAGCCATGCCCAGAGGATACAGCAAAGCACGTATTCCAAGCTCATAAGCCTGCTCCGCAGTTCCCAGGATGGTTGCTCCGCCTACCCAGGCCGTCAGCCACAGGGTCATGACAGCAAATGTCCCGGCTTTCCGTCCGCCAACAAAGTACAAGTCTATATCCTTCTGCCGATGGCGTGCACGCCAGCCAATGACCACCAGGGTGGCAAGGTAGCCAAAAAGCACGGCATAATCCCATATATCCATAGGCATCTCCGCCATTCCGGCCCCCCACAACTGTGGGGGGCCAAGCCCAACATCTAACCGGCAGATTCAGTAAATCGACGGGCATTCCCGCGACGTCGCACCAGGAAGGCCATGCCCATGCCTACAAGGCCGGAGACTGCAAGGAACAGAAAAATATAGATATAACCGGTGTTCTGGTACTGGTCGAGCCAGCGGCCGAACAGAGGATTGTAGATCATGTCGGGCAGGTAGCCCAGCATGGAAGCCATGGCGACGGTCGTGCCGGTCAGCTTGCGCGGGATACCCGCCTCCTCAATGCAGGAATAGAGGATGGCGTACGCGGTAAAGGTGACGGCGGCGAGCAGCAATTGCAGACCGATGACGACGACCGCGCTGGTACCCGCCGGGATGAAGATGAAGATGGCCAGCAAGGCCGTCATGGCCGCGAAGCAGTAGATAAGCACGAGCGAAGGGGATTTGACTCTGTCGGCCAGCACACCGCCCACGGGCCCGCAGATGACGCGCAGGATATGCGTACGCACGATGGCCAGGACACCGGAAAAGGCCATGGTCACACCGATGACGTTGGTCATGTAGGGATTGAAATAGGAAGTACTCGTGTAGATCCCGTGACCGCAGAAGATCAGCAGGGAGATGACCCAGGTCATGGGTTCCTTGAGGACGGTCAGCAGATCCTTGGTCTGGAATTTGTCGTCCTCGGATTCTTCCGCGCCATTCTTGTTTTCAGCGTAGAAAAACATGACTCCGGTAGCGGAAAGCAGCCAAGCCGCGCCCTGCACGTAGATGACCCCCTTGAGGCCGGCCACCTGGTCCGCCACGAACAGCCCGTATACGAACATGCCTACGGCCGAGACGCCTGCGGAAAACAGGCCTACACCAGCATTGAAGAAGCCGTAGAGACGCCCCTGCTCTCGGGCGCTCCCCAGCAGGCGGATGGCCTTGATGACGCCCGACCAGAACGCAAATGCC
>UMLL01091706.1_pt1 | contig 27198 bp, 17 predicted proteins | sample 1966591 | NCBI WGS metagenome assembly UMLL01 (sample SAMEA4836200, study PRJEB28245) | human gut metagenome | biome: gut microbiome; material: fecal sample | place: Denmark | collected 2008 | reverse complement strand
GATAACCGGGAGGTCACAAGTTCGAATCTTGTCAGGTCCACCATCAAAACTGTGAAGAGCCCTGGGGCATTGCCTTGGGGCTTTTTTCTTGTCTGCGATAAATCTCATTTTGGTTTTGTGTGCTGTGCGAAAGATTGGGTAGTATAGCTATTCAATGCGGTGGAGCTGCCGCGTGTTAACCGCTACGTACCGGAGGTGTTCCATGGTTCGTGTCGACATAGAGACCATCGTCATGGCCGCCGGTCCCGTGCCATCGCTTATCGTGCTTCGCGAGCGCTGCAGCAAATCGGACTCGCCCGCGCCGCTGCGTTCCCTTTCCATTCAGACTGGTTCGTTTGAAGCCGCTGCCATCAGCCGCGGCATCGATAGCGGCCGCGCCGAGCGCCCGATTACCCATGACCTGTTGCTCGATACTGTTGGCGCCCTGGGCGCCAAGCTCGAGCGCATCGAGATCGTTCGCGCCGAGCCGCCGGTGTTCTACGCGACGATCGTCGTACTGGCCGATGGTGACGAGCGCAAGATCGACGCCCGCCCCAGTGATGCCATTGCCCTTGCCGTGCGCAGCAATGCCCCCATGTTTGTGGAGGACGACATCATGAATCGCCTGGGCACTGTTTCTACCCACGCCGAGGAAGTCGACGACGAGCAGGAGTTCGAGAAGTTCGACGAGTTCGTCCATACGCTCTCCCCCGATGACTTCTAAATGCGGGGCGTCCAGGTTGCGGAGCGTTCGCTGATGGCCGGCGGGATGTCGGCTGAAGCGGCTGCAATCGCCCGCGAGGCCCAGATGCGCTCGGAGGCTTCTGAGGCGGCTCGCATTGCCTATGTGACGCAGGCCCGCACGCTTCGCGAACGCCGCGGCTCGTTTATCAAGATGGTTGTCATCTCCGCCCTTGTTGCGGCAATCTGCTCGCGCCTTCGTGGTACAGTTGGTGCGCTTGGGTTTTCGATCTCTACGGGCCTGGTGATCTGGGACGTGGTCGATGCGGTCATGCTGACCAGTCAGATCAAGGTACTCGACAAGCGCGCGATGGATATGATGCGCGCCCGCGACGCTGCCGCTAAGATCGCTGCTGAGGCACAAGAACTGTAACGACGCCAAACTCGATGGGAAGGTCTAAAGATGGCACAGGATATGCAGGACGCCGGTAACGTCTCCGCCGAGCTCGACGCCATGGTGTGCGATCTGATCGGCGCGTTCTTGGACGACCTTGCCGCCGGTGAAAACCCTGGCGTGGTCGTGGCAATTGAGGACGCCGCTTCCAACCGTTATCTGGCGGCGCTCGATGAGGATGGCGAAGAGGCGTGCCTCGAGGCGGCCACCAACTTTATCTCCGAGCACAAGATGGGTCTTAAGGACGAGGGCCTGGGCCGTATCGCTCGCTATGCCATCGGCTACACCGGCTGCGTCGAGATTGACGGCGGCTATCACGATGCTCTGCTCGTGAGCTTCTTTGAGACTACGCTCGAGAGCGGTTTTTCGGCATATGTGCTGTATGAGGGCATGGGCGCCGGCGATGGTTTTATGTGGAGCGACCCTGAACCTGCAGGTGAGGAAACCCCTCTCATCTAAAATCGCTAAAATAAACGAGTTTTCGGTAAAAGGCTCAATATTCCCGCTGAGCGTTGTATCGCTGGGCGGGCCGCATACGCGTGCCGGTTGTATATAGATAGAAGATAGGGGAACTACATGCGCGTAGACAATCTGAGGAACATCGCCATCATCGCTCACGTCGACCACGGCAAGACGACGATGGTCGACAAGCTCCTGCGTGCCACGGACGCCTTCCGTGCCAACCAGCAGGTCGAGGACCGCGTCCTGGATTCCAACGACCAGGAGCGCGAGCGCGGCATTACGATTCTCGCCAAGAACATCTCTATCGAGTACAAGGACGTCAAGATCAACGTCATCGACACCCCGGGCCACGCCGACTTCGGCGGCGAGGTCGAGCGCGTGCTGCGTATGGCCGACGGCGCCCTGCTGCTGGTCGACGCTTTTGAAGGCCCCATGCCCCAGACCCGCTTCGTACTGCGTCACGCTATCGACACCGGCCTTAAGATTATGATCGTCATCAACAAGATCGACCGTCCGGGCGCTAACCCCGAGAAGGCCTACAACGACTGCCTCGACCTTATGGCCGACCTGGGCGCCACCGACGACCAGCTTGAGTTCGCCATGGAGCACGTGGTCTACGCCAGCGCCATGAACGGCTTTGCCCGTCTTGACCCCAACGACGGCAACATGGACATGTATCCGCTGCTCGATATGATCATCGACGACATGCCCGCGCCCGAGGTTGACGAGAACGCCCCGCTGGCCATGCAGTGCGTGACCATCGACCACTCCAACTTCGTCGGCCGCATCGGTATCGGTCGCGTGTATTCCGGCGCCATTCACCAGGGCGACCAGATTCTGGTTGTGAAGAACGACGGCTCCAGCGCCACCGCTACCGTCAAGCAGCTCTTTACCTTCGACTACCTGGGCCGCACCGAGTGCCAGGAAGTCGGCGCCGGCGATATCGCCGCTGTCGTGGGTATTGAACGCACCGATATCGGCGATGTCTACACCGACCCCGAGAACCCCGTCGAGCTCGAGCCCATCGAGATCGACCCGCCGACCCTGTCCATCGTCTTTGAGGCTTCGACCTCCCCGCTCGTCGGTCGCGACGGCGACATCGTGGGCGCCCGTCAGCTCAAGGAGCGCCTGTTCAACGAGGCCGAGAACAACGTGACCATGAAGATCGAGGAGCTCGAGGACAAGAGCGGCGTCGAGGTCTCGGGCCGCGGCATTCTGCACCTGTCTGTTCTGATGGAGTCCATGCGCCGCGAGGGCTTTGAGTTCCAGGTCGGCCGTCCCCGCGTCCTGTTTAAGAAGGACGAGAACGGCAACAAGATGGAGCCTGTCGAGCAGGCCGTCGTTGAGTGCCCGGACGAGTACTCAGGCAAGGTCGTTGAGGTCTTCGGTACCTCCGGCGGCATCATGACGAGCATGGACACCTCGGGCATCGTGACGCACCTTGAGTTCAAGATCCCGACGCGCGGCATCATGGGTCTCAAGAACCGCATCATGAACGTCACCCACGGCGAGGGCGTGTTCTACCACACCTTCCTGGAGTACGGTCCTTACGCCGGCGAGATCGGTAACCGTCAGAACGGCGCAATGATCTCCATGACCACCGAGAAGGCCGTTGCCTATGCTCTGGGTACGCTGCAGGAGCGCGGCCAGCTGTTTGTTGAGCCGGGCACCGAGTGCTATGAGGGCATGATCGTGGGCGAGCGCAGCAAGGCCGGCGACATGGTCGTCAACATCGCTCGCACCAAGAACCTGGGCAACCAGCGTTCCTCGACCTCCGATATCTCCGTCCAGCTGGTGCCGCCCCGCACCTTCTCGCTGGAGGAAGCGCTGGAGTACATCGCCGACGACGAGCTGGTCGAGATTACTCCCAAGAACATCCGCCTGCGCAAGCGTCTGCTCAATGCTACCGACCGCAAGAAGGCTGCCGTTCGCGCCGGCCAGGTCAACAAATAAGTGCCGGGCTTTATAGCGTCTAACAAGAAAGGGCGTCGACCGCAATGGTCGGCGCCCTTTTTGGTGCAAGGGGACAGGTTACTTTGCACCACGGTGGAGGAGGTTATCCCCCGAGCGGCTTTCCAGCCAAAGTAAAGTTGTTTAAACATATACATAATTCCACAGGATATAACCGCTTTGATACAAAACCGTTAACAGATAAATATCAACTGGTATTACATTAAAAGACCTCTTTACCAGCGGTTTACATGACTGTTATCTATATTGTATTTTATGCATTGTGGCATAGACGAACCGTCTTAGAAGTTGCCCCCAATGGGTTCTTGCAATGCGCTAGGTAGGTTCTCGTAGATGTTGGGGCTTGTGTTCGATCCGACGATTCGCCGTATTCCACACTGTGTTGTAGGAATTAAGGGACAACTATGGACGCACACCGCTCACGGTCGCTGGGTATGGCGACCCTGGTCTTTATTTTAATTAGCCTTACCGCTGCAGTTTTTCACGGCGCAGCCCCCGTGCGCGCCGAGGATGCGACGACGCCGACGCCGATTGTGATTGATGAGAATACGGCGGACGTTACGGTTGGGCTGTATGCCGATAAGGAACGTCAGCAGCCTTTCGGTAAAGAGAGCTCACCCTCGATTACGACAGCCGATACTATCTACGGTTCTATGGAGGCTCATTTTTATGAGAATTGTGGGCCTACACCTGAAAGGCTTGAGGCGATCTATACCTTTCCCAATTCGATTGCTGTGGAGAACAACGAGGGCGGTGTCTTATGGACGGACGATACCGAGAATGCACAAAGGATGGGAACTTGGTACATAAAGGATAACAAGTTCGTTTTTAATTACGATGACAGCTATCTCAGCGGCCATCCCTCTTCGCTCTATGTGCGGATCAATTTCGAGTTTACGCTCAAAGACAAAGATGTAGATGACGGCAAAAAAGCCGAACTGAAATTTCCAGGCGTTGGCGAAGCTGTGCCGATTAAGATTCAAGATGGCGCAGTTGAGGGAAGTAAATCGGGTATCTTTTCTCAGGATAGCAGTACTGGAATTGCCAAGATAACTTGGACTATTATTCTGAGTGTTACGTCGCACGCAACGGATGTAAAGCTGATCGATACGCTCGGCGACTACCTGGACTTTGACCAAAGCAGCTTCAAGCTCGATGGAAATCCTCTTGGTTCGTCCGTGAGCATCGAAGAGCGAACTGCAATATTGTCGCTAGGTAACCTTTCTCAGGGCGACCATACCGTTACCTACGAAACGACAGTTAGCAAGAACTTGTCTCTTTCTAATGGCACACCTACGCAAGGTAGGAATAGCGTACAAGCAACTTGGGGAAAAGCAAATCCCCAACAATCTCTTACGATTAACGGGGTGTCGGAACCGTTTCAATACGACATGATTCAAAAAGGGGCTGGCTCCGGAACATCGTCTGTCATCACTTGGAAGGTTGTGCTCAACAGGGGATCTCTCAAGGCCGATATGTCTGGCTACGCCTTTACCGACAAGCTCGATGGCAAGCAGGATTATATTGGCAACTACAAGGTCTACAAGGGAGAGACCGCCGATGAAAAACAAAAGATTGATGAGAGAACGCTGAGCGAGTCAGGGGATTCATTTAGCTATACGTTTAATCCAAAAGAGGGCGACCGGTATGCGACCTATTGCATCGTCTATCAAACCAAGCTGAAAGATGAGAAATCCTACGAAAAGGTAAGCAACACGGCAAGCGTGAAAAAAGAAGGTTCAGATCAGCCCTCCGGAGAAAGCACCGCATACTACAACCGTCCTTGGACGGGCAAGACCATTCGTAGAACACTGCTTAATCCGGATGAGGCATCTCGGACCGGAAAAGCAACTTGGCAATTACGCGTAGAGCTCCGTGATTACGTAAATGCGAAAAACCCAACATCCGTTCTTATCAAAGATACCATGCTGGCGGCTTGGAAGCAGACTATGGGGCCGGATACCTCCGATGGTCCTTCACATGTAATTACCATCGGGGATACCAAGCTGGACCAAGGTCCCGATTGGAAGTTTGAGGGAGGCGCAGATCTGTCGCAGAAAAGCAACCAACATAACTGCAATATCCGAATAACCAATATGGATAAAGTCAAAAAAGCACTGGATAAAGACCCTGAAGTGGTTATTACGTATAAAACGGTGACCGACGCACTTCCTGGTTGGTACTCTAACTTTGCCTCTGTTGATGGGTTTAGCGGCTATTCTGATTACGTTTTTTACTATGTTGAAAGCGAAACGAAGCCTTCGGTAGAGAAGAGCGTAAAAATAAATGAAGATGGTTCGCAGGCACGGTGGGATGAGGCGTTTGATTGGAAACCAGTTGATGGCTCGAACGACAAAGGTGCGTGGATTGTCGACTGGACGGTCTATGTCAATCGAGTTAAGACTCCTGCCGATGAATCTTATGGCGCGGGCAAGCTTAATGGTAAAGATGTCGTTGTTAAAGATGAGCTTCCTGATGGAATGAGTTATATCCCCTGTTCGGCTAAATATTCTTTGTATTCAAATCCCTACGAGACGGCGGTGCCCGGCCGCGAATGGGAACATGAGAGAGAAAAAACCGAGGCTTCGGGTGTCTTGCTGACGCCTGCCGTTGATCGTCGAGAGGTTACGTTTTCGATTCCAACGGAAAAGTTGAGTAACAATACAGGCTATGTGAAGCTGACGTATGCAACTGCTGTCAAGAGGTCAGTGGTCGACACGTCAAAGAACCTCGGCGAGCTTACGAACTCGGCGAGTGCGAGCTCGGATAATAAGGATTTTAAGGCGGGCTCTGATACCGTACAGATCAAGAACGACGTATTGTCAAAGACCGGTGCGTCAGTAAGTAATAGTAAACGAATTCACTACACGATTTTTGTTAATGAATCGGCGCTAGACCTAAAAGACGGAACCGACTACCTCGATCTATATGATGTGATGGATTCTAAGTGCACGTTTATCCCCTCGTCGCTTAGCGTATCTGAGCGCGATAACGGCGAATGGCGTGTGCTGACAAAAGAAAAATACAGGACGGCTCTTGATCTCTTTGTCGGAGGCGCTGGAAAGCAGCAGCGATTGACGTTGAGGCTTCCCGATGAGAAATATCTGAAAGTAGAATATGAAGTTCTGTCCGGTGAGTCTGGTACAGTTTCCCTTTCCAACGAGGCACAGCTTGAAGGTATTGCAGGCGGGTATGTGAAACACGAACGTGAATATGACATAGATGCCGGCGCATCGGGAGGCGGAACGGGGCACGGCATTGTGGTCCACAAAGTGGATGAAAAGGACGTTACCGCGCCGTTGGCTGACGCTACGTTCACACTCTATGCGATTGACATGGATAAGGCGCAGGACAGTGCCGGCGTTGAGGGCGCAAAGACGTTTTTTTCTGACGGAACGACTGGCCCTGACGGAAGTGTGACTTTTGGAACGAGTTCGGGAACGAGTTCGGGCGCCATGGCATCCTGCAAGCTTTACTGCCTCGAAGAGACGACGGCGCCTCCTGGATATCGCGCCGCCCAACCAACATGGATTCTGCTCAAGGGCAGCGCGGACGACGGGCAATACGAGCAAGCCATGAATACGGCGAAATCTTTGCTTGGTGCCAATACGGAGATAACGTCAGATGCAGAGATTTGGGTGTATGACGCGCCCCTTGAAGGCAAAGCGACGATAAAAGCAAAGAAAGTGCTTAAAGGCGGAACCTTCAGGGAAGGTCAGTTCTCGTTCGCGCTCAAGGACGCCGAGGGCAAAGTGCTCCAGACGGTGACCAATAATGACAAGGGAAATGTCTCCTTTGACGTCAAGTACAACAAGGCGGGAACCTATGCCTACACCATCTCCGAGGTCGAGCCCGAGGGCGCCGTCGACCATGTTAAAGATCACATCACCTATGACAGGACCGTGTACAACGTCACGGTTAAGGTAACTAATGGCACGGACCAGCTCAACGTCGTAGTTACCTATGGCAAGGGCTCTCAGGATCCGCCAACCTTTACCAACAAATACTCGACCACGCTTCCCGAGGCGGGCGGGGCTGGCTTGACTATGACGTATTTGGCTGGCGCATCGTTGCTGTGCTTTGCCGCGACGTGGATGCATGCTCGCCGCCATCGCGATCAAGATCGAGGTGGTCGCCGTGAGTAGGCTTAGCCGCCGCTTGTTGACCGTCATGATGGTGGCCATGATGGCTATCCTTGCTTTTGCAGTGTCGCCCGAGACGGTCCGTGCTGCCGATGCCGGGGTCATCACGATTAGCGGCGACGTCGCGACGCAATACGATGCGTACCAGCTCTTTTCGGCAACTGTTGCCGATAAGGCCGGCTCCGATCAAAAGGTTGCGACGGACTTGGCGTGGGCGAATGATGCCGTTTGCCAGGCCGTTCTCCCTGTGCTTCATGATGCGGGGCTTGATAGCTCGGCATCGACGGCGCAAGCGGCAGCCGAATGGATGAATGCCGACGGACGCATGACGACTGCGCTGACGGCAAAACTTGCCCGCGCAATTGTCGAAGCAGGCGCCGCCTCCGTGGGCCTTAACGCGGGCACGGCGGCCGAGCTGCCCTGTGGCTACTGGCTCATCGTTGTCGACGACGACGCCATCGCTCAGGGCGAGGCCGGCACCGCGCCGATCATGGCCCTGGTCGGCGGCAGCGCCGTCACCGTCAAGCCCAAGGCCGCGACGCCCAAGGTGGCCAAGCACGTGCTGGAGGACAGCACCGCCGCATGGGGCAAGGCCGCCGACGCCACGGTCGCCGACGACCTGTACTGGCGCCTCTCTGCCACGGTCCCGGCCGGGCTCACGGCCTACGACGCCTATACGGTGCAGTTCGTCGACACCATGAGCGTGGGGCTCGACCCCTCCAAGGTCGCCACGAGCATGCGCATGTACGTGGCGGCGGGCGCGGACGGCGGCTTCGATGTGGTCGCATGTGAGGGCGGCAACGTCAGCTCGACGCCGGCTAAAGGGTGGACAGACATAACTTCACGGTGCAAGGTCTCGGTCGAGGGCAATGCCTTCACCGTGCGTACCGGCGACCTCATCGCCGCGCTCGGCGGGGCAGACGCCTTTACCTCGGGCGCCCGCGTGGTCGCTGTCTACAATGCGCCGTTGGGGGCCAACTGCAATCGAGGCGCTACCAAGGGCAATCCCAACGAGGTCTTCCTGCGTTACCCGCGCTCTCCCCTCGCCGACCAGTCCGGCGACGCCGGATTCACCCGCACGCCGAGTGACGATGCGACGGTCTACACCTGGGGACTCAGTCTGATCAAGCGCTCAAGCTCGGACGATGAACCGCTCGCGGGCGCCAAGCTGCGCATCATCGATGACCGCGGGCGCATTCTAACGACCGACGGCGCGTGGTCGACGGATGCCGGCGCGTGCGTCACCACCGGCGCAGATGGCCATGTGGAATTGAACGGTGTGGACGCGGGTGTCTACACCGTCGAAGAGGTCGCGGCTCCCAAGGGCTACACCGCCTTTGAGGGCAAACGTGCGGTGACAGTTACGGCCGAGGGCCTGGACGTTAAACAGGTAGCAGCAGCGAAGCCCGAGGTGACCGTGTCGGCCGAGAGCTCCCTACGGGTTGATACCGCCGATGCCGGGACGGGTTCGATTGAGCTGTCGGTGCTCAACACCCCAAGCAAAGAAGCAAGTCGAAGCTTTATGCCCTCGACGGGAGATAGAGCGTTGGTGCTGGTGGCGGTTTTGGCTGCCATCGGAGTGGCGGTTATTGTTGTCGCGCTCGTCATCAAGCGGGGAGGAGGTCGCCGTGAAAAATAATTGCCCCCCTTGTTCAATGGCGTACTGCCTCCGTAGCGAGTGACGCGCAGGTCCATCGGCCTGATGATCATTGGTTTTGAAAAAGTTACTAGAGAACCCTCCAAGAAAAGCGGGGCACCCGGTCGATGCGATCGGGTGCCCCGCTTCGTTTGTTGGTGCAAAGTAACCTGACCCCTTTGCACCACCACAAAGGTGCTTGGCATCTTTGTGGTGGTCGGCGGCTAAGCGGTGGGGAGTCCTGGCGTGTTAGCTGGCTGCTGCGGTTTGAGGTGGGCGTTGCGCCAGATGATTTGGATGATGTAGCCGAGTGTAAAGACGAAGGCCACGCCGCTGATGAAGTCGCCTACGAGGGGAAGCCCCGTGAGGGCGCCTGCGATCACGCCGCCCACAGCCGCCATGGCGTAGCGGTTCTGGCTGTTTCCGACCATGCGCGCGATCGCGCACCCCGCAAAGGCGCTCGACACCAGTGCGATGCCAATAACACCGCACAAGAGGGCTCCGGCAAGCGACAGACCAGCGATAGAGATAATCAGCAGTAGGACGGCGGGGACGATAGCAATCGTGCTCAGAAGACCGCTCACCCACAGGGGCATGGGGCGCTGGTGGAGCATGCCGGCGGCGCTGGCGGTCGCGCGCGGAAAGACGAGCTCGAGCAGCAGAGCGACAAAGCAGGTCGAGAGTGCCGCGGCGACGATACCGCCGATGACATCGTTAACGGTGGAAGTATCCTCGTTCTCGGTGCGGTCGATCTTGAGCGCGCCTACCTCGGCTCCTGCGGCACGCTCGGGGTCCTCGGAGACGTGCGCGTTCACGGTGCCGGTGATGTGGGCGTCCTTGCCCAGGATGAGCTTGTCGGCCCAAACCTCGACATCGCCCTCGACGGTGCCATCGATGGTCACCGTATCGCCCGCAAGCGCTGCCGACTTGGTAGAGCCGCGCAGGGCAACCGTCTCGCCTATCGCGTAAAAACAGTTGGCGGTGCTGTCGGAATTGAGCACAACGTGCTGACCGACGACCGTGACGCTGCCATCAACCATGGTCTTGGCGATATCGATAGTGCGTGCCGCCAAGCGGACGGCGCCGCCCACCGTGCAGTCGCGGATAGAGAGGGTATCGCCCGCGGCGATGATATCGCGGTCAATGGACGCATCGTTCAAGTTGAGGGCCTGGCCGGCCCAGTACAGGTCACCTTCGACGCCGGACGAATTGGCGTCATTGTCGGTCGCAAGTACGTTGCCTGCGGTGTCCGTGCCGGCGAACGACGCCGTGGGAAGTGCGGTGAGCGCGAGCGCGATGAGCGCGAATAAGATCGTGATGCGGCCCCACGCTTTACGGCGTTGGGTCGACGGGAATTGATTACAGGGCATAGTGAATCCTTCGTCAGATGCTCGACATGCACCTAACAGGGTACCCAACGCGTGGGCGCTCTAAAAGAACCTCTCGGTTGCATTTCGAAGGATGAGCCCGCGCCACCTACTTTTTGCGGTGCAAAAAGCGTGCGATGTCATCCTCGGTGGGGCTTTTGATATCAAAGCGCAGCGACAGCCAGCGTAGTCCCATGGTCACCACGACGCAAACGACCAGTGCGACGACATTGCTGACCAAGCCGCTCATGACAAGGCAAACATAGCTTGCCGATCCGGCGATGGCCGCGATGGCATAGAAGTTGGTGCGCTGGAAGATACCCGGCACCACACCCATAAAACCATCTCGCAGCATGCCGCCGCCCACCGCGGTAAAAAAGCCCATCATGATGCACACCGCCGGCGCAAAGCCGTAGACCAGCGCCTTGTCTGCGCCGGTTGCCGCATAAATACCCACCGAGATGATATCGAGCAGGGGAATGAGCTTTTCGGGCTTGTCGACGATTGCCGGGAAGATGTAGATGATGGCCGCGGTGGCGATGGAGAGCGGGAGCGCCATCGGTTGGTTGAGGATGTAGACGTTGCCCACCTGCAGCGTCATATCGCGCAAAAGACCGCCGCCCAGTCCACAGACCACGGCGAGCGCGACGGCGCCCACCAGGTCGAGTTTGTGCTCGCGTGCGACCAACACGCCCGAGATCGATGCCGCGACGACGGCAAACATCTCGAGCCAAAACGGGATGGCAACCATGGCATCCGAGGCGTGTGCGGTAACGATCATAGCGGCGGCAACGGGCAAGATGGGGTCCTTTGAGTAACGGGTTTAGACAATGCCCGTACATAGTACATGTTCGGCGCCGATTGCGACCCTATTGCTCGGCAAACGGTCGGGACTGGGTACGGTCATAGGTTCCATGTTTGGGGATCCGGGTTGATGCTGAACGCGATGGGGGCGTGGTCGAATAGGAGGGATGTCCAAATTTTGAGCTCCGCTCAAAATTTATCCGGTCGGCTTGCGCCGACCGCGCTGCGCTAAAAACGCGCCACGGGCGCGTTTTCTTTATGCTCCGCGCCCTGGCGGGTTCGAATCCCTCCTCCTCCGCCGTATTTGCTTGTTAGGGACTCAAAACAAAAAAGCTCCCATTCCCGGGAGCTTTCTCAACCAAAATGGCGGAGGAGGAGGGATTCGAACCCTCGTGACCTTATACAGGCCAAACGGTTTTCGAGACCGTCGCATTCAACCACTCTGCCACCCCTCCGCGTGGGGTAAAAACAAAGCAGGCTCGAAGGCCTGCTTTGGAATTAACTGGCGGAGAGTCAGGGATTTGAACCCTGGAGACGCTTTTGACGCCTACACGATTTCCAATCGTGCTCCTTCGGCCACTCGGACAACTCTCCGTTAAATGCGAAAGTCAGTATACACGAGGAATCGCAAAGTGCAAACAGAAAAGTTGGCATTTTTTAAAACGCTTGGCCGCGCTTGGCGTTGCAGTGGGGTTTGAGGTGCCAAAAAACGGCTTCCGACCAGCGTGGTTGATCAACTCAATTGTTCAAAAGGGGTATTCATAAGCGACTTGGCAATGAATTTAAAAATCTTTGGGTGGTGCTGTGGACCACTGGTATGCATTTTGCGACCACAGCCTTGTGCCCGTTGACCTGCGGCTTGGCTCAGCTTGTCCCCACGGCACCGTATCTTGTCCACAGATCTGTCAAGCTTTTGGTCGGCATTTGGTTGGAATGCGCATGAAACGTGGTGCGAGTATGGGCATATGTGGAGGTCATGAGGTTGTAGCTGCAAATTATTGCAGCCTAGGAGGTTGAAAGATATTATTACCAAGTCTTTTCCTGCTTCAGGCGCACCTTCACGACCTGAAGCCACATTTGCCCAGAGGAGGTGACAATATGAAGGCTTATGAACTGCTGTTCTTTGTTGACCCGTCGCTCGACCCCGAGACTCGTCTCGCTGTTATGAAGCGTATCGATACCACGATCGCTGAGGGCGCTGGCAAGGTCGACTCCGTTGACGAGTGGGGCAAGCGCAAGCTCGCCTACGAGATCAACGACCTCACCGATGGTGACTACACCCTCATCAACTTCCACGCAGATCCTACCCAGATCGCCGAGCTTGATCGCGTCCTGCGCATCACCGACGCTGTGGTCCGCCACATGATCGTCCGTCGCGACGACCAGGAGTAAGACTGTCGTTTTGGACTGGGCTTGTGCCCCAAGAGGAAGTAGTGAGTTATGAGCATCAATCGAGTGAACATCACCGGTAACCTCACCCGCGATCCCGAGCTGCGCGCCACCGCCGGCGGAACCCAGGTTCTGTCCTTTGGCGTCGCCGTGAACGATCGTCGCCGCAACGCGCAGACTGGCGAGTGGGAGGACTATCCCAACTTTGTCGACTGCACCATGTTCGGCACCCGCGCCGAGGCCGTGAGCCGTTTCCTGGCAAAGGGAAACAAGGTCGCGATCGAGGGCAAGCTGCGCTACAGCTCTTGGGAGCGCGACGGCCAGCGCCGGAGCAAGCTTGAGGTCATCGTCGATGAGATCGAGTTTATGAGCTCCCGTGGTGGCCAGGGTGGCTACGATCAGGGCGGTTACGCCCCCGCAGCGCCCGCGCCCGCAGCACGTCCTGCCGCACCGGTGGCCACGCCGCCTGCGGTCGACGTCTACGATGAGGACATCCCGTTCTAAGGGTTGTTCACCTATTTTTGAGTGAGAGGCGGCTTCGGTTCGCCGAAGTTGCCAAATGAAAGGTATTTTGACATGGCTAATGATTTTTCTGCACGTCAGCCGCGTCGTAAGTACTGCCAGTTCTGCAAGGAGAACACTGAGTTCATCGACTATAAGGACACTCAGCTTCTCCGTAAGTACATGACCGACCGTGGCAAGATCAAGCCCCGTCGCGTCACTGGCGCTTGCACGCAGCATCAGCATGACATCGCCAACGCCATCAAGCGCGCCCGCGAGATGGCTCTCCTGCCGTACACCGTCCCCGTGGTTTCCTCTCGTGGCAACCGCGACCGCGGCTAAGAAGGGAGACGCATCATGAAGGTTATTCTTCTCGATGAGATCAAGGGCAAGGGCGGCGAGGGTGACGTCGTAGAGGTCGCTCAGGGTTACGCTGAGAACTTCCTGTTCCCCAAGAAGCTCGCTGTTGCCGCCACCAAGGGCAACCTCAAGCAGCTTGACGAGCGTCGCAACAACATCGCCAAGCGCGAGGCCGTCCGTCTGGCTACCGCCAACGAGACCAAGGCTGCCTTCGAGGGCAAGACGGTCACCGTTGACGTCAAGGTCGGCGACGAGGGCATCCTCTTTGGCTCCGTTACCGCCGCTATGATCGCTGACGCCATCAAGGCTCAGCTCGGTATGGACATCGACCGCAAGCGCGTCGAGCTCGGTAAGCCCATCAAGGTTGCCGGTGCCCACACCGTTGCCATCTCGCTGTACCGCGAGATCAAGGCCGAGGTTGTCGTTCTCGTCGGCGTTACCGCCGAGGAGCTCGCTGCCGAGGCTGAGGTCGAGGAGGCCGCTGAGGTCGCCGAGGCCGAGACCGCCGAGGTCGAGACTGAGGCTGCTGCCGAGTAGCATTTGCTGCAACGCAACAATCTTGTTCTAAGAAGGGCGCTCTGGGAAACCAGGGCGCCCTTTTGTTTTTTTGCGCTGAGTGAGTGTCATGGCGAACGTTGCGCCGAAGTCCTATATACAGGACCGTTCATCCGTTTGGTTCGGTGATGATTGGCGGCGCGCGGCGCGTTTTGGGACCGTGGCTGATACTATGGATGCTCGCAAGCGATATGAATGAGGATGCTCATGGCATATGACGATAGGGAGACCGGGCTGACGGTCGAGGACCGCGGCTCAAAGTTGGGTCTTCCCCAAAACCAAGATGCAGAGGCCAATGTACTGGCCGCTATGCTGCTATCGCCCGAGGTGGTCGAAGAGGCCCAGGTCGAGCTGCAGCCCGATGACTTCTACCGGCCCATTCATAAGACCATCTATACCGCGATGGTCGATATGTACAACAGCCGCATTCCCATCGACTCCATCTCGCTGATCGATTACCTGCGAAGCATCAACAAGCTCGATGCCGTGGGCGGCGAAGCGTACATTTTGGAGTTGATGGGTCAGACCCTGTCGCTCGTCAACTGGCAGCACCATGCCGCCATCGTTCGCCGCGATTCGATGCTGCGTGAGCTGATCGGCGCCACCAACGAGATCAACGCGCTGGCCTATAACGCCCCCACCGACACCAAAGAGGTCGTGGAGCTAGCCGAGAGCAAGCTGCTCAAGGTTACGGCGCGCGAGGTCAAGTCGAGCTACAAGACGCTGACCGAGTTTATGGTCGAGGCCTATAACGAGGCCGAGGAAGTGTGCCAGGCCGGTGGCCAAGCTGCGGGCGTGCCCACGGGCTTCCCGTCGCTCGACCGTATGCTCATGGGCTTCCGCGAGGGCCAGCTCATCATTATCGGCGCCCGCCCTGCTGTGGGTAAGACGTCGTTCGCCCTGAACCTGGCGCTCAATGCTGCCGCTGCTGGTTATACCGTCGGCTTCTTTTCGCTGGAGATGTCGGGCAAGGAAATTGCCCAGCGTCTGATTTGCGCCTACGCCATGATCTCGATCAGTGACTTCCGCATGGGCCGCATTAGCCCCGAGCAGTGGGCCAATATCAACGAGGCTACGCAGACCTTGTCCAAGCTCGATATTCTGATTGACGATACGCCCGGCACCACAGTGACCGAGATTCGCGCCAAGAGCCGCCGTATGCTCCATAACAAGGAGAAGGCAATCATCATCCTGGACTACCTGCAGCTGGTGAGCCCTCCGCCGGGACGCCGCTCCGAGAGCCGTACCGTCGAGGTTTCGGAGATGTCGCGTGGTCTGAAGATCATGGCTAAGGAGCTCAAGATCCCGCTCATCGCGCTGTCGCAGCTTTCGCGTCAGGTCGAATCCCGTACCGGCAAGCGCCCGCAGCTTTCCGACCTTCGTGAATCGGGCTCTATCGAGCAGGACGCTGATATCGTTATGTTCTTGGACCGCTCCGCCGACGAGGCCGAAGCCTCGCGCGACGATCGACCCGACGAGGGCGTTACGCGTATCGTCGTGGCCAAGAACCGTTCGGGCCCGATCGGCGACGTCGACCTGATGTTCCTGCCGGCATCCACCAAGTTCTATGAGCTTGATGGGGCACATGCCGAGGAGTAGGACAGGCGCCCGTTGCACGGGTATACTGGGAATGTTTTGTGCTTCTGCGTGCCGGCGTGGCGCGTAGACAGTCCATGAATGTAAGGAGTAAACATGCCGTCAACCGTTTTGGTCGGTGCCCAGTGGGGCGATGAGGGCAAGGGTAAGATTTGCGACCTAGTCGCCGGCGACTTCGATGCCGTCGTGCGCTACTCGGGCGGCAACAACGCCGGTCACACCATCGTCGTCAACGGCAAGAAGTACGGCCTGCACCAGGTGCCCTCCGGCATCATGTATTCTGACCACGTGTCGGTGATCGGTAACGGCTGCGTCGTCAACCCCAAGGTTGTCCTTGAGGAGATCGACATGTTCGAGGCCGACGGCATCACCACCAAGAACCTCAAGATTAGCGGCAACGCGCATGTCATCATGCCGTACCACATCGATCTGGATGGCGCCTTTGAGCAGAAGCTCGGCAAGAAGAACATCGGTACCACCAAGCGCGGCATTGGTCCGTGCTATCAGGACAAGATGGCGCGCATTGGCCTGCGCATGCAGGACATGCTGGACGAGGCGCTGTTCCGCGACAAGCTGGAGACCGCTCTCGCCCGCGTGAACCCCGAGCTCGAGCTCATCTACAACCTGCCCACCTACACCGTGGACCAGATTTGCGACGAGTACCTGCCGATGGCCGAGCGCCTGCGTCCCTACATCACCGAGACGAGCCTGCTGCTCAACAACATGATTGACGAGGGCAAGGACCTGCTGTTTGAGGGCGCCCAGGCGACGCTGCTCGACATCGACCACGGTACCTATCCGTACGTGACGTCTTCCAACTGCACCGCCGGCGGCGCCATCACCGGCTCCGGCGTCGGTATGAAGAACGTCGACCGCGTGCTGGGCGTCATGAAGGCCTATATCACCCGCGTCGGTTCGGGCCCCATGCCCACCGAGCTTTCCTATGAGTCCGAGGCCGGCAACACGCTGACCGAGGAGGGCTACGAGTACGGCGTGACCACCGGTCGCCGTCGTCGCTGCGGCTGGTTTGACGGCCCCATCGCCAACTACGCCTCGCGCGTCAACGGCCTCACCGATATCGCCATGACCAAGCTCGACGTGCTTTCGGCCTTCGACACCATTAAGGTGTGCGTTGCCTATGACGTCGATGGCGAGCGTTACACGAGCGTGCCCGAGCATCAGGTGCGCTTTGAGCATGCCAAGCCCATCTACGAGGAGCTTCCTGGCTGGAAGTGCGATATCACCGGCTGCCGCAGCTTTGAGGAGCTGCCGCAGGAGGCTCAGGACTACGTGGCGTTTATCGAGGATCTGGCGCACACCCGCGTGACGTTCATTGGCGTTGGCGCTGGTCGCGAGCAGATCATCAACCGATTCTGGAAGTAATCGGGACTATTTGGTTATTGCGATATACCCCTTTGCAGCCCGGACGGGCGGCCGAGGGGTATATTTGCTTGCAAAGGGCTCGCGCGGAGCGGGCCGTTAATCCATAGAGGAGGCACCCTTGAAGGCGGACACTCAAACCATCGACATCCTGTTGTTGGGCAGCGGCGGCCGTGAGCATGCTTTGGCAGCTAAGCTCGCGGCATCACCGCGCGCCGGCAAGCTCTACATCGCGCCGGGCAACGGCGGCACCGCGAGCTGCGGCGAGAACGTTGTTCTCGACGACTGCGATCCTGCGGCCGTGGCAGCGTTTGCTCAGAGCCGCGGATGCGGACTCGTGGTAATTGGCCCCGAGGCTCCGCTCGTGGCGGGCGTGGCCGACGCCGTGCGCGCGGCGGGTATTCCCTGCTTTGGCCCGGGTGCCGAGGGCGCCCAGATGGAGGGCTCCAAGCTGTTCTCCAAGCAGCTCATGGAGCGTGCGGGCATTCCGACGGCAGCCTATGGTTCGTTTACCGACGAGGCTTCGGCTCTCGCCTACGTGCGCGAGCAGGGCGCCCCGCTGGTCGTCAAGGCCGACGGCCTTGCCGCCGGCAAGGGCGTTATCGTGGCGACCGAACTTGAGCAGGCCGAGGAGGCCGTGCGCGAGTGCTTTGGCGGCACCTTTGGCGATGCCGGCAATACCGTGGTCATCGAGGAGATGCTGACCGGCCCCGAGTGCTCGCTGTTGGCCTTTACCGACGGCAAGACTGTGCGCCCCATGGCCACCTCGCAGGACCACAAGCGCGCGCTCGAGGGCGACAAGGGCCCCAACACCGGCGGCATGGGCGTCTACAGCCCGGTGCCCATCGTGACTGACGAGGAGCACGCCACCATGGTGAAGGTCATGGAGCAGACCGTGGCCGAGCTCGCTGCCGAGGGTATCGACTACCGCGGCTGCCTGTACGGCGGCTTTATGCTCACGCCTGCCGGCCCCAAGGTGCTGGAGTTCAATGCCCGCTTTGGCGACCCCGAGACGCAGGTCGTGCTGCCGCGCCTTAAGAACGACCTGGTCGAGGTCATGCTCGCCTGCGCCAACTGCGAGCTCGATCAGATTGAGCTCGACTGGCGTGACGAGTGGGCCGTGGCCGTTGTCCTGACGAGCGCGGGCTATCCCGGCAGCTACGAGAAGGGCAAGGTCATCACTGGCATTGAGGATGCCGAGGCCATGGAGAACGTGACCGTGTACCACGCGGGCACTGCCGTGGTGGACGGCCAGCTCGTGACCAATGGTGGCCGCGTGCTTGCCGTGACCGCTCTGGGCGACACGTTCGAGAACGCTCGCAACCTTGCCTACGAGGCCTGCGAGAAGATTGATTTTGAGGGCAAGACCCTGCGTCACGACATCGGCCTGCGCGCGCTGCGCGGCCGCGATGCCTGGGATGCCTAAAATCCGAGAGGAATGAGACGGATGGACGAGAAGAACGAAGAACTCGTGGACGCGCAGATCGTCGAAGAGGACAGCCGCATGTATGGGCACGCCGAGGGCGAGCCTGGTGGCGAGGTCGCTGACGAGCCGGCGCTGGTGCTGGGCGACGACGACCCACACGATGCCGAGCTGCACGAGAAGATTCTTTCGGAGGAGTGCGCCTGGAAGGGCAAGATCCTCGACGTCCACCGTCTTGAGGTCGAGCTGCCCAACGGTCACCGCAGCGCCCGCGATATCGTTCGCCATCCGGGTGCGGCGGCCGTTGTGGCACTGACCGAGAGCGGCAAGATCGTACTGGTGCGTCAGTACCGCACCGCCATCGACCGCGTGACGGTCGAGATTCCCGCCGGCAAGCTCGATTCAGGCGAGGACCCGCTCGATTGCGCCAAGCGCGAACTGCATGAGGAGACGGGCTTTAGGGCTGGTCGTATTCGCTTTTTGACGTCGATTGTCACGTCCTGCGGTTTTTGCGATGAGATCATCCACATCTACTTGGCTACCAAGCTCGAGTTTGATGCGCCCAACCCCGATGATGACGAGTTTGTCAACGTGGACCTGGTGCCGCTGCACGAGCTGATCGACGCCGTGCTCGACGGCAAGATCGAAGACGCCAAGACCGTCGTAGGCGCCTTGGCCTGCGATAGCATCGCGCACCGCCTTGGGAGCGCGGAGCTTTAACGAGTGGGGATAGCCCTGGGACAAGTACTACTGATTGCTTTGTCTCAGGGCCTTACGTTGCTGATATTTCTTTGAGGATCACATGCTGAAGAGGTTTCTTTCGTATTACAAGCCCCAGATGGGGCTTTTTGTTGCTGATACTGTTTGTGCTCTGGTGCTTGCCGCCATTGACCTGGCGTTCCCCATTATTCTGCGCAATTTGACCGGTGGGCTGTTTACTCAGGGTCAGGCTGCCATTATGCAGGCGCTCGGCATGATCGCGGTGGGCTTGGTGTTGATGTATGCCGTCCGCTGCGCCTGCCGCTACTTTGTGAGCTATTGGGGTCACGTGATGGGCGCGCGCATGGAGTCCAAGATGCGCGAGGACCTGTTCGACCAGTATGAGCGCTTTAGCTTTGCGTACTTCGACCGCAACAGCTCGGGCGACATGATGAGCCGCGTGGTCAACGACCTGTTCGATATCTGCGAGGCGGCGCACCACGTGCCCGAGTGGATCATCATCTGCGGCATCGAGATTATCGGCTCGTTTGTGATTCTCTTTACCATCGCCCCGGTGCTGGCGCTCGCCATGGCCGTGGTGACGGCGGCGTTTGCGGTCATCATGTTTTGGCAGAACATGCGCATGCGCGAGGTCTTTAGCGACAACCGCAAAAAAATCAGCGGCATCAATGCGCAGCTGCAGGATTCGCTGGCGGGCATGCGCGTGGTCAAGAGCTTTGCCAATGAGGAGACCGAACGCTTCAAGTTTCGCGCCTCCAACAATCGCTATCTTTCGTCCAAGGAGAACATGTATCACGCCATGGGCGTCTATACCGCGACGTATGGCCTGCTCTCGGGTGTGCTCTATGTGATCGTGGTGCTGCTGGGCGGCTGGCTGGTCGCCCAGGGACAGCTGCAGGCGGTCGATATGGCGACCTTCGCGCTCTACATTTCGCTGTTCTGCACGCCGCTCGAGACACTCGTCAATTCGGCCGAAACGTATCAGAAGGCTATCGCCGGCTTTAAGCGTATGGACGAGGTGCTCTCGACCGCGCCGGATATCCAGGACAAGCCGGGCGCCACGGATCTGCAGGTGACTGCCGGCGCCGTGGAGTATCACGACGTGTGCTTTAACTACGAGGATGTTGAGCTGGGCGAGGGCGATGCCGACGAGCGTCCCGTTATCGACCATATGGACCTGTCCATCAAGCCCGGGCAGACCATCGCTTTGGTTGGCCCTTCGGGCGGCGGCAAGTCCACAACCTGTTCGCTGCTGCCGCGCTTTTATGACGTGGCTGCCGGATCCATTAGCATCGACGGCCAGGACGTGCGTGATGTGACGCAGCAGAGCCTGCGCCGTGCCATCGGCCTGGTGCAGCAGGATGTCTATCTGTTTGACGGTACGATTGGCGAGAACATCGCCTACGGCAAGCCGGGCGCTACAGCGGAAGAGATCGCCGAGGCCGCCCGCCGCGCCAACATCGATGCCTTTATCGAGTCGCTTCCACAGGGCTATGACACGGTCGTGGGCGAGCGCGGCAGCCGTCTTTCGGGCGGACAGAAGCAGCGCGTTGCCATCGCGCGCGTGTTTCTCAAGAACCCCAAGATCCTGATTCTGGACGAGGCGACGAGTGCTTTGGATAACGAGAGCGAGGAGGCGGTGCAGGAGTCACTCGAAGAGCTGGCACGCGGCCGCACCACGATTATCATCGCCCACCGTCTTTCGACCATTAAGCATGCCGACGAGATTGCGACCGTTGAGCATGGTCGCGTTGTGGAGCGTGGCACGCACGAGGAGCTTCTCGCCCGTGGCGGCACCTATGCCCGTTACTATCGAATGCAGTTCGAAGGTGCGCGTGCGCACGAGCTCGACTGATTGATATGACAGGAAGTTTATGGCTGACAAGAACCCTTTGACTCCGGAAGAAGTGACGGAGTTATTCTCCGAAATCGATGCATCTGGTGTCTTGGATCCCACGCTTGCCAAAAAGCGAACCGAGCGCATGCGTGAGAAGGAGGCTGCGGCCAAGCGCGGTGACAAAGCGGCGCTGGCGCAGCTGCGCAGCGAGGACCGCGCGAGCCAGGCAAAACATATCGACCCGCTGTCCGAGGACGATCCTTCGGGTTCGCAGGTGAGCCATACCATTACGAAGACTGCCATGGCCGTGGTTATCGGCATCTTGGTGCTGATCGTGGGCATGCAGATTGGCTACGGCGTGATGCGTCGTCTGAACACCGCCAACCTGTCCGAGAGCGTTTCGGTCGATACCGTTTCGACGGCGCTGAAGGGCGGCCTTGAGTGGGGCAACGGCTTTACGCAGTTCCCGCTCGACTTTACCGTCGATGAAGCCGATGAGCGTACGGGCACGGTCGAGGTGACGGTGTTGGACACATCGTCTGCCAACGAGCTCGAGCTGCTGTCCAACGGGCAGATTCAGGCCGCGGCGCTTGCGACCAACGCGTTGCTCAACGATAAGATCGACCGCGTGGTGTATAACGTTCACGCCTATATCGACGAGGATAGCAATATTCAGCACGATTCCTTCTTTGGCATGTTCCCCGCGCGGGGCCACCAGAGCGCCATCCTGACGTTCGTGTGGACCAAGAGCTCATCCAACGCCACGAATATCGACTGGAAGATGCGCATCGTGAGTATGGATGACACCATCGCCGAGCGCATTCAGAAGCAGGTGAACTCGGTGTCGTCGTTGATTGAGGACCCGGTGGTGAGCCAGACCAAGATTGACGAGGAAAAGGACGAACGTGACCTGGAACATCGTCTGCATGGCCGCGAGATTTTCCGCGGCGGCAAGCCCGATCGCTCACCGTCCGATCTGCTGGAACAGGACAAGAAAAAGTAAGAGGCCATCATCCCGCGTGAGCCACAAGCCCACGCGGGATGATTTTTCTGGGACGGGGATTAAAAAATCATTATGCATAGAAAGTCATAATTATCATTTCGTAAACATTTCGATGAAATTAACGCCATGAGGCATGCTTGCGGTTACAATACCGCGAGGCCTAACTACACACCTTTAAGCCGGTCCTGTGAGACCGGGAAGGAGAATTATGGCGAACAACCATACCGCGGGCGCTGCCGCTCGCACCTTCGCGCCCAGCGAGCTTTGCCAGCGTATGCTGACCAAAACCAGCAAGGGCACCTGCGGTCCCTGCATCCTGTATCTTGAGGATGGGACCATTTTTTATGGACGTGCATGCGGCGCCGCGGGCACCGCGACCGGCGAAGTCTGCTTCAACACCTCGCTCGAGGGCTACTTTGAGGTCATGACCGACCCGAGTTATGCCGGCCAAATCGTAACCATGACCTATCCGCAGATCGGTAACTACGGTATCGACGAGACCGACGTCCAGTCGGCCTTCTCCGGCGACGACGTGCGCCCTACGAGCGCTCCGGCTATGCGCGGCATGATCGTTCGCGACATGTGCGCCACGCCTTCTAACTGGCGCTCGGCCGTCAGCGTGCCGGAGTACCTGCGCGCTCACGGCATCGTCGCTATCGAGGGTGTCGACACCCGCGCTCTGGTGCGCCATCTGCGCGACAATGGTTCCAAGATGGGCATTATCTCGACCGAGATCTTCGACGTCGACGAGCTTGCCGAGCGTCTGGCCGCAGCGCCCACGCTGGTAGGCGAGAACCTGGTGAAGACCGTAAGTTGCCCCGCGCCTCACGAGTTTGTGGCCGCCGACCTGCCTGCCACGCATGACTTTGCACTTGCGGTTGCCGCTCCTGCCCGTCACAAAGTGGTCGCCTACGACTGCGGTGTGAAGCGCGGCATTCTGGAGGGCCTCGTCCGCGCCGGCTGCGACCTTACTGTCGTGCCGTGGGATACGCCCGCGAGTGAGGTGCTCGACATGAATCCCGATGGCGTCTTTTTGTCCAACGGCCCCGGCGACCCTGACGCCGTGGTGGAGACCTACGAGCAGGTGCAGCAGCTGATCGGCAAGGTGCCGGTCTTTGGTATTTGTCTTGGTCACCAGATGATCAGCCTGGCCTGCGGTGCCCAGATGGAAAAGCTTAAGTTTGGTCACCGCGGTGGCAACCAGCCGGTCATGAACCTGGTAAGCCGTCGCGTGGAGATCACCGCGCAAAACCATGGCTTTGGCCTGCTGTTCCCCAGCTTGGGCAAGCTTGTCCCCGAGCTTTCCGGCGGCGAGACCGAGCATGCGGCCGATGGAGATCTGCGCGTCTGGGTGCGCCGCGGAATCGCGCCGGTCGTGATGAACGAGCGCTTTGGCCGCATTCGCCTAACACATGTGAACCTCAACGACGGCACCGCCGAGGGCATCCAACTGCTCGACGCCCCGTGCTTCTCGGTCCAGTACCACCCCGAGGCTTCGCCTGGCCCCACCGATGCCCACTATCTCTTTACCGCCTTTACGCGACTCATGGACGGCGAGGAGAACTACCTGGACATCGATACCGCGAAGGACCGCCTGGCTGGCTGGAATTTCGCCGAGACCGCCGCGACCGAGACCGAGGAGAACTAACATGCCGAAACGTACTGACATCAAGCGTATCCTCGTCATTGGCTCGGGCCCCATCGTTATTGGCCAGGCATGTGAGTTCGACTACTCTGGCGCCCAGGCCTGCAAGGTGCTCAAGGAGGATGGCTTTGAGGTCATCCTGGTCAACTCCAACCCGGCGACCATCATGACCGACCCGGGTCTTGCCGACCGCACCTATGTCGAGCCCATCACCGCCGAGTTTATCGAGCGCGTAATCAAGAAAGAGCGCCCGGACGCGCTGCTGCCCACACTGGGCGGCCAGACCGGTCTGAACGCCGCCGTCGAGCTGGCGAAAGACGGTACGCTCGACAAGTACGGCGTCGAGATGATCGGCTGCGACCTGGCCGCCATCGAGCGCGGCGAGGACCGCAAGCTCTTTAACGAGGCCATGGCCGAGATCGGCCTGGAGGTCGCGCGCTCGGGCTATGCCTACAGCGTGGCCGACGCCGAGGCTATCGCCGAGCGCGTGGGCTATCCCTGCGTACTGCGCCCGAGCTTTACCCTCGGCGGCGCCGGCGGCGGCATCGCTCACACCCACGAGGAGCTCGTCTCCATCGTGAGCCAGGGCCTGGAACTCTCGCCTGCCCACGAGGTGCTGGTCGAGGAGTCCATCGAGGGTTGGAAAGAGTATGAGATGGAGGTCATGCGTGACCACGCCGGCAACGGCATCATCGTGTGCTCCATCGAGAACCTCGACCCCATGGGCGTGCATACCGGCGACTCCATCACCGTGGCGCCGGCGCAGACCCTCTCCGACCTGGAGTATCAGCGCATGCGCGTGGCCTCGCTCGCCATTCTGGAGAGGATCGGCGTCGAGACCGGCGGCTCCAACGTGCAGTTTGCCGTGAACCCCCAGACCGGCCGCCTGATCGTCATCGAGATGAACCCGCGCGTGAGCCGTTCGTCCGCGCTGGCCTCCAAGGCCACGGGTTTCCCCATTGCCAAGGCCGCCGCGCGCCTGGCTGTGGGCTACACGCTCGACGAGATCGTCAACGACATCACCAAGGCAACGCCCGCCTGCTTTGAGCCCACGATCGACTACTGTGTGGTCAAGGTGCCGCGCTTTGCCTTCGAGAAGTTCAAGGGCACTGATCCTACGCTCACCACGCGCATGAAGGCAGTGGGCGAGATCATGGCGATTGGCCGCACCTTTGAGGAGGCCTTTGGCAAGGCCATGCGTTCACTGGAGGACGGTCACCAGGGCATCTGCGCTGGTGGCAAGGAGGGTGCTGACAAGCTAAGCGACGACGAGCTCGCTCAGGCCGTGGCAACCCCGACCGAGCACCGCATCTTCTTTGTGGTCGAGGCCCTGCGCCGCGGCTGGGATGTCGCGCGTATCCATGCCATCTGCGGTATCGATCCGTGGTACCTCAACCGTATCAACGACATGGTGCAGGTCCAGGAGAGCATCCGCGGTCTGCGTGTGGAGGATATCGACGCCGACGCGATGCGCCTGCTCAAGCAGTACGGCACGAGCGACGCCGAGATCGCCGCGCTGACCGGCTCGGACGAGCGCTTTGTTCGCGCCTACCGTAAGGGTCTGGGCGTGGTTCCCAGCATGAAGACGGTTGATACCTGCGCTGCGGAGTTCTCGAGCGCCACGGAGTACCACTACAAGACGTACGAGAACATCTACCGCACGAGCCCGGATGCCAAGAAGTGCGTGGCTCCCGACGAGACCACGCCGGCGGATAAGCCCAAGGCGATGATCCTGGGCGCCGGCCCCAACCGCATTGGCCAGGGTATCGAGTTCGATTACTGCTGCGTGCACGCGAGCTATGCGCTGGCGGCCCGCGGCTTTGAGACCATCATGGTCAACTGCAATCCCGAGACCGTCTCGACCGACTACGACACGTCCGACCGCCTGTACTTCGAGCCGCTCACCTACGAGGATGTCATGGACGTTATCGATGTTGAGCGCCCCGACGGCGTCGTGGTGACGCTCGGCGGCCAGACTCCGCTTAAGCTGGCGCGCATGCTCGAGGAGAGCGGCGTGAACATCATGGGTACCAAGCCCGACGCCATCGACTTTGCCGAGGACCGCGAGCGCTTCGCCGCTCTGCTCGACAAGCTGGGCATCATGTACCCGCCGGCGGGCCAGGCCACCTCGTTTGAGGAGGCCGAGGCCGTGGCCGCGCATATCGGCTACCCGCTGCTGGTGCGTCCGAGCTACGTGCTGGGCGGTCGCGGCATGATGATTGCCTACGATGCCGAGCATCTGCGCGATTACATGGCCGAGGCTGCGCGCATTAGCCCCGACTACCCGGTGTATCTGGACCGTTTCTTGGAGGGTGCGATCGAGTCCGACGTCGACGCCCTGTGCGATGGCGAAGAGGTCTACATTGGCGGCATTCTGGAGCATATCGAGGAGGCCGGTATTCACTCCGGCGACTCTGCGACCTGCATCCCGCCGTTCAGCTTTAGCGAGAGCCTGCAGGCGAAGCTCCGCGAGACCACGCGCCGCATCGCGATGGCGCTGGGCGTACGCGGCCTGGTCAACGTGCAGTATGCCATCAAGGGCGAGACCGTTTACGTGATCGAGGCCAACCCGCGTGCCAGCCGCACCGTGCCGTTTATCTCCAAGGCCACCGGCGTGCCGCTGGCCAAGTGCGCGGCGCGTATCATGGCGGGCGATTCCATCGCGAGCCTGGGCCTGCCGAGCGACGAGCGTCAGCTGGACTGGTTCTGCATGAAGGAAGCCGTTATGCCCTGGGGCCGTTTCCCGGGCGCCGACGTTATCCTGGGGCCCGAGATGAAGTCTACGGGCGAGGTCATGGGTATCGCCAAGAGCTATCCCGAGGCATATGCCAAGACGCAGCTGGCGATTGACTACAAGCTGCCCGACCCGAGTGCCGGCAAGGTGTTCATTAGCGTGTGCGACCGCGACAAGCGTCATATCCTTTCGGTCGCGCGTATCCTGCGTTACCTGGGCTTTGACATCTGCTCCACCGAGGGCACGGCGCGCGTGCTGCGCGGCGGCAACGTGACGTGCGAAGTCGTGGAGAAGATCAGCGGCCCGCACGACGGCGAGCGTCCCAACATCGGCGACCTCATCGCCGATGGCAAGATTGCGGTAATCATCAACACACCGTACGGCCCGGGCTCTCGTGGCGATGGCTACCTGCTGCGTACCGAGGCCGTGCGCCGCGGCGTGACCTGCGTGACGGCGATGTCTGCCGCCAACACCTACGTGAGCGCCATCGAGGCGGTGCGCGAGGACCAGCAGGGTCACGGTAGCGCCAACGACATGGGCATGGACGTCATCGCCCTGC
>UMLL01051809.1_pt1 | contig 27985 bp, 47 predicted proteins | sample 1966591 | NCBI WGS metagenome assembly UMLL01 (sample SAMEA4836200, study PRJEB28245) | human gut metagenome | biome: gut microbiome; material: fecal sample | place: Denmark | collected 2008 | reverse complement strand
TCCATGTCGTAAAACTCCCCGTCCGCGAGTTCTAGGTTGTGGTTGTATCCGAGAAAGACCTCCGTCATCATGGTCTGCTTCTCAGTCTCCGTCAGTTGTGGTGCCAGCATGGCCTTACCTCCGTTTCATCATGTCCAGCGGATCAAAAAGGATCCGCTGCTCTTTCACCGCGCGGATCGGCTTGATCGGCCGCGACATGCAGAAATATCTCCATTCGTCCGCGACGTGGTCTTCCATCTTCGTGTCCAGGTCTTCTGCCCGATGCTCGTCATAGATCAGCGTCGGGATCGTCCGGATGAACGCCCTGCAGGTGTTGAAGACATACATCCGCGGATATCCATCCTCGTCAAACTGCAGCCGATAGTGGCACTGCATCCAACCTGCAATGCGTTCATTGTCGCCAGGCGTAAAAAATACGCCGTACCGCGCAGCCGTGTCTGCGACCGATTCTCCGCGCGACGCATCCCAGATCGCGGGGTCCGCCACGCCGATGATGGTTTTCCCCTTGAGCCACGGGTGCTGCATCTCCGTTTTGTGGATCTCTTCAAACTGTTTGTCCGGTGTCCACTTTACGCCCTCGTTCGGCGTCCGCGTGCAGCCGTACAGCTCCATGATCCGGTAGATCGTCCCGTCATAGTCGACCGCCCACCATGCGCAGGAAAACGGCTTTCCATAGCCAAAGTCATAGCTCCGGCAGATCGTCCATCCGTCCGGAATCTCAAACGGCTCGATGACATGCGTCCAGCGCCGGTCCTTGTAATGCTCCGGCACGTCCCGGAAGTCCTCGAAGAACTGTCCCTCATAGACGTCCCAGCGTCCGTCCTTCCACGCTGCCCGCAGCGTCGGCGGCAGATTCTCCAGCTCGCGCAGGTAGTCAGGCTGCGTATCCATGAGGGCCTTGTTGTCCTCTACCTTTGCCTGAATGAAGAAATAGTCATTCTGGTCTTCATCTGGATTGAAATTCCGATCGACGAAGACACGCTTGAAGTATGCATGCCCCGGCCCGCCGGGGTTCAGCGTGTAATACGTCCGCTTTGGAAATCCATTCGTTCCGCGCACGCAAAGATTGATCTTGCGGATCCAGCTTTCCTGCAGCTGTCCGGCCTCGTCGATGAACACCACGTCATATTCCGCGCCCTGATACTGCCCCAGGTCCCCTTCGTTTGCGCAGTACCCGAAAGAGATCGTCGACCCGTTCGGGAAGCGAAACATTTTGTCCGAGCGGTTATATTTTGCGAACCCGGCCAGCTCCGCTGTCAGCTGCTCGATGTGGTTATTCTGCAGTTCTTTGTAGGTTTTCCGGACAATCAGGATCTTAATGCCCGGATACCGGAATGCCAGCAGCTTCGACTTTGTCCGCACGGCCCAGCTCTTTCCGCCGCCGCGCGCGCCGCCATAGGCGATGTGCCGGTGTTTGTCCTTGAGGAAGAGTGTCTGCTTCGGCTGCGCCCGCCCGAGATCCAGCGTTCTCATTCGCTCGCGTCCTCCGCGTCACATTCCAGCAGCACACGCGGCGTCTGATCCTGCTTTTCGTCCCCGGCGTCTCTGCGATACCGGAACCCATACTCCAGCGCGAACTGTGCCCCCCGCTGAGAATCCCGGTCGAACAGTTTTTCGGCCGTATATTGTTCCACGCGCGTCTGCGCGCGCGAAATCGTGTCCATAAATTCTTTCCTGGCCTTGTAGTTGTACAGGCTCTGCCTGCTGGAAAAGCCCAGCGCCAGCGCAAGCCCCGGTATCGTCGGCGGCTTCCGCCCCACCCAGACCGGAGTCCCGTCTTTCTGGTTGAAAACGATGCGCCCGTCCTTATCCCGCAGGATCTCTCCCTTGCAGCTCTCAAAATACGCCTCGATCAGCCCTTCGATCTGCTCCACGGATTCATACTTCGGTTTCCTCGCCATGGCTCACGCCTCCCTTCTGCTTTTCAGCATAGCGTATCCGGAAAATCTTTTCACCCCACGCACGCAGAATGAGCGCATACGGCGTTCCGCATGCGCTTCGGCTCTCATTCTGTTCTTTCGTAGTATCGGAGCTTCGCCGCCGCGATGCTGCACCGCACGTAGTCAAAGCTGGCGCAGTATCGCGTGATGTAGTCTGACGTCTCCCGCCGCTCAGGAAATGCGAGCACGCATTCTCCCTCGCAGCGTATCGTCTTTTTCCCGGCCGCCTGCCAGAATGGGCAGATATACTCCCTGTGCCAGTAGTCGCTCGTCCCTATCACCCTTTCGTTTTAAAACCTTACGCATATACAAGGTTTAATTTAAGCGGCTCCCGTTCCGCTTGTGCTCCGATCTTGGGTCGACTACATACTTATAATATTGATACCCGTACTTTGTCGTCCGGGCCTCTACGAGGATGTAACCTCGCGGGGCAACGGGCGGATGCTTGGGGCTGTACTCGCGCACGGCCTCGGTCGCAGGTTCCGGCTCCGGCCGGACGCAGCTGCGGCTGGCCTTGTACCGGTGCCCGCCGAATTCCTTTTTCCAGTGGCCGTGCAGGTAGTCGGCCAGCGCCTTATAATCCCGGCCGTGGTCTACTTTGTTTCCATTTTCGTCCATGTAATAGTTGTGTTCCCGTAAGTGCCGAACCTCGATCACGCTGCCGAGGCCCCAGATCCTGCCGATCTCATCCTCCGGAATGCCGTCCGAGATCATGTGCAGATGGAACCGGCTCGTTGACTTGCCCTGCCCGTAGACAATCACGATCTTGGCGTTTGGGTACTTATATAGTAGGCGGCGATAGAATCTGTTCCGAATCTGCCGCATTTCGGCAGCAGTATGTACCTCGTTCTCGGCGTCGAGCGTCAGCGTGGAATACAGGCTGGTCGGGCCGAAGTTGGCATTGACGAGCGCTTCCAGTTTCCCCTCTGAGATCTTCCGGTTGAATTCGTCCTGCTCTTCCCGCGTCTGGAAGCGCGGCTTCTTCGGCCGGCTGGTCTTCGGATCCGTGCCGCCCGCCACCGTGTACACGATCTGCTCGCAGACCCTCCCGGAAAACTTCCGGCGCTTGTGCCTCTTTGCCATCATCCACACCTCTTTCTCCTGGGCGGACAGAGCCGTCCGCCCCTACAGGTCTTCTGCCCGCTCAAAGCGTGGCCGGAAATTCCGGCCACAGTTTCAACGGTCAGTTCGTGTATCCGCATGCCTTGCATGTGCATACGTCTGTCTCAGCGTCCCATTCGCAATCTGATGCCCCGCACTTCGGGCAGTGCCCCCACGCACCTCGCGCTCCTTTGGGGTCTGGCCCCGGCCCATTCAGCTTTGCATACCATGGATCCCCTTTCGGGCCCAGCTCCTCCCAATGTGCGGTATGCTCACGATTGTCCCTGCGTTCCTCTCTTTCCTCCTCGATCCACATTTCCAGACGAGCAAGCTTTTGCCTTCTGGCTATCTGCACTTCCACTGGGACGCCGAACAGCAGCGTCAGCTCTTCCAGCGCGATCTGGACGTCCGCGATCTCCTCTGCGATCTCGTCATGGTTGTCGATTTCCCCATCGCCGATGAACACTTCGGCCGCAAATAGCTTTCGCTGCGCCTTGCACAGCTCCTTTGTCAGCTCTGCCATCTCTTCGATGGCTACAGTGACCTGCATATCGCCGCCGAATACCTCGATTGCGGCTCGATAGATTTTCGCTGTTTCAGTCATTCTGTTCCGCCTCCATTTCCTTGCGCTCCTGCATAAAGCCGTGCAGATAGAGCTGCAGGAGCTTTTGGGCGGTGTTGATGTACTTGTTGAGATCCTTCTTCCCGATCTGCAGTTTGCCTGTGGTTACGACGCGCAGGTCCGGCGTGCCGATGACCTGGATGCAGGCGGGCTCGTTTTCCTTCGGGCCGTCAGCCGTCATCTCAAACAGCGGAGGCGTCAGCTGGTCCATGGTGACGCGCGGCGGATATTTCTCATCCCGGAACTCGACGTACCAGCCGGCATCCTCCATGGACGTCTGGAATCCGCCGAGCTCGCCATAAAACAGCTCCATGATCTTTCCCATTGCGATTCTCCCTTTAAATTGTAAGTACTTCCCGCCTCGACTGGCGGGTGAATTTTCGTTCCGGGCAGAAGCGGCATTCGGTGCAGCTCCAGGCGCCGCGGTAGTTGTTGCGCGTCGGGCAGAGTGGGTTGTAGCAGATCCCGGAGCCTGCCCGCTGCGGGCCGCGGCCGAATTTTTTCTTCTTCGGTTCGGTTTTTGGCTTTTTGGCTGGATCCTTCTTGGTGACGAGCGTGGCCGCGCGTTCTTTCCGGAAGCAGCCGCAGCTTTTTGCATGCCCGTTCCGGAGGTATCTTCCGTCCTTGCTGCAGATGGTCCCGCATTTACACCGGCAGATCCAGTGTGCCGTGTCTCCTTTTTTGCTGGTATCCCGCCCGATGACATGCAAATATCCAAAGTCCATGCCCGTCAGATCGACTACGTGTGACATTTCCATTCTCCTTTCGTCAGGGGCCGGTCTCCCGGCCCCTATGCAGGGCGGACTTGCACCGCCTGCGCCTGCGCGTCCCCCTGTCGCCGCAGGCGAGCTGCCCTTGTCTGCTCAGACAGCTTCACATAAGGAGGTAACACGATGCCGCCGGGCGATCCCGACACCCGGCGTGGGGTAACGTTTACGGTTCCCATCCGCGCGCACGTTCCACACGCGCTTTTTATCCCCGGCCCGCGGGCTTGAGGTTTCGCGGGCCGGGTGCAGAGCCGGGGTGATCCTCCCGCAGCCGTCTCATGGCGGAGCGGCCGCGGCATAAGTCCGAAAAAATATGGTCCCCAGCTGATTGCCGCCATCAATCCTCAGGCTGGCTGATATCCTTGTGCCGCAGCCCGTCGGCGTTCTCGGTCAGCGGCAGCGCCTGCCGCCGCGCGTGCTCCTCCGGGGTCCAGCCGCACCGCGCGCAAAGATACGGCGCGAGCTTTGCATACGGACAGGCATTGCCCTGCTTCGGCAGCCCGCATGCCTCGCGCGGGCTGCTCTCGTTTTTTTCTTCCGGCATGTTTAAATCTCCTGTATGTCGATCCCATATTTTGACCGCATGAATTTGCGGTTCCGCAGATACTCCTTTGTCCGCGTCGGCTTGGACTTTACATCTTCGACGACGAGCTTGCCGCCAAATTTGTACGAAAAGTCCGCCGTGTACCGCACTGCGCGGATGCGCTCACCGGTTTCGGTGATGTAGCTCTCCTGCAAGGTGAACTGCGGCTGCAGGCGCAGATCGGAGATAATGCCAGCCCGGAGCATCACCATCAGCTCGTCATACCGCCGCGCCTCCTTCTGGCTGTCGAAGCGCAGCTCTCCGCGCTCGGCGGGCGTGCTGTGATACTTCGAGGCCTTCTTCGGCGCCGCGGCAGCCCCCGGCAGCTGCTGCCGTGCATAAAGCTCCCGCATCCGCGGCGGCATGTCCGCCATGCTCTCAAACCGCAGTCCGCTCATTCAGTTGCCCCCCAGCAGCAAAAATCGTCTGGTTCGACCGCCGGACTGTTGATAAATGACGTGCGGGAAAAGCACCGGCCGTTGATCCTGTAAATACAGTCCTTGCACCGCACCACCTCCGCAACGTCGGCGGCGGGCTGACGCAGCAGGAGCGTTTTCACACGCTGAGGCGTCCAGTACGGATTTTCCGCGTTGCAGGATTCAAAGTCTTCCAGTGCCTCGGTTCTGCTGATAAATTCTTCAGTCGCAACGTTTTCCATCGTCAAACTCCCTCCAAGTGTGATACAGTGCCCATGCCAGCGGGTCACGGATGAACGGCAGCTTTTTCGCTTCCGCATATTTTTTGTCTAGGATGCTCATGGCCTTCTTCCACGCGCGATCTCCAACGTGCAGTTCGGCGGGAAAGCAGACCTCCGCAACGTTGGCGGCGGGCATCCGCCTGATTTTATTTCTGATCTCGTCGATCATCCGGTTTTGCGCCGGGCTTCGGCACGCGCCGTATTGACTTGCCACTGCTTTCATCGCAGCGTCCCGCCGGATATATTCGTCAGCCATCCTTCTTGCCCTCCATTTCCCGCAAAGCCCGCTCGGCTTCGGCGCGCGTCAAAAATATGCTCTTCCCGATTGCATTTTTATCGAAAGCCGGGCCGCCTGCCGTCTCGTAGATGACCTCGCGCACCGTGTGCTCATACACCCTCACCCCGTCAGTCTCGTACACCTTGCACGGCAATATAATGACGCGCCCGTCCTTGTCGGCCTCGGCAAGCTCGCGGAGGCGGTCAAACCCGCCGCACAACTCGGCAATGTCCTCGTAGGCTTTCAGCCGTCCGTACAGATCGCGGGCCATCTTGCGGAAAATATCCTTGCCAAAGCCGTTGCTCGTTGGGCCGTTGATCAGCACGTCGAGCGTGCTGTCCCGGCTCTGCTTCCAGTCGATTTCCTTGCCGCCGATCGCGGCGTGCAGAAATCGATCGGTAGCTGGGTCTACGTTGATATTAGGACTTGTCAATCGTTCCATATCTCTTCCTCCACATAGCACCAGCTTTGTGGTGCTTTAGTAATCGCCGCTGGAATTATGCAATTTTCATCATAGATACAGGCTGTGCTTTCGTACCCACTCTTGTTGCATGATTTGCATTTTTTCCAAGTGTGAAATTCTATCAGTTCCTTCGGCGTATCGTAGATTTTCAGGTTGGAGATATGCCAGCCATACATCGGCGACTGCATTGCATATGCCGCCGCATCGTATGCGCTCATGCAGGCTGCTCTGTAAAATTCTTCATTGTGCCCATACGTGCGATCTTCGATGATCTGATCGCACAGAAATTCCCCGACGACTTTGCCGTTTCCGCATTTGTAGATGTAGCACTTAAACGGCGGGTTCATCTTCGGGCGTGTCCTGCGCACCTCAATGGTCTTCCGCCCTGCCATGATCTTCTGGCACCACTCCGGGCGAATGCTGATCAAAACAGCTTTACTCATGTCTTGTCTCCTTCCTCCCGCTCAAACCGAATTTTCATTTGTGCGGGGCAAATGTCTACCTCCGGGCGGCGCTTGCCTGTCCAGCGAAGCCCGCCGGCCTGTCCGACGCACTTCCATCCAGCCGCCTTGAGGCTTGTCCCCGACTCTGTATCGAGGATATATGTAATCAGTTTGTGATAGCCCATCGCACGGGCGGCTCTCCACGCAGCTGCATATAGCATGCTGCACGCATTCCGCGTGCCGTCCGTGCAGCAGCGGTTTACCTCAAGCGTCCATCCATCATCCAGATACCGTGCAACGGGTCTCCCGATGATCGCCACGCCTACGATTTGCTCTCCGTCTGTGCAGCCAATGGAAAATTTATGCCCCACCACCGGCTTGTGGTGCCGGTGGTGCTCCGCGACAAAGGCGTTTGCCTCTGCCAGCGATACCGGGCAAATATCAAGCATCTGCCTTGTCTCCTTCCTCCGGTGCGCCGCGCCATTCCCAGTTGTCTGAGCTGCTCCCGATTCCGGAGCATTCCATGCACGCGCAATCCGGTTTCTTTGCGCAATTATCGCAGTCTTCTTGGCCGGTCGGCTTAAACCCTTCCGGGCAATCCTCAAACCTCGCACAAAACATGCAGCCAGCTTTCCGAATCTCCTTTTTCAGCGCCGCGTTCTCGGCGGTCAGGCGCTCGATGGTTTCAGCGGCTTTGGCCAATAAATTCTCTTGGCAGCGCTGCTTATCCTCATGCATGGCGCAGCCTTTGCAATCGCCCTCTGCACAGCACCGCAGTGCCTGCACGATTTCCTGCCTTGTCATGGCGTATCCTCCATTCCTTCAAGAACCATTTGCCCCGGCAAAACGCCATCCTCCATCCACCAGTGCATCACGTCCTCGCCGGTCTGCCACGTGCACGGAAGTTCTCGCTTGCGCCGTTCCGCAAGCATCCTGTCAAACGCTCGGATATACGCGGCCTTGATCTTCGGATAGCGCGAGAACTCCGTGTTTCTGTGTTTCCCTGCCATTGGGCACCCAATGCACCCCACGCGCTTCCATCCGCATTCATACAGCGGATTCATGCAGATCTTTTCGGCAGAAGCGTAGTCCAACACATCAGAGTCCGTCCAGTCGATGATTGGATTGATCGTCCGCGTCCCCTTGAGCTGGCAGTTTTCCATCATCATTCGGCTTTCGTCGTTGTCATTCATAAGCGTCAGCCGCTTGTCTTTGCTCTTATGCAGTGCTTCCATAACGCCGCGATATTTCCGCTTTTGTGATTCCTCCCAGCGAACTCCAGTTGCAATCCATCTTCCTTTTCCACCGCCCTCTTTGAGTTCCGCGCAGCAGTACCGCACCAGGCGTGTCGGCGGCATGAGCTTTCTCGGGATCAGGTTCCACATCGTCACGTTCCCGCCGTCCGGCGTCCGGTGCGTATCGATGGTGCATTTTACGCCTGCCAGCTCCAAGTGCCGGAAGGTGTCTCGGACGTGCCAGACGGTCTCCGGCGCGTCCGCCGTGGTCAGCGAATGCAGCACCTCATACGGGATTCCAGATTTCCCAGCCAGATGCAGCAGCACGTCAGAGTCCTTGCCGCCCGAGTACGTGATCACCAGCGGCTGCTTGTACAGCCGCAAGCTCATCTCCGAGGCCATTTTCAGCCGCTCAATCGCGGCTCGCTCTAATTCCATTTCCGTCCTCCCTCCCCGGCGTAAGCTTCGCCAGCATAATCTGCCCCAGATCCGCAACGTAGACCAGCCGCCCGCGGCTGTACACCATCAGCTTCTCGCCCTGGATCTCCATCCGGTCTGCCTCGATGTTCGTGATATCCTGGCAGGCGTCACATACGAACCTCATACCAGCGCCCCCGGCCGGGTGTCCGGCGTGTAGTGGAGCTTGGTCGCGCGGGCGTTCTGATGGTACTCCGGGCGGGTGAATTTATAGCCCCAGTGCTTGGCGGCGGTGAAAAGGGCCGCATAGCCGTCCTCGGCGCGGACGGTCACGTTCTGGTCTCCATATGTAACGGAAAAGTGGTTCTGGCCGGTATATCCGGCCTGTGCGATCACGGCGGGGCGCCGCGGCGCCCGCTCGCCGGGGTAGTCGATGCTATTTCGCAATATGTTTGCGCCTCCTTATCTGGTTGTCGGCATGGACCATCTGCTTTCCCGCTGCAAGATCGGGCTGCAGGCTGTCCCTGTCGCGGTGGTTGACGTCGTAGATGTGGTTCCGGATGCTCTCATATAGCGTCCAGGTGCAGCACCCGGCGCGGCATGTGCCGCTTCGGTCCGGGCAGTTCCGTCCGCAGGGCGGCGGGATGGGCCGCATGCGCGGCGCAAAATAATTCACTCCGCTTCCTCCTGTACGTGCTGCAGCCAGGCCGCGAGCTTTTGCAGCGCCGACTCGCGCTGCAGCAGGTCTTCGACTGTGTCCCGGTCGACGCGTGGCATGCTCTGCAGGATCTCCCGGTCGTTGGCACAGTCATCGGCAAAGGCCAGGACGGCGTCGATGATGTCGGCCAGCTGATCCGGCCGGAGCTCGACCGTGATCTTCTGTTCGTCCATCACAGGATCCCGTAGGTCGTCAGGCCCAGCGCGATCGCGCCGGTCGCGACGCAGGCGTCGGTCATCTCTGCGTACCCGGCGATCACCGCCAGCACAAAGGCCGCGCCTCCCAGCCACACGCAGCAGGTCTTCGCCACTCGCCGCATGGCCTCCCGGTACCGCAGCTCCTCCAGCAGTCGCTCCTGCCGCTCCCTGGTCTCTTCCTCCGGCTCATACCCGAGCCGCTCCGCAAGGTTAGTTCTCATTCTGCGTCCTCCTTCGTCTCCGGCAGACGTTCTGCCGATTCTACCAGCGCCATAAGCCGCTTGTAGTACTCCGCCCTTTCCCTGTTGCGTTTTGCGAGGTTTGCATGCTTTTCAGACAATTCCGCCGCTCGCTCGTGTGCAGCCATGTTCTCGTACTCATTCGCCGCGTTGTTTGTTACGATTGCAAACAGCTCCAGCGTGTGCTTCAGCTCAAACCAATCGTCTCCGCTGAGAATCAGTTTCCGCATTCCGTTTATCCTCCTTCGCTTCCTGCATCCGCCTGACGAGCCGCGCCAGACGGGCGTTTTGCGTCACGAGCTTCTGCGCGTCCAGGTCAAGCCCCTTGCGTTTCAGTCCGTTAATGATCTGCGCCGCCTGGCACTCACACACCATCGCCGCTTCGATCAGATCATGCAGCTCCTGCCCGCTCAATGTGAGGTTGTAGGTCTTTTCCTTCCCCATGGCTCAGCCTCCTATCTCTGCACCATCCACCGTGCCAGCTCCGTGAGCGACACCGTGTACTTGTTTCCGATGTGCCGGGCCGGGAACCGCCGGTCGGCCAGCAGCGTCCGCCGGTCGATGCCCAGCGCCGCCTGGCATTCCGTGATCCCGATGGCCGCCCGGCCCGGAAACATATCCGTCAGCAGCTCCAGCTGCGGCCGGTATCCTTCCAGCTCTCTCGGCATAATGCTTTCCCCCTTGCCGTTTTCCCCTGCGCTGTGCTATCCTTGATGCGGGAAGCGATGCGCAGGAGATTTTCATGAATATTTTTGATAGACTTGATTTAGAAATGCAGTATTCCGGCTCCATCGATAAGCCAGTTCCGATCTACTGTCCTGTTCACGGCAGGACAGAAACGGTCTACTTTAACTTCACCCAATGCCCAAAACCGCCCGGTTTTGAGTTCGCCGCATGTGACAACTCCGAAAACGATCCAGAGTGCCTTTCCTGCTGCACCCGGGCCGAAGCCCTGTTCCAGCGTCTTTATCCCGGCCTGCCCCTTCTTCGTTCTTCGGACTGACGCCATTCCGACACGCAGCGCATCGCTTCCTCTGCCCGCGGCCCTTCAAGAAAGTCCCGCCTGTATGCGCGGATCGTCTGCGCGTCTGTTCCGTCTCGGAACTCTGTCACCCAACAGTTCAGATATCTCTGTGCATCCTCGATGTCTTTCAGGGTCGCGTTCAGCTCAGTCGCTGCTTCCAACACCCGCTCGGCCAGCGCCAGCGCCTTTGGTGCGGTCGCGCGCATATGCTCCTCGCGGATCCACTGCTGCGGTTCCAGATCCAGTATGTTCATCATTGATCTCACCTCGCTCGGTTTATTCTTTTTCTCTCTCTCGATCTTCCCGACGATTCCTCGGATTTTCTCAGCCGTTTTGTACCGGTATGCCGCTACCTCGCGGAATTTCGTCCGTTCTTCTGCTGTTCTTACCCCAGCCTCTGCGGCCTCGGCCCACTTCCGTCCGTTCTCTTCGGTTCTATCGGCCTCTTCTAAAAGGATTTTTTTAGCAAGATATTTCTCAGCTTGCGTCAGCTTTGGCATCCCCTCACGCCTCCTTCTTCTCGCTCATCAGCTTTGCCGCCGTAGCCACGCCCTGCATATAGGCGATCATGACCTCGATCTGCTGCGGGTTCATGTGCTTCATCTCACGCAGCACACCCTCGACCTGCTTCTTCTGTTCCTCTGACATTGTTCTCACCTCGCTCGGTTTCGTGTTTTCTTTACCTAGGCACATCATATATTGCCTTGAGCAATTTGTCAAGCATTATTTTTTGTCTGGGTAAAAGTTTTTGTTGACTTTCCATTCTCGGTGTGCTAACCTGTCATCAGAAAGAAGGTGAACCCATGGAGACAATCAACGAACGAATTGCGTTCCTTATCTCCGACCTTGGGATATCCAAGACCAAGTTTGCAGAACGTCTGAACATTTCCCCCTCGTTTGTAACCAGAATTTGCGCGGGTGATAAAATCCCCAGCGACCGCACTTCTTCTGATATCTGCCGGGAATTCAACGTCTCTCTTGCATGGCTGGAGGACGGCGAAGGGGAAATGTATGTCCAGCGCAGTGAGAATGAGCGCATGGCGATGCTCTTTACCGACGTTCTGGCCGAAGCCGACGAATCCACACGCAAACGCGGCATTGCAGCCGCCCTCGAAATGCCCCCGGAGTTCTGGGACAACATCCTCGAATACGCAAAAAAAATCACCGGAAGCAAATAACCTGCTTCCGGTGTTCTTTTTCTACAAATTTCGCATACAACATTTGTGAAACATTGCGGTTTGAGATTGGCGAATTCTTGCTTTACAATAAAAGTAACATTTTGGAATGGAGGTTTTGCTGTGAGACGTTTCATGCGAACCTTGGGCCGTGTTAGTTTTCCATCCCGAATTTTCAGTTTTTTCCTTGAAATCGGTCATGTTGCCTGCATTTTCGCGCCGCTCACCATGCTTGGATTGTCACCGCTTCTCTCCTTTTTGATTGCAGCTGTTGTATTCTTTCTCGACAAACCCGCTCCAGTGATTGCATGGCTAGCTCATCTTTCGATTTGGATTGCCTCTATTTTCTCCGCTGTTCATTGCCAAGAGCCGAAGCTTTTAACGCTGTACCTTATCTGCGCTGTCGCGTATTTTATCGTAGAAATTCTCTGCACGGGCTTTATTGTGATCTCCGGTTCAAAACAGTCCACGCGCTAAAAGGTATACCTCCACATGACATATTACGATATCCTCGGCGTCCCAAGATACGCCACATTCGGCCAAATCAAAACCGCATATCGGGATCAGATGAAATTCTTCCATCCTGATGTCTTCGACGGCAGCCCTTATGTCGCAGAAGTGAAGTCTAAGCAGCTGAATGAAGCGTACGCGATTCTTTCCTCACCGTCGAAGCGTTACGAGTATGACAAGCAGTTGTATGCTGACGATCAGTCTTACTTGCAGAATATATTGAAATCTCGTGAGGATCTTCGCGAGCAAGCTGCCAAGGATAAATCCGAAAGTGAGAAATACGTCACCTTCGTTCGCAGCGAATTAGAAAAGTCCAACCGAAAGTTCCGGAAATTCCGCGGCTTCTCGATTCTTACCATGTTCGCGTTGGTGCTTACTTTCTGTATCTACGTTGGGAGCAATTCAACACCTGCAGCCCACATTCTCGAGTCCGAACGCTCGCAAGCTTATAATGCCGGTTTCCGTGCTGGGGCCGGGGTTTCTTCCAATACAGAGAAAAACAAATCCGAAAGTGTTTCAGAAGAACCACTCTCTGAATATGATTCCCGGCCCGTTTGGATAACCCCTTCCGGCAGCAAATATCACCTGCGAAGCTGCAGCGCAATCAGCGGGCACGACATTGAGCGCACGATCCGTATTGAGGCAGAAAAGGCCGGATACACCGCCTGTTCAAAATGCAAGCCCTAATGCTCCTGCCGGAACGGTTTCCCGTTCCGGCTCTTATTTTATGATGCTCCGCAGGAATCGCAGGATGATTTTCAGCTGATCCAGTGTGGCCCGCTCTAAAATGTTTTCAATCTGTTCCATCGTCTTTTCCATTCCCGTCTCCATTTCTCCACAAAATTCCCGTTCATTTTTTGTTAATCTTTGCCTCTTGTTCGTGCCTCCCGAAAGTTGTAAGATATAGGTAGGCGTCGCCCGCGCCGCTGGCCGAACAACGGCGCGGGCTTTTGCTTGCGCAGGCGACCGGGAGCCGTCTGTATCTGAAGCATGGCATACGCTGGTTGGGTTTGTAAACCTGTCGGGTTGGTTTTCAGCGTAGGTTTTTCTGAAATCTTACTGCCACAGGTGTGGTTTTTATATATGGAGGGATGGTTTTTGTCAGAAAAATTGTGGGAAACATGCCGCGAAGCAAAGGACACCATGCAGCCGCATAAGACGAATCAGGATATCGCTGACGAATCCGGCGTATCCGTCAATGCCGTCAGCCAATTCCTGCGCGGCGAGACTACGAAGCCGTACATTAATACCGTCGGCCCGATTTGCGCATCCCTCGGCGTATCACTGGATGAGCATTTCGGCGTCCCGCCTGCCGATCCTGCCGAGTCTTCCGATGCTGAAAAACTCCGCGCCGAGAGCGCGGCCCTTCGTGCGCAGCTTGCCCAGCAGCAGAAGTCCCTGCACATGCACCGACTTGTGACGCTCATCCTCTTGGGTATTCTTTTGCTGTGTGCCCTTGCGCTTGTGGTCGACGTGCTCAGCCCATCGATCGGCTGGTTCCGCGCATAAATCAAACCGCCCCGGCCCAGCGCCGGAGCGGTATTCTTGGAGGTTTTACGATGCCAATTCCCAAATATTATGTCAGGCCGGACGGCCTGCATGAATCCATCATCACAGTCAACGGCAAGCGCAAAGCGTTTCGCGGCAAGACAGACCGCGAAGTCTGGAACAAGATCAAGGCCTACCGCGCTGAAGCCGAGAAGCCAAAGACCGTCCCGTTCTCCGACGTCGCCCACGCCTGGTGGAACGAGATCGAGCCAACGCTTGCCGCAAATACGCACAAGGGCTATAGTCCCGCATACGACCGCGCCGTCGAGCAGTTCGGCCCAGAGGACGTCTCCACGATCACGGCCAAGGAGATCGAAACGTACATCAATCAATTTTCCAAAACACACGCGAAGAAGACCGTCATCACCCAGCGACAGATCATCCGGCAGATTCTGAATAAGGCCCAGCGCGAAGGGTACATTGCCTTCAATCCCGCCGAATCCGTCCTGCTCCCGAAGAACCTCTCACAAAAGAAGCGGCACGCGCCGCCCACCGACCAGATTCAAAAGATCAAGTCTAACGTAAATGACGAATTCGGCCTTTTCGCTTTCCTGATCTATTATACCGGCTGCCGACGCGGCGAGGCAGAAGGGCTGATGTATGAGGATATCGACCGCGTGAAAAACCGCATCAGCATCAGGCGCAGCGTCTACAACGTCAGCACCAAGCCGGAGATCAAAGAGCCGAAGACCGCCGCCGGTATCCGTTCCGTTCCGCTCCTGCCCGCTCTGGCTGCCGTCCTCCCGGATAAAAAACACGGTTTTATCTTCTCCCCCGACGGCGGCAAGTCTCCTTCGCCCGACTGGATCATATCCCGTAACTACGCGCAGTACCAGAAGCGCACCGGTGTCACCGTCTCCCCTCACGAGATCCGCCACGGCTACGCGACCGCCCTGCACGAAGCGGGCGTCGACTACAAAACCGCCCAGCAGCTTCTCGGCCACGCCCAGCTTTCCACTACCATGGACATCTATACCGACATCCTCGACACCAGCATTGATAAGGTCGCCGCCCAGATGGACGCGGCATTTTAATTGCACCTTTTTACTGTGTCGGTTACTGTGTTTATACCCATGTATTTTCCCGCTTAAATATGCTAGAATATGCTAAGTCCATTCTCTCAGCATTCGTTTTCATTTCCCCCGTTTTATTCTGCATCCCCCGCATTTCCCCGTTCAATAAATAAAAAAGAAGCGCAGGAATTCATTTTCCTGCGCTTCCCTTTTTGGCGGAGTGGGAGGGATTCGAACCCTTTTAAGCACACTGAATTTCAATGTTAAATTTGATTTCTGTGTTTAAATTGTGTTCAATCCTCATTCTCGCATTTTTATTTCGCAATATGCTCATAGTATTCCATCAGCTTGCGCTCCGGCCCCGGGCCGTCCTTGTCGAGCAGAAACGCCTTTGCCAGCGCGGCGTAGAACTCCGGGCGGTTGAGGCCGAACTCTACGGCGACTGGGTAATAGTCCGAGTACATCATGTTCATGGTCACGCCCCACGCCCAGCGCGGGACCACTGGTGTCTGAATGCCCATGCTCTCGGCCACGGCCGTTGTCTGTTCCATCGTCCAGTGCGGGCCGGTCGTGCCGTCTGCGTTGCGCATGGCTGCCGCCCACTGCATGGCGGTCGCGCGGTCAAACTCGACCGTCTCCGGCTCGTCGTGGTCCTCGAGCTTATCCAGCCGGCACAGCAGATCTGTGACTGCTGCGGCCTGCTCGACCGTACGCATGGACACCGGGCACTCCGCGATCTCCCGCAGCGCGGCGTGGAGTTTGTCTTTATACGCCTGCATGATAGCACCTCATGCGAGCTTGAGCAGCCCCGTGCAAAGCTCGATCACGGAGCCTGCGGCCGTGCTGTCGGTCGTCGCCACGAGCGTGAATGTATGATTGACGCAGCAGCAGCACCCGGACAGCTCCAGATCCGTCTCCGTGTGGATCTCCGCATTGCCGGATGCCGGCAGCGTGACGCGCTTGAGCGTGCAGGGCAGCGCGACGCCGTCCATGTACCACTGCAGGGTCAGGACGCCCGCGGCCGTCGCCGCGATGACCGCATCTGCGGCCAGATGATACAGGCCGATCTTGACCGTGTCGTAGCTCTGCGGCTCGACCTGGATGGACGAACCGGAATTGACGACCTTTGCCCCGGCCAGCGTCAGCACGTTTTCGCTGTCTGCCGCGAGCAGTTGGGGCGCGTTATTAAAATATCGGACGCATGATTTTTGATACGCCCGATTTCCATTGCCGTTATTACAAGCCATTTTCATTACTCCTTCCGTTTGGGCTTATGTGAAGGGGCATTATGCCCCGGATAGCTATATCAGGATGGGTCCGCGTCAGCCGCCGCAGCCGCACGGATTGCAGGGCGGGTTCTGGTAGTACCTGCCCAGCTGGCCGAGGATGTACTGCGACTGCATATAGTCGTTGTTCGCGGCGCGGCTCTGTGCGAGTTCGTCGCGCAGGCGCTGGTTCTCCTGCTGCTGCAGGAGCGTTCTGGTCGCCTCGCCCTCGGCGTGGATGGCCGTCTTGATCTCGCACGCGTTGATGCTGGAGTTGTAGTTGACGCCGTCGATCGCGCGGAGAATGTCGCAGCAGCACTTCTGCTGCACAGAGATGCCGCTCTCCGTGACGGACTGCAAATCGCGCAGCTCGCCGAGGATGTTGTAGGCGTTGTCCTTGACGGCGCTGGTGACGTCGTATGCGCTCTGGCGCGTTGCCGCGACACCCTCGTTGTTCTGGCGCTCGAGGGCTGCAAAGTCCGTCGCGCGCTGCACGTCGGCCTGGGTCGCCGGGGAGCTCTCGCCGCTGCCGCCGAAGCCTCTGCCCGCGAAGAGCAGGAAGAACAGCGCGATCAGGATGACAATGCCCCATCCGCCGAAGCCATAATCCTTATCCATGGTTTTCCCTCCTTTCTGGGTGGAATGAAATTTGATAGGCGCTTTCGCGCGGTATCACTTGCCGATCTGGCCGACGAGCTCGCCGACCGTCTTGTTTTTGTTTGCCTCGAACCACGCCTCAAAGCCTGGCTGCGAGGCCAGGAAGCTAAGCACCATCTGCGGGCTCTGCCCCTGCAGCGTCGTCTTCGCTGTCTGCAGCAGACCGTTCAGCAGCTTGTTTCCCCCGCCGTTTCCGCCCATCAGGGCCATAATCGGATTTTGCATTGAGCTTTCCCTCCAGTTCTTCGATTTTCCCGGCCATGCTCTGCAGGCCGGCCGTGATCTGTTTCAGCTGCTCCTGCAGCTGGTTTGCCGCCTTTTCCTCTTCTGTCGGCTCCGGGAAGATCCGGAACCGCGCGATGGTCTTGGCCGCCATGCTGTCCGTGCGGATGTAGTACAGCAGGTTCTCGGTCTCGTGCAGCGCGAGCGCGTTGTCGTTCGGCTGCATCTGCAGGTTGTTGATGCTGGCCTCGCTGGCCACGGTCAGCACGCCGAGCTTCGGCGGCTGCGGCGGCAGCTGCGGGCCCTGCGGCCGCGGCATGGGCTGCAGCTGGATCTGCTGCGCGCCGTCCATCTCCCAGCGGCCCGTGTACGGGTTGTACGCCATGCGGTATCGCCCCTTTCTGCTACCATTCTAGCGTTTCCCCGTCCCCGCTGGGGGGCATTTGTGTACCATTTGTGTACCATTTGTGTACCATTTGTGGGACATGCGGGCATAGAAAAAGCGCCATGAGCCGTTGCTCATGGCGCTTTCTCTTTGTCCGTTTTCCCTACCAGACGGCGGGCGGTGTTGTAGATGTGCGGCAGGCGGCGGGAGATGGTTTTGCGGTCGACGCCGATCTCGGCGGCCGCGTCCAGCTGCGGGAGCCTGCGCACGATATAAAGCTTCACGATCTGCTGATCGATCTGATCCAGTATGCCCTCGTCAGTGACGCGCTCCCAGTCGCTGCGCGTGAGGTGTTCCAGCTCCTTCGGCAGAGCCAGCCGCGCAGTTATGCTTTCGTCACTCCCTTCGGCCCGCCGCCGGGCAGGTTTTATCTCATGGCAGCAGCCAGTTTTTTCAGGAGATCGTCGCCGTATTTGTAATCGGCAAGATACTTGATCGTGCTGTCTGCCAGTCCGGCCTTTGCCTTGATGGTCTTCTTGGCGTCCTCGACGGCCTTATCGACGGTTTCCGTGTTGTAGTCCACCCACGGGAGCTTGCCGTGCTTCTTCCATACACGGCTGTTGTAGCCGCCCTTGACGCCGATGTTGCCGACGCCGGTGATCTGCACGCCATTATCCCAGATGGGCGTACACTCAACGGCCATGCCGTCTCCGATGTACAGGCCCCAGTGTCCTGGCATCCACAGGCCTTCTCCTGGGACGAGCTTGTCCCAGCCGGATGCGGAGACGTCCTTGCATTTTGCAATCATGCCGTCTGCGGAGACGTCCGGGACGGCGTTTCCGGCGTAGCGGGCGCCGCCGTGGTAGGCATTTTTGTTGCCGTTCCAGCCCCACAGGATCCCCTTTGTGAGATTCACGCAGTCGAAGCCAAAGTAGCCCTTTCCGATCAGCCCGCGGAGGCTTGCCTGCTTCGCCGCGCCGTACCAGTCCGGGTACTGGTTCGCCTTTTCCGTGATAATGCCGTTCGTTACGGGCGAGCCGAAGCAGCCCCACATGTAGACGGTCTTGTAGTTTTTCGCGACGTCGATATGCTTTTTGACTAGTTCAGACGCTTTCATGACACTCATTTCTGCGCATCCTCCTTCGTGCTTCCGCCCTCGATAGCGTCCTGCACCTTCTGGCTCTGCGTGCCGAAGTAGAAGGTGATGACCGTCAGGAAGATGGTCAGGAAGTCCTTGCCGGTAATATCGCCGCGCAGGGCGAGGACAGCAAAGATGATGGTCAGGCCGAGCGTGACGATGGATTTGACACTCAGCAGATTGCCGAGCCGCTTCTTGATGTTTTCCATAATCAGCCCTCCACCTTGATTGCGCGGTTCTCGAACTTTTTGTAAGCGTCGAGATAGATTTCCTGCTTGTCGCCGTTGAGCGTCAGTTCATAGTACATGCCGTCGAACAGCGTCGTGGAAGCTAGCGCTTTCCAATTCTTCAACGTTTTGCAGTACCACACGACGTAAACGTCATCAGGGCTGATCTGCTTTCCGTCGCTCTTGTCTAAGTGTTCGTTGGTGTAATCAGTCACCAGCTTTTTCACAAGCTCAAAAAACTTCTTTTCTGTCATTTTGTATACTCCTTTCGTTATTCAACCGGGTCGTTTTTCTTTGCGAATACGCGCTTGAAGGCCAGCAGCAGGAGCTCCCCGCCGAAGGCCGCAGCGGCGAAGGTGAGCACGGCGGTCAGATCGATTTCGAGCGAAAACAGCACGGCGATTGTCTCCAGCGCGACGGCCCAGATCAGCGTCAGCGTTAGGGCCTTGATGCAGTAAACGACAATGGTACGCGACATTTCGCCTTTCGTCCATTTGCTTTTCCCGCTCATTCCTCCGGCTTCGCCCCCTTCCCACATTGCGCCTCCAGCTGGTGCAGGAACTTTTTTACGTCGCCGTTCCCGCCCATCTTTTTATACTTCTCTCCGGCGATCAGGCGCTCGGCCATTGGCATTTCCTCTGACATGATGGTCAGACGGAGGATCGCCAGATACTGCTCGTCCTGATGCGTCTGCATCTTGTCGAGCTTTTTGTCGATCTCGCCCAGATGGTCGCTTTGGGAGTCTGCCCGTGTTTTCTTCTTCTGCGCTGCGCCGACGATGGCCTGAATGACCGTCGTCAGCGCGGACGAGCCGAGGACGGCGCAGATGATCGTGATGGTTCCAGCATCCATGTTTTTACCTCTTTTCTGTCTTCGCCTGCCACGTGATATCCCTGCCGCAGACGCCGGTCAGGCGGTCGCGGAGGTAGTTCAGCGCCGTCCCGACGCGGTTGAGGTCGACGGCATAGATCATATCCACATGATTAGAAACACCACGCTGCCGCAACACCATTCGTTTCGGACGCGACGTACCATTCTGCCGTACCGTCGAATCTAGTTCCACAGAAGCAGGTAGAGCTTCTAGCCCTCGGCGAACGCAGCCACCACGTCGTGTCGTTCTTTACTCGATTGGCCGCCGTCTTGTAATACTCATACTGCGTGCCCTCGCCCGCGTTAGAATGCGTCCGCGTGCCCTGGACCTCGATCTCCGACAGCAGGAACATTGTATCCTTCGTTGTGTTGATAGTCGAGTCGTAGCCGTCGGCTGCAGTCTTCTTTACTACTTCCTTCATTGCAGCCACGACCTCTGCCGGCATTTTCGATTTGATCGTCTTGAAACCACCAGTCGTCCGCAGCAGACAGTCTGCCCAGCCCCCGGTGTTGCTGTCAGAGTTATTCATCTTGTACTCTGTCGCGTAGCACGTGTGCATCTGGAACGTTAACGGAGCCTTGCCCGAACCGTCAGCGTAGTCATCGTGGTTCTTGCCGATAATGTCGATTGCGTAGGTACTGTTGTTAATCGTCATGTTGCATCTGTCGCCGACGTTCCATGTGTTGGGAACTTGTTTCTCTTGACAGGCCTTAATAATTGCAGCCCAGCTGTTATTTCCGAACACGGGGTCGATCATGACCAAATCGACATTAGCTGTCCCAACCACAACATCTGCCGTCTTTGTTGTGCTTGCTGTCGCTGCTGTTACCGTCCATGTTCCAACCTCGTCGACTATCAACGTGCAGTTTCCACTCGCATCCGCCGTCCCAGAAACCGTTTTGTTGCCCTTCGTAGCCGTAACGGTTGCGCCCGCGCTAGTCGTGACGACGATCTGCAAGTCGGGCGCGCCCTCGATGGCCTGCACCGCGCTCACGAACCCATCCGGGAACGCAAGCTGTGCGGACGTGCCGCCCTTCGTGCGGATGGCGTCCGCAACCGCCGTCAGGTCGGCGTTCAGCTGCGCGGAATCTACTGCTTTATCCAATGCCATCAGTAGTTTCCTCCTGTCCATTCTGGCAGCGCGGCAAGCACGTCCTGCACCAGCGCGGCCTTATCCGCCGCCGTAAAGTAATCCGTCCCCTTGACGGGCGTTGCACCCGCAGGCCCCTGCGCGCCGGGATCGCCCTTGTCGCCCTTCTCGCCGCGTGAAGGCTTTCCCGTGTCAGTCGTCCCGAGATACCAGTTTCCGTTCTCGCCGATCGTCGGCGTCACGCCGTCTGCGCCATTTGCGCCGGTCTCTCCTGGGTTGCCCTTTTCGCCCGGATTGCCCTGCGGGCCTTTGATGTTGACGCTGTCCGGGTTCGTTTTCCCGCCGTCGTTCGTCCAGCTGAGCGTCCCGTCCGCAGCGACCGACGGCGTGAATGTCGTTCCGGCCGCGCCGGTCCCTCCCGTCTCGCCTTGCTCTCCCTGCGGTCCCTTGTCGCCCTTATCGCCTTTCTCCCCGCGCGACGGCTTCCCGGTGTCGGTCTCCCCCAAATACCAGTTTCCATTCGTGCCGATCGTCGGCGTCACGCCATTTGCGCCTGGCGCGCCGTTGTCTCCGGCCGGACCCGTTGGCCCCTGAGGTCCCGTCTCACCCTGCGGACCCGTAGGTCCTTGCGGTCCAGTCTCGCCCGGTTCGCCCTTTGCGCCTGGATTGCCTTTGTCGCCCTTATCGCCTTTCTCGCCGCGCGACGGCTTCCCGGTGTCGGTCTCGCCCAGATACCAGTTTCCATTCGTGCCGATCGTCGGCGTCACGCCGTCGGCGCCCGCCTGGCCGGTGCTGCCCGTCTCGCCCTTCGGCCCCTGTTCGCCCGGATCTCCCTTGTCGCCCTTTGCGCCCTGCAGCGGTCCGTTGTTGACCCACGCCTTCGTCACGCCGTCGTAGATGTAAATGTCATACGGCGCAGCCGCGCCCACGCCGTAGGCGTCGCCGACCTCTGGATTCTTGACCGACGCCTGCAGCGCGGATACCGATCCGTAATAGCCCTTAACCGTAAAGCCCGTTCCCGTATCGCCCTTCGGGCCGGTCGGGCCTGCCGGGCCCTGTGGGCCGGTCTCCCCCTGCGGGCCGGTTTCTCCCTGCGGGCCAGTCGCGCCCGTGTCGCCCTTCTCGCCTTTCTCTCCCTTTTCGCCGGGTTCCCCCTTCGGGCCAGTGTCGCCGGTCGCGCCCTTCGGGCCTTCCGCGCCGGTCGCGCCGGTGTCGCCCTTCGGCCCCTGCTCGCCCTGCGGGCCTGTCTCGCCCTTTGGCCCCTGCGAGCCGGTTTCTCCCTTCGGTCCGGTCGCGCCGGTTTCCCCCTTGTCGCCTTTCTCGCCCTTCTCACCCTTGACGGTCTCGACGTCAAAATCAAATTCCTTACCGTCTGACAGCGTCATCGTGTATGTCGCCGTCGCCCCGCTCTGCGATTTCTTCGTGAGCGACACAACGCTCGCGCCTGCCGCTCCGGTGTCGCCCTTCGCGCCCTGCGGCCCGGTCTGCCCCTGCGGGCCGGTCGCGCCGGTCTCGCCCTTCGGCCCCTGCGGGCCGATGACCGAGCCGAGGTCTATCACGCTGCCGTCCGTCAGCGTGAACACCAGCCTCCCTGCGTCCGTGACCTCCACGGCCTTTACCCCGCGGGAGATCAGCCCGCCGATCGTCACCGTGATCTGATTCGGAATTTCTACCCTCATACCTGCTCCTTACTCCACGAACGCCCGATTCCCGCTCGCCAGCGTCGTCTTGTCGCCGTGCGTGTACCGGATATCGTAGGTGTACTTTCCCTTCGTGAATTTTGCCGTGACCGTCGCGTCGAAGTTCAGCGTGACCTGGTCATTCTCCACCTTCGCAAAACTGAACGTGTGGACGGTCTGCCGCGTATCGTCCAGAAACACGACCGCCATGCTGTCCGTCGTCCCGATCGTGACGGCCTCGCCGTCCTGATCCTTCAGGTCGAAGCGCAGCACGATTGAGAACGTGTCCCCCTCGTACCACCGCAGCACTCCTTTGTCGATCCTCGGGCTCGGATAAGCCCCCGGAATTGGCGTCGCCATACCGCATCCCTCCTTTTCATCCAGTGTAGCAGACCCCCGCGCCGGATTCACCCCACGCGCAGCGCAACTTCCGCTTGCCATTCCCTCCCGCCGGTGCTATACTGGTTCCATCAAATACAAGGAGGCTTCCCCATGCTCGACGAAAAAGATATTGAGAAAATCCAATCCATGATCGACCAGGCCAAAGACGACATGCTCAAGCAGTCCGCAGCCAACACCCGCGTCATCATCGAGAGCAGCGTCATGAAAAAGCTGGACCTCCTGATCGAAGGCCAGCAGGCCCTCCGTGAGACGCTCGCACCGAAGAGCCGCGTCGAAGAACTCGAAGAAGAGGTCTCCTTCCTGAAATCCGTCGTCCACCTGCACAGCCAGCGCCTCGCGGAGCTGGAAAAAGCGCAGTAATTTCAGAAAACCGAAGGCCGGGGCATCCGCCCCGGCCTTCTTGTTTTACTTGCTGTCTTCCAGCCACTTGTCAATGTCCTTGGACTTCTTGCTCCTGTCAAATCCGATCGCCACATAGGCCGCCAGCAGCTTCTCCTTGAGCTTCTTCCGCTCCTCAGGCGAGGCCGCAATGTACTTCGGCTTGTATTCCGTCGTGATCGCGTTGCCAATATCGCCCTTCTCGGTTCCGTGGTCAAAGTATTCCTTTGCCGCCGCTTTCAGATCCCCGCCATCTTCGATGGTTTGCAGGATCTTGCCGTACTTCCTGTAGTCCTTCCCGCCTGTCCATTCTCTGTACAGCCAGTACGCCTTATTCTCATCCTCGGCGTAGTCGTTCGCAAGGATCTTCTGGATCGCCTTCTCCTGTGTCACGGTCCCGGCAGCGACGGCGTCCTTGAGCTCCTGCTTCTGCTTCGCGTCCTGCGCGTCTTGGATCTTCTCGTTCATGTAGTCGATCCGCTCCTGCGTGCTCTTCGGCTCCATCTCCGCCTTCTGCGCATCCCCGGCAAGGACCTGATAATAATACTCTGCCTTCGCCGCGTCGCTGATATCATAGGCCTTCAGCAGCATCATCTTGTCATAGTTCTTCTCCAGCTTCCGCGCCGCCTGGACGAACGCATAGGTCTCCCGCTGGTCCTCGCCTCCCTCGGTCATGCCCTGATAGGCGGCAGTCTCCTTTGCGGACAGCGACTTGAAACCGCTCTCCACCCAGCTCTGCGCCTCTTCCGTCGCCGTCTTGCCGAACAGCAGCGCCTGTGCCCAGCTCTTCGCCCGGTCTGCTGGATTGTCGTTATACACGGGATACTGTAAGATATCACGCCCCTCGTTGTCCACTGTGTAGCTACCGCCGCGAGCCGCCGCCGTCGCGCCCTGATACGACTTGCGGATCTGCCCGCCGCCGAACGGCGTCGCCAGATACAGGCCCGGCTTCAGAAGCTCGTTTCCGATGGTCTGTGCCTTCTTCGCAGGCGCCATGTCCTCGTTCTTTGCCAGCAGCGCCTTCTCGATGTTTCCGAGGTTCGGGATGGCCGACGTCACGGCGATCCTGCCGCTGTCAATGTCCAGCCCCAGCGCCTCATCCACGCCGAGGATCGTCAACGCCTGCGTGCCCGGGAACTCAGAAATGATGTTCCCCTCAAGGTTCTTGATCGCCTGATACGTGCCCGGCTTCTCCTTCGTGAAGTCCCATTTCCCGGATACTGCCGCCTGTACCGTGTTCGGCAGCTGATACCCCGTGAAATCTCCGACCGTATCATTGATGATATCCAGCGGATCCAGCGCCGCACGCCTGCCCACAATGCTCTCATAGAATTCATTGTAGATCCACGCGCCGATGAGGAATTTGAACATGGCCTTCGCCAGCGCCGCCACGCCCTTCTTCCGCTCCTCCTGCGCCATATCCTTGAAGATCCAGCTCAGTTCGTTGTTGACTTCCAACTGAAACTGTGTGAACAGCTTCACCAGCGGGTTCCGCGCAGAGTATAGCGTCGGTGTCGACCCCTTGCTCCTGTCTGCCATGACGCCGGAAGCAAACTGATCCGCCTCCTGCATCGCGCTCGTCTCGCTCATGCCACGCCGCAGGTTCTGGTAATACCGCGCACGGACGACACTTCCCGTCGTAAACGTGTCGATGGATTCCATCAGCCAACCTGCACCGGCGGAGACTTTATCCATCGTGCTCTCGGCCAGCCGCCCGTAACCGCTGCGGTTGTTGATAAACGTCGACGCAGAATCCAGCCCGTCAGCGGTCTTGTAGTTTTTCAGCGTATCCCACATGCCGCGCAGCACGTCCGCCGTCGACACCTGGCTCCACGCCTGCGTAATCGGGATAAAGTTTGTGAGTGCCGAGCCCACGTTCGCCGCGACCATGTTCGCGCCCACGCGGGACTCGAATTTCTTCATGACGTTGTAGAATTGTCTCCCAAACGTCTTCTCCATGCCCCGGTCGAGCCGCGACTTCTTTCCCGCCAGAAGGTTTGTGTATTCGTCCAGCTCATCCACAAAGTTCGAAAGCCCATACCGTCCCTCCTTCGTCAGGTTCGTCACCTGCTCGTTGGCTTCGTCCGGGTTGAGGAATGGGTTCATCATGATCGCGTCGATCCGCTGTTTCAGCCCTTCGTCCGATGCCCGATACCGGATCTGCGTCGCCAGCGCCCGCAGCCGCTGAATGTCCGCCGTGTGGAAGATCACGTCTGTCGCGACCTCGATGTACCGGTCAAAGCCCTGCAGCGCGTCATACGCCGTCGCGTAGCCGAGTCGGTTCTGGATGTTCGCCATGTACCGGATGCCGGGTTTGAAGTTTGCCGTGAGGCCGTTGATCGTCGCCGGCAGCGGCGACACATCGCCCTCGATCCCGGCCGCCCTTGCGAACTTCTGCAGAATGCTGCCGCCTTCCTCGTTCTCCTGGAAGTGTGGGAAATATCCCTGCAGATAATTGACCGGCTCATATCCGTTCTCAATGCGCACCCGGTTCATGTCCTGGAACAGCTTGTCGTAGACCTCATGGAAAACCTTCACGGCTGCCCGCACCTTGCCGAGATCCAGATTTGGGTTCTGCTTCTCGAATTCCTGAATGGCCGCGTTCCACTCGTCAAACGTCATCCCCCCGCGCCTTTCGACGCGCGGGTGCTGCTTGAGATAGTCCCTATTGAATTCCGCCTCGCCCAGCCACTGCACCGCATAGCTCTCGGATACCAGATTTCCCTTCCGTACCTGCCGGTCGAGTCCCAGCGCCCGGATCCGGTTCTGCTGCTGCACGAGGTAATTCTTGCGTTTGCTCTCGTTCTCATGGACGGGCCAGAAATACTTGTTGATGAATTCGTTTGCCTTCTCGTCAGAGACCTTTCCCTTCCGCGCGATATCCCGGATGTTTCGCTCCATCGTCTCGCGCTGGTACTGGATCCCCATAACCTTGTCGACCCACTTGACGGCCTCGGCTTCCGTCAGCGCCTGCTCAGCAAACTCCCGCAGCCCCTGCTTGCGCTGCGCGTTCCATGCCTTGAGTTTCAGCGCCAGCATATCATAGTCAGCCTTTGCCTCGTAGACCTTCAGGATCTGCTGCCCGTTTTCCAGCCCTGCCACATAATCCGGGCTTGTCTCCCCGCGCAGCAGCCGGTTCACGATCTTCTGGTCGGCTTCCGTCAGCAGCGTCTTGCTCTGTGCTTTCTCGACCACTCGCCTTGCATCCTTCAGCTGCGCCCACATCTGCTTCGTTTCTTCCGCTGTCTGCGGAATAGCAAGCTTTTCTTTGGCCTTGTTCTGCGCGTCCAGATACCGCTGCGCCACGCGCAGCCCGCTCGTCAGCCGGTCGATGGATTCCGTGAAATTCGCCTGCTGCCACTTCTTGAAGCTCGCCGCCTGCGCCCCGTAGTATTCATCCAGCGTCTTCTGTACCTTCTGAATGCCGCGCGCCACATCGTAGATCTGCATCAGCTGGTCGCTCGGCGCGGTAATGTCTGCCGGGAACAGCTCCGGCGCCATCTCCTGCAATTCCTGATAAAACGAGTCGACTGCTCTGCCGTCTTTCCCAAGCGTCAGCGTACCAAACGCCGCCCTGCGGAACAAATTCCAGTCTGCAATGTTTTTCTGATCGTACTCAGAAAGCGTCAGCTTTGTTCCCTTGATGAGCGATTTCAGATCTCCGTACTGCTCGATATATTGCTGGTCCTCTTCCACGCCCGCCTTGTAGGCCGTTTCAAAGAGATCATTCAGCTTCGCCCGGTCAAGCTGCCCGTCCGTAAAGAACGTCCGCAGCGCCTCCTCGGCCATCGGCCGCAGAACCTCCCGCTTCGCCTGCCCCGGCACGCTCAGATTTTCCGCCAGCTCGTTCACCAGTCCGGACTCCAGCCGCCGCACATACTGCGCCGCCTTCTCCCCCATCAGATCCCGATACCGCCCGTCCTGCGAAGAATACCGGATATCCGGGTTCGTTAGGCTGAAACTTCCGTTGTTTGCAACCGCGGACTTCACCTGCGCAGAATCAAACACAGCCCATGCCTTCACGCCGTTCTCAACCGCCTGAACCCCGTCGTATCCATGACGTTTCAGCATCTCTACCATCCCCGGCGTATTGATCACCTGCCACATGAGCTCCGGCTTCCCCGCCTGTTCCCATACGGCTTGCAGCTCGCTAGGTCTGATCTGTAGCCGCTTCGCAAGATCCACATAATTCCCGCTGTATCCGCCGTCAGTGTTTCCAACATCCGCCGGATTCTCCACGCGAATATATGCCGGGATAATACGATCGACGTTCCCTGCGTAGATCGATGCCGCCGGCAGAGTTCGCTCAACGCTGCGCGTCGCAGTGGAGTATTCTTCCGCGTACTTGATGTTTGCAGTTAGCCAGATCGGTTTCCCGCCTACATCAAACTTTGTAAATTTCGCTCCGGCACCGTGGAACACCAGCAGTGGCTCGCCTGTCGTGTTCGTTGCCTTGCTGTCTGCGAACCAATCCCGGAACGCTGCCGTCTGCGTCTTCTCCCGCTCATCAATCAGTTTCTGCATGAGCCTTGGATTCCGCAGAAAAACGGCGTCCTTAAACACACCGCGCCCGCTCCCATCGTCCAGCATCGCAGAGACGGTCTCAAGGTTCTGTTTATCCCGCTCCGACGCCTGCCGCGCACTGGCAGAGAATTTCCTCTTTGCCGTCTCTGCGGTAGTTCCAACACTTACAACATCTGAA
>UMLL01042084.1_pt1 | contig 28656 bp, 28 predicted proteins | sample 1966591 | NCBI WGS metagenome assembly UMLL01 (sample SAMEA4836200, study PRJEB28245) | human gut metagenome | biome: gut microbiome; material: fecal sample | place: Denmark | collected 2008 | reverse complement strand
TTAATCAAGCAAAAAATTGCACAATTTTTATTTTTTTTGCTAAAATTATTTTATATCAAATGATTATCTTGCCGTATTTGTTGTACGAACGGTGCATTAATAAAAAAGGTTCCGAAAATGATTCGGAACCTTTTTTATCAGATGTTGTTTCAGGCCAGTCTTTTCCAAACTTTGCGTTTGTTCCAGAAACCGCTGACGCCGATCCTTTTGCAGAAATCCGGCTTGTAGATGACGGGGCGGTTTTCTTTGAAGAAAGGAATAAAACGTTCCCAGCGTTCCGGGGTGGCAAAATGGTCGTACAATTCTTCATAAGTGAAGTATTTGCCGGCTGTTTCCCAGGCCCAGGAGAAAACCGTTTGGGTGTCGGTGTGGAAATGTCCGTATTTCAGCATATAGCCGTTCAGTTCATTTCCCTGTTCATCCAAGTGATCAATCAGGCCAAAGATGATTTTTTGGGCGTGTTCTCTGGTCAGTTTGGCCTTCAGGCAGGTTACAATCTGCTTTTGCAGAAAATCGAAGCAGGCGTCGCTCATTAAACCCGGCTGGTCACACATTGCGGAATATTTCCGATATGCTTCGGGCAGAATTTTGTAACTGCTGGCTTCGTGAAGAACTGCACCGCAGGAAATGCGCTGGAGGGCAATTTCAAGGAGAATTTCTCCGGTAAAAGCGTCCTGTTGCCAGCAATATTCTCCGAATTCGGCCATCAATGACATATAGTCGTCTCCGATGCGCCAGCCGCGGATATCTTGTCCGGTCGGTTGAACAATTATCGGCAGGATAACCTTGTTAACAACTTCGTTTTGCGACATACCTACCAGTTCATTCACATTTTTGCCGGACATTGCGGCAACTTTGTTTAAAAAATTTGTTCTCATTGTTTATTTATATTGAAGTTAGTAAATTATTTTCGGAACAAATTATTATGGAAAGGCAAGCCGCCTGATTTATAAATGTATCCCATAATAATGATTGAATGGAAATTTTATAACATAATTTTAGGCGAAAAACAATCATTATTTGACAAAAGGACAAAAATAAATTATAAGACAGTGATTAAAGGCTGTACTTTTTGCTTTTTTTGAGTATAATATTTTCCGATTTGCTAATAAGGAAAGTAAGAAACATTGAAGAAAATTATTTCAGCCACGGAAGCGGGCCGACTTATCGGAAACAATGCTTCGGTTATGATCGGCGGCTTTTTGAAATGCGGAACGCCGACAAAAGTGATTGAGGAAATTTTGAAAAACGGCGTCAGCGGTTTAACTTTAATCGCCAATGACACTTGTTTTCCCGACAGTGACCGCGGCAAGCTGATTGCCAATAAAAGAGTCAAAAAGGCGATTGTCGCACATATCGGAACCAATCCCGAAACGGGAAAGCAGATGAACGCCGGGGAACTGGAGGTCGAATTGACCCCGATGGGAACGCTGGTGGAGAAGATTCGTGCGGCAGGTTCCGGTTTGGGCGGCTTTTTGACGCCTACGGGGGTGGGAACTCCGGTTGAGGAAGGCAAACAGACAATGGAAGTTGACGGCAAAAAATATTTGTTTGAAAAGCCGCTGAAAGCTGATTTTGCCCTGATATACGGAACCAAGGCCGACAAATTCGGGAATGTTTATCTGGAAGGGACGACCCGTAATTTTAATGTGGTGATGGCTTCCGCGGCGGATACGGTCATTGTTGAAGCCGATGAGCTGGTGGACGACAGTCTTGATCCGAATATGGTAACTATTCCCGGCATTTTTGTTGATTACATTGTTGTATAGGTGAAAAATGGAACTGACCAAAGAACAAATCAGAGAAACGATTGCCCGTCGTGTGGCACAGGAGCTGAAAGAAGGCGATTACGTTACGCTGGGAATCGGCCTGCCGACAGAAGTGGCAAATTATATTCCCGAGAACGTTCATGTGATGATTCAGTCGGAAAACGGCTTGATCGGCGTCGGAAAAAAGCCGGCTCCCGACAAAGTTGATCCGAAAATTACCAATGCGGGCGGTATTCCGGTAACGACAAAGCAGGGGGCGGCCTTTTTTGACAGTCAGATGTCGTTTGCGATGATTCGCGGCGGACACATTGATGCGACGGTTTTAGGGGCTTTGCAGGTTGACCAGGAAGGAAATATTGCCAACTGGCTGGTTCCCGGCGTGTTTGCTCCGGGCATGGGCGGCGCCATGGATTTGGTCGTCGGTGCCAAGAAAGTAATTGTGGCGATGGAGCACTTGGCAAAAGACCAGATTAAAATTTTGAAAAGATGTACGCTGCCTTTGACTGCCGCGCATGAAGTCGATTTGATTGTGACCGAGCGCTGCGTGTTGCGGGTAGAACCGGAGGGGCTGGTTCTGCAGGAGATTAATCCTTTGTTCAGTCTGGAAGATATTACTTCGACAATTACGGCCGATTTAATTATTCCGGATGATTTGCTGCAAGAAGCAGTTTAGACAGATAGAAAACGGAAACCCCGTCTTAAGGAAAGGACGGGGTTTTTTATTTTTAAATTAAGATATTTTAAACCGGGGAGAGGTATGCTGGTTACAGATTAACCGGGCAGGGTTTTGTTTTGGCTGTGTATCATTCTTAATTTAAGGATATACAGATGCTGAAACAAATAATGGCTCTGCTTTTTGTTTTATCGGCGGCGGGGTGTTCGCCGGTTTTGCAGATGACGCGGGAAGAATGCCGCGAACAAAAGGAAATCATCGGGAGCGTTCGGATTATTCGGGCGGAGATGCGCGCCTTGGCGGCGGCTTATCGGCCGATCCGGAGGGAGCGGATGCCGGGAATGCCTTTCGGATTTAACCATCCGTGGACGGTGGGCGAAGACCCTCAAATGTGTTATGTGGAAGTTTATCAGCTTTCCGAGGCGTTATGTTCGGCTTTGGCAGGTGCCGAGGCGGGAGCGGCCGAAGTGCTGGTTAACGGCAGCATGTGGGGAATTTGCACGGAAAATGCGCGTATTCGCTGGCTTTTTACCAAATTTCCGGCATACAGCCGGGAAGAATATCGGCTTGACATTCGCAAAGCGGCGCAATAATCTGAGCGCAAAGAAACATTAGCGAAAGACTGAAAGACCATGAAAACTGAACTTCTGGCGCCGGCGGGCGATATTGAAGCCGGGTATGCGGCGCTGTTTTACGGGGCAGATGCCGTTTATCTGGGGCTGCAGCAATTTTCGGCGCGGGCAACGGCAACCAATTTCAGCGAAGAAAACCTTAATGAATTTGTCGGTTATGCGCATCACCTGGGACGCAAGGTGTATGCGGCGGTCAATACGCTGGTGCAGGAAAAAGAACTTTCCGATTTGCTGAAAAGTCTGGATATTTGTTCGCGCTGCAAAGTGGATGCGGTTATTTTGCAGGACTTGGGCGTGGCGCGGATTATTCGGGAGAGTTATCCGGAACTGGAAATGCATGCCAGTACGCAGATGGCGGTTCATAATAAAGAAGGGGCGCTGGCGCTGCAAAAGGAAGGGTTCAGCCGGGTGGTGGTAGCCCGTGAACTGACGCAGGGAGAAATTAAAGAAATTGCCGCTGTTCCGGGGTTGGAAACCGAGGCTTTTATTCATGGGGCACTTTGCTATTCTTACAGCGGTCTCTGTCTGTTTTCGTCGGTGGAAACCGGACGCAGCGCCAACCGCGGTAAATGTTTATATCCCTGCCGGGCGAATTTTACCGGCGAAGCCGGGGAAAAGCATTATTTTTCGATGAAAGACATGGCTTTGCAGGAAGATGTTCTGAAAATGCCGGTAACGTCGCTGAAGATTGAGGGGCGTAAAAAGACGGCGCTTTATGTGGCCGCGGTTACCGATTATTACCGCCGGATATTGGACGGCAAAGGGGCTGATGAAAACCGGGCCGAACATATCAAACAGATTTTTTCGCGGCCGTGGTGCAAATTTCATTTCAAAGGCAAAGATAAAAATGTGATTGAACGTGAATTTGTCGGGCATCGGGGGCTGCTGATCGGCAAAGTGGAGCAGGCAGGCAAAGGGCGTCTGACTTTTCACAGCAAACATAAGGTAGCGCGCTATGATGGGATACAGATTGAAATTCCCGGTATGGAAAAGCCGTTCGGTTTTTCGGTCCAGCGGCTGCGTCTGAGAGGGCAAAGCGTGTTTGAAGTGCCGGCAGGAGAAGAAATTACCATGGATTTGCCGCCGCAGACGCCGCGTTTGGAAAAAGGGTGGAACATTTATCTGGCCTCGGCCTCCGAAGTTAAGGGCGCTTATGATTATGGCAAGCCCAAGCCGGGTGCATTTCGGCAGAAAGCGGCGGTTGACATTGTCGTCGAGATTGCCTGCGGGAAAATTGTTGCTCGCAGCGGCGATGTTGAGTGCCGGATAACAGGTGATTTTGCTGCGGCAGAACATCCTGAGAAAACGGTTGAAGCCGCCCGCAAAGCTTTTGCCAAAAGCGGTGATGCCGCGGTGGAGCCGGGACGGTTTGAGGTGCGCAATCCGGAAGGTTTGTTTGTTCCGGTGTCTTTGTTCAATGAGCTGCGGCGGCAGCTTTATGCGCAAATAAGTGTTGAAAACAAGAAGGGAAATCTGCCGGAGACGGACGCTCCGCACCGGATTCAAACCGCCAAATGGGTTATAAAAACCGACAGTTTGGCTAAAATTGCCGCCATTGCGCCGGACGAAGCCGATGAAATTATTTATCTGCTGAATGAACAAAGTGATGTCAACGAATTGAAAAAGCTGCCTAAAAACAAACTCCGTCTGGCGCTGCCGACGGTCTGCCGACGGGTTGACAAGTTTAAGCCGCTGATAGAGACTTTGCTGGTGCAGGGATATAAAAAATGGGAAATCGGCAATTACTGGGGATTGTCGGTGCTGCCGAAAAACGGAATTGATTTAAGCTTTGACGCGCCTTTATATATGCTGAATACCCAAGCCATGCAGATGGCTAAAGAGATGAATGCCGGACGGGTGACGCTTTCGGTGGAAGACCAGCTTGACAACCTCAGCCTGATTGCCGCGCAGGCGCCTTTACCGGTGACAATGGTGGTTTATCAGGATGCGGCATTGTTTACCAGTGCCGCCTGTATTCGCAGTAATGCCTGCAAAGATTGTCCGCGCGGTGAAAAATGGCTGAAATTGGAGAAAGACGGACAGAAATATCAGGCTTTGTCGAAGGACTGCCAGACGATGCTGTTTGCCGAACAGCCGTTGTGTTTTGCGGCGGAGGCGGCAGAAATTAAGGCGGATTACTATCGGGTTGATTTTGTTTATAAATCATATGAAGCAGCCAAGGCTGCGCAAGTCTGGAATAAAGTCCGCCGCTTTGAAGATGTTGCCAACTGTCGAAAAGCTAATCTTTACCGCTGTTTATAGAATTGATAAAAGGATTTTCCGACCCGGCCGGAAGACGGTGCGGTTCCGGCCGGGAAGAAACGGCAGCATTCGGAGCGCCTGCCTTAATTGCGGAAATATTTTTTTTGATAGTTTTGCGGCAAGCCGGGAAAAAAACCTTTGCTCAAACCCAGTTTAATCCGATAAAAATCCAATAATCGCGCGATGATATGGAAATCTATGTCCGCCGACATAACTTCCTGAGCGTCTATCCGAACCGGCGGAATGCCTGTGGCCCGGCTGACTTCCTCCAGGCTGAGTTTTTTCTGCCGCCGGGCGGAATAAAGTTCTTCCGCCAGGTAATAAGCACCGTCAAAAGGGAGCTCTTTCCAGTGAAAAATATATCTGTCGTCCATTAGTCGTCTCCGAGGCTGAGGCGGAACTTTTCGCCGTAAAGTGCGAGGTAACGGATTAAGATGTCCAGATTGACTTGAGGATTGTCAAATTGTCCGCTTTCAATCTTATCAATCACGTCAACGGAAACATTGAGTTTTTGGGCGCAGATATCAATCGGCTCCTGCTGTTCGGCACGCAGCCAGTGAAATCTCCAGCCGAGATTTTGCTTATCTTCAATGATAAAATGGGACAAATCAGCTTGCATAACAACCTATCCTTTCAAAAGGCGGGAGGAGCTGAAACCCTGTACATACCCATATACAGTTATGCTTATTACCGTATCCGTGCCGGACGAAGCCGGCACGGTACGGGTATTCGCAATACTCCTCCCCTTAAAAAGGGTACGAGTGCAGATTAACGCCTGCTGCGTTGGGTATGTAACATATTTATCTGTGTCGGGGTTTCAAACCGTCCACACTGAATTATTATATGTTATAACTTAAGAATTTTACAAAGCCAATACCGTGTTTATAAAATTCAGCAGCTTAATCAGGTTTTATTTGTTTCGAGCTGCCATCAAAACAAAACCCTCAGACCTGAAAGGTGTGAGGGAGCTAGTAACTGTACCAGTCGGACAGCCCTCCTTATTCGTGCGGAAGCCGCCTTATATTGGAGGCTCCCTCACATGAGAGGGTCTTGTAACTGATGAAAGAATTACTAGGTTCCCGCCCGCTCTCACGGTTAATCAGGTTTGGGGTTCGGACGAAACCGGACTTACCTTGCCTGAAAGCTGATTCTACTGTAAATGAGAGCCGGCTAAATTGCAAGGGGAAATTTATGTAAGGCCAAGAGATGATTTTAAGTTTGATTGATATATCCGGCTGTTTTTTTATTATGTTCCGGTTTGAGCGGAATGTTCGGATGAAACCGGAAAGGCGTATAAATTCAGATTACCCGGTCAAGCCGGGTAATGACAGAAGAGGGAGCACTGGTTATCCGGTCAAGCCGGGTAATGACAGGGGAGGGAGCACTGGTTATCCGGTCAAGCCGGGTAATGGCACGGAGAAAGGACATGAATTATATGGTTATCAGAGCAATGGCTGAGGGAGGACAACGAGTGAGGGACGGGAAGGAAAAACGCGGGATTAAAAAATATTTTGAACAAAAAAGAAAAAACGTTCGTTTTAAGAAGTGTCAGACTTAAAAAAACAGGGAGTTTTATTTATGAAAAAATTTTTGATGCTGTTGGCTGCGGTAACGATGTTAAGCACGGGGACGGTTCAGGCTTTTCCCGGCCACGGCGGGGCGCATTTCCGTCCGGGGCCTGTTTATTCGTATCATCGGCCGGGAGCCGTCAGGCACAAGCATCACCGCAGCGGGACGGCTCTGGCCGTGGCGGGGACGATTGTGGGAATGGCGGCATTAGCCAATTTGCTGACGCCGCAGCAGACGGTTCAGACCTATGTGCCGGTGCAAACCGCCGTTGTGCCGCAGCCGGTTGCGACTTCCAACTGCACAACTACCGTTAACAACGGTGTAACGGTTCAGCAGTGTGTGACGACCGGATATTAATTAAATATCAAATAAAATGAACTTTAATGACAACAGTCTCGTTCTAATAAGGGTAAGGAGTTTGAAACATGGATGACATTTCTCGTTTGTTACAGGAGGCCAAGCCGCTGTATTTTGCCCGAAAGCGCCGCAACAACCGGATTAAAGCAACACTCGGAATGCTGGTGTGCGTGGTGATGATGAGCAGCTTGTGGCCGCAGAAATACAACACCTATACCCTGCTGCCGGATACGGAGTTTGAAAATCAGGTGGCGCAGATAGAAGAAGGTTCGGTTATTGAAGATATGGGCTTGCCGGTTGACGAATACGGCTTGTTGATGGTCGGCTAAATGAAAGAAATTATTGCAGCGCATCAGGGCCGGATTAAGGCAATTATCAAAAAATTGACCGGCTCGTATAATGAAGACATCGAACAAGAGGTTTATATCAAGACCTGGCGGAATCTGGACCGCTATCATGAAGAAGGGAAGTTTGTTCAGTGGATAAGCGCTTTGGCTGCCAATGTCTGCCGCGATTATCTGAAATCCAGTCAGCACCGGGCCGAGCTGCGCAAAGCAGGTGACGAATCGATTTTGGAAAAAGTGGCCGTCGGCGGAAAAATCGAAGAGCGGTTTGATGCCAGAGAGCGCCAGAAAATTATTCTGAAGGCCGTGGACACTCTGCCGAAAAAGCTGCGCCAGGTGATTATTCTGTTTGAGTTTGAAGAGATGAGTTATGAGCAGATTGCCAAAAAGACCGGCGATCCGGTCGGAACCATCAAATCCAGACTCTTTAATGCTCGGAAACTTTTGAGCGAAGTGTTACAACCGTTAAAAGGAGAATGATAATGAAGAAAGTTTTATTAACTGCCGTTTGTTTCAGCGTTATGGCTTTGGGCGCCCTGAATGTTCAGGCTGCCGATGATATGCCGCTGCCGCCTCCGCCGCCGCATCACGGAGATGAAATGCTGCCTCCTCCTCCGCCGCCGGGTGCCGATAAAGCGATGGAGAAGAAAATGGAAAAGATGGAGAAAAGGATGTCTAAAAAACTGGCGGACGATTTGGGACTGACAAAAGAGCAGCAGGAGCAGGCCGAGAAAATCCGCAAAGAAGGCCGTGAAAAGCTTAAACCGCTGTTTGAGGAGATGAAAGACATTCGTGAGAAGATGGATAAGCTGCGTGAAGACAATATGCTGGAGTTTGAAAAAATTCTGACTCCGGAGCAGAAAGAAAAGCTTAAAGACATCAAAGCCCGGCATCATGAAGAAATGAAAAAGCGCCATGAAGCCAGGAAAGCCCGTCATGACATGCGCCGTGACCGCCATGAGAAGAAGCTTCATGACGTTCATGACAAAGACTGATTTTTCAATCAGTAAATATCCCGCCGTTAAGGTGGGATATTTTTTTGTTGGCAATTTAAAATTAACCGATATATGCTTAATTTATTACAGATGTTTGTCAGCGAGGGAAAATGCCGATAGCCGGGTTGATTGTGATTTTATATGTGGTGTTTGCCGAATGGCGGATTGCCAAGATGAAAAAACGCTGGATCAGTTGTGTGTCCAGCTTGGCCAAAATGCAAAAAGACAAAACGCTCTGGTATTCCGGCGTTCTGCCGCAGGCTGATGCGCTTTGCCTGTTTGAGGATGCAGACGGAAAGTATTTGATTTCGAGGCTGAACGGCACGCCTTCCGCCGATTTTTCCAAGATTAAGCGCTGGATTTATCTTAAAGATTTAGAAAATTTGTAAAAATTAATTTGCACGGCAGTCAAAAAGTGTTAAACAAGTTTCCGTGAAAATAGGAATTTTGTTTATATTGTTGTCTTAAAATTATTTTTTTATGAAAAGAAAAGATTTTTATCTGTTCCGCCACGGCGAAACCGAGTATAACCGCCTCGGGCTGCGTCAGGGGCAGGGAATTGACGCCGGGTTAAATGAAACCGGGCGTTTGCAGGCTCAAAAACTGGCGGTTTATCTGGAAGAAAAGGAGATAGAGGTGATTTATACTTCTCCTTTGCGGCGGGCAAGGCAAACGGCAGAGATTGCGGCCGTACGGCTCTGTATTGCGGTTATCAGTGACGAACGCTTGCTGGAAGGCAATTTCGGTGCGGCGGAAGGGCTGTCCAAAGAGGAAGTGAAACGCCGGTGGCCGGAGATTATTGACAGCTGGTACAAGCCGGGTTTGGCGATGGCACAGGGATTTCCGGGCGGGGAGAGCAAAGCAGCCATTCAACGGCGGATGCAGCAGGCTCTGGCCGATTTGCTGGAGAAGCCTGAAAGTGTTATCGGCATTTCTTCGCACAGCGCCGCTTTGCGCTTTTTGCTGATGACAATGGGCGGCAACGGCGAAAAACTGCCGAATGCCGAAGCCATACACGTTGTTTGGGACGGAAACTGGCGGATAGAAGAATGACTTGAGGATAAAAACCGGGTGTGCAGCCCGGTTTTTTTGTGTCATAAAATTTTGTTGCGAAAATGTAAATTTTGTCTATAATGTTGTCAAGTTATGAAAGTTTGAGAAGGAAGAAAAATGCCCCGTTCCAAAACAATTCAATCCGGCAGGCCTGTCCGCAGCAGGGAACAGCCGTTTCGGGTGGCCGATTTGTTTCAGACTTATCTGCCGATGCTGGTCCTGATTGTCATTATGGCTCTGTTTATTTATAATCTGGGATATTTTTACGGGTTGGACTGGCGCTATATGAGTCTGCTGCGGACAAGGGACTATTACAGCGGAACGCTGCCGGGGCTTGTTCTGGGGCTGATTTTATACACTTCTCTGATAGTACAGATTTTAGACAGTTCTTCCGGGCCGTATCAGAAACTGCTGCATAAGCTCCGCTTTTGGTGGGCAAAATATGACGGGCCGGCAGACAGCCTGCAGCAAATTGCGCGTTTGAAAACCGAGCTGTGGAACAGTGCCTTGGAGCAGTGGCTCTTGCGGTTGCAATTGGCAAAAGCTTACGGCAAAAATACATACCGCAAATTATCGCGGCGGCGGGGGCGGAAGGTTTCGGTAGAGCGTTTGCAGCGTTTTCTGGCTGCCGAAAAAGGCCAATATGACAAGCTGGTTTATAAATATGAGCTTTCGCGGAAGAAAATGTGGCCCGAGTTAAAAGTGCTGGGCGGAATTGCTCTTCGTATCGGCGGATGGAGCCTGCTGGGAGCAGCGGCGGTTGCGGCAGTTTATTTTTTGTTTTTGATTCCGGTGTACGGGAAAGTCTGGGCAGCGGCTCCGGCTTATTTCTTCGGCGGATTCTTTGTTACGGTTATTGTGCTGCTGGCGGATCTGGCGTTGCGGATTGTTCACCACAATCGCAGCGTTTTGCTGCTGACGGCGGCAGTGTGGGGAAGTTTTTATTGCGGCATGCTCGGCTGCCGGCAGGATTTGCAACAGCGGGAAGTGCGTGTTATTGACGACGAAAACCGGGAACATTATCTGACCCGGGCGGTCAATCGCGGTTATTTTGTCCGCAGCGGCAGCGAAGTTCTTTTTATTCCCAAACTCAAAGCCGTCCGTTTGGAACAGGATTTATAGCGGAAGTCCGTTCTCAGGGCGGGATTCTCTGATGAGATTATCGACGAACGGGGGCAGGGTTTGTCCGGCCGGGCCGTAGATATGGTGGTCGAAGTAATAGTTGTTGGCGGTTGGTTCGAGTGTAAATTCCCAGGTGTCGGCGCCATGGTATTTGGCTGTCTGCACAAAGGCTGCGGCGGGAAAAACGACGCCGGAAGTTCCGACGGAAATAAATAAATCGCAGTTTTGCAGTAGTTGTTCGACCTTGTCCATACCGAGCAGATTTTCTCCGAAGAAGACAATATTCGGTTTCATCATGCCGCTGATGCCGCATTGAGGGCAGGTTGTTTCAGTATCAACATCGCCGAAAGTTTCCAAGATATGGCCGCAGTTAAGGCAGACGGCCTGGTTGATTTGTCCGTGAATATGACAGATATTTGTATTTCCGGCTTTTTCGTGCAAGGTGTCAACGTTTTGGGTGATAACGCTGACGGTGCCCGGGTATTCTTTTTGCAGTTTAGTGATGGCGAGATGTGCCGGGTTTGGTTTGGCCTTTTGAATTTCAATTTTCAGTTCATTGTAAAAATCGTGCACGAGGGCAGGATTGCGCTGAAAGCCTTCGACGGTGGCAACGTCTTCAACGCGATGGTTGTTCCATAAACCGTTGGAACTGCGGAAGGTTGCCAGGCCGGACTCTGCGGAAATTCCGGCTCCGGTCAGAATGACGATATTTTTATAAAGGCGTGACATTGTTCATCTCCTTGTGTGGCATTTGCCTTTAATATAGCGCTTTTTTTGTTTCTGTCTGCATTTTTTTATAGAAATCTTTACCATAATGTGGTATTTTATAGACAAATAAACGACAAAAAAAGAGAACGTTATGGGAAAAAGACCTCGAATCAGCCGATCGGATTTGCCTAATCAGGAACGGGTTGCGCTTTTGAACAAGTTTGATGCAGCGTTTGGTGCATTTCAACGTTTGCAAGAGCGGCGCCGGGCCTGTTCCGACGAGGCGGAAAAGCGGCGGATTAACACGCTGCTGAACGGCTATCGTTCAGAATTTCAGCAGTTGTTTGCACAACTGAAGCTGGTTGACCTCGGCTGTAAAAATAACATGGAAGCTTTGTTTAACAATTACTGTGAGAGCTATAATGTTTATTTTGGCCGCAAGCTGGGAAATTATGTTCGGGATGTGTTGCAGTCCGAGGAAATTAAAAAGATTACCCATTTGATTCATACGGTCAAAAATGACGAAGAACGGGCTAAGCTTCAGGAATATATCGACAATAAGCCGCAAAGCGAACTGAATGCGCTGATTAAGCTGGCCGTGCGCAATTATCAACAGAATCGCAGTGACTATAACCGGGCGAAGACGAATGACTTTCTGGCTTATTTTCATAAAAAAATCGAGTGTAAACCATATACGAAAGCAAGCGAAGACGAAATAAAAGCGACCCGGGCTGATTTTAACGGATTTTTTCAGATTCCCGGGGTTGAACAGCTGAAACGTTATAATCCTTATTCGGAAGCATACAGAGATTTCAGCCGTCGTCCGTCCCGGTCGCGGATTGATATTTCGCCGTTCAGCTATGATTTCAGCCGAAGCAAGGCATGGCAGGCCTGCTGCCGGACGACGATGCTGTCGTCAATTGAAATGCCGTTGCGTGAGGCAATGGCCCGACAGGGCGTTCCGCCTGAATTGTTGCCGAAAATGAAAGTGGCGGATTTTGGGCGCATTTTGTTCAATGAGTATGGCAAGGAGCCGTATCATCCGGGAAGAGGAAATATTCTTGCGCTGGAAGACGTGGTTCCCGGGCTGGACAGCCGTCATAAAGCGTTTTTTTGGAAATATAATGCCATTCCGACGCCGGAAGCTCAGAAAAAATTTTGCGACTCTTTGCTGAAGTACGGCGTTTCTCAGGAATATATTGACGTGCTGCTGCCGAGCATTTTAAACGAAGGCCGGCCGAATCCCAAAGTTGACCGAAAGAAGTTTAAAGGGGTTATTCCGTTTTTTTCCCTGCATCATAAATGGGCGATTCAATATCTGGGCGGCAAGGCAAACAGTCAGAAGAATTATGTGGGAATTGCCGAATTCAAATCAGTCGACGATTGGTCCAATGATACGCCGCAGCATGACATTTGGCACGAGGCCGATGCCGTTATCCGCAAGGCGCATGGCGAACTCGGCAACGGCGACCAGCTTTATGAAAATGTTTTGGCCGGCGATGAGCAAGATTCCGATTTTATTGAATATCTGGTCGATACGAGATATGACAACCAAAATGACGGGAAGTACTGGACCGTCAGTATGGGGTATAAGGCGGAAGACAATATCCGCGGAGAGGTAAAAGATTTTGCAATAACCAATGAAAAAGCAAAATCTCCGGCTAAAAAGGAGAAAAACATTGATAAAAGATATTGCCCGGCAGCTTATGCAAGATGAGGACGTTTGGTGCGGAGAGGCGGTTAATCCCCGTTATCTGGATGATTGCAAGAATTATTTGGCCGCAGAAGAGCGTTGTGCGCTGCCGCCGGATTATGTTGCCTTGCTGCGATATGTGAACGGTGCTTTTTCCGATCGGGCTTTGTTGTTCGGAGTGATGCCGGAATCCTGGCCGGGGCTGGAGGATGTTGTAACGCAGAACGAACGTTATAATTCGGATGTCTTCGGCGAGATGATTTTGCTGGGAACAAATGATTTTGACTGGCTGGTCTATGATGCCGCGCAGGAGGAATATCAGATACGTGAGCGGCAGGGAATGACAGTTATTGAGAATTTTGCCGATTTGGAGCAGGCTTTGCATTATTGGTTTCATCTGAATTAGTTTTTGTTCGTATTCGTTTGAAGTTGCCATTTGCTTTCAGGTGCTTTCCTTTGGATATTCGGTTCAAACGGAAGTCATAACCAATAAAAAAAACCTCCCAGAGGGAGGTTTTTTTTTATTGGCTCCAGCTCTAGCTTAGTAAGTTCGTGCGGGAGCACTCACTAACTGCGCGTCGGTCACTTGCTTTGCAGCGGATATATCGTGCTGCGAGAGCACTTATATCCTGGCAAAGCTACGTCTCTTGCGGTAAAAACAACCGGAGCAGCGGTTGTTTTTATCCTCGAGCCTGATACGAACAGGCAGTCGTTGTTCTAGGCAAGGCAGTCATAACCAATAAAAAAACCTCCCAGAGGGAGGTTTTTTTATTGGCTCCGGCTGCCTGATGCGACAATCCCAGAGAATTTATTCAATTTACAGCCTTGTTTATATGTAAAATCAATAACTTATCTAAATACTGGCTCCGACCTAAATTCCAAAAGTATTAGCAAAATTTATTAGCACTGCTAATAACATAAATCATCTGTGAATGGCTGTCAATAACGGTTTGACGGTTGTTGTTGGTTGTTTTTATCAGTTGGTTGCAAACTATAACTAACTGACATCGATTTTAACGCAGTTTTTCCGCACGCACACGCACGAAAATGGTCAAAACCGATAAGTTATGCATAAAAACAGGCAATCGCATTATATGACAAAATAATAGTTTCAAAATTTGTAAATAATAGTTGCATTTTTGATATAATTATGCAACAATTATGGTAAGAAAATGAAACAATTAAGGAAAATGCTATGTTAAACAACCGGCAAAAAATGATTTTTAATTACATTGAACAGTCAGGTGCGGTTAGTCGTGAACAGATACAAGAGGCTGTATCAAAGGAATTTGAGAAGTGTTCAAAGGTAACAATACTTCGTGATTTAGATGTTTTGATTGCCGAAGGATTAATTTCAAAAACCGGAACGACAAAATCAGCACTTTATGCGCTGTCCATCAAAAATAAACTTCTTTCAGAGGTTGATGTCGAGGCTTATTTTGCAAATGATGAGCGCAAATTAGAAAATAATCGTTTCAATTTTGAAATTATGAGCCATTTATCGAACTTGTTGACATCAAAAGAGCAACAAGAATATGCTCATTTGAATGAACAGTACCTCAAAAGCAGAGCAGAGATGTCACCAACGATTTTACGCAAGGAATTTGAGCGTTTAACAATCGAGTTGGCATGGAAATCATCGAAAATTGAGGGCAATACTTATACGTTATTGGATACCGAAAGATTGCTTAAAGATAATGTTTCGGCTGATGGTAAAACCGAACAAGAAACACAGATGATTATTAATCATAAAAAAGCACTTGATTACATTATTGAGAATACAAACGAGTATAAAGAGCTGACAGTTCGTAAAATCGAGGAGTTGCATCGTCTTTTAGTGGAAGGGTTAGGGGTATCGTACGGTGTACGACAAACCTTAGTCGGTATTGTTGGTACTGATTATAAACCATTGGACAATGAGTTTCAGATAAAAGAAGCATTAGAGCAGTTGGTCAAACTTGTTAATCAGACCGAAAACCCACTTGAGAAGGCTCTGATAACGGTTTTGATGATTTCATATATACAACCGTTTGAAGATGGCAATAAACGAACTTCACGCATTTTGGGTAATGCATTGTTATTGGCAAATGATTACTGTCCGCTGTCATATAAAAGCGTTGATGAGGTCGAGTATAAGAAGGGTGTTATCTTGTTTTATGAACAAAACAACATATCATACTTCAAAAAACTGTTCTTAGAACAATTTGAACAAGCTGTGAAGAAGTATTTTGAGTAGCTATCAAGGCTTGTTGTGCTAAATTTGAGAAATGATAAACAGACCTTGCTTTTTGAGTCGTTTATTTTTATTATAGAGAAAACTTAATTTTTTATGTGATGAGCTATGACTTACAACAAACTGTCAGAAGAAGATACAAAACGAATAGAGATAACACCTAACATTGTTTTAAAAGGTTGGGACAATAAAACGCAAATAAGGCAAGAATTTGGTTTTACCAAAGGTCGTATAATGGTCAGAGGTAAAGAGGTAAAACGAGGTGAGCCGAAACGTGCAGATTATGTTTTGTTTTATAAGCCTAATTTACCTCTAGCGATTGTTGAAGCTAAGTCAGGGTACAAGACAGTTAGTGCAGGTATTCAACAAGGTATTGATTATGCGCAAACATTAAATATTCCATTTGTATATAGCTCTAATGGTAAAGGTTTTTATGAACACGATTTACTGACAGGCACAGAGCGTGAAATTGGTTTAGAGGAATTTCCTACACCAACTGAGTTATGGCGACGTTATAGAAAAGCTCAAAACATAACGGATGAACAAGAAGACAAAATATTAGCACCATATTATGATGATGGTTCAGGACGCACACCTCGTTATTATCAAAGAATAGCGATAAACCGTACGATTGAAGCAATTGCAAAAGGTCAAGACCGCATCTTACTTGTGATGGCAACTGGTACGGGTAAAACATATACAGCATTTCAAATTATTTGGCGGTTATGGAAATCAAAACAGAAAAAACGTATTTTATTCTTAGCTGACCGTAATATTTTAGTCGACCAAACTAAAAACCAAGACTTTGCACCATTTGGCAAAGCAATGACTAAAATCACGAACAGATCTATTGATAAATCATATGAAATTTATCTTTCATTATATCAAGCAGTTACAGGCACGGAAGAAGAGAAGAATGTATACAAGCAATTCTCACCAGACTTTTTTGATCTAATTATTGTTGATGAGTGTCATAGAGGCTCTGCTGCAGAGGATTCTGCATGGCATGATATTTTAACCTATTTTAATTCAGCCACTCAAATTGGTATGACTGCAACACCAAAAGAGGAATCCAATATTTCAACATCAACGTATTTTGGGGAACCACTTTATACTTATTCATTGAAACAAGGTATTGAAGATGGTTTTTTGGCTCCATATAAGGTATTAAAAATAGGGTTAAACCGCGATTTAATGGGGTGGCGACCTGAATTGGGTAAAACAGATAAATTTGGTAATGAAATTGAAGATAAGGAATATACTCAATCAGACTTTGACCGCACGCTAGTTCTTGAAAAGCGCACAAAAGAAGTTGCAAAACGAGTTATGCAATTTCAAAGAGAGAACGATCCATACGCAAAGACGATTGTTTTTTGTGAAAACATAGATCACGCTGATAGAATGAGAGCTGCATTATGTCAAGAAGCTCAAGAGTTTGTTAAAGAAAATCCAAAATATATTATGAAAATTACAGGCGATGATATGCTGGGAAAAGCAGAGCTTGATAATTTTATTGATTTAGACAGTCGTTATCCTGTTATAGCAGTCACATCGCGACTAATGTCAACAGGTGTAGATGCTAAAACCTGTAAATTGATTGTTCTTGACCGTACTGTTGGTTCTATGACTGAATTTAAGCAAATTATCGGTAGAGGTACACGTGTTAACGAAGAATACGGCAAATATTACTTTACGATTATGGATTTTCGTAATGCAACAAAACAATTTGCAAATCCAGAGTTCGATGGCTACCCAACAGAAGTAAAATTAGAACTTGGTGCTAATATTGATGAACAAAATGCTGACGAAGGCAATATTGATGATGTTGAATTCGAAGAGGGTATTGTTGATACTTATGATTGGGATGCAGCAGCGTTAATAGAAGAGCAAAAAGTTAAAAAATATTATGTTGATGACGTAGAGGTTGAAGTTGTTGACGTTAATGTTCAATATCTTGATGAAAATGGTAAATTGATTGCAGAAAACATCAAATCATTTTGTCGCAATTTTATGCTCAAACGTTTCCCAGAAGAAAAAGACTTTATTGATGCTTGGCAATCAGCATCAAGCAAAACAAGATTACTTACTGATTTAAGTGATACAGGCTTGTTTATTGATGAGCTTCGTCGGGAATATGGTAAAGAATTTGATGTTTACGACATTATTTTGAAAAATACATATGATATTGAGCCATTGACAAGAGAACAAAGAGCTGGAAAAGCAAACAAAGTTATTGAACAGCTCATTGGTGATTGCAAAAATATTTTTGCTGACGTTATGGCTAAATATGTTGAGGTCGGTGTTTCAGCTCTTGAAAATCGCAATACGTTCCGTATAGAGCCATTTACTTCACAATATGGGACAGGTGTTGAAATCGTAAGAAAAATTGGCGGTAATGAAAAATATATCGACATTACAGATAGATTGAAGAATGCTATTTATGGAGACTAAAAGTGTTATGAAATGGGTTAAAGGAATTTCAGTTTTTATAATTATTGTATTGTTGAGTTTTATTTTTGCGCAACAGTATGATAAGGGTTGTTCTAATACAATTTATAGCCATTTTTTCGAAATGATGGGGATTGTATATACAAAAGGAATTATTGAGTTTATGAAAAATTTCAGTTGGGCTCTTTTAATTTTAGTTCTGTTTTTGTTACCTAATTGTATGAATACAATTAAAAGTTTAATAGAGTTGATAGGTATACACTTAGTAAACTATGGAAAAGCTACAAACTCAAAAACTGTTTCAGAACCTCTTCAGCAGGATGTTCAAGAACAGAGAGAATTTAAAAAGACAAAAGGAAGAGAAATAGCTGCAACCATTAATCCAGATGACGAAGAAAGAAGGTCTAAGTATAAACAGAGACGGGAAAATATGGAAACATTAGAACGGCTTATTTTTGAGGACATTCAGAAACAAAATATAGATAATTTTACAAAAGAAAGCAAAATTGTTGTTGATAATGACCCTGTTTCTAATATAGAAAATCTCTATTTTGACTGTTCATATAGATACAAAGGTCAAGATAGGGCAAGAAGGTATGTAAATACGCTTTTTATAACAGGTTCACTTTTATTAAGAACAGATAGAATTTATAGATATATCAGAATTATGAATGATATAAATAAGCAACGAAATAACCAACGCTATATAGTTGAACTAATTTGTCTTGTTATTGATGATGAGAAGGGTTACGATAGTGATGCATATGAAAGGTTACAAAAAGTTTTTTCAAAAGCTATTTCAAATGGAATTTTAGCCTTAAAAAAATATAAGCTGGAAAATAATACATCAAAATTAATAGAAAAAGAAGGCTGGGTACTAGAAACATCGGGAGATGGTCAACTTAATCTTGATATTGGTGAGGAACAATAATGACGAACTTATCATCGACAATTAAGACTATTCAAAACATTATGCGTAAAGATTCTGGCGTTGATGGTGATGCTCAACGTATTGGTCAGCTTTCATGGATGCTGTTTTTGAAGATTTTTTCGGATAGTGAAGAAAATTGGAGCTTTTATGAAGAAGGTTATGAGTCACCAATACCGACAGAGCTTCAATGGTCATCTTGGGCGAGTGATGATGAAGGCATAACAGGTGATGAATTACTTGATTTTGTTAATAATAAGCTGTTTCCAACGCTCAAGAGCCTACCAACAGAAGGCAATCGTCGAGCATATATGATACGCTCCATTTTTGAAGATGCCATCAATTATATGAAGTCAGGGCAATTGCTTCGTCAGATAATCAATAAAATCAATGAAATTGACTTTAATTCGTCCGAAGACCGTCATATTTTTGGGGATATATACGAACAAATCTTAAAAGGCTTACAGTCAGCAGGTAATGCAGGCGAATTTTATACACCAAGAGCAGTTACTCAGTTTATGACCGAAATGACAGACCCACAATTAGGACAAACCGTATTAGATCCTGCTTGTGGTACAGGTGGCTTTTTAGCTTGTGCTATTAATCATATGAGAAAACAAGTTACCAGTCCAACAGATGAGCAAAAACTTCAAAAAGGTATTATCGGTTGGGAAAAGAAGCAATTACCGCATATTTTATGCACGACTAATATGATATTGCACGGTCTTGATGTTCCAAATATTCAGCATCTTATTGCAGGGAGCTTAGCAAAACCGCTGAACAGCTATGGTAAAAATGACAGAGTTGATGTAATTTTAACCAACCCACCTTTTGGCGGTATGGAGGAAGATGGTATAGAAAACAACTTCCCAGCCGATGTACGTACCAAAGAAACCGCTGACTTGTTCCTGGTTTTGATTATGAAGCTCTTAAAAGAAGGTGGAAAATGCGCTATGGTCTTACCTGATGGTGCATTATTCGGTGAAGGTGTTAAAACTCGTATTAAAGAAAAATTACTGACAGAGTGTAATTTGCATACAATTATTCGTCTGCCTAAGTCAGTATTTGCCCCATATACTCCTATCAATACTAATTTGTTGTTTTTTGAAAAAGGCTCTCCAACCACAACAACATGGTTTTATCGTTTAGATATGCCAGAAGGTGTAAAGGCATTCAATAAGACCAATCCGATGACAATAGAGCATTTTGCACCAGTTAAAGAATGGTGGAACAATAGGCAGGAAATTCAGCAAGACGGATTTGATAAAGCAAAACAGTATACATTTGAGGAAATCAAGGCTCGTAACTTCAATCTCGATTTGTGTGGCTATCCGACGATAGAAGAAGAAATTTTAGAGCCAAAGGCATTGATTAGTCAGTATCAAGCTAAACGAACTGAATTAAATGCAAATATTGACAGTATATTAGCGGATATCAATAAAATACTGGGGATTGCATAAATGAACATTGATATTGCAAATATGGTGGTTACCGTTGGTGGACAAATGCAAATGATTGATTGGCTTGATGCAGGCGTTACTCTTGTATCGGTATTTTTAGGTGCATATTTGGCATATCGTCTTAATTTGAAACTAGAACTACGTAAATCAAAACGACAGATGCGTATTGATTTTTGTACATTAGCATCACAAATGTGGTGGAACCTCGATGAGATGATAACTTATAAAAAGAATATTTTAGATATAATATTTAAGTCATATCAAGAACAAAAGGATGAGAACTTTTTATCAAGTATCAGTGGTCCTAGCATATCTTTTGACTTTGATCTAAATAAGTATATTTTTTTGAATGACTGCAATAGATGTTTTTTGCCTGAACTTAAGATAATTCAATCAGCCCATGAATTTTTACAAAAAAGATGGTGTTTCTATTCAGAAAGATTGTCATCTTCTTATCAGTTATGTAAGAGCGGAGATATAAATAAAATATTTGAAATTCAAAAAATATTTACAGATACGTATGACCTTTATAATAAGCTGTGTATTCGGTTGTATTATTTGAATAAGCATTTTAATGAGTGTTATAAACGCTTTTTCAATGTGTATTGTTTTGATGATACGGAAGATGAGATGGATGCTAAAATTAAAATTGAACAATGCGTGCCTAATGCTTTATCGGAAGAAGATTTTATCAAATTAAATGAGCATTTTAATAAATATTGGGCACCGGATTATACTTTATGGGAGGTTATCAAGTTTAATTATCGAAAGTTCAAATATTACCTCAAAGGGATAAAGATTTACTTTTTCGGTCGCGGTAAGCCGAAAACAAAGCGCAAAGGGAAGAAGTAATATGAAAGCGCAGGACTTAAAAAATTCTATATTACAACTGGCTATTCAAGGTAAACTTGTTCCGCAAGACCCAAGCGATGAGCCAGCCGAAGTTTTATACGCCAAAATCCAAGCCGAGAAACAAAAACTCATCAAAGAAGGTAAAATAAAGAAGGATAAAACTTTACCCCCAATCACCGATGAAGAAGTACCATTCGACATCCCATTAACTTGGAAATGGGTACGATTAGGGGATATAGGTGATTGGGGGGCAGGAGCAACTCCTAACCGTTCAAATTCTAAGTATTATGATGGTAATATACCTTGGTTAAAAACGGGAGACCTGAATGATGGGTTGATTACCAATATACCCGAAACAATATCAGAACTTGCGGTTAAAGAAACATCGGCAAAATTAAAACCTATCGGTTCAGTGTTGATGGCAATGTATGGAGCAACAATCGGTAAATTGGGAATTTTAGGCATTGAAGCAACAACAAATCAAGCTTGCTGTGCTTGTATTCCTATGAGTGGAGTATATAATAAATATGTGTTTTACTATTTATTATCACAGCGGAAAAATTTTATACAACAAGGGGCTGGTGGAGCGCAACCGAATATTTCAAGAGAAAAAATTATTCCGACATTGTTTCCACTTCCACCACTAGCCGAACAAAAGCGTATTGTAGCGAAGATTGAAGAATTAGAGCCGTTGGTTAAGCAATATGATAAGGCAGAAACAGAATTATCGGCTTTGAATGATAGTTTTCCAGAACAGTTGAAAAAATCAATTTTGCAATATGCTATTCAAGGTAAATTGGTTGCCCAAGATGCCAACGATGAGCCATCCGAGGTTTTATACGCCAAAATCCAAACCGAAAAGCAAAAACTCATCAAAGAGGGAAAAATCAAGAAGGATAAACCTTTACCTCCAATCACCGACGACGAAATACCATTCGCAATCCCATCAACTTGGAAATGGGTGAGATTAGGTGAAATAATAAAAATTTCATCGGGAGATGGTCTAACATCATATCAGATGGATGATAAAGGGAATATTCCTGTCTATGGCGGAAATGGGATTACTGGATACCATACAAAGGCAAACATATATAAACAAACCATAGTAATTGGAAGAGTCGGATATTATTGCGGTAGTGTGCATCTAACAGAAAAACTGGCATGGGTTACAGATAATGCATTTATTGTTACTTATTCAGAAGACAATATCTTTCGTGAATTTTTGATGCTTTTACTAAAATATGCAAATTTAAACAAAAGCGATAATGCGACTGCACAGCCTGTTATTTCAGGAAAAAAAGTTTATCCTATTTTAGTACCGCTTCCACCATTGGCAGAACAAAAACGCATCGTCACCAAAGTCAACGAACTAATGCAATATTGCGAGAAGTTAAAATGACATAATAGGATAAACGGTATAAAGTAAAAAAGATGACTGATAACGAAGATTTTTTATTAAGTGCGTTAAGAACATTAGCTAGGGGTGATTTCGATAGCTATGAAGCTTTCTTACACACTGTAGAAAAAGAAAAAAAGATAGATGAAACAGAAACAATATCCTATTGGCATTGCATTGAATTAGATGGCAACGGACGCGATAGAACAAAAGATTTCGTAAAAAATATTATAACCGATATTATCGACTATGTAATACCCCGGAGTCGTATTGCTGAGGCATATGAAAAGTATAGAAAAAATTCGACATCTAGAGATATAATGAAATTACGACAAGAAGCACTAGAAACTTTTGTTGATAGTGAGAATTCAGGAGAATTGGGGGAATTGATCCTATTTGTACTAGCAGAAAAATTTTTAAAACTTCCTCAGGTGATATGTAAAATGAATTTAAAGACAAACCACAATATGTACTTCAATGGTGCAGACGGGGTATGATTGATTTTGACAAGGAAAAAAGTGTCAAAATGAAATCTGAAAACCGTGATTTTTTACAGGTGTAAACCAGTATGTATGAACTGATTTTTACAATAAATAAAGGGATAAGCAATGATTTTTAATTATGTTAGGGTTTCGACAGTATTGCAGCATACAGATAGGCAGTTATTAGATGTCGCATGTGATAGACAATACTGCGATAAACTTTCAGGAAAAGACACATGCCGACCGCAATTGCAAGCACTTTTGGATAATTTGAGAGAAGGCGATATTATACAAGTGCATAGCATGGACAGGCTTGCGCGTAATGTCCAAGACCTATTGCAACTAATTGATATAATTTTGAACAAAGGTGCGACAATAAAGTTTTTCAAAGAGAATTTGACTTTTTATGCGGATAAGAAGACTGATGCGTTCCAACGGTTAATGTTGACCTTATTGGGGGCGGTTTCTGAGTTTGAGAGGGCAATTATTCTTGATAGGCAAAAAGAAGGGATTGCAATAGCTAAGGCTAAAGGACGGTACAAAGGAAGCCAAAAGAAGCTCACAGACGCACAAGTTGTTGAAATACGCCAAATGATAGCAGAACACCAAAATATCAGCTCTATCGCAAAAAAATACGGCATCAGCCGTCAAACAATATACAATTATTTGTAAAAAAGGCGGTCAGCCAGAAAGCCAACCGCCTAAACGCATTATTTCTTTGACAATAATTCCTTGAGCTTCCTATTGTTCAGCACAATCGCTCGTTTACGGACTTTATACCCAAGGCTAAACAAAGCAAAGCCCTCGTCATCCTTATCAATCAAGTCATCAAGGTAATCTTCCACCAACATACATTGCTTCGGTGTCATAAACCACGACTTAAATGTTTTGGAAGGTATAATCCAAAGCAATGTTGTCGCAATTCTTTTGCCAAAGAATTTTTTATTATTCCATTCGGCTATAATATCCTCCTTTGAAGATAAGTCAGCCAAATCGGCATAATTTTCATTGTCTTTGCTTAATTTTTCTTCCAAGATGCCCAAACCTTCTTGAAGAATAGTTTTGTCATCTCTAATGCAATTTAAAGCCAATGCGTACATTTTCTTGATAGCCTTAAAGATGCGCTTCTGTGACCAAGGTATCAACCCCCATTCTTTCGCTTGTATTAATGTAGCATATGTGAATGCAAAACGACTTAGAAAACGCTGACTATAACCACCGATAACGGACACATCAATATTATTGGAAAAATAATCAAAGTGGGCACAAAAATTTTGCTGGAGATTGTCAGCATCTTCATTAAGAGCAGAGGCAAGGCAATGCACAAATTCTCTTCCCAATGAGCCATAATTGTTCAATAATATATTATTGATGTCATGAATCAGATTTTTTGAATCATCATACCCATCAGGCAATTTCGAAAAAATACCATATTTTTCGCTCATTTGTGCAGGAACATCAATAAAGCGCAATTTCTCACCATTATCTTTAAGATGACCTGTAGCTTGGGCATTTTCGATAATACCAAACTCACCCGTGCTGATAAATGTCAGTTCCCATCCGCCCACATATAAATTATTTTCGCGGTTATAGGATTTAAGACGTTTTTTAGTTTGCCCAGCACAAATGAAATAACTCAAATCACTTATTCTCTGAGCAATTTTTAGCCTATCATTAGCAATAAGCTTGGCTTCATCAAACACTAAAAGACGGTCACGGTGAGTATAACAAGCCTCTTCAATACCTCCTTCTGTTGTTTTCCAAGGGATATAATCGGATGGATTGCCAATAATTCCACTTGCAACTTTGGCTAATGTAGATTTACCGATAGAGGAAGTACCGAATAAATGTATACCAAATGTTTCGGCACCGAATGGAAATAGGCAAAAACTTGCAAGAGCGACACCGACTGTTAAAATAGCTGGCGGACTATATTTGCATAGCTCCAAAAGTCTTATATACTCTTCAAGAGATCCTTTGGAAGGAACATTTTTGTTATCACAGACATTTTGATTATAGATAACAGGATAGTAATCAGCACCATAACTACTATCAGGGAGAATATAACAATACTTTTCATCAAGTGACTTATACCATCCAGTCTGTGAAGAAAGCAAAGAAGTTTGCATGAATTCGTATTGGCTGAATTCTAAACAAAAGTCATGAGTATCGTAATCACTTGGAAAAGGAAATCCTTTGGATGACAAAATTTTATATAACTGCATCGGATCTCTGAATTTCATTATTGGAATTGTAATAGAAATCCAACTACCCCTAATATTCTGAAACCTAATAATTACTACAATATTATTAGTCTCATATTCTTCGGCTTGTAACAAAAGACCTTTACGAGCCATTTTATCAATTTTTTTGATATTAGCCATTTACTTTCTCCTAAAAGGCTATGAACGGTGAACGGTTGATTTTTTTATGTAAACCAACCAATAGAGACAATAAAATGATTTGATTTATATTGTCGTTCACCGTTCGGATTAACATTGTCACAGAGCTTAGCTGCTGTGTTGCACGCAATTTTCAAAGTTTTATGTTTTCTTTGAATGGAATAGGTGAATTAGACCAATCTTTGCGTGATTCTGAATTCAAAATCATTGACAGGCTTTTTCTTTTTTATGGCATATTTTCTACAGCCATAAAGGAACAACATATCAAAGACTTTATTGTCGATTAGCTTTTTCGCAAGTTGACGAATTTGTTCACCGTTCAGAGTATATTCTCGTCCATCATAAAACGGATTCCGACCTTCGCGTTTAGTATTCAAAAAACGAACACGGCGCGAAAAGTAGGGTGAGAACATATAAGAAACCGCTCTTTTGAAACTTCTAACAGCAACTACTCGCACAGGACGTTTAATAATGTCGGTTTGAGGATAGTAGTGTTTAAGCTTCTCTCTCAGCTCTTTGGGACTTAAGTTTGTAATAAAAATAAGGTGCCAATGAGGGTGAAAGAATGGTTTCCATGCGTTTTCTGAGTCGGTATTCAGGACAATATCAAAGCCACCAATGGCAATAATCTCGTCACCGAATAACCTTTTCAAACGTTGGTAAAGATTGTTTTTAAGTTTAGCGATGTCTATCTTTTTAGTAGTGTCAGCATCAAGAGGCTCCAGTAAGGTTACAGCGTAAAACCGGCTTTTACCTTTTTGTCGTGATAAAAATTCACAAACTTTCGGCACGTACTGAAGTCTGAATTCTCGCTTGCACTGACTACACAAGAGATGTTGACAGCGATCATACTTTGAACAATCTTTAATGCGTCTGGCTACGGGGGACAGTGCAGGCTCTTGTTCTAGAGCCCGAACTATCACCTTGTTGCGGTCTAAGCATTCTTCAACTGTTTCAAAATTCTTTAATTTCATTTTGTTTTCATTTTTATACCTCACATTCAGAATTGATTATAACTAGTCTTGGGCAATAAGCCCAAAACTAATTGCTAAGAATATTGTGATTTGAGGCGTAACTGATAAATGAAAGAGGGATTTAAAACGAAAAAAACTTGGAACAAATCCAAGCTATCGAAAAAACAAATGAAATAAAATTGTTATTCTATACCATTTGCGTCCTGATAACTTTACCAGTCACGCCTCCATGGTAAGATGCGTTCCCTAAGCTTAAGGTATAGGAGACACCCGACTCCTCTCGCCTACGTATTAAAAAATACACGGTACACGCAAATAACAACTTCATTCACAAAATTTTATAACATCTTCAGAGAAGATAGCAGGCTTATAATAAATAAATTTAAATTTTGCAAGCGTTTTTTTAAAAAAAAAGAAAATATTTTTAAATATCTATAAAAATCAATGTGTTATATGTAAAGATAACTTAAGTCTAAGCCATCATATACTAATTTCTCGTTAAATTCGTCGGCTAATAGCTTAAGGCTGATATTACCATAATGTTCTGATAAACTGGAGCTTTCGGATTCCCAACCGCAAATGCGCTCTATCACATCAGACCTAATATTGTTATTTCTTGTAATTTCTCTGACAGTATGGCGGAATGAATGGAAGACAAGTTTTTTATCTGTCAAGCCAAGTGCATCCAGAAAACGACCATACCATTTTGTAGGCTGATCGCTCATTCTTTTATTGACAGCCAGTCCCGAAAACAACTGCTTGCCTTTTTCTTTGCGTATCGTATCAACATAAGCTAAAAATCCCAATTTAATAAGTTCTTGGTGAATTGGAATTTTTCTAATAGCAGCTTTGGTTTTTGCTTTTTTATCATTTTCAAGATTAATGCTAATGTAAGGCACGCCATTTTCTTCTCGAATGTCAGAGACACAAAGTTGGCACAACTCATTGAGACGAGCACCAGTGAACATTGCAAGCAGAATTAACCACCGCAAAATACCATTTTTTGTATGGTTGCCCCAGTGTTTAGTAAAAATTTCACTATGAATAATGAGGTTAAGCTCATCAATTGTATATGCACGGTATTTATTATCGGGTTGATTTTTAGGTGGTGCAGGAACATCTACCGCATCAATCACATTTTCAGCCACATATTTATGCAGGACAGCCCATCTTAAAACACTTTTAAGGGTTTTTACATAGTCAATCTGTGTATCAAAAGAAGAACATTTAGCTTTAGGGTCATTTTTATTCTTCTGAATGATTTTTAAGAGATCAAGATGTGCTTGATTTTTACTTAACCGATAAGGCAAATATTCTAATTCGGAGACAAGTTTTTGAATGTCTTCGGTTGTTATCGAATTTAGTGTTTTGTGTTGTAAGAGGTTATCCCAAATAGTTAGACGTTGTAAAATTTTTGCTTTATGGTCATCAGCAACATTGGAACGAGATTTGGCGTTATTATATATTTCAGCAAGTTCAATTAAAGTTATGTCTGACTTTGTACGGTGTGCGGTTATTGAATTTGCCTGTTGCGGTGGTATATAAGAAATATTTTGATGTTCAGTAGAGGGAAGGGTGGTAATAAGTTCTCGCGGTCTTTTGAGTTCAGCACCTTTTAAATAATTGATAGCCATTTCTAAGTGTTGAATATAACCAAGCATGAATGACTTTAAGAATTTAAGATAACAATCTTCGGTTGGTCTTAGCATCTTATGAGTAACGATATAGGCATCAACAGCATCCTTAGCGAGACTGTAATCATTCAATTTATAAGCGGAAATATAATCATTGAGTAAAAACTGATAATAGTTTAGGGTTTGTATATCACGACTGATCTTAGGTAAATCTTTTGATGTTTTTTCGTTGCAAAAATCAAGAGCACACATTTCTATATAGGCATCTTTGTAATCAGAAGAGCCATTAGGGGTTGGGAGCTTTTCGTAATCAATTTTGAAACGAAGCATATCATCAGGTTCGTCACTAAAAATAGCCATTTTTTGTCTTTCTATTATAAACTGTCGATTTACCTTCGACAATATCATAGCGGAACGTATTTTCGCAATAGTTTTTTCTTGCGTATGAAGTGATACCCAAATTTGTTTTTTGTTAAACATTGGTATAAGGTCTTTAGGGATATTAATGACTTCATAATAGGATGTTCCTCGATTATAAATTCCCATAGACAATGAACCTCCAAGTACAAGCTCATACTTAGGAATTTATTAGCAGGAGTTATTAGCAATTTTTAATTTTACGAATTTATAAAAAAATAAAGTCTTGCAAAAACAAGACTTTATCTATATA
>UMLL01040839.1_pt1 | contig 29807 bp, 22 predicted proteins | sample 1966591 | NCBI WGS metagenome assembly UMLL01 (sample SAMEA4836200, study PRJEB28245) | human gut metagenome | biome: gut microbiome; material: fecal sample | place: Denmark | collected 2008 | reverse complement strand
GGGATGGACGTGAAGGGCCGGGGAGTGGCGGCGGCTTTATCGGAGGAGAGGGCCTCCGCCGCACCGGGACAGGCTTCTGGCCCCTTGCCGCGGCTGCCGGCCCTGTGGAGGCCCGTCGCGGGAGCATTACGGAAACGGCCCGCCACCACGGAACGGGCCGATGCAGGTTGGGCTCCGGATCAGGAGCCGATGACATACCTTGAGCGGCGGCCGAGCAGTTTTTTGATGCCCATGATCAGGAGGAGGCAGAGGGCCACTTCGCAGAAAAACGTGAACAGGGACACGAAGAACAGGCTTTCCGGCAGGAGGATGCCGAAAAAGGAGAACAACAGGTTCTGGAACGTAAACAGGATGAAGTCGTGCAGGAAGTACAGGGCGAAACTGTACGTGGCGATGAGATCGAGGAGCGTGATCCGGATGTGTTTGATCTTTTCGAGGAAGTGGACCACGCACGCGCCGATGGCTATTTTCTGCATGTAATAGGCGGCCTCGATGTTCGGCAGGATTTCCTCATAGGCATTGATGCCGAGGAGTGCGGTGAAGACGAGCGAGAAGGCGGCGAGGATTTTGATATGCTTGGCGATGAACGCGAGGATCAGGTCCCGGTTCATGGAGTAGAACATGCCGAGCAGGTATGCGGGAAAGAAGAAAGCGTAGTTGTGGAAGAAACTTGTCAATTCCGTCCGGGGGATGAGCAGGGGGATCCAGACGGTGAACAGCGTGAGCAGGGCGAACCGTTCCTCACTGAGGCGCAACAGAAGCGGGCTCACGAGGAATATCGTGGCGATGAACGGGATGTACCAATAGGTCAGGACCACGTCGCCGTACAGCAGCGCTTGGAAAAATTCCCGGCATCCCGTCGCCAGCTTGGTGAAACGGGGCACCTCTCCCGTATAGGAATACCAAAAGAAGGCGTATCCTGTGAAAAAAACGGACAGGATCACATACGGAACAATGACGTTGAGCAGTTTTTTTCTGTAGTATGTCCGTAAGTCGAATTTCCTTTGAGCCAAAAAATGAAACAAATAACCTGAAATGAAGACAAAATACAACGTGCTCGAATGAAACAGGACGCCACGGAGCATATCCAGAAAACGGCTCATGGATTCGTGGCCTTCAAGAGGCGGTACGATCCACATATGAACGCTTATAACGGAAAAGATGGCGAACGCCCTGAAATAGTGCATCGCCAGATCGAAGCCTTGTTTTTCCATAAAGAGCTCTCCTGTATACCGTGAAGCCCTTTGTTGCACAGGGCTTTGATTGGTACACCATATACTGGAGAGGGTCCCCGTGTAAACAAGGGAAACGGTCGGGTTTCACGGCGGATTTTCGGGGAAAAAAGCGCATCGGCCAGAGGCTGAATCCCCGCCGGTACGTGTGTTCAGAGAGGGGGAAAGGTTCGAGCCGTGGAGAGCCCCGTTCCATCCTTTTTGATGCGTATCGGAACGCCCCGGAGTCAGTTCCCCACCATTCGGAACCAGTTGGAAAAGAAGGAGGCCGGGGGAAGGGATAACCTGGGCGGGTGTTCCCCGCTCTCAGAGTTTCCCTTCCCCCGGCCCGCCGCATCTTCAATACTGTGCGGAGCAGGAAGGATCAGCCGGAAATCCCGAGCAGCTCGGCGGCGTTGTCGTACAGGGAGCGCTGGAGGGATTCAGGTTCGAGCCCGGCGTTTTTCCAGTCTTCAATGGCCTGCGCGAATCCCCGGATGGGATAGCTGGTGGAGAAGAGGAAGCGGTATTTGAGGAACGAATTCGCAGCATTGGCGTATTCGTGGCGCATGGGCATGTTGCGCAGGAAGAAATAGCAGTCCGGGGCAAGGTAGAGGTTCGGGCAGAGCAGGGCCACGCCCACGGCCTCCTGCACCTTGGGCCAGCAGCCGTGGGGGATGACCACGTTGACCTTGGGGAACTTGCGGAGCATGGGCACAAGCGGCGTGGGATCGCAATAGCTGAGATCCGGGCCGCCGTAGGCGCTCATGGTAATGCTGACGAACACGCCGAGCTGCTGGCAGAGGTCAAGGATGGGCTCGATCTTGGGATCGGTAGCGTACATGGCGGGGCTGCACCAGCCGGGATCAAGGGCCACGCCCTTAAAGCCCCAGTCGCGGACGCAATGCTCGATCTCCTCAAGGGCGTCCGGCGCGTTGGGGGAGATGCCCGCGAGGGCTACGAACAGGCCCGGATAGCGGAGCAGCAGCTCGTTGACCTCGGCGTTGCTCACGTCGCCGTAACGGGCGTTGCCGGTGTGCCGCCCGTGCAGTACGCCTTTGGTGATCCCGGCGGCCTTCATTTCGTCGACCAGCATGTCCACGGAGGCGTGCTCCATCGAAGGGACGGGGAGACGTTCAAACCCGGTGGGGCGCATCTTGCGGGGATCGTCGGGCACGGACTGCCAGTTCCTGACGATGCCGAGGTTCATGAAGCCTTTGTACGGAGGGCGGATACGGAAATCGATGACCATGATGTCGTCCTTTTGCGGTGGTAGGCCCGGCGGAAAGCCGCTGGACACGGGAGCGTTGCCGGATGCTTTCGGAAGCGTTTCCCGATCAAGCGGGTTCGGATGTGCGCCGGGTTTTCGTTGATTCGGGAAGGGATTCCCGACCCGTGGGAACAACGGGCCGGGAAAGGGGATCGGGCGAGGGGGCTACTTGATGATGCCGGCCTCACGGTAATACTTTTCCGCGCCGGGATGCAGGGGCAGGGCGAGGTTATCCGCCATGTGTTCGGGGACCAGCGTCTTCCATGTGGGCTGGACGGCGTGCAGTTCCTCAAAACCTTCCACGATGGCTTTGGTGATCTTGTAGACATCGGCGTCCGGCATATTCTTGCGGACGAGCATGACCGTGGAGTCGGTAATGCAGGGGATGTCCCTGCCCACCGCGCCGCCGTAGAAGTCGGCGGGGATGACGCCGATGGACTGCCCGGTCTTGGCGGTGACGCTCTTGAGCACCTTGTCGGATACGGGGAGCCACTTCACCTTGGCGTTGAGCACGAGTTCCTGAATGTGGGACTGCTGGCCGGGGCCGAGGGTCAGGTAGGCGTTCAGGGTGCCGTCCTGGAACATACCCACGCGGTCGTTGGCGGAAACGGCGGTGTGTGCGCCGCCCCATTTCGTGATGTCGTCGTAGGTGTACCCGTATTCGGCCAGCAGCATGGCGCCGACCACGTTGTGCAGGGTGCCCTTGGCCCCGCGATCGAGGCGGACGGGCAGTTTCTTTTCCATGAGTTCGTCGAACGTGTTCACCGGAAGATCGGCGGAGACGATGATGGACAGGCGCGAAGTGTCGTTCATGTTGGCGAGCGAAGCCACATTTTTGAGGGGCTTCTTGTACGGGGCCTTGCCGTCGCGGGCTGCCACGGTGTTGAAGGTCTGGGTCAGGGTGACGTCGGCGGCGTTCTGTTCAAGGCGGAGGGGGTTGCTGACCGAAGCGCCCTGCAGCACGTTGATGGCGCTGCCGGGATAGCGGTCGTTGACCAGCTTGCCGACCCCGGTGAGGCCGACATTCCATGTGCCGCCGAGCACCGCGCCGCCCACGGCCCGGAAGTTGATGGGTTTGGCGTCTTCAGCCGCGGCTGGGGCGGCGAAGGCGAGCGTGAGGCCGATGGCGCAAGCGCCGGAAAGCGTTATGGCCTTGTGCAGGAGGGACATGATGGACTCCTCTGGGTATGTGGGCCGTGGCCCGGTGGAAGGTTTGCGGGCAAGAGCCCGGAAGCTGGGGCGGATCAGGCGGCGCAGAGCCGCTTCTTGCGTGCGATCTGGATGAAAAAGACGAGGCTGGCCGTGCCGAAGCCGATGAGGTCGGTGAGGAGGCCGGGGTACACGAGCACGATCCCGGCCACGAACATCATGACCCGCTCGGCGGGCGAGGATTCGGTGAACAGCCATCCCTGCATACTGGAGGCGAGGCAGACGACGCCGAGCACGGCGGTGAACACGGCCTGCAGGATGGTGGCCCAGTCGCCCATGAGCAGGAGCGCGGGCTCGAAGATGAAGATGAAGGGGACGATGAAGGCGGCGATGCCGAGCTTGAAGGCGGTGAAGCCCGTCTTCATGGGCGGCGCGTCGGCAATGGCGGCCCCGGCGTAAGCCACGAGGCATACGGGTGGGGTGATGCCGGACGAGATGGCGAAGTACATGACGAACAGGTGGGCGGCGAGCACCGGGACCCCGGCCTGCACCAGCGCGGGCGCGCCGAAGGTGGCGACGAGGATGTAAGCGGGCAGGGAGGGGAGGCCCATGCCGAAGATCACGCACGTCCCGGCGAGCACCAGCAGGAAGATCCCGATATGCACCTGCGCGAGCGAGCCCATGAGGTTGACGAAACTGAAGCCGAACCCGGTCATGGTCACGACGCCGATGACGATGCCCACACAGGCGCAGCACGCCGCGATCATGAGCAGGTTCGCCGCCGCGTTTTCCATGGCGGCGAGGAAACGGGCCGGGGTGAGGCGTGTTTCGGGGCTCAGGAAAGACAGGGCAACCACGGCGGCGCAGGCGAGCAGGGCCGAGAAGATGATGCTCCTTCCGGCGATCATGAGGACGATGAGCAGGGCCAGGGGCGCGAGGTAGTAGAGCTTGCGCTTGATGGAGCGCAGTTCGGGGATGAGATCGGACGGCGTGCCGCCGAGCCCGTGCCGGAGCGCCTCAAAGTGGATCATGGTGAACAGGGATAGGTAATAGAGCACGGCGGGCAGGAGCGCGGCCTTGCAGATGCTCAGGTAGCTGATGCCGGTGTATTCGGCCATGACGAAGGCGATGCTGCCCATGACCGGGGGCATGATCAGGCCGCCGGAGGAGGCGACCGCCTCGACCGCGCCCGAGAATTCGGGCCGGTAGCCCACGCGCTTCATGAGCGGGATGGTGAAGGTGCCGGTGGCGTAGACGTTGGCCGCCGCGCTGCCGGAAACGCTGCCGAAGAGGGCGCTGCCGAAGATGGCCGCCTTGGCCGGGCCGCCCTTGGCGTTGCGGGTGACGAGGCAGGCGAGTTCGAGGAACACGCTGGCCATATTGGTCTTTTCGAGCAGTGCGCCGAACAGGATGAACACGTAGATGATCGTGGCCGAAGCGCCGATGGAGGACCCCCAGATGCCGTCGTTGAGCAGGTACAGCGATTCGATGATCTGGTTGGGGGCGAGGTAGAGGTGCCCCATGTTGCCGGGCAGGAGGTGCCCGAAGAAGGCGTACAGCAGCGCGATGCCGGACACGATCACAAGGGCGAGGCCCGCCACGCGCCGGGTGGCCTCAAGGATGGCGATGATGAGCCCGGCACCCCAGAACAGATCCCATGCCGTCAGCTCGTCGATGTGCGGCATCCTGTCCTGAATGTAGGAGAAGTTTGTGATGATGTACGCCGCAGCCCCGGCGCTCATGGCGATCATGAGGATGTCGAACAGGAACGACCATGCCGGTTCGGGCCGGGGGTTCTTGCGCAAGGCCCGGTTGGACGAGCGCCACAGGAACAGCATGGAGAGCACAAGCCCCACATGCGTGGCCCGGACGATCAGCGGATCGAGCAGCCACATGCCCGTGCAGGTCGTGAGCTGGAACGCGCAGAGGGCTATGGCGAGGGCGAGGATGAGCGGGCGCAGTTTCCTGCGGTCGAAAACGGGAACCATGATGACCTCCTCGGGTCCGCGGAGCGGCTACAGGTTATAGGCTGCGGTGTAGGCCTCGTGCATGGCGTCGAGCACCTTGCCCACGCGGCGGCAGTCGCCGATGGCGGTGAAAGGCACGCCCGCCAGCGAAAGCTCCGCGCACAGGGCGTTCGACGGGCGGTAGCCGAGGGCGAGGACGAGGGTGTCGAAAGGCGGGAGTTCCCGCTGGGAGCCGTAGGCGTCCTTCACGGCGACGCGCCCATCTGGTCCGACGGAAACCAGCTCCGTGGATGTGAGCGCCTTGACCTTATGCTCCCTGAGGCTTTCGAGGAGGAAGCTCCGGGCACGGGCCTGCATGTCCGCCGCAAGATCGGGCCTCAGTTCAAGGATGGTGACGTCCCCGCCCTTGAGCGCGAGGTATTCGGCGGTTTCGCTGCCCACCATGCCCCCGCCCACGACGAGCACACGCTGTCCGGCCTTGGCCTTGCCGGTGAGGATGTCTTCGGCGGTAACGGCGTTGGCGATGCCTTCGCAGAAACGGGGGATGACGGGTACGCTTCCCGTGGCGACGATGAGCGTGTCGGGCTTGAGTTCGGCGAGATCCGCCACGGAGGGCGTGGTCCCGAGGAAGACCTTGACCCCGGAAGCGATCAGCCGTTCGCTAAAGCGGTTCACGAGCACGGCATACAGATCCTTATGCGGCGGCAGGGCGGCGATATTGGCCAGCCCGCCGAGGCGGGTCCGTTTTTCAAAAAGGGTTACCCGATGCCCCCGTTCGGCGGCGACAAGCGCGGCCTGCATCCCGGCGGGCCCGCCGCCCACGATGACCACATGCTTGGAAACGGCGGCGGGGGTGCGGGGATACATGCCTTCGCAGCCGGTGCGGGGATTCACGGCGCAGGCGACGGCCTTGCGCTCGCGCAGCCGGGCCACGCAACCCTCATTGCAGCCCACGCATGGGATGACAGCATCGTCACGGTTCGCGGCGAGCTTATTGGGCAGGTCCGGGTCGGCGATGAGCGCCCGCCCCATGACCACAAGGTCGGCCTTGCCGGAATCGAGGACGGCGTCGGCGGATTCCCGGTCGATGATGCGCCCGGCCACGCCCACAAGGGCGCGATCTTCGAGGGCTTCCTTGATCGCGGCGGCGCGGTCGGCGTTCCAGCCCTTGGGCAGGCAGGGCGGCGGGCCGGTGAAACGGTTGGTCTCGCCAAGCCCCACGCTGAGGTTGAACAGATCGATGCCGTTGTCCGCCACTGTGCGGGCGATGTCGCGGGCCAGCTCCAACGTGATGCCGCCGGGCAGGTACTCCTCGACGCTGCACCGGAAGAACAGGGGAAAATCCGGTCCAAGACGCTTCCTGATGCCCCGGATGACTTCCACTGGCACGCGCATCCGCTTTTCGAAGTTGCCTCCATAGGCGTCCTCGCGGCGGTTGAAGAGCGGGGACATGAACTGCGAGAGGAGGTAGCCGTGCGCACCGTGGATTTCGATGACGTCGAACCCGGCCTCGGCGGCGCGTTCGGCTGCGGAACAGAAGCTGCCGATGACGCGTTCGATGTCGTCCTCGTCCATGACGTGGATGTCGTCGTAGGTGGTGAGTCCGGGGATGTAGGAAACGAGCTGGCGGGGGTGTCCGGAAACGGCGGGCTGGGCCAGACGCCCGGCGTGGTTGAGCTGGATGCCCGCCTTGCCGCCGTGGGCGTGGATGGCGTCCGTGAGCCGGCGAAGGCCTTTGATGAAGTAATCGGAAGCGATGCTCACGCCGGGCCAGTAGCTTTTGCCCGTGTCGTCCACGCTGGTGGATTCGAGCATGTTGAGCCCCACGCCGCCGTAGGCGCGCTCGGCGTGGTAGGCGATGAGGCGCTCGCTGACTTCGCCGTTGACCGCGCAGTAGTGCGTGACCATTGAGGGCAGCATGATGCGGTTTCTAAGGGTTGTCTTTCTGATGGTCAGAGGTGAGAGCAGGACGGAAGAGGACATAGACGCTCCGGGGGTGAAAGTACGGATCTGGCCTTTTTGTTCTTTTTTATGCAAGAGATAAGGCAATGATTGTGCCAAATCATACAAAAAAGCCTTGTTTTACATTTATTCATTTATTTAAAATGATTAATTGGAAAATCCCTTTCCATGTCTTTCCCTGTATGTTCAAAAAAATGACATGCGCTCATGACATGTCATTGATTTATACCACACCGGAAAGGACGGCAAAGCTTTTTTTGATTACGGGATATTACAGATGAATAGATATCTGATAAGGTGTCCATAAAGGGAAACAGCCCTGTTCCGGCTATCCGGAGCAGGGCTGTTTCATGGGGTTTTGAACCGATTGACTGTCTTTTTATGTCTTATTTTTCACCAAGAAGCCTGGCGGCGTTGTCGTAGAGCGTGTTCTGGAGGGCTTCGTCGGTGAAGCCGCGCGACTTCCAACCCCGGAGGCACTGGCTGAGGCTGCGCACCGGGTAGGAGCTGGCGTAGAGGATGCGGTATTTCAGGTAGGTGTTCGCGGCCTTGATGTACTCGTCGGACAGCGCGAACCCATCGATATAAATGTAACAGTCAGGCATAAGATACACGTTGGGGCAACGGATCGCCACGGCAAGGGCGGTGTGGACATGCGGCCAGCAGCCGTGCGGCACGACTATCTTCATGTTTGGGTATTTCATGGCGACGCGCTGGATGGCGCAGGGCTCGGAGTAGCTCAGATCCGGGCCGAGCATGAAACTGGAGGTCAGGGAGACGATCATGCCGAGTTCCTGACATTTCGCATAAATGGGATCAAAAACCGGATCGTCATGGTAGAGCGGGCGGCGCAGCCATCCGGCGTCGATGCCCACGCCCCGGAAACCCATCGCGGCGACGCGTTCGATTTCCTCTACCTGTCCGGGAAGGTTCGGGTTGACGCCCGCGAAGGGGATGAAGCGGCCCGGATAGGCGCGGGCGAGTTCGTCGATTTCGTCATTGTCCACGGAACCATACTCGTCGGCCTTGCGGCCCATGATCACGGCGCGTTCGGTTTCGGTCTCGTCCATTTCCTGCATGAACAGTTCGATGGAGCGCGCTTCCGCCGAGGGGACGCGTTCCTTGCCGATCAGGAAAATCGACTGCTTGGTGGGATCGGGGGACGGCGCGGGCTTGTTGTAGAGCGATGTGGTCAGATTGGTCTTGTACGGGGGGCGTACACGGAAATCGATGAGCATGGCGGATTCTCCTTGGTGATGACGCGGGCGGTGCGTGGGGACGGCGGCTCCGCGAGTGTATACGGCTGCGCCCGGTGCGCGGACAACAGTCTGCGGACAGCAAGAAGCGATCCAGCACGCGCCATTTGAGCCCGATCCGCATATCTCTTATGAAAAAAGGAACAATAATCTCCCGATTCGCCGGAAAAGGCTTGCTTTCGTGTCACAATCTATGACATGTACAATTGACATATACACAAATGTCACATGCGCGGCGTCCGCGTCTCACGGGGACGACGCAGGAGCCTTCCCATGACGGACACCCATGATTCGTATCTCCAGTCCGACGCCCGGCAGGAGGCCATTTCGGCCCAGAAGGAGCTTTTCCTCCGTGGCCTGCCCGTGGATACCACCGTGGTCAGCGATTTCGTCCTGCGCTCGTGGCAGCGCAGCCGCCTTGCCGGGGTCGATCCCGAAACCACGGTGCGCAAGAAGGTGGACGAGACCATTTTCCGGCATATCCTTGCCGCCAATGCCGATCTTCTCGAGTCCTCCCGCGTGATTATGAAGGAATTGTTCTCGTCGCTGGTTTCCGGAGCGGGGTCCATGATCCTTTCCACCGCCGAATGCATCAGCCTGCATATGGAAACCAGCGGAAGGGACGGCGACACCTACCCCAGTTCCAAGCCCGGCATGATCACCACCGAACAGCTCCGGGGAACCAACGGCATCGGGACGTGCGTGGCGGAGCGCAGGCCCATCGAGATCATCGGCGCGGAGCATTACCTGACCGTGGGGCACCGTTGGAGCTGTTCGGCGGCACCGATTTTCGACAGCAAGAACCAGCTCATCGCCGTGCTCAACGTGAGCCAGCTCCGCGAGAAGTACCACTCCCACACCCTCGGCATGGTGCGGGCGGCGGCCTACGCCATTTCGGAACAGCTCCGCCTCCGCGCCCTGCTCCAGCAGCAACAGGCCATCATCGAACTGCTCGACGAGGGGGTCATCGTGGTGTCCCGTTCCGGCGAGGTGAAGCTCATGAACAGCAAAGCCGCCTCCATGCTCGGGCTTCCGGCCCCGCAGCAGGGCGAAAACATCTACAAGTTCATGCGGCCTTCGCAGATGCTCGACAACATCCTCACGGGCGATCCCCATATCATGGATCAGGAAGCGCAGTTCCCCTTGGAATCCGGTTCGCTGTCCTGTTTCTTTTCGGCCATGTCCCTGACCAGAGAGGCCTGCGTGGTGCTCACGTTCCGGGAGGCCCGGCGTATGCGGGGATTCGCGGCACGCGTCGCCGGGTCGAAGGCCGTGTACACGTTTGACCGCATCCTTGGGGATTCGCCCCCGCTCATGGAGGTCATCGATCAGGCCAAAACCATCGCGCGGGGCAACACCACGGTGCTCATCCTCGGCGAAAGCGGCACGGGCAAGGAACTCTTCGCGCAGTCGATCCATAACGCGAGCTCTCGGGCATCGCGCCCTTTTGTGGCGGTGAACTGTGGAGCGTTGCCGCGGAATCTCGTGGAGAGCGAGCTTTTCGGCTATGAGGACGGGGCGTTCACCGGGGCGAGCCGGACCGGGAAGCCGGGGAAATTTGAGCTTGCGGACGGCGGGACCATTTTTCTCGACGAGCTCGGCGAGATGCCGATGGACGCGCAAGTTTCGCTCCTGCGCCTGCTCCAGAACGGCGAGGTGACCCGCATCGGCGGCAAGTCGAGCCGTACGGTGTCGGTGCGCGTCATCGCCGCGACGAACAAGAACCTTGAGGAAGCCGTGCGCCAGCACACCTTCCGCGAGGATCTCTACTATCGGCTCAACGTCTTCACTCTCGTATTGCCGCCGTTGCGCAGCCGGATGTCGGACATTGAGCTTTTGGCCGAGCATTTTCTGCTGAAATTCGCGGGCAGCCTCGGCAAGGATGTGCGGGGTTTCACGCCCGGCGCGCTGGCGCTGCTCCGGCGCTACCAGTGGCCCGGCAACATCCGTGAGCTTGAAAACGTGATGGAACGGCTTGCCAATATCGTACGGCATCCTCTCGTTTCCGAGGAGGATCTGCCGCCTCAGATGGTGACGGTTCGCCAGTCCGCCAGCCCGCAAGGCCTCTTGCACAGCAAAGAGGCCGAGACCATCCTTGAGACGCTCCGGCAGACCGGAGGCAACATCCGGGCGTCGGCCGCACTGCTCGGGGTGTCGAGGGGCGGCCTGTACGTCAAGCTGAGGCGGCTGGGGATCGATGTGGAAAGCTGCCGCGGCGGTGAAGGATGAATGGAGAGAGGGGCTGGCATCCGGGGGAGAAATTTTTCTAGAGAAAAGTTTCTCCCCCGAACCCCATTTTCCAAAGGCTTTCGACTGGTGGGGAGGCCGCGCGGAGGGAGTGCGTTCCGATATGAGAGGAACCTTTATGGGTGGCCCTTCAAATAGGCTTCATTTATGGGACGTTGCGGACAGGGATGCGATAAGCGTAAAAGCCTTACAGATCCATCAGCCGGCCAGGGAGGAAGTTGCATACGCCGATGGCTCGGATCTTGCCGTTTTCGTAGAGTTCCCCCATCGCTCTCCATGAACCGTAATAGTCCCCAAAAGGCATGTGGATCAGGTATAAATCCAGAGTGTCAAGCCCCAGACGGCTCAAGGACGCTTCAAAGGCTTTCTTCGTTTTCTCATAGCCAGCCTCTTGAATCCATACTTTGGTGGTGATGGACAATTCCTTGCGGGGGATTCCGCTCTCGCGGACGGCGGCTCCCACGGCTTCCTCATTCCGATAGACCGAAGCCGTATCGATAAGCCGATAACCTGCCGCCAGAGCCTTCGAGACGGCTTGTTCTCACAGGGTGGCATCCGGCACCTGGAAGACGCCGAAACCTTCCAGCGGCATTTCGATTCCATTACGCAATATCGTGGTCTGCATGGGTATTCCTTTTGAGGTGTAGGGAGGGCGGCAAACTCCTATGTTATCTCCGTGTGTGTTTTGAGCAGCCATGTGAGGTTTTTTATTCCGCCCGCTCGAAGGCAATCGAAAAGTCGCCGGGCATGGCAGCCAGTTTTTCTATGCCCGAAGTGATGCGCCCAAAACGGACCAGTCCTCTGGACAGGCGAAACTCCCGGTAAAAGATGGCGATGTTGCCCCACGGGGCATAGAACGTCAGATCTCCCGCCGAAGGCTCAATGCTGTCCGGCATATCTTCCGTGGAAATCACGCGTGGCGGGTTGCCGATTTTTTCCGTCCCGTTGTAGTCCTTCACCGTCAGGGTGAGCGGGAGCATACTCAAGAAATCACGGCCTGCGGGATTGTCTTCCAGTACGGCGGGAAGGGTTTCCCCGTCAACGATCAAGCGTATGCGCATGGGTTCACCTGCCGGAGCGGAATGGGGGAGAAGTGCCGCCAGTGCCGTCAGGAGGAGGGCCGCCATAGGCAACAGGCAGTGCTTCAGGGGCAGCCGGCGGCCTTGCCGCATGGTTTGTTTCGCGTTCATGGGCTTACGCCTTGTTGCCCAGCTCAAAGGCGGACTTCAGGGCGGCGGGAACCTGCAGGATCGTCCCGGCTCCGTCGGCACCCGTACCCCGCACAACGCCCCTCAGCGCGGCCTTTTCAAAACAGGCGATCCAGCCCTCCAAGCCTTTGACGGCCCCGTCCATTGAACTCTCCGCGCTGTCCGCCGCCGTTGCCAGCAGATAAATGTCCCTGAACGCATAGTCAGACGGGAACAGAGGATTGGAGCGATCGAGCAGGGTCTTCATCTGGCCGCACATCTCATAAAAATAGATGGGGGTGGCGAATGCGATTACCTCGGCGTCCTTCATTTTTCGGACGATGGCGTCGGCATCGTCATGGATGACGCATCGCTGCGTTTTCTGGCAGGCCAGACAGCCTTTGCAAAAGCCGATGGTTTTGTCGTGCAGGCTGAGCAGTTCCACGTTATGTCCGGCTTCCTCCGCGCCTCTGGCAAATTCACGGGCCAGCATTTCGGAGTTGCCGTTCTTGCGGGGGCTGGTCGAAAGGATCAGGATGTTTTTCTTCATGGAAATCGTTCTCCTTCTATGTTCATTGTGGACGGTTGGGGCGTTCCGCCCTCCATATGGAGGTGACGCGGATTGCGGCCACCGAAAAGGGCTCAGGCCTTGTGCCCCGTGTCTCTGGCGAAGAGGGAAAAACTGACCGCGATCAGCAGGGCCGCCATGACGCTGATGCCCGCCGCCGCCAGAAAGATGCCATTGATGCCGAGGTTGTCATAGGTGAACCCGCCCACGGCGGCGGCAAGGCCAATGGCGAATTGCGTCGCCGCGACGGTGAGCCCTCCGGCAAGCTCCGCCTTGTCGGAGAGGGTGCGGGCGATCCATGTGGACCAGCCTACCGGGGTAAAGCCGAACGCGAATCCCCAGAAAACAGCCAGCGCGATGCCGATGTCCGCGTGCCCTTGGGAGAGAAGCAAGGCGAGCGCGGCGGCTGTGAAGGCCAGATGGACCAGAATCATGGTTGACCGGAAGTGATTCCCGAGGAGCGCGCCCGCAATGAAGGTGCCGAGGACGTTCGCCACTCCGAAGAACAGCAGGATCACGGAAAGCGTATTGGCTCCCAAGGCGAGATCCAGCTCCAGAAAGGGTCGCAGGTATGTGAAGAAAATATGGTATCCGCCGAAACTCAGGATGTTCCCGCCGATACCCGCCAGAATCCATGTGCGCCGGAGCAGGGCGGACATGTCCCGGAAACCGCTGCCCGCGCGGGCCGGGAGAGAGGGCAGGGCGCGGTATTGCCAGACGAACCCGAAAGCGGCCATGAGCGCGCCGAGGAAAAAGACATTTCGCCAGCCGATCAGATGGCCGATCCAGCTCGCCACGGGCAGGGCGATGATCGTCGCTACGGAAACCCCGGCATAGACGATGCTCAGGGCGCGGGGGACGTCCTTCGTGGGGACGAGCTGCAGGGTGACGGCGGAGGCCAGCGACCAGAAGCCGCCCACGCAGATGCCGAGTATCGCACGCCCGATGAGCATGATCGAATAGGTCGGAGCCATGCCGATCAGCATGTAGGACGCGACAAGCATGGCGGAAAAAGCCAGCAGGATGCGCCGCCTGTCGGTGTTTCCCGTCAGCGGGGCCAGCAGGAGGCTGGTCAGCACGGCGAGCACGCCTACGGCGGTGACCGTCTGCCCGGCCATGCCCTCGGAGACGGCAAGATCTCGGGCAATGGGCGTCAGCAGGCTTACGGGGATGAATTCGGCTGCAATCAGGGCCATGACGCCCATAAATAAGGAAAAGACCGCCGACCAGCGGGGATTGCCGGTCTGAAAGACACCGTTCCGCATACTATGCCCTTTGGGATGAGGGCGGTGCCCTCAACTGAGGCCCCGCCCTTCCCGGAATGTTACTTCAGGTTTTTCGTAAAGAAGTCGGTGAGTTTGCCGAAGGGGATAAGGCTTGCCCTGTCATACAGATCCACATGCCCGGCTCCGGGGACGATATACAGTTCCTTCGGTTCCGCCGCGAGCCTGTACGCGTCTTCGCTGAACTCGATGGAGTGCGCCTTTTCGCCCGCGATGAACAGCATGGGGCGCGGGGAAATCGTCTCGATGTCCGAGAACGGGTAGAAGTTCATGAACTTGACGTTGCTGGTGAACGTCGGGTGCGTGGTGAGCTGTGGGGAGGAGCCTTCCGGAGTGAATTCCCCTCTCGGCGTCCGGTAGAATGCGTAGAATTCCCGCTCGATGGGCGTGGACGTTTCCGTCAGTTCATGGACGGTGCCGCTGGTGTACCGGGTTTCGCCGCCCGTGAATTCCGCATAGCGCTGTTCCGCCGCTTCCCTGAGGATCTGCTTTCGCTGCTCCAAGGTCATGCCATGCCGGAGTCCGTTCCGGTTGGCCGCGCCCATGTCGTACATGCTGATTGTCGCTATGGCCTTCAGGCGGGGATCGATCTTGGCGGCGCTGATGGCGAAACTGCCGCTGCCGCAGATGCCGATGACCCCGATCCGTTCCCGGTCCACAAGAGGGTTCGTGCCGAGGAAGTCCGCGGCGGCGCTGAAGGTTTCGGCATACAGGTCCGGTGAAACGGCATTGCGCGGCTGCCTTCGCTTCCGCCCCAGAACGCCAGATCCACGGAAAGGGTGACGAATCCCTGTTCCGCCATTTTGACGGCGTACAGGTTTGCGCTCTGTTCCTTCACCGCGCCCATGGGATGCCCGACGATGATCGCGGCGTGTTTCGTCTTCTGATCCAGATTCTTGGGCAGGAAGAGGTTCCCGGCGATGTTCATGTTGTACTGGTTCGGAAATGTGACCTGCCGCACGGTTACGCTTTCGCTCTTGTAGAAATTGCTGGCGTCGGCGGGGATTTCCTGAGCCAGAACCGGGGCGGCGGACATTGTGCCGATAATGGCGGCGGTCATACCGAGCTGTTTCATTGCGCGCATCATGTTGTCTCCTTTGAGGTTTGAGTATTCTTGATCGGACTGGGGATTGAAAGGAACGCGGCAGGACTGTTTCAGCATCCTTTTTTCAGTTGAAAAAGAAGGTAATCAAGGCAATCCAGCTTGTTCTGATCCTTATGGAGGTCTTCAAGAAGCAGATTCCGCTGTTTTACAAGAATATGTATTTGGCAAAATATGTTCCCTTCCTTTCTGCTCTGCATGAATTGCTCGATGATCTGTTGTGAGCATCCGGCATCATGCAGGTTTTGAATCAGCGGATCGTCTTGTTTGGGGTTCCCTTTCATAGTTGCTTTCTCCTGTGACATGCATATAAGAGCGGGGGCATTGAATAGCAAATACTTATATTGAATCCTTTACCATGCCTAATAAGCATGGTATGAATCGCCATATCAAAGAGTTTTCTCAGGCTGGCAAGGACGTCATCACGTGTCACCCGGATTCGGGGAAGACATGCGGGCGAACGGCGCGCGGCGGTCTGTAATAAGCGGAGATGAGCTATGGAACTGAGGGTGCTTCGCTATTTCCTTGCCGTGGCAAGGGAGGAAAGCATATCCGGGGCGGCGGAAGCCCTGCACGTCACCCAGCCCACGCTGTCGCGGCAGATGATGGAGCTTGAGGAGGAACTGGGGAAAACGTTGTTCCTGCGCGGGAAAAGGAAGATTTCTCTGACGGAGGAAGGCATGTTCCTCCGCAAGAGGGCGCAGGAGATCGTCACGTTGGTGGAAAAGACGGAATCCGAGTTCAGCGCGGCGGAAGAAACCATCAGCGGGGATGTCCATATCGGAGGCGGCGAGACCGACGCCATGCGGCTGATTGCCCGCGCGGCGCACAGGCTCCAGTCGGCGTACCCCCACATTGCGTACCACCTGTTCAGCGGCAATGCGGATGACGTCACGGAACGGCTGGACAGGGGGCTTGTGGATTTCGGCGTCTTCATCGAACCGGCGGATCTGTCGAAGTACGACTTCATCAAGCTGCCGGTGACGGACATTTGGGGCGTGCTGATGCGAAAAGACTGCCCTCTCGCGGCAAGGGCAACGATAAGGCCGCAGGATCTGCTGGGCCTTCCGCTCCTCGCTTCCAACCAGCATCTGGTGAAAAACGAATTTTCAGGATGGTTCGGAGAAGGTTATGAGAAGCTGAACATCATCACGACATACAATCTGCTGTACAACGCCTCGATCATGGTGGAGGAAGGCATGGGATACGCCCTGTGTCTGGACAAGATCGTCAGGACATCCGGCGGCAGCCCGCTGTGCTTCAGGCCGCTGGAGCCGAAGCTGGAAGTGGGGTTGCATATCGCTTGGAAAAAGTACCAGTTTTTCTCGAAGGCCGCTGAAAAATTTCTGGAATGCCTGCAACGCGAGATCGCGAATCGGCGGGAGGCGGATAGCCCAGCGTACCAATAGAGCCACAGGCAAGCGGACGCAAAAGGGGAAGAGGGGCTTTTCTGGAAAAGCACCTCTTCCCCTCTGGTCTATTCTTCTTTTGCCTACAGATTACATCCGATCCGGCGTCCGTCTTCAATGGCGTTCACGATGAGGCTGCCGACCTGCGCGCCGTTGACCGAGCCCGCGCAGAGCACCTCCTTGACCGAGCCCTTGAGCGCTTCGAGCAGGCTGGTGTCGGGTTCCTGCGAAAGGAGCACCATCACCGTGTCGGCTTCGATGAGTTTGCGCTGATTGTCCTTTGTGGTGATCACCACGCCCTGATCTGTGATCTGATCGCAGGTCACGCCGCCGAGCAATTGGACGTCCTTCTTAGCGAGCCAGGGCTTAAGCCGATCAAGATAGCGGGGCGGGATGCCTTTGCCGAACGTCTCGGAAGGTTCCAGTACCGTCACCTCACGGCCGCGCTTGCGGAGGAAGACCGCGCCTTGCAGCCCTTCGATCTGCCCGCCGATGATCGCCACGCGCTTGCCGATGGGCAGGAACAGTTTGGTCAGCTTGTTCAAAAGCTCGGGCCCGAAAACAAGCAACGGCAGCTTGACCTGTTTCGACAGGCTGTTGACGCCCGCGACATTGCGGTTTTCGACGCCCTTGAGCGAGGGCAGTCTGTACAGGCCCCCTGTGGCGATGACCACGGCGTCCGGCTTTTCGGCAAGGATCTTGGATACGGTGGCTTCCTCGCCAAGCCTGACCTTGATGTTCAACTTGCCGACCTGCGTGGTCAGATAGCTGATGACGGGGCGCACGTCCTCGACTTCCACGCCCTTGATCATTGCCGCGAGGGGCAACTTCCCGCCGAGCCGCGAGCTTTTTTCAAACAGCGTCACGTCATGCCCGCGCAGGGCGGCGACGCGGGCCGTCTCCATTCCGGCGGGGCCGCCGCCGATGACCACAACCTTCTTTTTCTTTTCGGCGGGCCGGATGGCGAAAAGGCTTTCCCGGCCCATGGCGGGGTTGACCCGGCAGCGGCGCGGGCGGCCCACCGGCGGATCTTCGCAGGTTCCGCAGCGCGTGCAGCGCACGATATCCTCAATGCGGCCTTCCGCGACCTTGCGGGGGAATTCCGGGTCGGCCCAGAGAACACGCCCGAAGGCCACGAGATCCGCCTTGCCTTCTTCAAGGATCTTTTCGGCCTTGGCCTCGTCAAGACGGCCTACGGCGATGACCGGAATGTTCACAGCCTGCTTGATGGCGGCAGCGGCGGGGATGAGCAGGCCGTCGCCCATGAAATCCTTCAAGTAGGGCTTCATGTGTTCTTCCGGCTCGGGATAGGGCCAGTAGTCGGGCAGATAGCGGAACGGCAGCGGCCCGAAGCCGTAGCCGGACACGCTGATGTACCGCACGCCCGCGCCCTCGAAAATCTTGGCGATGGGCACGGTTTCCGCGATGGTCAGCCCCTTGTCGGCACCCCACTCCTGACCGTTCATGCGCAGGCCGAGGGGATAGTCCTCGCCGAGACGCTCGCGCAGCCCGGCGATGATTTCGAGAGGCAGGCGGGTACGGTTTTCGAGGCTCTGGGGGCCATACTGGTCGTCGCGGCGGTTCCAGACCCGGCTCACGAAGCTTTCCAGATAGTAGCCGTGCGCGCAGTGGACTTCGATGCCGTCAAACCCGGCGGCTTTGGCGCGTTCGGCGGCCTTGAAATAGAGTTCCTTGTCCTCCGCGATTTCTTCGGCGGTGAGGCCTCGCGTGGGCTTGCCCACCGGCGGGGGACAGGGGATTTCATCCGGCCCGAGATCGGAGGGGCCGATGGGCAGGCCGCCGCCGTGTCCGGTCATGGCCGAGGCCCCGGAGTGGTGGAGCTGGCAGAACACGGGGCAGCCGTGCGCGTGGCAGCGTTCCACGAGGCGCTTCATGCCGGGGAGGAACCGGTCGTCGTGGAGCGCGCCGTAAGCCCCGGCGGGATGGTCGGAACGCCATGTGATGGCGGATACGATCACAAGCCCGACCCCGCCGGCGGCGATGGCTTCGTAAAAGTCAATGACCCTGTCCCCGGCCGAGCCGTCGTCCTCAAAAAACCAGCTTGACTGGGGGGCCTTGATCATCCTGTTTTTCAGGGTGAGGCCGCTTCCGAGCGAAAGCGGTGACAGGAGCTTATGGAATTGTCCGGTGCTCATGCCGTCTCCTTGCGTGTGTAGAATGTATGGTTGACCCGCGTTGGGCGGGATTTCGGGCAAAGTGAGGGCTCCGGCGGAGGAAGGGCCGCCGGAGCCGTGGGGATGACGGGAATCCGCTAGAAGGAGTAGAGAACGCAGACCGCGCCCTTGAAGTTGTTCTTCTTGGATTCGTAGTCTTTCCAGACGTTGGAATCGAGATCCATACGGATGTAGCCGAGTTCGAGGAACAGGCTGAGGTTTTTGTAAATCTTGTATTCCGAATCGACGTTCACTTCCCACGCCTTGTCGGCGGTGGTCATGTAGTACATGGAGGAAACCGTTTCGGAGGGCTTCGTGATCATCTTCTGGCGGACATTTTCGGTATTGTTGGTACCCCGATAGAAGGCCACGCGGAGGGTGTGGCTGAGGTCTTCAAAGAAAGAAATGTCCTTCAAGTGGCCCACGATGCCGAACGTGCCGTCGACGCTGGTGCCGAGGACCTGCTGGGCGCGGCAGAAGTTTGTGCCGTCGAAGCCGTAGGAAGTCACCTTCACGTCGGGGTTGATGGTGGGCAGGCGCTCGGAACCGTTGTTGACGTTGGCGTCGTCGCCGGAGGAATACCATGCCGTGAGGCCGGGCGTGACGGATTCCATCTTGTATTCGGCAAGGGCGGACACGATCCAGCCTTCGCGTTTGACGTCGATCTTCTTGCCTTTGGTGCTGAGGCCTTCGCCGAGATCGACACGGCCATAGGTGGCGTCGAGGGCGAAGCGGAAGGGATCAAGCACCTTCAGTTCTGTCGTGAACCCGGCCCACCACGCGTCGCCGTGGCGATCGGTCAGGCTGTTGCCCGTCAGGGTCTTGTTGCTCACGCCGAGAGGCAGCAGGCCCTGCAACAGTTTCTTCTGGTCACCGGAGGCCCCGGCGTTTTCAAAGCTGTCGCGGCCCACAAAACCATACATGGCCCACGGGGTCACCTTCACGCCGTCGAACTTGAGGGGCAGGGTGATGCCCGTGAAGTCCATGGCGTCGCTGTAGTGGTATTGCTTGCCGTAGTCGGTGGCGCTGTCGGTGTTGTCGTTTTCGGCGCGCAGCCAGAAGAGGGTGGCTCCGATGTTCTTGGTGAACTGGGTGGACAGGGTGATGCCCGCGCCGTCCGCGCCGCCGCCGCCGAGGATGACGTTCGGAAGGGCGAATCCAGGCAGGCTGAAGTTCTGGAGGCCCATACGGACCTTGGCGTCCGTCTGGGGGATGACCCAGTCAACGTAGTTGTAGCGGACCTTGACCACCTTGCCGTCAGTGCCGAGGGACGCGCCGTCCGCGCCCTTGCCCCAGTTCTGGGGCCCGATTTCAAAATAGACGACACCCTTGAGGCTTTCCGACGCGATGACGTCGATCTGCGTACGGATACGGGTGGCATTCTGCATCTTGTCGGAGCCGTTGTGTTTTTCAAAATTACGGTCCGCGAAGGACATGGCATTGTGCCATAGGCCCTTGGCTTTGATGTCCACGGCGTTGGCGGCGGATGCGGCGCCGATGACCAGACCGGCGGCAAGCAGCAGGGTAATCACTTTCTTCATGGGATTCTCCTCAGTTTCTCCTCAAGCGTTTTGGATTGGTGCAACCGTTTGTGTCTTTTCGCTCAATCGGAGGGGCCGCTGCCCGCCACGCGGACTGTCCCACGACGCAACCACAGCGAAAGATTGAAAAGAATCTGATCCCCCACGGAAAGCCGTTTCTCTCCAGGATGGGGACCGGATTGCCCCTGTAACGGTATCCTGCCTATGAGAACAGCAAAGAGTGGGCCAATATCAGCATGTTACACGGATGTACGGAAAAGAAGAATCATTTTGCAACATTAGAAAGGCATATCGTGAAAAGTGTCTTCAATGCTGTTCATATTGAAACCATGTGTATATGAACATGTCTTTTTTATGGACACAGCTTGAGGAGGCCATCCATGGGAGAAATGGCCGCAAGGGACGACCTGGAAGGTCAGGGGGAAGGGATTATGGATGAAGAACGCGATACCGGCATGGCCGCCATGAGCCGGAAGGATCGCAGAGAGCATACTTCCGGTCACATCCGGAGGCGTCAGGCGTTATGGCTAGCGGTATTCGTCGGGGTTGAGGCCGAGTTTTTTGAGCTTCACGTAGAAGCCGCCGCGTGAGATGCCGAGGAGTTTGGCGGCTTCGCGGACATTGCCCGCCGTCCGTTCGAGCGCGGCGAGCAGGCGTTTCGCTTCGTGGCCGGGCAGCGGTTTTCCTGTGGGTGCGGAAACCTCGGCTGCGGAGATCCGGGCGTGAAGATCGGAAAGCCCGATGACGTCGCCTTCGGCAAGGGCCACGGCCCGCTCCAGAACGGTTTCCAGCTCCCGGACATTGCCGGGCCACGAATACCTGAGCAGAGCCTCCATAGCTTTGGGGGCGATGGGCTTCGGCTGTTTGCCGAGGGCCTGCGCGAACCGGGAAGCGCAACGGGCGGCAAGAGCCTCAATGTCCGAACGCCTTTCACGCAGCGGTGGAACCGTTATGGTATATTCCCGTAAAAGTTCATGCAGTTCTTTAAGAAAAAGCCCTTCGCGCACGGCTTCGGAAAGCCCCGGGCCTGCCCCGGCGATAAGGCGGACGTTCACTGTGCGGCCTTGCCCTCCGCCGACGCGGGCGGTTTCTCCGCCGCGCAGCAGGCGCACGATCCCCATCTGTGCCGTCAGGGGGAGGGCTTCCACGCCGTCGAGGAACAGCGTGCCGCCATCCGCCAGCTCGCATTTGCCGGGCCTGCCGCCTTCCCCATCGAATCCAAACAGTTCGCTGCGCATAAGGCTGCGCGGGATGCCTCCGCAGTGCACGGCGACGAAGGGGGCCTCCCGGCGGCGTCCCGCGTTGTGGATGGCCTGAGCGAAGCCGTGCCGCTCCGTCCCTTCCTCACCCGTGAGCAGGACCGGAGCGTCATGCCGCGCGGCGCGGCGGAGCGCCTCCCGTGCCTGGGCAATGGCGGGGGAATCGCCCGGAATATCGTCAAGCGCGTAGACCGCCCCGGCCCCGATGGTGCGGGCCGCGAACCCGCACAGGCGGCGCGATTCGCGCAGGGCCAACACGCCGCCCTTGCCCATACCGAGCGGCGCGAAGGAGAGCACGCACGGGAGCGTGCCGTTCGCGGTATGCAGCAGGGCTTCCCGATCCTGAAAGGCATTGTGTTCGTCAAGGATGTCGCGGCGCACTGCCTCGGAAAGCACCGCGTCCCGCAAGTGGAGATGGGGCGGCAACGCCTCCAGCCCGAGCATGGATAGCCCGCGCCCATTGGCGGAATGGATTTCACCCGAGGCGCCGACTTCAAGGATGCCCTCGTCCAGCACTTCCATGATCGCACGCTGCCTGCCGAGAGCGGCCCGCAGGTGGAGCTGTTCCGCGATGGCGTGGGCCGAAGCCTCCACCATGCCCCGCGTATGCAGATGATAGGATTCCCGGGCGATGGAAACATTGAGGACGCCTGCAAGCGTGCCGTCTTCGTAGCGGATGGGGGATGCGGTGCAGCTCCAGACATGGTGCCGGGCGCAATAGTGCTGTGCGCCGATGATGGTCACGGTCTCCTGTTCGACAAGGCAAGTCCCGATGCCGTTGGTGCCGGATACGGCTTCCGTGGCGATCTGGCCGGGAAGCACGTCGGGCCCGTCGCCCTCACTCCGCAGGGTGTGCAGTACGAGCCCTGAGCCGTCTGTCAGCGAAATGCTGCACCGCGTGGCGCGCACCACGGAAAACAGTTTGTCCATGATGGAACGGGCGCTGCACAGCAGATCGCTGTTGAGGCGCTGGGCCTGCTCGAGGAGCAGCGCGTCCACACGTACAATGCTGTTGGCTTCCGTGGTAATGCCGGATTCCCGGCAGCGCTCCCAGGAGGCGAGGATGAACGGGGGGATATATTCGGGATCCACGGGGGCGGTCCCGTCGCGGAATTTTTGCCATTCCGCATACAAGGCTGCGTGCAGGGCTGGGGACGCCTGATCCGGCGCCTGAATCATGAGTGCGGGCATGGAGTGACCATCCGGAGAAAAACCTACTAGCCTGAACACTGCGAAAAAAACAGATTATCGCCTTTTACATACTAGAAAGTGATACCGGAAAAGCCTCCGCCGGGCAAACGGAAAATGCGCGTCCCGCTGGGGCTCCGCTTCGTGCTTTACTGGGAGGCTTTGCCCCCCTGACCCTGCAAGAGGTTCCCCCGTCAGTGCGGGCGCGCCGGAGTCGGCACAAGTGGGAGCGGGTGAATTCCCGCTGGCACGCGGGTTGTGCTTTGAGCTTATGCGTATTTCCCTCGGCGGCATTGCCGCTCAACGGAAAACGTGGTGGGGGTAAATGAAAGGCATCGTGGGCGGCATTTCGCCTATGGGAAAAAGCATGGGGAAAGGCATTCCGCGCAAACCTGAATGAATTCCCCGCGCGCCGTTTTCCCATCAGCGAAGCCTAGTAGGGAAGTGGAGGGGCCGGAGGAGGCATACCCCGTGTGGGCTCTCACATTAAAGGGGTTCCTCCCTCCGGTGCCGTCCAAGGTGGCTGAAACTCAGGCGCTCTTGGTTTCGCCTTCGCCTATTGGGGAAAAGACATCCGTCGCATTGCCCCGGCTCTTGCCGAGGCCGAGCAGGGTTGCGGAAAAGGCGGTCACGAACATGGCCATGAACAGGATGAACATGGAGGCGTATTGTCCGATGCCGTAGGCCGCCTGACCGGGGGCCTGCGCTTCCATGATCCACCCGCTGGCGAGCTGAAGCAGGGCCGTCCCGATATAGGAGTAGATGTTGATCATCCCGGTGGCCGTGCCCACGATTTCGGGGGGGAAGTCCTCTTGTACCTTGGTGAGGGCGATGCCGCCGAACCCGCCGCAGAAGATGCCGAAGGCGAGGCTCCAGACCGGGAGCAGGGAGGCGGGGAGCACGGGATGATCCGCAAGCAGCGGCGCGGCGAGCAGGATGGTGACGCCGCTGGCGGCGAGGAGCAAGACACCCTTGGACCACCGGACCCACGTCACGACGACCCCCACCAGCGACGGGCCGACCACCGCGCCGAGGGCCATGCAGAAAAGGATGCCGCCCGCCGTGCCCTTGTCGAGGCCGTAGCCTTGAATGAAATACGGCCCGGCCCAGAGCCCGGTCATGGCGTAGAACGACCCGTACATGCAGAAGAACCATGTGGATACGCTCCAATAGGTGCGGCTGCGGACGATGCGGAGCATGGTTTCACGCAAGGGCGGGGCGGGGTGTTTGCGGGGAGCGATGGAAACCCATGCCGGGGCGTACCCGGCCTCTTCGGGGCGGTTGCGTACCCACAGCCATGTGGCGCCGGCCACAAGCACGGTCGCCGCCGTAGCCGCGAACATACTGCCGCGCCAGCCCACGGCCTGCGAGAGCAGCATGAGCGGATAGGTGGCGAGGAGCATACCGCCCGTGCCGAGGGAAAGGATCAAGCCCGTGCCGAGGGCGTGCCGTGCCGGAGGGAACCAGTACAGGATCACCCGCAAGGCGGGCACGAAGACCATGCCCATGCCGACGCCGATGAGCACGCGGCCGGCCGTCGCCGCCGTTACCGAGCCGGAAAGGGCGAACAGGAACGACCCCGCCGCCCCGATGAGGAGGAACGAGGCGATGGTGTTGCGCGAACCCCAGCGGTCCGAAAGGATGCCCGCCGGGATCTGCATGAACCCGTATGGGTAAAAATAGGCGGAGCTCATGACCGACATGAGCCCGCCGCCGACGGCGAATTCGCGCATGATGTCCACGGCGAGGGTGCTCGTGGATGTCCGAAAGAAACTGACGAGCGCATAGCAGATGGTCAAAATGGAAAAAATAAACCATGCATGTCGGGTCATGGCTTTGGATGAATGGGGGGACATAGGGCCTCCGTGAAAGCCGCGACCGCCGGACGGGAGGGCGCAGCAAAGCCTTCCGGCGGAAATGCTTTCCGTCGTCGGCTTTTTCGGGAATAAGGGGGGGCGTGCGTCCGGCGGGACGCCCTCAACAGGGGCTGAAAGCGTCCCGCCGGGGGATTATTCCCCGCACGGGATATCGAGCTTGAGCGCCTTGATCGCGTTGCGGTACAGCAGGTTGGGCAAGACTTCAGGCTTGAAGGGCAGAGCCTTGAACTGCTCCACGCCTTCGCGGAAGCCGATGAACGGATAGGCCGTGCCGAACAGGAAACGCTCGGAGAGGAAGGTATTGGCGGCCATGACGTAATCGCTCACGCCGGGCATATTGTACATGTACATGTCAGGGCAGAGGTACAGGTTGGGGCGCTTGAAGGCCACGAACAGGATTTCCGTAACCCACGGGTAGCCGCCGTGCGTGTTGATCACGGTCATTTCGGGGAAGTCTCCGCACACCCGGTCGATGATGATCGGGTTACTGTGGCTGAGATCCGGGCCGTTGCCCCCGCCGCCCATGAGCAGCACCGGGATGCCGTGCTCGGCGCAGTATTCGTATATGGGGTAGATGCGGCGGTCATCGGCATACATGGGGCTGGCCAGCACGCCGGGCTCCATGCCCACGGCCTTGAGCGGCCCGTTCACCACGAAACGCTCGATCTCCTCCAGCGCCTTGGCGCGGTTCGTCGGATGGATCCCGGCGACGCCGATGAATTTTTCCGGGTAATCCGCGACGATGGCGGCGATGTCCTCGTTGGGCACGTTACCCATGAAGGCGTTGGCCTGACGGCCCGGCACGACACCCAGCGTCACGCCGCCTTCCTCCATTTCCTTGAGCATCAGCTCCATGTCGCCCTGTTTGGCGGACGGCGGGGGAACCATGCCGAGCTTGCCGCTCCAGCTGGCGATGCGTTCCTGATTGCGGAAGATGTGCATATTCAGAAAACCGCGCGTGGCGGGACGGAGCCTGAAATCAATGATCATGATATTTCTCCCGGCCCTTGCGGGCCTGTTGGGGCGGTGCGTCCGCAGCGGGCGCTTACTTGATGGAACACCCGGCCTGAAAACCGGACTCGATGGCGGTCAGGATTTTGCCGACGGAGGCGCAATCCCCCACACGGACGCAGGGGCAGCCCATCTCTTCAAGCTCGGCGGCAAGGGCGTTTTCGGCCCGGTAGCCCACGGCGATCACGAGCGTATCGAAGTCGTCAAGCCAGCGTTCCGAGCCGGAAGGGAATTTGGCCTTCACCTTGCCTTCTTCGGTGACTTCAAGCACCTGCGTACTGGTAAGGAAGCGCGTGCCGTACTCCCTGAGGCGCTGCATCAGATAACGGCGGGTACGTGATTCCATATCCTTCGCCAATTCGGGCTGAAGTTCGAGGATGGTCACATCCGAACCCTGCGCGGCGAGGAACTCGGCGGTTTCACAGCCGATAAGCCCTCCGCCGATGACGAGCGCCTTTTCCCCGGCTTTGGCTTCCCCGGAGAGGATGCTCTGGGCTACCACCGCGTTCCGGGCCTTGCGGCAAAAGCCGGGGAATACCGGGGCGCTGCCCGTGGCGGCGATCACGGCGTCCGCGCCGAGATCCCGTACCGCTTCGGGCGTGAGGGCGGCCCCGAGGTGCAGCCCGACGCCCGCCCGCTTCAACTGTCGCTCGAACCAGCCCGTGACATGGCCCAAATCTTCTTTGTGCGGGGGCTTGCAAGCCACGTTGAGCAGACCGCCGAGGCGATCCGATTTTTCATACAGATCCACCGTATGCCCCCGGAACCGGGCGGCAAGGGCGGCCTGCATCCCGGCGGGGCCGCCGCCGATGACTGCGACTTTCTTGGGGGACACCACGGGATTGAGATCATACTTGCCTTCCGCACCGGACAACGGGTTCAGGGCGCACCCGACGCCCGTTCCGCGCGCGGATCCGGCTACGCAGCCCTCGTTGCAGCCCACGCACCGGATGATGTCTCCGGCCTCGCCCGCCGCGACCTTAGCGGGCAGGAACGGATCGGCAATGAGCGCACGGCCCATCGCCACCATGTCCGCATCCCCGCGATCGATGATGCCCTGAGCCGTCTGCTCGTCGGCTACGCGGCCCGCCACGATGACGGGCACGGCGGCCTCAATGCCGTCGCGCACGGCGCGGGAAAGGGGCGCGTTCCAGCCCTTCTCCACGCAGGCGGGCGGGGAAACCATGAAATTCGTCTCGCGCAGCCCCACGGAAACGTGCAAAGCGTCGATGCCGTCGGCTACCAGCCGCTTGGCGAGGGCGACGGAATCCTCCAGCGTGGTGCCGCCGGGAAGCCCTTCAACAGCGCTCATGCGGTAGGTGACCGGGAAATCCGGCCCCACGGACTCGCGGACTTTGCGGCAGACCTCAAGGGCGAAGCGCATACGGTTTTCCAGCGAACCGCCGTATCCATCGGTGCGCCGGTTGGTATAGGGGGAAAGGAACTGGCTGATGAGATAGCCGTGCGCCCCGTGGATTTCCACGGCGTCAAACCCGGCTTCGCGGGCACGGATGGCGGCCTTGCCCCAGCATTCCACGAGGCGGGCGATTTCCTCTTCGCTAAGGATCACGCTGTTGTCGTAGGGGGTCACGCCGGGGATGGCGGAGACGAGAGGCACGGCATGGCCCGAAAATTGGGGGAGCGCGGCGCGCCCGCCGTGCTGGAGCTGGATGGAGATGCGCGCCCCGTGCCGTTTCACGCGGCGGGCCAGATCGGTGAGGCCGGGCAGGCGCGCGTCGTTCGCGATGCTCAGGCCACGGGAGAAGGAGTTGCCGGTGGGATCGACGGATGTGGCCTCAATGGTGACAAGCCCGGCCCCGCCCTTGGCACGCTCTTCGTAGTAGCGGAGCATACGCTCCGTGACGCCGCCGTCCGGCGCGGCGTATTTCGTACACATGGCGGGGAAGACAATCCGGTTTTTGATCAACAGCGTGTTGATGCGGATTGGATTGGTGCAACAAGATGTGTTCATGGAACCTCCAGATGAGAAAGACATCTTGCCTGCGGCAATGCAAGCCATGTGCCATCTTTCCGGCGGATGAGGCGTGCCGCGCCGGGCCGTTTCCGCCTTTTTCCTGACCCCCGGAATTCATTCCGATACAGTGGGCGGCTCTGAATATCCCCGGTGTTCCCGTATCTTCGCTTCCCCGTCCAGAGAGTGTGCCCGGTGTGCAAAATGTGGGCATGTATTTGTAGACATGTTCATAGAATATGATTTATAATAGACATACGTAAACACGCTTTGTGCGGAGAGGAACATGGAAGAGCATATCGAGCGGAACAAAAGGGTCCTTGAACAGTGGGAGCGCTTCCACAGGCAAGAGCCCGTGGACGAATCCGCCGTCCGGCCCCTGATCCTGCGTTCATGGAAGCGCTGCCGCCTTCAGGGGGTCAGGCCGGACAACGCCTCCAAAGTGTCCCTCAGCCCCGCCGCGCTGGAAAAGCTGCTCGATCGGAACGCGGATCTTGTGGCGGTGGCCAAAAGCATCATGGAAAAGCTGTATAACCCCATCAGCACTTCGCGCAGCTTCATTTCCCTGTCCGACGCGCAGGGGATCGTCCTGCACGCGCTCTGGGACAATACCGGCAGCTACCCTATCCCGCACCTCGCGCCGGGCAACCTCGCGGCGGAAAGCGCCTCGGGGACCAATGCCATCGGGACGTGCCTCGTGGAACATACGCCTGTGGAGACGCTGGCTTCGGAACATTACTGCCGCTCGTTCCACGGCTGGTTCTGCTCGGCGGCCCCCATCAGGGACAGCCGGAACGCCATCGTCGGCGTACTCAATGTGACGCTCCCGAGCGCCCTGTACCATCACCATACCCGGGGTATGATGGAAGCGGCGGCCCACGCCATCGCGGAACAGCTCCGCCTGCGGCTGCTCCTTCAGGAACAGAAGGCCATCATTGAAATGTTGGATGAAGGGGTGGTCGTGCTGGAAGGCGACGGCACGATACGGACGCTGAACAACAAGGCGCAAGCCATGCTCGACCTGCCGCCGGACGCTGTGCACGGCAATATTCAGGACATCATCTTTTCCAGCGACATCATCCGGGCGATCCTCTCGGAAAGCGGCCAATTCAGCGATCAGGAAGCGTTCCTCCAGCTCAAGGGCGGTTCGCTCAACTGCATGCTTTCGCTCACCCGCTTGGAATCGGGGAAAGGCCGGGTGCTGACCCTGCGCGAGACCAAAAGGATCAAGGAATCCGCCGTGCGCGTCACCGGGGCCAAGGCCGTCTATACTTTCGATCACATTGTCGGCAACGCGCCCGCCACGCAGGAGGTCGTACGCATGGCCCGCATGGCGGCCCAGAGCGATGTGACCACCCTCATCCTCGGGGAAAGCGGCACGGGCAAGGAACTTTTTGCGCAGTCCATCCACAACGGGGGCAGGAGGGCCAACGCGCCTTTCGTCGTGGTGAACTGCGGGGCACTGCCGCGCAACCTCGTGCAGAGCGAGCTTTTCGGCTATGATGAAGGCTCTTTTACGGGCGCGAGCCGCCTTGGGAAGCCCGGCAAATTCGAGCTGGCGGACAACGGGACCATTTTTCTTGATGAAATCGGGGAGATGCCCCTTGAAGCGCAGGTCAGCCTGCTCCGTCTGCTCCAGAACGGCGAAGTGACCCGCGTGGGAGGCAAACACACCCGCCTCGTCAACGTGCGGGTGCTCGCCGCCACGAACCGCAATCTTGAAAACGCCATCCGTCAGAACGCCTTCCGCGAGGATCTCTACTATCGCTTGAACGTCTTCACCCTCAACGTGCCTCCCCTGCGCGAACGCAGTTCGGACATCGCGCTTCTGATCAACCATTTCCTCGATCACTTCGTCGCCTCCCTCGGGCGCGGCCCCTTGCGGGTTACGGATCGGGCTATGGATGTGCTCCTCGGTTACCCGTGGCCCGGCAACATCCGTGAGCTTGAAAACGTCATAGAAAGGATGGTGCATATGTCGCAAGGGGTGCCCTCCATCGACATTGACGTGTTGCCCGCGAACATCCTCAATCACGAGGGCATACCGGGGGGCGTGCCGCGTCCCGCCGTCCCTCGCGGGCTCCTTTCGCATCAGGAGAAGGAGACCATCGTCCGGGCGCTTCAGGAGGCCGGGGGCAACATCCGGGCGACCGCGAAGGCCCTCGGCATTTCCC
>UMLL01004094.1_pt1 | contig 29814 bp, 16 predicted proteins | sample 1966591 | NCBI WGS metagenome assembly UMLL01 (sample SAMEA4836200, study PRJEB28245) | human gut metagenome | biome: gut microbiome; material: fecal sample | place: Denmark | collected 2008 | reverse complement strand
GTGCGCAAAGAAGGTCGTTGCGGCCAGGATGACCATGGCCGAGTTGATTGCCCAGCCCACGCCCATCGAAAAGAGCGTGTCGAAGAGCTCATAGCGCAGACGCTCTTCGATAACCTGCTCGCCTTGGCCTTCGAAGTGCATGGATTGGATGACCTCGGAGTGTAGAAAGAGGTTGTGGGGCATAACGACCGCACCCAGGACACTCACGATAATCGCGGCAGAGCCAGTGGGCATACTGGGCGTGATCCAGCTTGCGGCGGCTTGCGGCCAGTCGACCTTGACTAGTGCAAGCTCGGCCAAAAACGAGAGTCCTACCACGCCTACGAGGGCGATGATCCAGCGTTCGGCACGCTTGTAGGAACTCGTCATGAGCATCGCCATCGATACTGCCGCCACGATGACGCAGCCCGCACGTACGGGCAGCCCAAAGAGCATTTGAAGGGCAATCGCGCCACCCAAGACTTCGGCCATGGCGGTGGCGATGGTCGCGAGATAGGCACTGGCGAGCACCGTGCGTCCAACGAAGCGGGGGAGGTAACGTGTCGTGGCCTCGGCAAGACAGGCGCCCGTGGCGATACCCAGGTGCGCCGCGTTGTGCTGCAGCGCGATGAGCATGATCGTGGACAGCGTGACGATCCACAGCAGCGCGTAGCCAAACTGCGAGCCCGCGGCCATATTGGAGGCCCAGTTGCCCGGGTCGATAAAGCCGACGGTCACGAGCAGCCCGGGGCCGATGTGCCGCGCAATGTCTAGGCCTCCGTGACCACCGGTGCGTCGGGAGCCAAAGTGTTGTTTGAGATGGTTGAGCATGGTGCGCTCCTGTGTATGGGCGGCGTGGCGTCGCATCTGGGTCGTGCGGCGCCACGCGTCGGGTTTGGGTTGGGGTTACCTGCGCGCCTTGCCTTGGTTGGCCACGGCGTCGATCTTGGCGGCGATGGTCGCCGGGTCGCCGATGTAGCGCTTGTCGAGGACGTTGAAATCGGCATCGAAGGTGTAGACGAGCGGCACGCCGGTGGGGATGTTGACCTTGAGGATCTCCTCGGGCGTGAGGTGCTCGAACTTCATGACGAGAGAGCGCAGGGAGTTGCCGTGTGCGGCGACGAGCACGCGCTTGCCGGCGAGCATCTGGGGGCGAATCTCGTCTTCGAAATAAGGCCAGGCGCGGGCTATCGTGTCCTTGAGGCACTCGGTGTAGGGCAGCTGGTCGGGTGCGACATCACGGTATTGCTCCTGGGTGTGGGGATCGCGCGCGTCGTTCGGCTCGAGTGCCGGCGGGCAGATATCGAAGGAGCGGCGCCAGATGAGCACCTGTTCGTCGCCGTGCTCCGCCGCGGCATCGGCCTTGTTGAGACCCTGCAACGCGCCGTAGTGGCGCTCGTTGAGCTTCCAGGATTTGATGACGGGCAGCCACTCGCGATCCATTTGGCCGAGCACGATGTTGAGGGTGTGGATCGCGCGCTTGAGGCGCGAAGTGTAGCAGACGTCAAAGTCGAAACCGGCTTCTTTGAGGGCTCGACCGCCTGCGGCGGCTTCTTCGCGGCCCGTGTCGGTGAGCTCAACATCGGTCCAGCCGGTGAACAGGTTGAGTTTGTTCCACTCGGATTCTCCGTGACGGATAAGGACAAGTTGCATCGTCTGTCGGTCTTTCTGGCGTGCCATGGGGGCCTCCTTGATCTGGCACGGCGCGCGTGCCGTTTGCTTGACGCCGCAAAGGATACCCGTTTTAGGCCAAAAAGTTAACCACGACTAACAAAATTGTTGTATTTGAATGGGGTGGGGAAAGGGGGTTGCCGAAATGTCTTGATCTGTAACAACTAGGGATGGAAATTGGGTCTAGGTGTTACAGATCAAGACAGGAAGAAATGGTCCTATGGAAAATCTCAATCTGTAACAGCTGACCGTCAAAACCGGCCCTTCGTGTTACAGATTGAGACATTCGGAACCGTCTCTCAAAAACATCTCAATCTGTAACTGTTAGTCATCGAAATTGGGCTTCCTGTTACAGATTGAAATGTTTGAAGCGGTGAGCTTACAGGCCGAACCTGGGGCCCCTTGTTGTCGTCCTTGAGGTTGGCGGCACCCACTCGTAGGGCGTGCGTTACGCGATTGTTTCGAAACGGGCGGGAAACACAACGGGCCGGTGATGCTCCTAGTATGCCTATTCAACTGACTGTCTAAATATCTAGGGGAGGATCGCGATGCAGGCAGATTCCGCTCAGCTGCAGGGCCTTTATCGCCCCGAATTCGACCACGATGCATGTGGCATCGGCGCACTTGCCGATATCAACGGTGAGCGCCATCACCAGATTTTGGACGATGCGCTGTCCATTCTGGTCAACTTGGAGCACCGCGGCGGTACGGGACTCGAGAAGAACACCGGCGACGGCGCTGGCATCTTGTTCCAGGTTCCGCATCACTTTTTCCGTAAAGAGGCTCAAAAGTGCGGCCAGATTCTGCCGGCAGAGGGCGACTATGGCGTGGCCATGCTGTTCTTCCCGCAGGACGACAAGGGTGTAGAGGATGCCCGTCGCGTGTTTGAGGAGGGCTGCGCCGAAGCCGGCGTGCCGCTGCTCTTTTGGCGCGAGGTGCCGGTCGATCCGCACGACCTGGGCGAGACGGCCCGCGCCTGCATGCCCACCATCCTGCAGGCCTTCCTGGGCCGTCCGGACGACACGCCGGCAGGTGACGCCTTCGAGCGTCGCCTGTACGTGTGCCGCCGCACCATCGAGAAGAAGGCCGACGCCGAGTTTGCCCTGCGCGACAAGATCTTCTACGTGTGCTCTATGAGCTCGCGCACCATCGTGTACAAGGGCATGCTGGTCGCCACGCAGATGCGCCGCTTCTTCATCGATCTCAACGACGCCGCCGTCAAGACGGCCGTGGCGCTCGTCCACTCGCGCTACTCCACCAACACCACGCCCAGCTGGGAGCGCGCGCACCCCAACCGCTTTATCATCCACAACGGCGAGATCAACACCCTCAAGGGCAACGTCAACTGGATTCGCGCCCGCGAACCCAACCTGTACAGTCCCGTGCTGCAGCACGATCTTGAGCGTGTGATGCCCATCATCAACCGCGAGGGCTCCGACTCCGCGATTCTGGACAACGTGCTCGAGTTCTTGGTCATGAACGGCCGTCCGCTCACGCGTGCCGCATCCATGCTGCTGCCCGAGCCGTGGGACCACAACGACAGTCTGAGCGAGGAGCGCCGCGCCTACGACGCCTACCAGTCAATGCTCATGGAGCCGTGGGACGGCCCGGCGGCCATCGCCTTTACCGACGGTCGCACGCTGGGTGCCGCCCTCGACCGTAACGGCCTGCGTCCCGCTCGCTACTATGTGACGCGCGACGGTCGCTTTATGCTGGCAAGCGAGGTGGGCACCATCGAGGTGAGCCCCGAGAACATCCTGACGAGCGGCTGCCTGGGACCGGGTCAGATGCTCGAGGTCGACTTTGCCCGCGGGCGCGTCATCTACAACGATGAGCTGCGTGCCCGTTACGCCAAGGAAAAGCCCTACCGTGATTGGATTGCCGAGGAGACGCTAACCGTTGACGCGCTCGATGAGCCCGTTGCGGCAACGCCCGCCGAGGACGCCGAGGTGCCCGCCGCCGTGCGCATGGCCAAGCTCGGCTACCACTGGGATGACGTCGACGAGGTCGTGCGTCCCATGGCCCAGCAGGGCAAGGCGCCACTCGCCTCGATGGGCATCGACGCGCCGCTGGCCTGCCTGTCCAAGAAGACACGCTCGTTCTTTGACTACTTCTATCAGCTGTTCGCTCAGGTCACGAACCCGCCGATCGACGCCCTACGCGAGCATATGGTCACCTCGACTACGCTCTACCTGGGCAACCACGGCAACCTGCTCGAGGATTCCCGTACGGCCTGCCAGCTGGTGCGCTTGGAGCGTCCGTTGCTCAACGAGGAGGAGTTTGACCGCATCTGCGCCATCGACCGCGTGGGTTTTAAGACTCGCCGCTTCCGTGCCGTCTACCGCCGCGACGCCGGCGAGGGCGCACTGCAGGCTGCGCTCAAGCAGCTTGCCGAGGACGTTGAGGCTGCGGTCCGAGACGGCGTGAACATCGTGGTGTTGAGCGATCGTGCCGCTGCGGGCGAGGTGCCCGTGCCGTCGCTGCTCGCCGTGGGCTGCGTGCACAACCACCTGATTCGCGCCGGCGTGCGTACCTTTGCCGATATCGTGGTGGAGTGCGGCGACGCCGTGTCCCCGCACGACTTTGCGGCGCTGGTGGGCTACTCCGCGAGCGGCGTCTATCCGTACAACGCGCATGCGTGCATCCGCGATCTGGCGGCACGCGGCGACCTGGCTGTGACGGCCGAGCAGGGCATCGCTAACTACAACAAGGCTGCGACCGCCGGCATCGTCTCCATCATGTCCAAGATGGGCATCTCCACGGTGCAGAGCTACCATTCGGCGCAGATCTTCGAGGCCGTGGGCTTTACGCCGGAGTTCGTCAACGCGTACTTCGCCGGCACGGTGAGCCGTGTGGGCGGTATGGGTGTCGAGGACGTCGAGCGCGAGCAGAACGAGCGCTACGACGCCGCGCTCGCTATCCTTAAGAGCCCGGCTCCCGAGCAGCTGCCCACGCTGGGTCTGACCAAGTGGCGCCCGCTCGGCGGCGAGGATCACCTCATCGATCCGCAGACTGTCTACTTGCTGCAGACCGCCTGCCGTGAGGACAGCTACGACACCTTTAAGGAGTACAGCGCCCGCCTGCACCGCACGGGCCGTGCCGTGCGCCTGCGCGACTTGCTCGACTTTGATGCCAGCGGCCGTACTCCGGTGGCGCTTGACGAGGTCGAGCCCGCGCTCAACATCGTCCGCCGCTTTAACACCGGTGCCATGTCGTATGGCTCCATCAGCAAAGAGGCACACGAGTGCATGGCCATCGCCATGAACCGCCTACACGGCCGCTCCAACTCGGGCGAGGGCGGCGAGGACCCGCGTCGCGAGACCCCGCTGGCTAACGGTGACTCCAAGAACTCCGCGATCAAGCAGGTAGCAAGTGCGCGATTTGGCGTGACGAGCCGCTACCTGTGCAGCGCCTTCGAGATTCAGATCAAGATGGCCCAGGGCGCCAAGCCCGGCGAGGGCGGACACCTGCCCGGCAAGAAGGTCTACCCCTGGATCGCCGAGGTCCGTCAGTCCACGCCCGGCATCGGCCTGATCTCGCCTCCGCCGCACCACGACATCTACTCCATCGAGGACCTGGCAGAGCTGATCTTCGATCTTAAGAACGCCAACCCCGGCGCGCGCGTGTCGGTCAAGCTGGTCAGCGAGGCCGGCGTCGGCACCATCGCCACCGGTGTGGCCAAGGGCGCTGCCGACAAGATCTTGATCAGCGGCCACAATGGCGGCTCGGGCGCCGCTGCGCGCGACTCTATCTGGCATGCGGGTCTGCCGCTGGAGCTTGGCCTTGCCGAGGCTCAGCAGACGTTGCTGCAAAACGGCCTGCGCTCCCGCGTGGTGCTCGAGGCCGACGGCAAGCTCATGGACGGCACCGATGTCGCCGTCGCCTGCCTGTTGGGCGCCGAGGAGTTTGGTTTTGCGACCATGCCGCTCATCTCCATGGGTTGCCTCATGCAGCGCGACTGCCAGCAGGACACCTGCCCGGCCGGCATCGCTACACAAAACTGCCGTCTGCGTCGCGGCTTCCGCGGCAAGCCCGAGCACGTCGAGCACTTTATGCTCTTTGTTGCCGAGCAGCTGCGCGAGGTCATGGCGAGCCTTGGCTTCCGCACCGTCGACGAGATGGTCGGCCACCCCGAGTGCCTGCGCCAGATCGAGGTTCCGGGCAACCGCAAGGCCAACCTGCTCGATCTGTCGCCCGTGCTGGCGAGCGCGACCTGCGAGTTCGGTGCCCATATCCCGGGTGCCGACGGTCGTCACTTCCTGCCGCAGATGGCCGCGGACAGCGAGCTCGACAAGACGCTCGACTCCACGTTGTTTGTGCCCTATACGGCCGATGCCCGTGCGCACCTGCGTCCGATTCGCTTCCGCGCCGATATCGCCAACGTCAACCGTTGCGTGGGCACCATCCTGGGCAACGCGGTGACCAAGGCGCATCCCGAGGGTCTGCCCGCCGGCTCCATCACCATCGATTGCGATGGTTCGGCTGGCCAGAGCTTTGGCGCATTCCTTCCGCGTGGCATTACGCTCAACGTGTGCGGCGACGCCAACGACTACTTTGGCAAGGGCCTTTCGGGCGGCGAGGTGTCGGTGCGCCCCAACCCGCATGCGACTTACAAGTTCGACGAGAACATCATCGTGGGCAATGTTGCGTTCTTTGGCGCCACGAGTGGCCTCGGCTTCATTAACGGTCTGGCCGGTCAGCGTTTTGCCGTGCGCAACTCCGGTGCCACCGTGGTGGTCGAGGGATGCGGCAACCATGGCTGCGAGTACATGACGGGTGGCCTGGCGCTCATCCTGGGCGAGGTCGGGCAGAACTTCGCTGCCGGTATGACGGGTGGCGTGGCCTATGTCTTTGACCAGTACGGCACGCTCGATGCCCGTGTGAACCACGAGAGCGTTGAGCTCAAGGCCCCCACGGCCGACGAGCTGGCACAGATTCGCGAGCTCATCCAGGAGCACGTGGACGCGACGCAGAGCCCGCGCGGCATTAAGCTGCTCTACAGCTTTGAGACGATGAGCAAGCACTTTGTGAAGGTCATTCCGACCGAGTACGAGCGCGTGCTGGCGATTGTCGCCGCGGGCGAGGCCGTGGGCAAGACGCATGCGCAGGCAGAGGAGCTGGCGTTTGACATTGTGACCGGTCGCGCGAGTGCCGCGGATGTCGCTCGCTTCGATGTGGCGGGTAGTGTCGCTGGTGCTGTGCCCGCCGCTGCCAGCTCTGTTGCTTCGACCAAGAAGGAGGCGTAAGTGCCATGGGCAAGCCCGGTGCTTTTCTTGATATCGATCGCGTGACCCACGAACTTCGCCCCGTGGAGGAGCGCAGCCGCGATTTCGATCCGCTGTACGTGGAGCTCGACGACGATGCGCGCCGCGCCCAGGCGAGCCGCTGCATGATGTGCGGTGTGGCGTTTTGCCAGATGGGCGCGAGCTTTGGCAAGGCACGCCCGAGCGGCTGCCCGCTGCACAACCTGATTCCCGAGTGGAACGAGCTGGTGTACCGCGGCCGCTGGGATGAGGCTGCCGAGCGCCTGTCGCTCACCTCGCCCATGCCCGAGTTTACGAGTCGCGTGTGCCCGGCGCTGTGCGAGGCTGCGTGCAACCTGGGTTCGGTCGACGGTCAACCCACGACGATTCATGACAACGAGCGTGCGATCAGCGACCATGAGTGGGCAAACGGCGGCCCGCGTCGCTTTGAGCCGGCAGGGGAGGATGCGCCCGAGGTCGCCGTGGTTGGTTCCGGCCCGGCTGGCCTGGTGGCTGCATGGGAGCTTGCGCGTCGCGGTGCCCGCGTGACGGTGTTTGAGCGTGACGACCGCCCGGGCGGACTGCTCATGTACGGCATTCCCAACATGAAGCTCGAGAAGTCCGTGGTCGAGCGTCGCGTGGCGCTTATGCGTGAGCTGGGCGTTGTGTTTGAGCTGGGCGCTGACGTTACGAACCCTGCGGTGGTGGCCAAGCTCAATGGCTTTGACGCCGTTGTGATGGCTGCTGGTGCTCGTGCACCCCGCGGTCTTTCGGCTACGAACGTGGATGCCCCGGGCGTGGTGTATGCCGTGGACTACCTGACGGCCTCGACCGTCTCGGTGCTCGATGGTGGTGAGCCCGCGGTGAACGCGCGCGGCCTGGACGTTGTGGTCATTGGCGGCGGCGATACCGGTAACGACTGCGTGGGTACCGCGGTGCGCCAGGGTGCGCGCAGCGTGCGCCAGTTTGAGTTCTTGCCGGCTGCGCCCGATAAGCGTGCGGCGAGCAACCCTTGGCCGCAGTGGCCCAACGTTAAGAAGACCGACTACGGTCAGCAGGAGGCTATCGCTGCCATGGGCGGCGAGATGCGTGCTTGGGGCGTGGATACGCTCGAGGTGCTGCTGGACAAGAAGGGCGCGGCCGCGGGCCTGCGCGTGGTCGACCTGGATTGGTCGGCCGGCAAGCCCGAGCGCATTGCGGGCTCCGAGCACGAGGTGCCGGCCCAGCTGGTGCTGATCGCCTGTGGCTTTACGGGTCCGGAGCACAGCGTGTTCGAAGCTGTCGGCGTGCCTGTTGCTACGGCGGGCCGTCCGTTGCCCGTGATGGCCTCCGAGGGTTCGCACCTTGCGGCCCGCGTGGATGGCGTTGCTGCGGATGCCGCGCCGGTGTATGTGGCCGGCGACGCGCGCAACGGCAGCTCGCTCGTGGTAAGCGCCATGGCCGATGCCCTTGCCTGCGCCGCCGAGGTCGCCGAGACCTTGGGGCTGTAAGGTAGTCATTCAAGCACGTCCCCAACGACTAGTCATTGGGGACGCGCTTTTTTGTCTAGTGGTCAGGGACACTCTTAACGTCTGACTGCTCATTTGCTGACGTGCGGGCTCGCGGTGCCTTGCTGTTTTCGTGATGGCTGCGGCTGGCAAGCTTAAAATCCCTGTTTATTTGCCTATGTTTAACTGGGGTTTTGTTTCGGTATAACGTATCGGTCAAGCGTTCCGTCAAGTATTCGGTCAGCATCTGGTTTGCAGCCTGATACCCATTTCGCCCGTGCCGGCGGCGACCACCGGCCCTCCTCGTAAGCTCAAATTGAGGTTCATCAGTTTGAGGAGGATGCCATGGCTGATCATGTTTTGGACCGGGGACGTCTGGCCGAGGCTGTCGGTAACGATATTGCCGACATGGCCCAGTTTTGGATGCTGCGCAAGTTTCAGTTTTTGGAGTCGGCGCGCACACAGTTCGAAGTGATAGTCGATCCATGGCTCAGCTATTGCGAGGAACCCTCGCAAAACGAAATCATGGCCTATAACATGGCATTTACCGATTGGCTGCTGTTCGAGCGTCCCTATTACCATGGCAAGACGCTGCTTGAGCTGTATGTGGACGAGCCGCCGGCATCGCTTTCGCCTGCTTCGCTCAGGCGGCTCGAACAGGTGCGCGACACGCAGTATTTCTCGCGCTTTGGCATTTTGGACAAGGATCCTGCGACTGGTATGGTCGCGCTGCGTGACACACGCACCGACCGTCGTTTTGATATCTACGACCCGCATATCGTGCAAAAAGAGCACTGGCGCGAAGGTGCGATTGCGGTGCGTATCGCGTGCGTCGACGATGTCTGGCTGACGGCGGGGCAGCTCTACCTCTACGACATTGCGCGCCTGAGCGATACGGCGGTCGACGGGCCTGGCGCCGTTCATCCGGAAGACCTGGAAGATGGCTTCGATACCTCGTGTATCAGCTTCTTTCTGAGGCTGGTCCGCGACATCATGGGTGCCCAGGGGCGGTATGTGAAGTCGCTCAACATCTATGAACAGGAATGGGAGTAGGGAATGGGCAGTCGCAGCGCCGCCGTCTGTCTATTTGTCTCGGTCTGTAACGTTTGGGGACAAAAAACCGGTCTACCTGTTACAGATCGAGACGAATGCTTGAGCGCCGCTGGTTTATCTAAATCTGTAACGTTTAGGGGCCTGGAGAACGTCTAACTGTTATAGATCGAGACGTTTGGAACCTGGCTGGGGAAATGTCTCAATCTGTAACATCTACAGGCCAAAATTCGACCTAACTGTTATAGATCGAGACAAAGGTTGGACGCGGTACCGAAAGATCTTGTTCTGTAACAACTAGAGGCTCAAAGACTGTCTTCCTGTTACAGATCAAGACATTTGCCAGCGGGGGCAACAGCGGCGATGGTCCATTTGTCTGACGTGGTGGTGATGAAAGTGTCTAATACCGTTCTCAAACACAAACATGCGACTCGCAACACGTTGGCGCGGAATAGGATGCTCGCGCGGCTCACGGAGACGACCGAGCAAGGTGCGCTGCTCGCAACGCATGACAACACCGAGCTCATGTGGCTGCGGCGCCATGTTGGAACCAACGATATCGCGGAGCCCGAGCCTTACCTGTTCTGTTTTCAGCATGATTGGGATGCATTGACGCCGGCGGAGCGAGCGCTGAGGACTATCAAAGGGCTTGCGGAATTTCATCCCGATTGGGCGTTTTGGGGCTATGACGCGGCGCTTTTGTGGGGTTTGGAGGTGCCGAATGATCTGCTCGGGCCGCGTTTTCTTGTTAAGACGGGTTGTTCAGTGACGTTGAGCAGCGGGTGCAGGTTGTTGCGTCCACAGATGGCGGGCGCGCTCGAGCGCGTTGATGGCGTGCGGGTGACGTCGTTTTGGCGCACGGTGGAGGATTGCTTGCTGCGTGCGCCGTTCTCCTACGGGTTGGCGATTGCCGATTCTGCACTGCGGGCGAAAGGTGTATCACGTGGGGATTTGTGCGAGCGTCTCCGCGCCGATTGCGAGGACAGGCGCGGGTATCGCAGAGCGCAGGTGATTGCGTCGTATGCGGACGGACTGTCCGAAAACGGCGGCGAGTCTCGGTTCCGAGCGTTCTTTATTGCATACGGCTTTCCGGTTCCGGAGTTGCAGGTGGAGTTTCGCGATCCGCTCGATTCGAGCCAGGTGTTTCGGGTTGATTATTTCTGGAGGCTCGAGGACGGGACATGTGTCATCGGCGAGCTTGACGGGAAGGGAAAGTATACCCTGCAGGATGGTAGGGATCGGGAGTCGGTCGATCCATTCGTGGCAGAGCGTCAGCGGGAATCTCATCTGACAATGCTCGGGCACAAGGTGCTTCGGTTTACATTTGATGAACTCAAGAACCCGGGAAAGCTGGCTGAAAAGATGAGACTGGCGGGAATTCCACAGCGGGCCGATCTGGCTGAGGAATGGAGACGCCAGTGGTATGGGTGCTAAGGGGTGCAACTGACGCGAATGTGGTTGTTCCTGCCGAGTTTGTCTCGATCTGCAACAACAAGGGACCGTTTGGCCTCGTAACTGTTACAGATTGAGACGGAAGGTTGGCGGCTGCCGAAAGATCTCGATCTGTAACATCAAGGGGCCCAATAACCCTGTACCTGTTACAGATCGAGACATTCCCCTGATGTTGCTGGGGTGGGGCTGCAACGTATTCCGTTCCCCACATCCCCTCTTCCCTCCGTTAACCGATATGCTCGACTTTAGGTCGCTGCATTAGGTAATAATGGACAAATGTTCAAGTTAATCGTGAGGGAGGAGCTCGATATGGCGTCTGCCGATCGTTCCACGTTGTTTATCAATGCGACCATTCTGGATGGTTCGGAGCATATGGAGCCGCAACCCGATATGGCCGTGACTGTTGAGCGCGGCGTCATCACCTGGATGGGGCCGAGTGCTGTGGCGCAGGCGCCCGCGGGTGCCGAGGTTATCGACCTGGGTGGTGCGTATCTCATGCCCGGTCTCATCAATATGCACGTGCACCTGTGCGGTTCGGGCAAGCCGGTTTCGGCGGGCGATGCGGGTGCGTTGATGAAGAAGCTCGATAACCCCGTGGGGCGCGCCATCGTGCGCCATATTCTTAAGGGCAGCGCCCAACAACAACTGGCAAGCGGCGTGACCACGGTGCGCGGCGCGGGCGACCCACTGTTTGCCGATCTGGCCGTGCGCGATGCTATCGATGCCGGCAAGTATCAAGGTCCTCGCCTGGTGGCGCCGGGAACGGGCGTCACGGTTCCGGGCGGCCATGGTGCGGGCTTGTTCGCCCAGGTGGCAAACAGTCCCGCCGAGGCAGCCGAACAGGTGCGCGACCTGTATGCGCGCGGTGCCGACGTCATTAAGCTGTTCGTAACGGGCGGCGTGTTCGACGCGACCGAGGTGGGCGAGCCGGGCGTGCTGCGTATGCCGGTGGAGGTTGCCGCGGCGGCGTGCAAGGCTGCGCACGAGGTGGGCCTGCCGGTTATGGCCCATGTCGAGAGCACCGAAGGCGTGAAGGCCGCGCTTGAGGCCGGCGTTGACACGATCGAGCACGGTGCCCCGATGACTCCTGAGATCTTGGAACTGTACCGCGGCGCCGCGGGCACGCAGCTTGAGGATCGCGCGCCCAGCGTTACCTGCACTATCAGCCCGGCGCTGCCGTTTGTATTGCTCGACCCGAAAAAGACCCATTCGACCGATACGCAAAAGAAGAACGGCGACATCGTGTGCTCGGGCATTATCGAGAGCGCCCGTGCCGCACTGGAAGCTGGCGTTAAGGTGGGCCTGGGCACGGACTCGAGCTGCCCGTTCGTGACGCAGTACGACATGTGGCGTGAGGTGGCCTATTTTGCCAAGCATGTCGGCGTGAGCAACGCCTTCGCACTGCATACGGCTACGCAAGTCAACGCCGAGCTGCTGGGGCTGGACGGCGAGACTGGCACAATCGAGTGCGGCAAGGCCGCCGATATCTTGGTGACGCGCAAGAACCCGCTCGATGACCTGTGCGCACTGCGTGAGCCGACGCACGTGATGTGCCGTGGCGATTTGGTGCGCAAGCTCAAGGTGAAGCGTATTCCCGAGGTGGACGCCGAGCTCGACGCGATTATGGCCATGCCAGCCGAAGCGCTTGCCGAGGAGCTGGCCCGCGACGGCGTGGCGTAGACGAGACAAAGGGACAGCTCCGTTGCCGCATACAAAAAGCCGAGGTCTCAACACGAGGCCTCGGCTTTTTTATCGAACAAATACTTAAGATTTGGGACAAACAAACCTGATTTATTTGTCCCGCGTGCGGGCGCTAGGAGCGCGTTTCCATCTTGGCGTGGCACTTGGGGCAGGTGACGCGGATCTTGCCTTTGCCCTTGGGGACGGAGAGCATCTGGCCACAGTTGGGGCACTTGAGGTATGCCGTGGTCTTGCGGCCCTTCCACATCTTCTTAGCCGTGCGTTTGGCACGCTCAAAGTCCTCCTTGCTGGTGCCGGCCGCGCGTGAGGTGCTGGCCGCTGCAGCGCCGCCACCCAAACTGGCGACGAACTTGCCCAAGCCGGGGACATTGGCGGTCGCAGCGACAAAGGCCTCGTTCTCCTTGCGACGTGCATCGGTATTTTTGGACAGGCCGCGCAGCACGCCAATCACGATGACGGCGATGGCAATCCAGCTGAGCCACTGGATGCGGGCCATCGATCCGATCATTGCGATGACGATGCCGACAAAACCCATCACGATGGTGAGCTCGTCGGCGCCATTGCGACCCTTCATAAAGTCATTCATGCAAATTGCCTTTCGTTCGATATACTGCACGCTTTTATACCCGATTTAGAGCAAGGGGGACAGGTTAATCTGCACCAAGGTGGTGCAAACATACCTGTCCCCGGAACACCAAGGTGGTGCAAACATACCTGTCCCCGGAACACCAAGACGGTGCAAAGAAGTCTGTCCCCAATGCCCCAATTACTTGGAGAGCTTGTCGACGACACGTTCGATCTCGGCGAGCTTGGCGGCTTTGAGGTCTTCGTCGCCTGATTCAATTGCCGAGGTCACGCAACCCTCAATGTGAGCCTTGAGCACATCGGCGTTAATGCGCGCGAGGAGCGCCTGTGTGGCCATGAGCTGCGTGGAAATATCGACGCAGTAGCGGTCCTCCTCGACCATCCGCAAGATGCCGTCGATCTGGCCGCGTGCCGTCTTGAGCATGCGGGTCACCGATTTATGGTCTGCCATCATGGCAGGTCCTCGTTTCTGGTCGATTTTCCGGATGCCCCCGTCAGTTGCGGTGAAATACGGACTGTTTAAAGGCCTAGGGCGGCTCAACAGTCCGTATTTCACCGCAACTTCTGAGGATTGAGTGGGCGGCGTCTGCTACGCGGCGGTCACCGAAAGGGCGTGAAACTTCTCGCCGGCGCCCTCGACGGCGGCGGCGAGCTGCTCGGCGGTCACGGTGTCGGCGCACTCCACCTGGACAGTCTGGGTCTCGTGATCGGCGTCGGCATCGGTCACGCCGACCACGTTGAGCAGCGCGGTCTCGACGGTGGCATCGCAATGGCCGCACATAAGGCCGGAAGTCTTGATTGTGTAACGCATGGGTATTCCTCTCTGTTGTGTCGGCTTTCCCAGGCACCCGACCTTGACCTTCAAGCCGTCGCTCGCGTACCAAAGTACGCGTCGCTCCTCTTTCAGGTCAATCTCGGGCACCTGGAAAACCCGTTCTAAATGGACTTAATGGTGAGCTTATTTTGCCACTTTTGGCTTAAAGGATTTTAAGCGCAGAGCGTTGCTTACGACGCACACGCTCGACAGGCTCATGGCGGCGGCGCCAAACATCGGCGAGAGTTGCCAACCGGTGAGGGGGAAGAACACGCCCGCCGCCAGCGGAATGCCGATGCCGTTGTAGAACAGCGCCCAGAACAGGTCCTGCTTGATGTTGCGAATTGTGGCGCGCGACAGCTCGATGGCACGGGTGACGTCCATGAGGTCGCTGCGCATGAGTACCACGTCGGCGCCCTCCTTGGCGATGTCGGCGCCGGTGCCGATAGCAAGGCCCACGTCGGCGCGCGCTAGGGCGGGGGAGTCGTTGATGCCGTCGCCTACCATGGCGACCTTGCCGCCCACATCCTGCAGCTCGCGGACGTGGCGCTCCTTGTCGGCAGGGAGGACGTCGGCGATGACCTGTTCGCTGCTCAGCCCCACGCGGCGGGCGATGGCCACGGCCGTCACGCGGTTGTCGCCGGTGAGCATGCGCACGTCGACGCCAAGCGAGCGCAGTGCGGCGATGGCCTCGGCGCTCGTCTCTTTGACCTCATCCGCCACGGCGATGGTACCGACAAGCTCGCTGTTCTTGGCAAAGAACAGCGGTGTCTTGCCCTCGGCGGCGAGCTGTTCGGCAAGACCCGCGGGCACGGTAACGCCCAGCTCGTTCATCAGGCGCATATTGCCGGCGGCAATGGCGTTTTGCCCCTCGCGCGCCGTAACGCCACGACCAGGCACGGCGGCAAAGTCCTCGACCGTGCGCGCGACAATTCCGCGCGTCTCGCACTCGGCCATAATCGCCTCGGCCAGCGGGTGCTCGCTCGAGCGCTCCAACGCGGCAGCGAGTTTCAGTAACGCCTTTTCACTCATAGTGGGCGAGCCGTCGGCGCGCGCGGCAACCACAATGTCGGTCACGGCAGGCTTGCCGCGGGTGACGGTGCCCGTCTTATCGAGCACCACGGTGCCCACGCTGCGCAGGTTCTCCAACGCCTCGGCGCTCTTGAACAGAATGCCCATCTCGGCGCCCTTGCCGGTGCCGACCATAATGGCGACGGGCGTGGCCAGGCCCAGCGCGCACGGGCAGCTGATTACCAGCACGGCCACGGCGGAGGTGAGCGCTTCGTTGATGCTTCCGGTCAGCACCATCCACGCCACAAAAGTTACGGCAGAGATTACAAACACCACGGGCACGAACACGCCGGCGACCTTGTCGGCCATGCGGGCGATGGGCGCCTTGGTGGCGTTGGCGTCCTCGACGAGCTGGATAATCTTGGCGAGCGACGTGTCGGCGCCCACACGCGTAGCGCGGAAGGTAAACGATCCGGTGCGGTTGACGGTGGCGGCGTTGACGGTGTCGCCGGCGGTCTTCTCCACGGGGATAGACTCGCCGGTCAGCGCACTTTCGTCCACGGCCGAAGCGCCCTCGAGTACGACGCCGTCGACAGGGATGGACTCGCCGGGGCGCACACGCAGCACCTGGCCGGGAAGGATGGCGTCGACGTCCACAGCGGTCTCGGTGCCGTCGTCGGCCACGATGGTCGCGGTCTTGGGCGCCAGGTCGATGAGCGCCTCGATGGCGCCGCCGGTCTTGGACTTGCTGCGCGTCTCGAGGTATTTGCCCACGGTGACCAGCGACAGGATCGTGCCGGCGCTCTCAAAATACAGATTGTCCATGCCCGTCATCATGGCCTCGTGGACCTGGCCCGCGGCCAGCTGGTCGGCCATGATAAACATGGCGTAGAGCGACCAGGCGATGGACGCGGTGGCGCCGACGGCGATGAGGGCGTCCATGGTGGGCGCGCCGTGCGCGAGTGATTTAAACCCGTTGATAAAGTACGCGTCGTTGACGTAGACGATGGGGATGAGCAGGACGAGCTCGGTGAGCGCGAGCGTCATGCTGTGGGTGTGGTCGGTGAAGACGCCGGGCAGTGGCCAACCGAGCATGTGCCCCATGCCTATGTAGAACAGCGGGATGAGGAAGATGATCGAGATGATGAGGCGGGTGCGCATGGCGGAGGCGGCGGCCTCCAGCTTTTTGGTGGGCGACTCCATATGGGCGGCGCCGGACCTGGCTTGCGCACTGCCGTTTGAGCCGGCGGCACCGGTGCCCGCGTCGACGGGTGAGGCCGAGTAGCCCGCGCGATCGACGGCGGTGCAGATGTCATCGGGGGTGACCTGCGCGGGGTCGTAGTCGACCAGCATGGAGCCGGCAAGCAGGTTGACCGCGACGCTTTGGACGCCGTCGAGCTTGCTCACGGCGCGGTCCACATGCGCCTGGCAGGCGGCGCACGTCATGCCGCCCACGTCGAACTTATCTTGAGCCATGGCTTCTCCTTTCTGTGACGTAGTGTCGGAAATGTTAACCATCCGATACTATATACCCATACCCCCTGGGGGTGTCTAGTAATAGTTGGAATGTATGACTTTTCATTACAGATGAGGGTGGTTGGTTGGCCGATGGACCGTCCCAACCAATCATCTCAATCTGTAACATCTGAGGACCGTTTTGCCTGCTAGATGTTACAGATTGAGATGTTGTCTCGCGGGGTTGGGGTTTGTCTCGTTCTGTAACATCTAGACCTGTATCTGCCGAGCTAGTGTTTCAGATCGAGACAATTGCCGGGGAGGGGTCCCGTCACGGCAAGACGCCCACCGCCTAGATACAGAACCCAGGGATCACACAGGTTCGCTTATTTGGCTTTTCCGCAGGCGTTGCGTACGTAAAGACGTCGCCGTCGTGTCCCACGCGATTCAAATAGAGCGTGCCTTCGGTCTCCGATGAGTCGGGGCTCACCGTGCGCTCCCACCAGCAGGTGTCCTTGCCCTTCCACTGGCGGACCATCGTCTCGTTCGTGGAATACGGGCTCACCTTGAGCTCGCGGAAGAGCTGGTACTCCTTGCCCTCGCCGTTGTAGATGTCTGCCAGGTAGTGATAGTCCTTGGCAAACGAATAGGGCGGTTGCGTACCGCACAGCTCGACCATGGCGGGCAGCCAAAGGGTTGCGGGCAACTCGCTCAGACACGATGCGCTGTTGGCGGCACCCACGTTATTCGAGATCTTTTTGACAGATTTGATGAGTGCGCGCAACTCGTTGGGCAGCAGCTTAAGGCCGTCGCCGTTGAGCCATTCCCGCAGCTCGCAATCTGCCCAGCCGGCGCTCGGCGGTTCAGCCGCAGCGTTGCGCTCGGCAATACCCGCGTCGAACATAAACGTCAGTCCGGCCTTGCCCGTCCCGTCCAGAAGCTCATCGTGGCGGATGCCCACAAGCTGCGCGCCAACCTGCAGCCCGTTGGTGAGCGTGACACGCTTGGTACACGGATAGGGGATATGCCCATCGGCATCGAGCAGATGATAGCGCTTGGCAATCTCGCGTGCCTCGCTACGGGTCTCGGCGGCCTTAATCTTGAGCGAAATCTCCTGCAGCTGATCCCAGGTGTAGTCGTCAAGTGAACCGCGGATGCCGTCAAGGTAGTCGGGGATGCCAAAGCCATGGGTTGCCGCCCCGATAACGCTGAGCCCCGCAACGGCTGCGATAGCGCCGCCGATAATAAAGCGGCGGCGGGTCATGGCATCGTGACGGGCCTGATTCAGGATCTCTCGTGCGCGCTCGCCGGCGACGTCGACCTTAAGGTGCGTGCCAGAATCGATATCAATCGCGGCCTCGTCTCCTGTGCCTTCGCGGCCCTCGGATTCGGCATCGGTGAGGTATGCCGAGAGCACCTCGAGCATCTGCTGCTCGGTGGGACGATCGCACTGCTCGACTGAGAGACCCTTCATGATGATTTGGACGAGCGCTTCATCGCCCTCGCAGCGCGGCTCGAGCGGTGCCGGCTTGGTCTTGGTCTTTACGAGATAGAACGAGCCGGTTGCAGCGGCGTCCGTCGACTCAAAGTCAAACGGTTTGCGACCGCTGTAGAGCTGGTACAGAATGCTCGAAAGCGCATAGACGTCGATTGCCGGCGAACGGCGAAGGGCCGCGATGCCTTCGATATCCTGCGTGAGCATCTCGGGCGCGGCGTATGCGGGCGTGGCAAAGCGCCAGATGTCGGCGCGCCGGGTGATCGTGTCGTCGCCGAGAGCCATGGTCGCGGAGCCCATGTCGATGAGGCAGGGGTCAAAGGAGCAATCGGCAATCTGCTGCTCGAGCGTTCGGCTGGTGGTGCGGAACATGATATTGGCAGGCGAAAGGTCGCGATGGACGACCGGATTCACGAGGCCTTGGGTCATCAAGAGCGCACGAAGCACGGCGTTTCCGACGGCGGCGACCATCTGGGTGGTCAGCCCGCCCGAGGCGTCGTGAGGAAGCAGGGGCAGCGCCTGCTTGAGTGAGGTGCCCTCGACCCACTCCATGAGGATGAGCGGGTCATCCTCGCACGATCCGTAGCCATAGACGCGCGGAAATCCGCGCAGGTGCGAGACGGTACACAGATGACGGTACTCCTCAAACAGCGCAGCGGTGTTGGCCAGGTGCGCGGCCGATTGCTCGGCGGAGCGGTCGGGGGCTTGGCCAGAGAGAATGACGTTGTCCTTGAGCAGCTTGACGGCAAAGACCTCGCCGCTCGTGTTGGTCGCGCGCAGCACGTGCCCGATGTTGCCGTTGTTGCGGTGGGCCGTCTGGAGAATAAGTGTCATAAACCGGCGTTTGGCGTCGTCCTCGGCGCTGGGGTCGACCGCCACGGCGGTATCGAACGTATCGAGACGGACGAGTTTGTCGCCATAGGCGCTATCGGTAGTATCCATGGCGTTCCTTTGTCTGGCATGGGTTGCCGCACGTATACGCGAGCAGTGCGGATATCGGTAAAGTACCATGATAGTCGCACTGCCCACGTATACCGCTGAGCATTGTCGTTTACGACGCAGAAGGCAGAAGACGCAAGACGGACGGCGACCGTCTTCCGATCGCTGTCCGTGCTAGTCCACAATGACAAGGAATGTCGTGTAGAGACCCAGATGGAGCCTGTCGCTGTTGGCGATTTCCACGGGGGGATAGACTTTGCCGGGCTCGCGTTGGTCGCGCGGCGGCTCAATCACAATATCGCCGTCGCCCGCGCCCGATTCGAGCACTGTGCCGTTGGTCGATCCAAGGCCCTGGGCGTACCAGTGCTCACCCTCGAGCCAAATGCGAAGATGCTCGCGCGAGGCGTCGGCGCCTACATCGGTGATGCTGGGCGAGGTTTTGGGCAAAGAACCAATCACGGTGCCGCGCGGATCGCGTGTGAGGGGATGGATTTGCATGTCGGCGCAGTTATCGGCATGGGTTCTGAGCAGACCGAGGTTGGGAGCGACGGCGTGCGGCTGCTCCAGGCTGCTCATAAAGCCACGTCCGACGGTAGTTTCGGTGGTGCCAAAGTGCCCGCCCGTCTTGCTGTCGCAAAAGCGCTCGACGGTGGCCACGCCCTGAACGGGATCGGCGAGCGCCCCCGTTGCCACAAAGAGCATCAAGAAGAGCGTGCTTTTTTCGCGCACGGCATTGCCGTCAAAGTTGTCGATGCGATTGAGGGCATTTGCATATAGGCGGCTGTCCAGCTTGTAGCTGGCGAGAGCCGACATCATTTCGTCGGCGGCCGGACCGCGATAGTGCTCGGCGATTGCCCGATAGGCGGACTCGCCGCCGCCGAGCTTGCTGCAGATTGCCGCGGAAAGGTTGAGCGTGGTGACGGTAAAGTCGCTGTAGATGGCGGGCGCGCACTGGTCAGGCTTGCGATGGACGATGTAACGGGTGAGATACGAGCGGTTGGAAGAGCATTTCTCGAGCAGGGTGCTGCCGAGATAAGAGTTTCCATTGATGAGCATTCGGGCGATCTCGAGATGTTTAAGACCGCCGAACGAGCGAATATCGTTATAGAGGACCGAGCAAGGCGTCTCTGCTGCCACGGATACCTCCTTTGATTGCTTCCTAGCCAATATGGCGATAGGAATTAATGGCCCCGGTGGGCGACGTATTAAATGGCTGCGCAATATATAGCGTAACCAAAGCAACATTATAGGCCACATGTTCGAAATTGCAGGAAGACTGAGGGATTTGGTTTGGACTGGACGGAAATCCCCCTCTGTCTTGATCTGTAACATTTGGACCCGATTTTGCCCTGCATCTGTTACAGATTGAGATAATCGGCCGGGCCCACCTCGTCCGCCTCGTCATCTGTGGTTTACGTGGGGGCATACGGAGTGCGGGTATACTAACCGGCGGCGAATCTGCTCCATCGCTTAGAGCTGCTGCGTCTGGACGGCGCGTGATAGGGCTGCCAAAGCGATCGCCAGCGTGCTGAGCAACGTCCTCTCTGTGCGCACCCGTTTTTGTATGTATTAGCGCACTACCAAGCACGCCAGCGCGGCCGCATGCCGTGCCCATAGCGCGTGCAGATAAGGAACAACAACATATGCGTAATTCTGTATCCGACGTCACCGACGCCGAGATTCTGGACGAGACCCGCGAGGCCATGACCCAGGCTGCCTTCGATGCCGCCGACGAGGCAAATGCTGCCCAGGCCGTCGAGTCCGCTACCGAGAGCCTGCCCGCCTTTGACGAGCTGGGGCTTTCCGACGAGATGCTTCGTGCTATCGAGAGCCTGGGCTACACGGCGCCGACGCCCGTGCAGGCCGGCTCGATCCCCGTGGTGCTCGAGGGCCGCGACCTGCTTGCCGCCGCCCAGACCGGCACCGGCAAGACGGCCGCCTTTTTGCTGCCGACCATGAACAATCTGGAGCACATCGCTCCGCCCAAGCCCGTGCGTGAGCGCGGCGGCCGCAACCGTCGTCGCGGCGCCAAGAAGCCCGAGGGCAACGGCCGTGGCCCCGTGATGCTCGTCATCACCCCCACGCGCGAGCTCGCCCAGCAGATCGACGAGGTCGCGAGCAAGATCGCCGACGTCACCGGCCATGTCGCCGTGACCGTCGTGGGTGGCGTGAGCTACAAGCCGCAGACCGCGGCACTCAAGTACGGCTGCGATATCCTGGTCGCCACGCCGGGCCGTCTGGTCGACCTGATCGAGCAGGGCGCCTGCCACCTGAACGAGGTCAAGGTGCTGGTGCTCGACGAGGCCGATCGCATGCTCGACATGGGCTTTTTGCCCGCCGTCCGCCGTATTGTGCGCGAGACGCCGGCCGAGCGCCAGACGCTGCTGTTCTCGGCGACGCTCGACGAGGAGGCCGTGGGCGAGATCACCGACCTTGTGAGCGACCCGGCCCGCGTGGAGATCGCGCCCGCCACGTCGACCGCCGACACCGTCGACCAGTTTGTGTTCCCGGTGTCCATCGAGGCCAAGAATAACCTGTTGCCCGAGTTTCTCAAGAAGGAGGGCCCGGAGCGCACCATTGTCTTTATGCGCACCAAGCATCGCGCCGACAGCTGCTGCCGTCGTCTGGAGCGTAAGGGCATCAAGGCCGCCGCGATTCACGGCAACCGCAGCCAGGCCCAGCGCGAGCGCGCGCTTTCTGCCTTCCGCGACGGCACCGTCGACGTGCTGGTGGCAACCGATGTTCTCGCCCGCGGCATCGACATTAGCGACGTGCGCTACGTCGTGAACTTTGACGTGCCGGCCGAGCCGACCGACTACATCCACCGTATTGGCCGTACGGGCCGTGCCGGCGAGCTGGGCTGGGCCATTACGTTTGTGACCGAGCAGGACGTCGACGAGTTCTACGAGATCGAGAAGCTCATGGACAAGACCGCCGACATCTACGAGGCCGGCGACCTGCACGTGGGTCCCAACCCGCCCGCGGTTGATCCCGAGCGCGACCCTGCGGCCTTTAAGGTGAAGAAGAAGACCAAGCGCGGCAAGTCCAAGAGCAAGAAGAAGCTTGAGCAGGCGCGTCGCGACGGCAAGCGCAACGGCGACGATTACGGCGATGTTGCCGGTCGTTCCAACCGCGGTCGCGACGAGCGCCGCGGCGACGGCGAGCGTCCGAGCCGTCCCAAGCGCGGCGGCAAGACCCGCGTGCGCGAGGGCGTTCAGGCTCGCGTGGACGAGGCTGTTGAGAGCGTGGCTCGCGAGGTAGCTGCCGAGGAGCGCGGCGGTGCTGGTGCCGCTGAGCAGCCTGCGCGCGGCAACCGTGCCGAGCGTCGTGCCAAGCAGTTCCAGGGCGAGGCACACCGCCGTCGTCGTGAGGACGAGGACCGTGGCGGCCGTCGTCGTGTCGAGCGCGAGGACGAGGGCCGCGGTTCGCGCGGTGGCAAGCGCGGTGCGGGCGACCGCCGTCGTTCCGGTCGTGATGACGAGCGCGGTGGCCGTGATGAGCGTCGCGGCGGCGAGGGTCGCGGTGAGCGAGGTGCCCGTGGCGGTGAGTCCCGTGGCGGCAAGCGCTTTGAAGAGCGCGGTAGCCGCGGCGGCGAGCGTCGCGAGGGTGCTCGCGGCAATGGCGGCCGCGGCGGCGCTGGTCGTTCTAACGAGTCGCGCGATCGTCGTGACCCGCGTGCCAGCCGTGATCGTCGCGATGACTGGCGCAACTACGACGATACCCGCGAAGAGCGTCGCGGCGGCTATCGTGGTGGTCGTGGCGGCAACCAGGCCGGCTCCCGTGGCGGCCGTGCCGGCGGTCGCGATAACCGTGGCAGCTACGGCAACAGCCGTGGCGGCAAGCGCGGTGGCAGCTCCCGTCGCCCCGGCGACGGCGGCGGCAAGCGCAAATAGCATACGCATCGCCCGCTAGAGCGAGGTGAACCAAGGGCCCCGAGCAACTACGCTCGGGGCCCTTTTTGGTGCAAGGGGGGACAGGTTGGTTTGCACCAACGTCTTGAAGTTGCGGTGGAATACGGACTGTTCTGGCCTTTTGAGCGGCTTTTCAGTCCCTATTTCACCGCAACTCATGATTGGTGCATGGTGGCCTGACTCCTTTGTATCAAAAATGATCCGTTTTCCTCCGTTCCCAAGGGATCATGTGATCCGAAGGGGACGGAGGAAAACGGATCAAAAAGGAAAAATAGTAAGGCGCTCTTTTTCACATTGAATATTGCAATTTGGTAACGCGTTTTATCAAATATGGCATTTATCTGCGGTAATGTTCTATTTCACCGCTGAGGGTGACATTTTATACCGCCTGCCGAACCGTATGGAGACCTCACAACTTTTTAGGTCAGTGTTGTGCGTGTAGCAATTTCGCCCGGCCTCGCCTCCGGGCTGCCATGTGAGAGGGGATCTTATGGCTCGACTGCATGTAATGGAACGCAGCCACGCTCAGGCCGTCATGGACGACCTGCATGATGCGCTCGGACGTCGTCTGGCGGTGAGCTCGCTCGCCCCGTGTCCCGTGGAGTTTACGGCAGCGCTCGTCAACCTGTGCTCCACCCAGAGCTGCGGCAAGTGCACGCCCTGTCGCGTGGGCCTGAGCGCGCTGAGCGACCTGCTCGCCGATGTGCTCGAAGGGCGCGCCGATGAGTCCACGCTCAACCTGATTGAGCGCACGGCCCGCACCATCTACCTTTCGAGCGATTGCGCCATCGGCTACGAGGCCGGCGCCATGGCGCTCACGGCCATTCGCGGCTTTCGCGACGACTTTGAGCACCACATCCGCGAGCATTCCTGCGGCTTTGACCGCGAGGCCCGCGTCCCGTGCGTCTCGGGCTGTCCGGCGCACGTCGACATTCCCGGGTACATTTCGCTCGTCGAGGCCGGCCGCTATGCCGATGCCGTCAAGGTCATCCGCAAGAACAATCCGCTGCCGCTCGTCTGCGGCTTGGTGTGCGAGCATCCCTGCGAGATGCACTGCCGCCGCGGCATGGTCGACGACCCCATGAACATCCTCGCCCTCAAGCGCTTTGCCGTTGAACACAGTGACCTCAACGACCATAAGCCGCATGTAGTGGACAACACCGGCAAGCGCGTCGCCGTGATCGGCGGCGGCCCGGCCGGCCTTTCCTGTGCCTACTACCTGGCCGTGATGGGCCACAAGGTGACCATCTTTGAGCAGCGCCACCACCTGGGCGGCATGCTACGCTACGGCATCCCCAGCTATCGTCTGCCGCGCGAGCGCTTGCAGGCCGAGATCGACTGGATCTTGAGCGCCGGTATCGACGTTGAGCTCGACCACTCCGTCAACGGCGAGGAGCTTGCCCGCCTGCGCGACGAGTTCGATGCCGTCTACCTGGCCATCGGTGCCCACAGCGATAAGAAGCTCGGCCTTCCGGGCGAAGAGGCGCCCGGCGTGGAGTCGGCCGTCAAGATGCTGCGCGCCATCGGTGACGACGAGCTGCCCGACCTGAGCGGCCAGCGCGTGTGCGTCATCGGCGGCGGCAACGTGGCCATGGACGTGGCGCGCTCTGCCGTGCGCTGCGGCACCGAAAAGGTAAGCATCGTCTACCGCCGTCGCATCTGCGATATGACGGCTCAGGACGCCGAAATCGCCGGCGCCCAGGCCGAGGGTTGCGAGGTTCTGGAGCTCACGGCGCCGCTCGCCATCGAGACGGGCGAAGATGGTCGCGTGAGCGGCCTGCGCGTGCAACCGCAGATTATCGGCGAGCCCCGTCGCGGTCGTCCGGCCCCGCGTGCCGCCGCGACGCCCGAGCGCGTCATCCCCTGCGAGCGCGTGTTTGTTGCCATTGGCCAGGACATCGACTCCAAGCCGTTTGAGGACATGGGCATCGCCTGCAAGTGGGGCTGCGTGGTCACCGACTCGGACGGCGCCGTGCCCAACTTCGATGGCCTCTTTAGCGGCGGCGACTGCCAGACCGGCCCCGCCACCGTTATCCGTGCTATCAACGCCGGCCGCGTGGCTTCGGCAAATATCGACCGCTACCTGGGCTTCGACCACAAGATTAAGCTCGACGTGGAGCTGCCGACCGTTCAGTTTAAGGGCAAGCACGAGTGTGGCCGCTGCGAGCTGGGCGAGCGCGAGGCCGGCGAGCGCATTCACGATTGGAATCTGGTCGAACAGGGCCTTACCGAGGAAGAGGCGCGCCAAGAGGCGAGTCGCTGCCTGCGTTGCGACCACTTTGGCTTTGGTGCGTTCCGCGGAGGGAGGAACCTGGAATGGTAGAGCTCAACAACCCCACTGTCAGCGACAACACCGAAAGCGGAGCACTCAACATGGTCAGGCTCATTATCGATAACTGCGAAGTCGTGGTGCCCGAGCACACCACGATCCTGGATGCGGCCAAGTCCGTCGGCATTCAGATTCCCACCCTGTGCTACCTGCGCGATCTAAACGAGATCGGCGGCTGCCGCGTGTGCGTGGTCGAGGTTGAGGGCTGCGACCAGCTGGTTGCCGCCTGCAACAACTACGTGCTCGACGGCATGGTGGTCCACACCAACAGCCCCAAGGCCCGCGAGGCCCGTCGCACCAACGTGCAGCTGCTGCTGTCCCAGCATGATTCGCAGTGCACGAGCTGCGTGCGCAGCGGTAACTGCAACCTGCAGACCATCGCCAACGACCTGGGTATTTTCTATCTGCCGTATCAAAGGCATTTGGCGGGCGAGGGCTGGGATTTCAATTTTCCCATCATCCGCGAAAACGACAAGTGCATTAAATGCATGCGCTGCATCAAGGTGTGCGAGAGCGTGCAGGGCTTAGGGATTTGGGACCTGACCAACCGCGCCACGCATACCGCCGTGGGTACCCGCGGGCGCGCACCGATCGGCAAGACCGATTGCGTCGCGTGCGGCCAGTGCATTACGCATTGCCCGACGGGCGCCCTGCGCGAGCGCGACGATACCGAGACCGTGTTCGACGCCATCGCCGATCCCGACAAGATCGTGCTGGTGCAGATCGCGCCTGCCGTGCGCAGCGCCTGGGGCGATGAACTCGGCATATCTCGCGAGGAGGCCACCGTTGAGCGCTTGGCTTGCGCGCTGCGCCGCGTTGGCTTTGAGTACGTGTTCGACACCGATTTCTCGGCCGATCTCACCATTATGGAGGAGGGCTCCGAGCTGCTCGAGCGCCTGGGCGCCGCCGCCAAGGGCGAGGGTGACAGCCGCGGCTGGCCCATGTTTACGAGCTGCTGCCCGGGCTGGGTGCGCTTTGTGAAGGCGCGCTATCCGGAGTTTGTCGACAGCCTGTCCACGTCCAAGTCGCCGCAGCAGATGTTCGGCGCTATTGCCAAGACCTACTACGCCAGGGTGCTGGGTGTGGAGCCTGAGCGCCTGTTCGTGGTGTCCGTTATGCCGTGCACGGCCAAGAAGGCCGAGTGCGCGCTGCCGAGCATGGTGGGCGAGGACGGCGCGCCCGATGTGGACGTTGCGCTGACGGTGCGCGAGATGGTGCGCATGATCCGCGCGAGCCACGTGAGCGTGGACACGCTGGTCGAGGAGCCGCTCGACACGCCGCTGGGCTTTGGCACGGGCGCGGGTGTGATCTTTGGCGCCACGGGCGGTGTGATGGAGGCTGCTGTGCGCTCGGCCTACTACCTGGTGACGGGCAAGAACCCCGATGCGGATTTCTTTACCGACGTGCGCGGACTCGACGGCTGGAAGGAAGCCGTCGCCGATATCGATGGCACTAAGGTGCGTGTTGCCGTGGCGCACGGGCTGGGCAACGCCGCCCGCCTGCTCGACGCGATTCGCGACGGCCGTGTGAGCTATGACTTCGTTGAGGTTATGGCATGCCCGGGCGGCTGCGTCGGTGGCGGCGGTCAGCCCATCCACGACGGCTGCGAGCTGGCGGCCGAGCGCGGCCAGGTGCTGTGGGGCCTGGATGCGAAGGCGGACATTCGCTTCTCGCACGAGAATCCCGACGTTCAGGCGTGCTATCGCGAGTTCTTGGGTGCGCCGCTTTCGCCGCTGGCCGAGGAGCTGCTGCATACCGACCATCACGCCTGGTCGATGCCCAACGAGGGGAAGTGCTAACGATGCGCGCGTTTAATGTTGAGCTGTCGCGCCGGGGATTTGCCTCGGCGCTTGCCGCGGGTGCGCTGTCGCTTGCGCTGGCTGGCTGCGGCGGCGGGCCCTCCGGGGCCGGGTCTGCTGCGGGCTCGGCTGCCGGGAAGGTCGAGGTGCACGTCGCCTCGCTCAAGGGCCCGACGTCGATCGGTCTGGTGCAGTTTATGGACCAGGCGGCCGAAGGTGCCACGGACAACGAGTTCGACTTTGCGATCAGCGCCGCAGCCGACGAGATCGTGCCCAAGGTGATTCAGGGCGATATCGACATTGCCCTGGTGCCGGCCAACGTGGCGAGCGTGCTCTACAACAAGACCGAGGGCGCGGTGCAGGTCATCGACATCAACACGCTGGGCGTGCTGAACGTGGTGACGGGTAACGCGGACGTTGCCTCGTTTGGCGATCTGGCGGGTCGTACCGTCTACATGACGGGCAAGGGCACCACACCGGAGTACGTCATGAACTACTTGCTGGAGCGCGCGGGCCTGACCGGCCGGGTGGCGCTTGAGTTTAAGAGCGAGCCCACCGAGGTGCTGTCGGCGTTGCTTGCCGATCCGTCTGCCGTGGGCGTGCTGCCCGAGCCGTTCAAGACCGCTGCCATCGCAAAGAGCGAAGGCAAGCTGTCGGCGCCGGTAAGTCTGACCGATGTGTGGGATAAGCTGGCGGGTGACACGGGTTCGCGCCTGCTGACGGGCGTGACCGTGGTGCGCCGTGCCTTTGCCGAGAAGCATCCCGAGGCCGTGGCGGAATTCTTGCGCTGCCATGAGGCGAGCGTGAAGGCTGTCAATGCGGCGCCGGCAGACTGGGCACAGGCCGTGGTCGATGCGGGTATCGTCGATAACGCCGCGATTGCCGAAAAGGCGATTCCCGGGTGCATGCTTGTATGCCAGACGGGGAAAGTTATGAAGGCGGCGCTCGGTGGGTACCTGCAGGTGCTGGCCGATGCGGACGCGAGCGCCGTGGGCGGCAAGCTCCCGGCTGATGATTTCTACTACATGGAGTAGCCAGTGCGTGCGTTTGCTCGACAAATGACAGAGCGTATGAAGGCGGTGGCGGCAGCAGGTGCCGTCGCCGCCTTTTGGCTTGCCGTGTGGGTGCTGGTGGCGGGTCTCGTGGCGCAGCCGTTGATTTTGCCGGGTCCGGGCGCTGTTGTGGTGGCGTTGCTGCGCTTGGTGTGCGATGGCGGTACCTGGGCGATTGTGGCGGGCTCGGGCGCGCGGATACTGGGCGGGCTGGCGCTTGCCGCGGTGTGTGGTGGCGTGCTTGCCGGGATTTCGTCACGGTCGCAGGCGTTTGCGCGCCTGGTTGCTCCGGCGCTGTCGTTTGTAAAGGCGACGCCGGTCGCCTGCGTGGTGGTCCTGTTGCTTATCTGGCTGGGGTCGGCACGTGTGAGCATCGCGGCGGTCTTTTTGATGGCGCTGCCGGGCGTGTATTTTTCGCTGGCCGAGGGGCTGGCTCAGGTGAATAAACCGCTGGAGCAGATGTTCCGTCTGCATGGCGTGCGCGGCTGGCGCCTGTTTTGCGCCCACACCTGGCGCGAAGTCCTGCCGTTTGCGCTTTCGTGCGCCCGGGCCGTGATCGGCATGAGCTGGAAGGCCGGCGTGGCGGCGGAGCTGATTGGCATGGCGGTGGGCACCGTGGGCGAGCGCGTCTATCAGGCAAAGCTTTTGATTGAGACGGCTGATCTGCTGGCGTGGACCGTGCTGGTCGTTGCCGCCTCGTGGGCGTGTGAGCGCGTGCTGGTGTGGCTGCTGCGGGTTTCGGGACCCGTGGCGTGGCGCGCGGCCGTGCGGGCACATGGGCATGGACTGCGCGGGCGTGCGGGCGGCTCTGCTGGTGGCGGGGCTGCGGCGGAGCTTGCGCTCGCCGTGGGCGACCGGGCACCCTGGGCTCCGGCGCTGGATGGTCTGGTGCTCAACGTGCCCGCGGGCGGGCGTATCTGCGTGATGGGCGCTTCAGGCGTGGGCAAGTCGACGCTGCTTTCGTTGACAGCGGGGGAGTGCGCGCCGTGCTCGATGGTGTTTCAGGATACGCGCCTGGTTGAGGACGCTTCCGCTTTGGATAACGTGCTGGTGTGCGCCGATGCACGCGTGAATGCCTCGAGTGCCGCTGCCTTGTTGCGCCTGCTGGTACCGGGGATCGATGCGCATGCCCGCGTGGCCGAGCTCTCGGGCGGGCAGCGCCGTCGCGTCGAGATTGCCCGAGCCCTGCTGTGTCCGGGCGGCGCAGTGATTCTGGACGAGCCCTTTACCGGTCTAGACATCGCTGCGCGCGACGCATGCACCGAGGTCGTGCTCGACTTGCTCGACGGCCGTATGCTGTTGCTTGCCACGCACGATTCCGCTGACGCTCGGGCCCTCAATATCTCGGACATCATCACGCTCTAAAGACTTACTCAGCAATAAATTGATCCGTTTTTTCTCCGTCCCCATGGGGTCGGGTATGGTATTCTTTCTGCGGGGTAATACTTAGGAATACCAAGTAATACCAACGCCGTAGAACAAACTCCAGATGCGGGCCAATCGGGTTGCCTTCACAGCCCGTCGCCCAGCCGCGTGGCCCGCATCCATCCGCACCACCGTCGTTTCAAAAAGGAAGCGCCATGGCAGAACACATGACCCCGGTTGTCGCGAAGGTCTTGCCCGAGGAAAAGGCGGCCTTCGCGGCGGCAACCCAGCTCGTGGGCACCACGCCGTCCAACGCCATCCGCATGTTCATCGCCGCCTTCAATCGCTGCGGCACCTTTCCGTTCGACATCTCGCCGAGCGGGGCTTTTGGCGCTGCGCCCGATTCTCATCAACAATGACTGTCCCAAACTGCCGGCACTTGGGGACGTTCCTTTTAATATGAGCAGGACATTGTC
>UMLL01055014.1_pt1 | contig 32698 bp, 47 predicted proteins | sample 1966591 | NCBI WGS metagenome assembly UMLL01 (sample SAMEA4836200, study PRJEB28245) | human gut metagenome | biome: gut microbiome; material: fecal sample | place: Denmark | collected 2008 | reverse complement strand
ATCCGGACTACTTGAAGCGGCGCATACCGTTCTGGGGCTGGATCTCCTGTATACCTAATCGGAAAGTTAAACACAAAAAAAACTAATTTATGAATACAGAAACGATGTTTTCATCTAAGACCGATTTATGGGCTACACCACAGGATTTCTATGATAAACTCAATAGTGAATTTAATTTTACACTTGATCCTTGCGCCACCCCGCATAATGCTAAGTGTGTTAAATTCTACACCAAAGAGCAGGACGGGCTCCGACAAGATTGGGGCGGGAATACTGTTTTTTGCAATCCGCCATACGGTCGGGATATATACGCATGGGTTCGTAAATGCTGCATGGAGGCACAAAAAATTAACACAATAGTTGTAATGTTGATTCCGGCGCGTACAGATACTCGATATTTTCACGAATTTATTTACCACAAAGCACGGGAAATTAGATTTATAAAGGGGAGGCTAAAATTCGGGGGCCAAAAAAATAGTGCTCCGTTCCCGTCAATGGTGGTTGTATTTTAATCCATAAACTGTTTTAAAATTTAAGCACAAAGATAACCAACAATGAAAAAAATTTATCTCTGGGTTTCAGGCAAAGGCTGGACACCCTTTCAGTACAATGAACTTTCTGAATTAGCCGCCGAATTTGAGGCGCGCAATATCAAACTGGGCGACGAGTGCAAGCTGGGCGCCGGGTGCAAGCTGGGCGACGGGTGTGAGCTGGGCTACGGGTGCGATGTTCCGAAATCGCTATTTATCAGCGCATCTCGCCAGGCAGTATCCTATTGGGGTGAGGATGTTATTAAAATAGGATGCAAATGCTACACCATTTCCGAGTGGCAGAAGCATTTCCGAAAAATTGGCGAGGCCGAAGGCTATAGTACCGAGCAGATGGAGGAATACAAAGGATATATCGACCTGATCGCCACCATGCACAAGACGTGGGCGTTACACTAAATACAATATTTAGCCATGAAAAGCGAAAAAGCAAAAGAATTTATCGACGGGTACATCAATAATCTCACGGCAGAGTTGGCGGACCATGCGAAATGGCAGATTCGGACTGCAATGACCCACGCGGCCGACCTCGCCGAGCAGGAGGCCGAGGAGCGGATGCGGAAGAAAGCGATCAGTGCATTCGACGATATGTGGTTTGAGAACGGAGAGTTCGAACCGGATTACGAGTACCACCGAAGAAATTTCATCCAAAAACTGAACGAGAATGAAAACGATTGAGGAAAGAGCGAAAGAATGGATTGATTCGCTGGGAGCAGGTCTCGTGCATCCATACAACAGACAGGCGATGATAGACGCCTATATCGCCGGGGCAAAAGCCCAGTATGAGGAGCTGACGCGCTGGCACGACCCGAAAGAGGAATTGCCGGAATATATTAAGGTTGTAGAGGTGAAATACAAGGCTTTTAATAAAATCATGATGGCAATAGCATTTCGATTGGGTGATTTATGGAGTGGCAAAAATAAGTGGTGTATTGATAGGACAAGTGTCCACATTGACCACGAAAACATCCTCGGCTGGCGGGAGATTCACGAATAAGACAGAGATATGACACCGAAAGAACTTTACGAATAGGCGGTAGATAATGACTGCGAGGCGTGCGACATTAGTGTGTGCATCCTTGAAGATGGCGTAGAATATATACTTGATTTTGATATAACAGAGTTAACACTACGAGGATGAAAAACGCAATTACGTCCTCCGCCGCGTTTCGGAGCTAAAACGGAAGAGAAAATGAAGACTGAAATTATAGCGTGGGTGCTGCTTTTAATCCTCGGAATTGCCACTGTTTTGCTTGGGTATCGCGCCGTGGAGATGCACGAACGGGTCAGAAAATCAATCAAAGAACTCAAAAAAGAAATAGAATCCCATGAAAACAGGAATTGAGATAATCGCAGAAAGGGAAAGCAAGGCATTCACGGCAAATGGAATGTCACGCGAGGAACTGAGACTGAATTACAATGCGGCCTGCAACGCCTATCAGGCTGCTTTCTGCGAAAAGCACGGCTACGACTATGATCCGGCTGCGTGGGTAGGCAACGACCCCGGAGGAATTGCAGAAGTCGGCGATCTATTCGTGAGTATGGCCGATATGTTGACGGACATCGACCGGGACGCTCCGGAGGAGGAATACATCAAGTACTATGACTACTGTATGCGTGTTGGGGCAATCGCCAACGGCGAATTAGAAATCCCGAACTACGACAGCTGGCTGCGGGGATGTCCGCGGCTGGACGAAGAGCAAATAGCCCGGCTGGAGGAATTGCAGCGTGACATTCGTGATGCGGAATTGCATCTGAGAGTGGCTATAGAAAGACTGAACAACATAAAACAAGAATAGCCATGAAGAAGATAATGTTTAACGACCATATTATCCCCGATTGCATTGGTCATGCTCGAAATGCGGTCGAGCTTGCCGACGCCCTGATCGCTGAATTAGAAACGAAAAAGACAGAAAAATGAAAAATCAAGGAGAAATGCGCCCTACGTGGGTGCTATGGTGGCTGTTGGCCATACTTATTTCAGTGGTGTGTATCGCCTTCACCGGGGTGAAGCGCGCCTACGCGCAGGACGTGCGGACCATCAAGGATTCGAAGGGAAAGGTGACCCACACCATCCGCACCCGGAACGACGGATCCCGTGAGATTCGGGATGCCTCCGGGCGGCTCGAAGGAATCGTCCGAACCGACAACGCCGGTCGGGACCGGGTGTACAGCACGCATGGGACCGTGGAGTACACGGCGGACGCCGACACGACCCGTCGGGAACAATTTCAAGCATTTTGATTATATTTGCGTATGGCAGATGAAGTTATTATCGCCGAGGTGCGACTGGACATGATCCCTGACGAAGCCATCAAAGAGTTTAGATGTCGGGGTGGCATAGGCAGCTCCATCAACATCAAGATTCAGAAACTGAAAGAACCCGACAAATGGGGAAACGAGTACTTCATTGCAATAGATTGGGGGAAAGGAAATCACCGAGAGGCGGCTTTCATCGGCAAGGGGCGTAGAGCGCCGTGGCTGAAAGACAATCAGGTGGCTGAGCAACAAAGATCCAAGAATCGTTGGGCGCGCCATGACGATGCAGACGAGGAACCATTTTAAAAACATAGATTATGGAATTTGAGATTTTGGACCGATTGCTGGCGACGATTGCCGTCACTACCCAGAATGTCCGCGGCCGTCACTGGACGCTGTACGGAGAACACTACAAGAGTTGGCACCCCTTTTTTGACGAGGTGTACAAAAAGCTCAACGAAGCGGCCGATAATGTCGCCGAGCTGATCGTTCAGTTGGGCGGCGTCCCCATACACAGCATGTCGGGATTCATCGAAACCTCTGCGGTGGCCGACATGGTGACGCTGGGTGACTGGAGGCGGTATGTGGGCGAGACCCGCGACGAGCTGGCCGAGATCATCGAGATCATCAACACCAACGACAAGGCCGGGGTTTGGGACAGCGCGGCTTCGAACGACCTGACCCAGATTGCCAGCACCCTGCGGCATTACTACATGTTTGCCGCCCAAACCTTGAAGGAGTAGATGGACGCATACCTGCAAATACTGCGTCAGACGACCGGGTTGGAGTGGATTTCGGAGTATCGATTCCACCCACCCCGTCGCTGGCGGTTCGACTACGCATGTCTGGAGTTGAAGATAGCAGTAGAATTAAATGGGGGTAACTTCGTAGGGGGGCGCCACTCGAACCCTGTAGCGTTGGGGAAGGAGTACGAAAAGATGTCGCAGGCCGCGGCCGACGGATGGGCTGTTCTGATATGCACCCCCATGTCAAGGGGACTTGAGGTCATGCGATTCGGCGGCGACGCATTCACGAGAATACTGGCAGAAGCCATAACAAATCGAAAACAACTATACCATGGGAAATGAATTGGAATTTGCAGTGGCCATCTTGGCCATCATGTTGACGCTGGAGACATTTGCGCTGCTCTGCGTATTGGTAGGAAGAATACGCCTGCCCGTGGACCTCGACCAAGAGATTCAGAAAGCCGTGGAGAAGGCATTAATGGAGGTAGTCAAAGATTCGACCGCCGAGAATTTTCCAGCCAAAAAGCTATGAATGCTCTTAAAATTGCCCTGTCCCTTCTGATCGGGCTGGCAGTAGGTGTAGTGGGGGGCCGGTGGTTATGGCCGGCGGAACCTATCATCGACCGGCAGGTGGTGACAGTGTACTACGAAAAGCCGCAAGCTGGGCCGAGCACCTACCGCTCGGTAACGGTGCGGATCCCCAATCTGGTGTTTGCTCCGGTAGACACAGTGACAGTGACGGAAACCAAGATCGTAAAAGTGGGTCCGGATAGCACTGAATTACAGGTAGCTGTAGAGACGCGACCCTACTCCGGCCCGGATTGGTCGGCGCAGGTGAGCGGCCCGGCCATCGGAGACCTCCACCCGCAGTTGGATTGGATGAAGGTAAATCAACAGACGCAGGTCGTGCAAGGCCCGATTCGAAAAACCCGGTGGGGGATAGGAGTGCAGGCAGGGTACGGCGCGGTACTCAAGCAGGATGTGAGGCTGTACCCCTATATTGGAGTAGGCGTATCTTACAATATAATCAGGTGGTAACCATAAAAAACTCAAGAAATGAAAAAGTGGACTTTGATTGCCCTGATCGGGGCCGCGATAGTGCTGATCGCATTGTCGCTTATCAGTAAGACGATGGGTTACGTTATCGTAGCCGCAATGGCCGCAGTATTTGTGGCGTATGGTCTCTTGTGGGCCTACACCAAGTACTGGCCAAGATCGTCGAAATAACAAAGGAAAATAGGGCCATTTGGCCCTATTTTTACATATATGCTCGAATAACCGATCAAGGGTACGTGTTTTTACCGTCGTACGTCACGAAATAATACGAGCTTATCATATACACTCCGTCTACGATCAGGATGGTTTGAGATGGAATATTTATAAGATAAGTTGTGGTGTTGTTGGGCTGAGTAAGGGTCAGCGAAAGGCCAAAATTGGTCTTGTTGCTCACCACAATTTTGATAGGCGCCCCCTCGGAGGACGGAGGTGTTTCAGTGGTAATGGTTATGTTGCGGGCTTGATCCGACGCTTCGATCACCAGCCATGCCCACGGAGTAGCGTGAACGGTGGTGTCTGTAATCGTAGGCCTATAAGAGGGCATATAGGGCATGCCGACAGAAAAGGCCAATTTATTTAAGGTCACGGCGCCGGGCGCCAAAATGGCATTGGTCACGGCGCCGGGCGCCATCTTGGGGGTAGTGATGGCGGAATCGGCTACTGCCTGCGTCTGCACGATGTTTGCAGGCAGGTTGTTGTCGATGTAGTCCCAGCGCCACAAGGTGCTGATGGATTTTACGTAGGCGATCCATGCCGTGGTTTCCATCGCTCCCGTAACCGCGCCGTCCACGATCTCCCACAGCCCAGTTTCGGCTTCGTAGTCGGTCGATGTTCCCGTTTGCTTGGCCGTAGTGACCATGAGAGAATAGACGACGTTCTGGTAGTAGGATTGCCCCGTGGACGAGGTTCGGGGTTCTGCCGTGTCGTTCTGGGCTTTGGCATACAGATAGCTGCCCTTCGGGATAGAAAGGGTGTCTCCGTTCGGGGTTGGGAAAAACTTGCCGTACATCAGCACGCCGCCGCCCTTGTTGATTCGCAGGGAGGTGTTTTGAGGGCCTATTACTCCCTTCAAAATGCAGTAGGGAATCGGGCACGGCCACGCGCCCATCATGCCGAAGATGGTGTCGGCCATCGCGGCAAGGTCCGAGACGAACACCCGGTTGCCGTTCGAAGTGGCTATGAATTTCTTGATTGTTGCCATGTTGGTTAACCGTTAAATTCGGTGATTTTTTTCTTGTCGTCTACGCGGTAGAGATCGACATGCACCCAAGAGGTGTCTTTCTCCAGCCGGATAGGATAGGGAAGTTTGGATGCGTTTTTTTTGAGGATTTCCCGCACGTTGTGAGAGGGGATGGTAGTGGAGAAGTCGAACCCCTGCGCGAGCATATGAGCCGAGACATACAGCAAGCCGGAGCGGGTTTTCGACGCCACCAGATCGCAGATGTTGCATCGCAGGCCCCGCTGGCTGTACTGACCGCCGCCCACCCAGTTGTTGATGGTCATGGGAAGGCCGAGGATGTTGCGGATGGCCACGAGCGTTTCGAGAAATTCATTGGAGAAATACCTCCATGCCTTCTCGCCGTCGCGCTGGTAGACATGAGGACATACCAGCTCTGTTATCTTGAAGTTTTTCTGAACTTCGGCAAGCAATTCTGATCTTTTCATATCGTTATTTTTTGATTAAGTCCTCCATGTCTTTGGCCACGTCCTCGTCCCAGCGCTTCGCCTTGTTGATGGTGAACTGCCGCAGCCACAAGAACAGCTTCGAGCCGGAGAGATAGGCCGCGTTTTCGCAAAAGGACCACAGCTCCGTAAAACATACCATCGCGCAGAGAATATTGGGAAGCCGGTCGGCGCCGAAGTACCCGCCCAGCACGTCATTTCCGATGACATACAATCCGGCGACCGCCGTTGTGCAGAAGCCAAATTTGTAGAGCGTGCGCCACGCCGCGTCGGAGTAGAAGCACCAGCGCTTCCCAGCGGCGGTCACCCGTTTGTAGGATGCCAGACAGCCGATGACGAAGTCCGTCATGATGAAACATACCATCACAAGGACCAGCGGCCCGATGGGAGCGAAGTAGCCGACGAATCCCAACCACCAGTTGTTACCGATGGTTTTCACGTAAGGCAGAATCGTGTCTTTGAGGATAGAGGCGAGAGACATGGGAGTTTAATTTACAACTATTGAATATTGGATTCCATAGGCCGCAAGAGCGTTCAGGTCTGCGATAAAGTCCGGATAGACGTCCGCGTTTTTAAGCCCGGCGGGGATGGTCACGACCGGGGCATTCGCCGTGCTACCGTATTGGTAGAACTCCACGCCCTTCGACATGTCGGCCGAATAGGGGAACATCAGGGTGCCCAGCGACATATCGGAGCTGTACGGGAACATGAAGGTGTCGAAAACCGGCGCCGTGGTGACAGTTATCTCCCCGAAGTCCCCGTAGTAGGCATTCAGGTAGGCTTGGATGGAAATACAGCTGCCGTCGTTGGCCGCCAGCGCATAGTATTTCTTGCACCACGCCTCGTATGATTCGATCTTCGGGAACAGCGGCGCCAGACAGCAAAACAGGAACTTGTAGAACACGTTCAGCGTCGGACTGGAGTCGTGGTTGAGCGCATACTGCGGACGCAGGATGTTGAACAAAAGCCACGGTATGGATAGATGTCGAAGCATTACCGGATGGGATTAAATACTACGATGTCAGTCAGGTTTTGCAGTGCCGCGCTGAAATTGAAGTAGCCGGATGGCGGCGTCAGAATGCCGTTGGTAGGCTCGGCGCCGTCGCAGGTGATGCCCACGAAGTATGCGTCGCGCACGCCCGGAACGCCGGCGAGGGCGGTTTCGATGTCGTTCACAAACACCGGGGAGTCGCCGAGCAGGGTTCCTTGCGTGGTGATAAGGATTTCCTTCACGCTGTTCTTGATCTGGGACAGCGAGTAGGTGTCCAGATAGCGGATGAAGAGCTGGATGGTGGTTATGATGCTGGGCGTCGGCGACGAGATCATCATGCTGATGCCGAATGCAGATTTGGCCGTCATATAGTTTGAGAACTCCGCCAGCTGCTCGGCCGTGAGAGCCACGTTGTTACCGTTCGCATCCTGCGTGCATACATGCATGTTGATGACGTTTTTCTGCGCATCCACGCGAATGGCCACCTGCTTGATGATCTGCTTGGCCGGATCGACCGTTTCGTAGCCGTAGGCGTACTTGGACGGATCGACAACCACCAAGTTGTCGCCGGTTTGGAACGCCAGCGCCGTGTCGATGTAGTACTGCTTCCCCATGACTCGCAACGTTCGGGCGGCCGTCTCGATCACAACCTCCGAATTGGACTGATTCAGGAGAACAGTATTGATGGTCTCGGCGAATACCGCGGCCAGCCGGCGCCAGATGGCTGAATTGCTGGTGCTCGTGAGCGACGAGATGGTTTTGCCGATGTTGGCTACTATTTGTTCATAAGTGGTCATAAAGATTTCATTAAATTAAGGTACGTACGTGAAATCCAGAATAGGCATGATGGAGCCGCGCATGGTGTTGAACTCGATCGCCGGCGCCGTCATGACGTAGTTTTCGATTGCTACGGACAGCGCGAGGGTGCATCCATCCTCGGCGAGCGCCGATAGAGATATGCCATGCTCGGTCTCCAGCTTTTGTTGCATGTCAATCCACAGACTACTTCCGGAGGACAGGTAATACGACCAACCCAGCTCGGTGATTTGGAGGGTTATTTCAACCACATCCGCAACGTTATCGGAGCCTACGACCTCAAAGTCCCCCATCGACGGGATATGGACATTGTAGGTGGGCTGAAAATGGGAGTTGATAATGCCCGGCGTAAGGTCGTTATTCGGCGCGAATACGGGATAGATTGACGGCTGATTGTCGCCGTAGCCGGCATTGTAGTAGGTTTCGTATATGGCCCCTTCCGTCGGCGCCGCAACGTTATCTCCCAGCGCCATCGAACCGCCTATTATAGCATCGCTCTCGGAATAGAACACTACGTACAGTCCGGCCACGCTGGTGATGGAGGTAGGAATCGGCAGGTTAACGACAAGCCGACCCGACGTGTCTTTTTCCACGACGTTGTAACCGAGAATCTCCCCGTTCAGGTACACTACACCAATCATCGTAGTGGGATCGGCCACTATCTGGGCCATCATCGGCCAACAGCGAAGCTTCACGTTGTTTTCCGTTTTCGGAGGTCCTCCCCACGCTTCCGGAATGTTGGCGTAATCCGCAAAGTTGGGAGAATCGGTAAAGCAGAGGTTGTATTGGGTAGGCAACGCAAATCCTAATTCGGGGGTCCTTTCCCACAAATGAATCTTCTGGCCGTTGACCACAGTATAGGGAGATTCATTGGTAGCGGCGGGGAGGTTATTATAACATTCATTAAAATTGTAAGCCTTTTTGCAATCGTCAAAAACGTTAACAGGCGGGTTAAGAACAGCGCAGTTTTTAAAAACACGTGGCGCAAGTTCAATATTCGTACACCCCTTAAAAACATTGGTGACGTCTGTTAATTTTTTACACTTTGTAAATAAATCAGGAATTGACTTTATAGAGGTGCAGTTTTCAAAAGCTGATACAGCCGAGAGGATATTCATGAAAGCCAATGCCATCGTAACTTCAATTAATTTCGGGCAGTCTGCAAATATATAGTCTACATTGCGTATTCTGAGAGAATATATAAAGGCTGCCGTTACATCTTTCAAATTAGGGCACCCACGGAACATTTGGGGAGGGATATCATCAAGTCTCAATGTACTCCTAAATGCGTAATTAATATTTTTAATGTTCGGTTTGCCCGCAAAAGACCCGACGATATTGGTAAGATATACACAATAAAAGAAGCCTCCTCCCCAATTCCCATTCGGGCACGCCGCATCAGCGTTAGTCAGGTCGACTTTCAGCAGAGCCTCTTGGAAAACGGTTTTTGTGACATTTAACGCTATTCCGAAGCCGCCCCCGGATGTTCCGGTGAAGGTCACGACGATTTCGCCCTTGGTGCCGGCGGCGTAGTTGTGGGTCGGCGGGTCGGTTTGTTTGACTCGTTCCAGCGGCGTTCCGTCGCCCCAGCTGATATAGGCGTCGATGTCGCTCTTGGCGTTCAGTTTCAAGCTCTTGCCGGCGAGTTTCGAGCCATCGAAAGTGTAGATGATGGAGCCGACGTCGCCTAACATAAATTCCAGTTGCTCCATCCGCTGGTTAAGGTTGTCGAAAGGCAGGGATGCACTGTTAAACGGCCGTGCGTCGGCCACCGACACGGCTTCGCTGTTGTATACCACGTCCGGCACCTCGATGATGCGACCTGCCTCCAGCTGCGGGGTGTAGGTGTCGAAGCCGTTGGCGTTCATTATGTCGTTGATGGCACGCAGTGATCCGGTCGTGTTGTAGCACACGTCCATCAGCGTATCACCGGATTTTACTTTGTAAGTTGCCATACTCTAATCAGCTTGCATTACGATGGATGTTGCGAAGTATACGTCATCGCTACCGGATTGGATGTTCCAATACGGCGAGTAGGTGAGATGATACCCGGTTTTGATGGCCTGAACGTTGATGGTCACCCGCTTGAGCGACGCATTATCGCCGTTCCAGATGTAGATATCATGATGGCCTTCCGCGGAATCATCCGGAATCTCCCCTACCGAGGTGGGTGACAACCAATCCGACTGCGTGCCGTCCGGCAACGTATAGTTGATCTTGATGTCAACATCCGACAAATACCCGACGCCGACTTGCACGGCTATGCGCACCTCGATGTTGCGTTGTGTTTTATCCGGCTGCGGGGGCATGGGAATGATAAGATCGGGATCTGGTTCGGCGACGGGGTATTGTGCGTCTACCGAGACGCTGTATTCGCCGAAGTTCTCGCCCTCGGTGATGCGGATGTCGCAATAGTCGGCGCCGTCCTTTATAACCTGCCGCTTGGCCGTGGCGGCCAGCATGGAGACGTAATCGGGCCGCGCGTTCAGGGCGAAGGTCTCGAACCCCACGCCGAACTGAGGTTGCAGGATGTTGACGGGGTTTTTCAGCAACATGAGCGTGGCGTTCTGAATCGACGGATCGACCACAACGGCAAAATCCCCGTTGGAGATGCCGATGTCGTTGTTTTTCAGATCGAAAATAATGTCGCCCATTACTGTTGCACTTTGTCGTTCGTATAATCCTCCGCCTTGAAAGGCGATACGCTTCCCAAAGGGGGCGCCGTAGTATCTGCTCCGGCCGCCTCAGACCATGTATAGGCGTGTGTATGGCTGTTGAACGCCGACACGAAGGTGTTCATGGCATTGGTTATGGCGTCCGGGATCACCATGCCGCCGATTGCGCCACCGTTCATGGTGACCGTATCGCCGGAAATGGTGAGGGAGCCGCCCCCGTCTTTCGACAAATATATGGATTCTTTGTCGATTTTGCAAAAATATCCGCCTACCGACGCTTCGATCTTGTCTACGCGCGTGAAGCTTACCACGAAAGCGTTCTCCGGCTGTTGGTAGGGCATGCCGAGGATCACCGCGGAGTTTACGGCGGGATAAAAAATAACGCTCGCATCCCCGCCGATGACATTGGATAGGCTTATGTCCGGGATTACCAGTCCAGCATCACCAATGCGAACGTTAATTGTTTTGGTCTCTTCATCCACTGAATCGACGTTGCCGTAGAGGATGGACGGCTGGTTCACGCCGTCCAGCAGACGGCGCAGGTCCTTGCCGAAGTCCTCCATACTGCGTATGAATTGTCCTTGATTCATCAGTTAGCCAGATAAATAAATGTCTTGTTTGTAACCGTCAGTATCTGCCGGTAGCCTTTGCCTTTTCCGCAGGTAACCTTGCGGCCGATGACATAATAGCCGCCGCTCAGGGACTTGAAGATGGTGTCATTGAAATTCACGTAGTCGTAGAGCCGAACAAGGGGGTACAGCAACGTGGTGATGGTGCCCTTGTTGCGCTGGGCGCGCAGGCCGGCCAGCACCGACAGCGCCGTGGTGTTCATCTGCTGAGCATTGCGGCCCGGCGTGAAGGGAAGGTCGTACACAAGGCCGTTTTCCGCCCCTTTCTCGATGGTTTTCATGGTTCCGTCCTCCAGATACCGGACGATGACGCGGAAATTCTGGAACATCATGTCCGAGGGCACGATGTCGCGGGCTATCACGTTTACCGACGTGTCCAGCTCCACGGTGGGGGATTCGGATTCCGAGATTCCGAGTCCGCAGTAGACCCGCGCCTTGTCGCTCTCGATGCGGACATTGCCGTAGAGTTTATACATGCCGACGATCACCCGCTCCAGTACATCGTATGGCGACACTCCGGTGGCGGGTTTGAGCACAAAATCGCTCTGCATGGATTTGGGGTCCGGCAACAGAGAGGGATAGGCGTATGTCAGCTTGTTGTCCTTGCGGTACTTCGCAAACGCCGCGTTGGCCGTGTCGCACATCTGTTGCAGAAGCGAGGATAGGGGAGTGGCTTTGGGCCACGACTGCGTAACCGTGCCGAATCGAAGCATAAATGCCGCATCCTCGCACTTTATTACCGTCGGGAACCCTCCGATAACATCCCGGATGAATCCGTCAAATTCAAGGCGCTTTTCGAACTTCTGGCCGATGACGGCGTTGTCGTGATACCATGCGTACACCTGAATGCGGGCGCCGGTCTTGATATTCCAGTCGTCCGGGTTGATGCGAATGTAAGTGGTCGTGTTTTTACCCACCCGCTGAACGGCGATGGTGCTTCCGCGCCCCACCTCCTTCGCGGCCTTCGCGGCTATGGTGTAGAAAGGCATCTCGATGGATGCGGTTCCTACGATGTTCTCGCGCGTTTCGTCGGATTCGAAGGATTGGAACTGGCCGATGCTCTTCCCCTCAACGAAAACCTCGTTTCCGCAGATCAGATAGTTTCCAGTTATGTTTCGGACGGCCATGTTATTTCACGGTTGTGGGCACGGACTGCGAATCCTGCGTGTTGGCGGAATTGGTGTAGAGAAGCGGATCGGCGATGTTCACCTCTTGCAATACCAAGTTGATGGAACCGAAGGTGTCGCCCTGCATAGGCGAGAAGCGGTAGGACTTGATGAACGCCCAGCCGATTCCTATTTCATCATTAAGCACCGTGTTCTCGATGGCAAAAACCTCGTCGTTCTCGTAGAGTTCATCCAGAAACCGCGTCAGCTTGTATACCGGCGTGGGGTCCCCGCCGCGGGCATTGCGGCGCCGGATGGTGGTGGCCGACATATCCTCTACCTCCTGCGCTTCCCGGCGCTGGATGTTGAACGACACCGATACCACTTTCGGGCCTTTGGCCACCCGCTGAACGATGTTGATTCCGTCCACCAGCTGGGATTCGTCGGTTATTTTCTGAGCCGATACCGAGAAGTTGAGCGAAAGCGGCGCATAGTAATCGCCGCACACGAAGATCGCGTCAGCGATGGGATCATCCGTCAGGCCGGAAAGGGCGTCGCTGATTCGCTGGGCATCGTCTTCATGCGTGGACGTGGAATACTCTTGGGTGGAAAGCGGCGCCGGAGACATTTCCGGGGTGTTGTCGCCGGTGCGTATCTTGCCGCCGGGGCTTTCGATCAGCACGCGGACAATACCTGCCTGCGACAGCACGATCTTTCGGGCGTTCAACACCGCATCTGCGGCGTCGAGCACCTGATCCTTCGCCCGCTGGTATATCTGCTCCGGGGAGCTGGCCGCCTGCTGGAGATGGGTTGCGGCTTGGGTGAAGGTGTCCTGCGTATTTTGATGGTCTCTGGTATTCATTACATTGCACCGGTTGCGTTGTTGAGTGCGACTTGCAAGCCGCGCATGATGTTGTCGTATAATGCTCCCTGAAGCTGAGCGCCCAAGTCGGCGCCGTCATTCACGTTGTCGATGCTGATAGGCATGCTCACGATCTCCTTATTGAAGTTGATAATCAGGGAGCGGGCGCCTTTGGTGATGTCGGAAAGCCCGTCGTATGTCGTGATGTTGCCGCCGTTACCATTCAATCCGGCGGCGGGATTGAGTTGATTGAAGAGTTTACCGTAGTCTATGTCCCAATAGGTGCTGCCGTCCACCGTCTGCACGGGTTTGAGAACCATTCCGGGATTCTGTAGGAAATTTTTGGAGTTGGCTCGAAATTCTCGGATGGCAGCCGCTCTTTGGGATGCAGTCGGAGTGAATCCGGCTTTTGGGTAAGGAACGCCCCCTATCATCTCTGCGGAACCAGCGCGCTGAGCCGCCAGTGAAGAGATAATGTAGGAACTGTCTCGTGTTACCAAATCCCGGAACGCCGAGCGCTGGCGGGCCGCATACAGACTGTCAGAATTTATCACGGGGTACTTGTTGCCCTGATAGTCATAGTAAAACCGATCCCCGAATGAAAACGCCTTTCTGACAGTACCTCCTGGTCCGGGAACCCACTTTTCTTCTACATTAGACTTGTCGGCATGCCCAAATGGAACCGATCGCCCAACCCAACCCAAGAAGGACATGATGCCGCCGAATATTTTGGTGAGACCCGAAATAGCGCTTTCTACATCGGCCATCATTGTTCCTATCTTCTCCGGGGAGATAAAATCAGCCAACTTGGGGATATACTGGTTGGCAACTATGGCCAACTTGTCGTAGAAAATTCCCAACGACTGGGATATTTTGGGCCAAAACTCCGCATTATCCTGCACTATCTTGATGAATGCGTTCTCCTTATACAGTTGAGCCATACCTCGCGCCTTCATAAACGGATTCGATTCGATCATTCGGTCGAATTCATTCAGGACATTCAGCAACTCGGATTTGTCTTTCAGATATGAGAAAACATCCCCTGATACGTTCTTTCGCGCCATCGACTGCTGGGCGATCTTGCCGATGATAGGCGCCGCCTGAATAAGCTCCCGAAGGTCGCGCGCAGAGGGCGTAGGCTGACCCAACAACTGCTGGAGGTTGATGTTGACTCGCTCGAATGGAACTCCACCCACATGGGCTATTTTGCCTGCCTGCATGGCTATGCGGGTGGCCTCTTCCCGACTTAACGTTCGATTTCCTACGTTCAAGCCGGTAAACATGTTCATGGAGTTGAGCAGGCCAGTGCGGCTAAATCCATATTCTGCTGCTAAGCGCCCCGCTTCCTGAAAGGATTTTTCATAGGCCGCCCCCAACCCTTTACGCGCCATTTCGAATTGCATGGCACTCGATCCGGCTTCGACAAGATTCTGGTTGTTTAGAAGTCGATTACCGAAGGCAAGCGCCGAACCGCGCAGAAGGATGTTTAATCCCTTTGCGGCTACGATTGCACCTCCTACCAATGTAAGAGCGGGGGCTACGGTACCCAGAGGTTTTATGACTCCGGCGGCGATGCGACCTATGGAACCGAGAACCGCCCCAAAGTTAGACAGGTTGCGCAGGGCTCCGGATAAGCTCGTTAGGTTGCCCAAAAATGCGCGCTTGAATACGTCCGCCTTGTGGTACAGCCTATTTACGTTACTTAAAAATCCTTCGCCCGATAATCCCGGTTTTCGATCGAAAAGTCTCTTCAGCGCCCGGTAATATGGGCGTCGGCTGGGAGGGATGTTAGAATCGTTTCCACCCCCCGAACCACGCCCATCTCCCCGTTGTCGACCGCGACCGGGTCCTCTTTCGAGGTCCCGGATGCGCCGCTCGGCTTTCGAGAGCTGAGAATCGTCTACGTTGATGTTGAGCTTTATTTGATAGGTCTGCCCGTCCATATCATTTCTTGGCTTTGAATGGCGCGTAGATGATGTTGTCGATCACCCACATGGCCATGTCGGAATATTTGTCGATGTCCGCGGCCGACAACCGGGTTTCGAGAGTGGTTATCGGTTCGTGAAACGCATACGAAATAAAGGCTTTTTTCAGCAGGAAGGGGTCGTTCCTGCCGTACTCCTTTATTCGTTCGTGGAGGCTGGGTTCTCGGCGGTTCCGAGAAGCCCCATCACCACACCCCAGCGCGATAAAAAACGCTCGATGTCCTTTTGCACCGGATCGGAGCCGTAAAGGTCGATGCAGGCCATAACGTCGTTCACGATGGCCTTGCGCTGTTTGTCGTCTACGATCATCATTTCGCAGAACTTGGTGGCGATAGGCGCCAGCTGCTCAAGATCGCCGGATGCGCCGTGCATCAGCAGCTGAGTGGCAAAATTGGTGTGCGCCGCGGAGGTTCGGGAGAGCATACCTACTTCTACATCTTCCTCAACCTCCTGCTCGATCACCTGAGCCTTAGGGGCTACGCTTCGCTTGAAATACCGCAAGCGGACGGTATAATTCTGAATAATTGTTTGTCCGGACATAATTTTGAGTAAAAATAGCAGGGGCGATTCTCACCGCCCCTGCCGGGTTAAAGCGGTAAAACTGAACGGGTAATACCAATTCCCTGAATGGCGAGGGAAGTGTTGATTTCCGGGCTGTTCCGGTCCACAGAGAAGTCGTCGGACGAAATAGCGCAGGAATCCAGAGAGTAGATGATCGTGCGGGGGACGATCAGACCGGTCATTTCGAGGGTCCAGCCGATGGAGAAGTTACCCAAGTCGGTGAGAGACGAAATAAATCCGGTTGTTATCGACGCATTGATGGCGTCGAGGATGGTTTCATATTCACCGGTCTGGAGGGACATATTGCCCGTAAAGCGTTTGTTGATAACTTTCTTGGCAATAGGTTCCAGCCGGCCGATGGCGAAAATTTCCTGAACGTCCTGCGTCCGGGAGATGGAGAGCTGAACACCGGTTACGATGTCGAACATCTGGCCGCGATGGGTGATGTTCATTTTAGCTTCCGCGCTGGAGATGATATAGGGTTCGTACATAGTCGTTGATTTTTACGAAAGTGCTGATACGTACAGAACGCCTACCTTCACCCAGTCTACGTTGGGCGACGGCAGAATTTCAATGGACACCAGAATCGTTCGCGTGGACACGAAATTGTTGTCCTGAGCGGCCACCGTCACGCGAATGCCGGAGCACTGGCGCTGACTGATGCGGGGCTGGCAGTAGAGATTGTAGAAGTTGTTCTCGATCTGCGTGGCGTAGGTCCTGCTCAGATCGCCTTTGGCGTCAACAGGGGCCTGCGTGTTCAGAATCTGCGAGAAGAACTCCTGCGCATCGTCGCACACGGCGTTCCCAAGCCGAACGAACTCCAGCCGCGACAACGCCTTCGTCGGGTCGTTGCAGGTGGCGCCGTCGTTGTAGAAGATGCCGGTGGGATAGGGCCGGTGAAAGAGATACTGACCTTTGCCCAGCGCGTCGATGATTGAGGGGTCTACCTCCGTCACGCTTACGACGGTTTCGGGGTCGTTGAAGAACGCCTTCTGCGCCACGGCTGCGCGTTCGTGCGAGCCGATGGATTCAGCAACCGAGATAGCCGACAGGATGCCGATGGCTTCTCCTACATCCTTGATGGGGGTGTAAGCCGTGATGTTGCCTGTCCCGTCCACCGTAGTCTTGTAGAGCGTGGTGGTAGGCATGTACGCTACCGACGGCGCCGCATAGGTGGAGATGTCGGTGATGTTGGCGGCCGAACTTGCCTGCGCCCCATCGACGTTAGACGCATAAACGTTCACGAAGCGGATGCCCTCGGCGAACATTGCATTCTGAATGGTCTCGATGGCCTTTACAACGGTCGGAGTGGTCGTGGAGACCCACCCTGTGGCATCGTCGTTGGCCTGCGAGCACCAGCCGATAATGCGGGGGCGGTTGTCGTAGTTGGCCTCCAGCGTCAAGCGGATTTGGCGCTTGATGTTCGCCGCATTGGTCGTAACGAAATCACCCTTTTCGCCGCTCGTCAAGATCAGCCACAGATAGGTACCGCTTCCGGCTTTGGCGTAGAACTGCGTCACCATTCCCAACAGGTGGGGATCGTTGTTGAGCAGTTTGGCGTCATGAGCGTCGGATGCGGCCCAAGCGGTGTAGGAATCCAGACTCGTGATAAGTGTGGGTTTCGCGCTCACCGATCCGGACGAGACTTTGATACCGTACACCAGCGCCGCATTGCCCACGGAGGGCTGGCGGCGGCTGAGTGTGGTATCTTTGAGCTCGATATTAATTCCAGTTTGAGCCATGTTAATGGTAATTTATGCTTATTCAGCAGATTCCTCTTCCTTCTGCGGAGCGTCGTCGGCAGCGCCTTCCGGTTCCGGGTCGGGCGCCGGTGCAGGCTGGGGATCGGGTTCGGCGGATGCCTTCCCTTTCTTTCGGCCCGGCGCCTTCTTGGCCGCAAGAGCGGCGGCGGCGGCGGCGAGATCGAGAACTTCGGGGGTTTCCTTCGTCTGAACCGATTCGGGCACCTTGCTCTCTACCGTAACCATCAGGGCGTTCAGCTCATCTTCATTGGTGGGGCACGTCGCTTTGGTGATGGTTGCGTAGCGCACGATCCGACGGAGCTTCATGAAGTCCCGGCATCGGGTTATGGCCGACTGTTCGTCGCGGTAGGTGTTGGCGTCGCTGGTCACGTAAATCGTGCCGTACGCCATAGCCGCGGCCATAAGGTTGATGAAATACTGCTCGGAATAAACGGGTTTCGTGGACATAATTTTGTGATTTTAAAGTTGTTGGTTATCCCCACTGCCGGGGGGGGGCAGTGGGGGGAATTGAGTTTAGCCTTAGCCCTGCGTTCCGGGGGCGATCACGCCGATGCCAAGTCCGCCCTTACGTGCGGCGCCGGCACCCAGACGCATATCCATCGACATGCGCCAGCCGTAGTTCGACGGGTCGGTGACCATATGTACGTTGGTCCGTCCGATGGCGATGATGGCCTCCGAGGGGATGAACGCCAGCGCCGATCCGTACGCCGTAGCCGGGATGACAGGCGGCGTGTAGGCGGGAATGGCGCCCGTTTCGTCGGTGATCTTGCCGTCCAGATACAGTTCCGGGTCGATGATCTTGCTGGAGGCGCTGTCATACAGCGTCGTGATCGAACGAGGACGGAAGACGAAGCCTGCGTACTCCCCGGACATCGGGCGCATGCTTCCGGCGTTCTTGGTCAGCAGGTTCGTGAGCGTGGCGTTCGACTGGAGCTGTTGGTGCATGATGCCCGGCATCACCATTTCGGCGGCGAAGGTCTCCATGACGTAGTTCTGGTTGATGAACGCCGTCTGCATGGCGAGGAAGTCCTCCGGGGCGATCTCTTTCAGCGTTCCGGTTGCCGTCTGGTTAGCCGGGAAGGCGTTAGTTGCCGAGTACGTTTTCTCGCCCGTGGTCAGGTGCTTAACGCTGGCGTCTTCCGACAGCTTCTGGATGATGTAGTTGTGGGCCTTCGACGACAGCCAGCGCAGGGCCTCCGAAGTTCCGAGTGCCACATCGTCGTACGCCAGCAGATCGGTGTTGGCCTGCTGCCAAACGATGTTTTCGAGGGCGAAGAGGTGCATGATGATGCCCACGGGATCATCGTCGTAGAGCGACGGAGACACGTTGACCGGGGCGCGCTTGCCGAAGTATACCTTCGGCTTGATGGCCGAGGTGATCCAGATGATGCCGGCCACATCCTCGGCGCTGATACGCGAAATGCGGTCCGCCCACGAATCGTCCGCGAAGAGTATGCGGAAGATCATCGTGGACCACTCGATCTTGGCCAAGTCGGACGCAGTTTCGATGAAGTTCATCGAGTTGATACCCGATGCGAACTGTTCGAGGCGGTTCAGGGCCTCGTCAGCCGTACCGGTGGGACGGCCGTCAATGTCGAAGTTCATGCCCCCGACAGCGGCGCGGAAGCCGCGGTCTTTGGCGGCTAAATAGGCGAACTCGCGCAGGAGGTTCATGCGCGAATCCTGAACGGCTTCGTTAGGGTTCATTTTCCCTACTGCCGCCGAGAATCGCACGGCTTCGGAGAATCGGTCTTTGCCGGCGTTGTCACGAAGATACTCGTGGATGGTTTTTCTTTCCATAGCGGAACTGAATTGAACGTTGGTTTTACTTGATTTTTCAACCGTCTCCTCCACATTCAGGATGCGGGCGGCAGGTTTGGGTTGCTCGGTGGTCGATGATGCGAAATTCTCGCCGCGCTCTTCGCGGCCGTCGTCATCGTCATCATCCTCTTCTTTCTTTTCGGCGTCGCGCACTTCCTCGGCGGCCTTGCGGTCCTCTTCGGCCATGTCGCTGTCCGCTTTTGCGGCTTCGGCTCCCCGAATGCCGATCAGGCGCAGGAACTCGTTAAACGCTCTGAGGGCGCCTTCGCGCGATCCTTCGAATTTCTCGGTTTCGGAAACCGTACCGGCGTCAGCCGCTTCCGCAGGCTGGGCCGCGGCCGCGAACTGCTCCTGAGCCTGCTCCTGCGGGGCTTCCGAACCCTTCGCTTCGGCAGTTTTCTCCACCTCGGCGGTCTGGTTCTCTTCTTTCATCTTGTTGAGATATTTGGTTAATGATTCGGTGTAGCCGGAGGTCAGGGATTCCAGCTCTTCGGCCTCCACGGCGCAGAATCCTACGCGCAGTGCCGGTTCGGCGCCCTCCACCTCGTCCACGGCGTTGGCATTCGAGGGAAGCGACAGGAGGGATATTTCGTACACATCGAAGCGCGTGGCGTACTTGATGCCGTCGCGCAGTGTGTAGTAGATCTTGCCGGAGAGAGAGACGGCCCGGAGCGTACCGGCAAGGTACTGATCGCGCCGCTGCCGGGATTGCTCCGTCACTCCGTCAAATCGCAATTCTCCATACCAATCCCCGTCCTCTCCCCGGCGTATGTTCACCACGTTGCCGATAGGCTCACGGGGGTTGTGGTCCCAGAGCAGGATGGGATTTTTCTTGTAGCGGTCCCAGTTGATACCGTCGTTCAGAACGACATAATCCTTGTCGTTGAGCGATTCATCACTGAGCTTCTGCCGTTTGATCTTCAATTCCATAATCAAGTTGTTACGATGGGCAACTCCGTGGTCAGGTCCTGATCCGTTCCGGTGAACCCTTTGATTTTTACCTTTTCGACCTCTTCCGTCGGCCGGCTCTCGCGGGCCAGCTCCAGATCGAACACCGTGCTTTCGTACATTACTTCGCACACCATCACTTCGGTGTTGAAGGTATCTTTGGTGGAAATGCGCTGGTAGGTCTTGAAGCCCTGATAGAGAGGCCACAGGTTGTATTTCTGTTGGAGTCCCAGAAAATCACCTGCCGTCTTGGCCTTTTCCACCGCATTGCGGACGCCGTGCCCCAGCGAAATAAGGCTCGCCTGAAACTGCTTGTCAGCGGACCACGAATAGTTGGTGAGATCGACAAGCACGCAGAGCTTGATTCTGAGCCGGTCCTTGATGGCTCCGCCTATGAACACGTCGGCGTTGTTGCTGTCCTCTACCCCCACGGCGATGGCCGGGAGGGGGGTATTGACGGTCTGGGTTTCGTCGGATGATATGACGCAGACGGACATTTTATTCGCAATCACGACCTGAGAATTGCGAAGTACCTGAATGATCCTATCTATGATGTCACCGAACATATTTCACGCAAACGTAAGTTATTTTCAGATAAATTCCAAATTCCGGCGAAAAAATTATTTTCGCATGGCCGTATTCACCTCTTTTCGGATCACCTGCATGAACTTGCGGACCGAGCGCCTGCCGATGCCCATATACTGGCGCTGTTTGGGCCGCCGGGGAAGCCATACGCGCTTGGTGGCGCTGGGCGGCTGGCGCAGGGTGGAACCCGTAACAGGCATGCCGGGGCGCCATCCCTCGTTATGCATCTGCGCATAGGATAGGGGCGATCCGAGCGCTACGACCGCGGCGCGGGAGGAGATGCGGTGCACCTTCGGCTGGATGGATCGGAACAGGCGCCCCGTGTATCGGAGCTTTGGGTAGGTCAATTTGCCCTCGTAGCGCCGTTCCGGCCACCGCTCCCTCACATCGTCGTTGCCGTAGGATTCGTTGCGGAAGTTGGTGCGCGTCTCTTCCAGCATGGACGCCCCCAGCTTTGCCGGCAACACCTCGATCAGATGTTGCCGGAGCCGGCGGCAGTCGAGTTCGAAGTCGCGCGCGGTTTTCATTCCGTCTCGGTTTTCTCGGTTACCTTTTCGGTCTGATCCTCCTTCTTCCGGGGGTTGAACACGCGGCCGATCAGGCTCTGCTTCTCTTCCTCCTTCTTTTCGGCTTCGACGTCCGAGGGGTCGATACCTACGCGCCGGAACGCTTCGGGCTTGAACTTCGACCCCTGCTTGGCCATCATGTTGCCCACGTCCACGAAGGTACTGATCGGCAGACGGTCGTCGGGAAGTTCGATGATGGGGGCCGATTCGATGGAGGCGTCATCGAACAGCACGGCAAGTTTGTGCTTGGTGTCCTCGCGGTTCATAATCATCAGGGCCATTTCGGCGTCGGCGTTCAGGATATCCTGATAGATTTCCCAATGTATCTGCGCCAGCTGCTCGGAGTTGGTGTTTTTCTCCGTGGATCCGAGCAGGGTGCCGCCGGTTACCGCCTGCATGATTTCGGAGCGGTATTCCACGATGTACTCCTTCATCACGCGGAAGGCGTCGGAACCCGTCTGCGTGTTGATGGGGTTAACCTCGATGGAGTAAAGACTCTTGCCGTTGTTCACCATGTCCTGAACGTAGGGGATCAGGGGAATGGTGAGCATGTCGAGGTTCTGGGCCACGGTCTGGGCCTGCGATTGGGCTTTGGCGTTGTTGGCGTCGTAGCCGATGGTTGTCAGGGGGAACGAGTATCGTTTGCCAAGCACCTGCCAGTCGTTGAACATCTCCACGATGCCGATCATGGCGCGGGATATGGATTGCAGAAGGCCGAGTTTGAAATCCTGATCGCTTTCCGGCTGGAAGAAGAAGAGGTTGTCATAGTCCGAGGCGTTGATGACCTGATAGTATTCGAAGGTCTGGAAACGCAGGGCTTCGTTGAAGATGTCGATGTTGCGCAGGGGGAAGTCCACCACCTTGCGCTTTTCGGGGTTGATGGCCACCATCTTGCATCCGTAGAACTGCGACAGGAGGATGTATCGGATAAACCGTTTGAACCACCACGAGTTGCGGATGTATTTCTCCGTCAGCCGGGAGTTCTCGCGGCCGTTACGGCCGAACACGAAGTTACGCTTATAGATGGGAATGAGGCGCTTGTTGATCTGCGAGACCAAGAACGGCGACGACTGCATGCACCACGAATAGAGCGTGTCCAGCAGAGACATGTCCGAGTACTGGATGGCCATGTCCACGGCGCGCCGCCACAGCGCCGGCGTCCACTCCCGGCGGTAGTTGTTGAACAGATACCGGGATTCGATATTGCCGGTGCCTACCTGTTGAGGCACAGAGAATGGATTTATGCGAGGGAATTTAAATTTTGCCATATGCGTATTCGATTAATAATCCATGAACGGTTTTGCGTCTACCTGAAAGAACTCGGCTTATACTTTGCGGAGTACACCCCAACATGCGAGCGCATTTACCAATTCCTGACAATATAGCCAACTGCTTCCCATTAGGAAGTGATATCATTAGGGTTTTTCTGGCAGATTCGCCGGATCGTTTATTTCGGGTGCCGTAATTGTGGTTGTACTCAGCCGTACACCACTCCAGATTCTCCACGCGATTATCAGTCTTGACCTCGTTCTTGTGGTTTACTTGAGGCAAATTATCGGGATTGGGGATAAATGCTTGCGCCACCAGCCTATGTACTTTGGTACTCCATCCCTTCCCGTGTCGGGACAACTGCACGATTGGGTACCCCTTCTTATCAAGAAATGTTCGTACCATTTTATCCCCCATTCGGGTGTTCTTTCGAACGCGAGATAAATTTCTGTCCGGGGCGTAAATACGCTTTATGCGACCGAGGTTAGAAACCATATACACCCCTTCATATCCCGGTATGTCTCTCCAAACTTCCATTATCCGAGGTAATTGTAACGGGAGGTGATGACCTCCGCGTTGGCGTTATGGGAATCGGTGCGGTAGAGCGCCGGCTCTTCGAGCGACACCACGCCGCCCTTGAGTTTGATGATGGTCTGCGCGACCTTCTCATAGGCCGCGGCGAGGGGTTCCGAGTAGTTCAGGCTCGGCGATGCGATGTTGTATGCGGTCAGGACCTGCAAAATCCAGCGGATCGTGTCGTCCTTCTTGTTCTCGTCCCGCTCGCCGAGCATGGCGGCCATGTCGAAGATGTTGCCGATGTTGGCGGTAAGCTCCCCCACGGCGGCGCGGTAGGCGTCGGAGACGCAGTCGGGGTACATGTTTTTGAACTGCCTGAGCTGTTGGGGCGTGATGTAGATGCCAAGCGCCGATTCGGGGAAGTAGTTCGGCGACATGTCGAGCTGAATGACCGCCGCGGCCCACGCGGCATGGTCCGTGACATCTTCGGTGCATGCGATGTCGATAAAGACGGTTTCGACGTCGGCGAGCCACTCGGCGCCGAGCGTTACCGACAAGGGCGATCCGGTGGCCATGACAGGGCCCGCCATCTCTCCCGCGGCGGTGAGGCCGAATACAAACGCTTGATCGGCCTGCGCTTCGAACAGATCGGTGGGCGCCGCGGCGAAGCGCATATATCCGTCGGGGAATGCAGACGCTGGAAATGAAGCGCAGACTTGCGTTGCTACGCCGGAGTCGTGCGTTCCGGTCTGGTCGTATGTGCCCTGAATCCAATTTTGGTTTTTGACTGCTACTGGCATCAGCTTGGAATTTGGGTCAGCGTGCCGCGGCGGTAGAAGAGTACCTGCGCGCCGTCGGTGCGCGACTGTTGGACAATATTGTGGTTGAGGAACGTGACGCCCTTCGCGCAGGCGTCGGGTATGTCGTCCTTGCGGTCCGAGGTCTTGGTGTCGGAGAATCGCACGAACTGGTCGATGATATGCTCGTAGACGCCGCATTTCTGCAATTCGTTGCAAAATACGAATTTCCCGGTATTCACGAGCGGCTCCAGCGTCGATTCGATGCACGAGAACTTGTCGCCGTGGTTGAGCGTGTCCCAGCATATAGGCGCCGTCCAGCGGTTGTCGATCTGGAAGCGTTGCAGGGTTTTCTCGAAGTCGAGGGGAAGCTGTTTCTTCTCGATGATGATGCGCGGGGTCAGGGGCGCTTTCATGGCCAGCTCGTAGATGTTTTCGAGCATCTGATGGCTCGTGCCCTGCACGGCTCGGCAGTCCCAGAGCCAGATGCGGGTGTCTGCGGTCCGCACCAGCGTTACCGTGGCCTTGAAGTCGTTGGTCTCCTTCGACTTGGCCGATGGGTCGGTGTAGATCACGCATTCGACGATCTGGTCGATATGCGGCCGGTAGAGCCACGTGAACTGCCTGAAATACTTCCCGGTGCCGATCTTCGAATACTCGCCGTCGCGGAAGCGGGCGCGGGAGAGGGTCGAAAGGCGGTCCAGCCCCTGAAAATACTGCTTGGACACGAACTGCACATTGTCGTCTTTGGAGAAGTGCATTGCGTACATCAGCTGCGTGATGGACTCCGCGAGGGGCGATCCGTCCATGTTCTCGTGCTTGAAGAAACGCTTGTAGGTCCAATGCAGCTCGGTTGTGGGGTTCAGGGCGTAAAGCATCAGGTTAGGCACGGGCAACAGCTGCGCCAGACGTGAGTAGAGGGTTTCGATGGCGGCGAAGTCGATCTCCGACACCTCGTCGGCGAAGATATGTCCCCAGTCGGTCGAGAGGATTTTGTCGTAGGTATCGCCGGCGCCGTCCGCCCCGGCGCGTATCGACGCGAACTGGATATAGGCGCCGTTGAACAGCGTCAGCACGTTGTCCTTGCCGTTGTACTTGGCGAAGGGCTTTCCGCCGACCATGAGTTTCTGGTATGTTTTCTTGCCGTTAAGTCGGGCTATGGCGTCCAGCACGCGGGGCAGCGTCTGACGGATCATACCCATGTTGAGCGACGTGAAGGTCTCGCGCACCACCAGCGAGTTGGCATTGTAGACGATGGCCTGAACGATCATCCAGAAAAGTATTAGGAAAGTCTTGCCGGAGCGGGAGGCGCCGTAAAACAGAATTTCCGTGAATTTTCCGGAGTTGAGCAGGTTATACATTTCTACCTGCTTGGGGTTCAGGGGTATGTCCAGCCGTACTTTCATCAGGTTCTTTCCAGTGAAACGATCACCTCGTCCTTATCGTCGCCGCTGCCGGCCGCCGAGTCTATTTTCTGCTGTTTTTCCTGCATGACGATGGTCTCCTTGGCCAACGCGATGTAGGTTTTCAGCAGGTCCAGTTTCTTTCCGCACTGATATATCAGCTTGTTGTCGGAGGTTCGCATGGTAACGCGGCGCATGACCTCCATGTCCTCCAGCACCCCGACTTTCAGCAGGAACTCCGTCACGGGATTCTTGTCATCGCCGAAGCGCTTGCGCACGTCCTCCCGGACCTCGGCACGCACCTCATCCATCAGGGCGGCGCGCTCCTCGGCGTCGCCGGCGGCGGCCGGGGCCGGCGTTCCCGATCTGTTCGCCCACGGATTCGTTCCCATCGCTACTTGAATTTACGGATGTCGCACAAAGGCTTGTCTTGGGCTACGGCGCGAACAAGCGCCATGTAGAGACCGGGTCCGGATGCGGGAAGGTCCGGGGTGATCTCCAGCTCTTCGGCTTCCACCGAGGATCTGATCGTAACGGTCCCCGTCAGCTCGTCGAGGTCGATGCCTACGACGTTCTGGGAGTTTATGCGCACTGCGTTCGTGGAGTTGGCGATAATCATTGCTTCGGGGTTTAAGTCCGGACAAACTTAGCGAAATTTCCGGTAAAATCAAAAAAGAGACCAAAAAGCGCCGGAAAAATTCCGGCGCCGCTGCAAAATCAAAACATTATGCGAACAGGCCGACTGTCAGGCCCAGAGGTTTCGAAAGGCGGCCGGGTACACACCTTAATCTTGGGAAAGGGGGAATGAATCTGAGAAAAAAACAAAACCGCCCCGGCCGATCGGGTTGCGCGCCCGACATCACAAAGATAGGGAGAAATTCCGGATTTCCAAATTTCCTCACGTATTACTCTGCGTCGATGCCTCCAGATGCCATTCCGAGCCGGGAATCCGAATGGCCGTACCGCCCGAATAGGTATTGGTGAGCGACACCGACACCGACAGGTTGAACGGCTTGATCGGCGCGAAGGTAATGACGTTCGTATCGTTGGCCATTACCGCCGTATATCCTGAGTAGATCACCATACTGCCATCGGTGTCCGACAGTATCAGCCCCGGACATACGCCCTGATCCAGCGTCCGGAAGATAGCGGGAAGATCGACATTCTCCGCAAGGTCGCGGCTCAAGTCCTCAGCAGAGATGCTCACATTGACCGAGCCGGTGAACGAAGCGAAGGCAGTGGGGGGGGTATGATCTTACGCATAGATTATTAATTTTTCGCAAAAATAAATAAAATCCCGAAATGTCGAAAAATCAGAGATAATAAAGTTTTTAAGAACAGGTCCCGAAAACCAATCCCCCGCGGATTTCAAAGTCGAGTAAGGGAAAGTTCTAAGCCTCATAGTCCCAAAAAAACCACGGGAGAAAATATGGAGAGTGTTAGCACGGGACCCCCCCCCGCCCTGTTTACCCTGCGTTCGCCCATTCCCTCGCGCTCGCCTTTCGGCTCGCGCTCAGGCCCGCCCTGTCCTCCCACCTTCGGCGCACCAGCAGCCACACACCCACCCAGCCCGATCCCACGATCACACCCCGATCCTCCAGCCGCACCCCTCAGAGATCACCCGCCAGCACACACCCGTCCACCCGCTCCCGCCCTCACGCATGCGCACACGCACACGAGCACACCCCCACGCACGCACCCGCATCACACGCGTACACTTTCGCGTCACGCACCCGGACGCCCGCACATGCCCGCGCTCCTGCGTTGCACACACATAGTAGTACTTCATAGGATAGCGGTATATGTCGAAGGCTGGACCTCCGACCTATGAGCTACGGAAGCCGGGGAGGTACTACCGGTGTGGGCGGGGCAGGGAGTGGGGTTGTCGGGGAGGTTGGGCGAGATCTGGGCGGGGGACGCGCGGGGGCAGGTCGGGGGTTCCGCTGCTGGCACTCTCGGATCAGCGAAAAAAAGTTGCGGAGAACCGTGCATTTTTCTTTAGAAAATTTTACAAAGTAAATAATTTTGCGTATATTTGCATAGAGAAAAACACAAAACCAATACAACTATGAAAAATGACATCATCCGAATCGGCCGTTATCGCCTTCGCACCATTCACGTGCATTACTTTACGTGGTTCCAAAAAACCTATGGCAATCCGTATTTTGCCATGATTGTAACAGTCAATCAGGGTTACCCGTCCGAACAGACATTTGTCGTCCCGATGCAGTACGGACGCCCACACTGTCAATATGCAATGCAGGCAGTTATTTCGCACTTTCAGATTAACGACCCGGATAGACGCAAGCGGGCCTATCCCATCGAATACGGCGTACGCATCTACCAGTATGAAACGCCGACCAACTACCGCCAAATTGTCAAAATCAAATAAGTATAAAGCCATGATACACAATATTTTAAACTCACCCCAATATCTTTCCGACATGCGCACCTATATTTCCGAGATTGAGCGGAAGCGCGGGCAATGGAATAAAGCGACGGCTTATTATGCCGATTTCTTGCTGGACAGTTATATAGACATATGCAAGTGGTGCGCCGATCAAAACGAAGCAATACCGGATCTATCCTTGGATTTGGTCCTAAATGGGGCATCCTGCTGGCATCAATACAGTTACGGCGGTTGTGCACTGGTGTACGACGGCGATATAGCGAAAGTAGTGTTTACCCCTGCGCAATTCGCCAAGTGGGAGCAGGGGCGAAAAGTAACGGCGGAACCATTGTTGGATATTCAGGCGCGCGCCCTCGCTGCGGGGTGGAGGGTGTTAAAGTCTGCCCAGAGATACGCCGATATGTGTGCAAACCTTCAAAACCGACAACCCAATGAAAAATAATCTTGATAATATCGACTATATCGAAAGGATATAACAATGAGTCCCGAACCGGAAGAAGAATAAACATGAAAAATTGCGCTTTTATGCGGTATCTGGTTACTGCGATTGTGACCGCCGCGATATGTTGGCTTATGTTCCGGTATTCGTTCCGGGTGGAACGGGTGTATGACGCCGGCGACGTGGTTCTGGTGGAGGTTTCGATCTTAGGCCAGTGCGAAATCCACGAGGTAACGAAATAGCCCCCTTCGGGGGAGGGGTCCGCCACTGGCCGAAACCCCAGCCGCCCGCGACGGCATAAAGTGGCAAAATTGTATTGGTGAAGCATTCGCATCGCGTGGAGAAGGCGCGGCAGACCGCCGGGCAACCGTCCGCGGGGATCACCTCCCCGGCCTTCGCAAGTTAAACCGAAAAACAACACTATTATGGAAAATTTTGATCTGATGGAGTACATGCGCGGGGATTACATCCTGCAAACCCGGCACGGCTGGAGAGTAGTAGATCTACAACTACGGCCAAGAGCAGAGAAATACAAACTTTTAGGCAAAGTACAGGGGCCAAGCGGCGAAGTATTCCCGGCTTCGTGGACCGTTGACGGAAAGGACATAGTAGGCCAAGACGAAGGTAGATTTGATTTAATGATGATTCCCGCAAAATGAAAATCGCGCACTACACCCTATTTTCGACCGAAGGAACGCAGATCGCGGAGTCTTTGGACCTGCAATATATCAAAGACGTTGCGAAGCGTCAGAAGCCCGGAAATTACTATGTGTATGAATGGTGGGCCGAACCCGGCGATCCGTTTTGGGAACACTGCCCCGACACCCACTACGAATTTATCATCAAACGGGGGTTGATCTCAACTACGATTCAGATTATCAACAAGGATAGCTTATTTAAAAATTCAAAATTATGATTTACAATTTGTCAACTGCGGCGTACGACGCCATTGCCGAAGCATTCAAAGACCATTTAGACGGTGATTACTTCCACGGATCGGAAGTTGTGAAGGTCGACACCCCGTGCGGGCGCGAGGACGTCACGGTAATTATATCGGCCGATCTGCATTGGAAATCCGTACAGATTCCGGAGGGAAGCTATCCGGCCCTAAATGCAGTCCAATTCCGAAGCATCGAGATATTCCCCGATCACGAAACCGACACAATTCATGTAGAACCTCGGAAAATGGCGATAGCCTTCCTTAAAACCAACCAATAACATGGCAATCCGTAAAACAGTTTTCAAGACCCGCGCCGAGTGGCTGGCATACCGAAATCAAAACTTCGTGATTGGAGGATCAAACATAGGCATAATCCTCGGCCTGAGCAATCACAAAACCCCGCTGCAATTGTGGTTGGAATGGAAAAACCGCGACGCGCAGCCGATCAAGGAATCCATGTATCGCGGGCGGTTCATGGAGGACGGAATAGCGCGCTGGTTCCAACAGCAGACAGGCCTCAAGGTGGTGGGCCGATCCAAAGAGATCGCCGTATTCCACAACGACGAGTACCCCGATTACATTCAAGTGGCCCCGGACCGCGAGATTTTCAAGGAGGGGACGAACCTTGCCGGGCGTCCATTCTTGGAGATCAAGGACACCGCTATGTACGTTGACTTCGACGTGCAGGAAACTATCCCCTCCGAATGGTTTTTGCAGTGCCAGTTCGAAGCGGAGATAGGCGGGCGGCCCGGCACCTATCTGGCCGTAAATGACGGTTCGAAATCCCTCAAATCGCGCCTTATATTACCGGACCGGGACTATGTCCGCAAGTGCATCGAAATGGCGTGCGCATGGTATGAACGCCATATTATCGGGGGCGAACAGCCGGAGCCTATAAATGGCGATGACGTGCAGCTGTTGCACCCCGAATCAACGGCTGGGATCATCAAGGTGGGGCACGAAGTTTCGCAAATGCACGAGCAGGCGATGATCTACAAGCGCAACGCGAATGAAGCGGCCAAGAAATACGAGGAAATCAAGGCGAAAATGTCGGCGCTGTTCGACGAACGCGATACCCTTGCCTACGAAGGCCGGGCGCTGGCCACCTACCGCACCATTCACCAGAGGCGTTTCGATCTGGCCAAATTCAGCGAGGATCACCCCGATCTGGCCAAAGAGTATACCACCATTTCAGCGTATCGGAAATTCGACATAAAAAAGTGATGGAAACCAAGGAAGAGCTGGTGGCGCGGCGAACGCGGCAGATCACCGAGTTGATAACCGACTATTCGAGGGTCAAAGGGTATGACACGAGAATCGAGAATTTGTCCCCCTACCAAATGCGTGTTTGCAGGTGCATACGGTCGATGGGAAGGCGCATAAATGTGGACGAGAGAACCACGGAAGAGGGTTTTATACTCACCGGAAGCGCAATCGGTATTTTCGACGTGTACCCCACCAACATGCGGTGGCACAACCTCTCAGACAACACCCGCGGCGGCTTTACCTCCGGCGGATGGAAAGACGGAATCAAAAAACTACTTGACAAAAATTTCAGCTATGGACGCAAAGCAGATGACCGAACAGGCGAAGGCCGTAACCATTCAGGCCCCGCAAAAGAGCGTAACGCAAAGTAATTTCCAGCAAATCAAATCATGGCTCACGAAAGGAAGCACCCGCGACCAATTCATGGACGTTCTGGGGGAGAAATTCGCCCCGCGGTTCATGCAAACAATCCTACTGTTGATGCGCGATCCGGCCGCCGCGGCCCTCAACAAATGCGACCCGCGCACGGTGGTGAGATCAGCGATGGTATCGGCCTGCACGGGGTTGTCCATCGACCCGAACCTGAGCCAGTCGGCCCTGATCCCCTACGGCGACCGGTGTACGTTTCAGGTGATGAACCGCGGCCTTCAACAGCTGGCCTTCCGCACCGGCACGATGGCGACATTCAACACGGCAAAAGTGTACGAGGGGGATATATTATCCCACAATCCCTTTACGGGGGAATACAAGTACAACGATGCGCCGCACGAGCGGGAAATCCTGCAAGGATATATAGCCTACATTCGCCAGCTCACGGGCTTCGAGAAGTATTGCTACATGACTATCGAGGAATTGATGGCATGGGGCCAGAGGTATTCGAAATCCTTCAATAAACCCACCGGAATGTGGCGAACCAACCCGGAAGTAATGTATCATAAAACCGTATCGAAACGGGTGCTGCGCGAGGGTGCGATCATTGATCCCTATTCTACCACGGCCATGAACCAGCTGGCCACCGCCATTAAGTTCGACAACGGCACGCCTATGTCCGACGACGTGGAGTATGAGACCGCGGTAGAATATCCCGACGGCCAGACCGAAGATGAGGCGATGATCGCCCGTGTGGAAAATGCCGAACAATCCAAATAGGGGGGGGGTATGATAACTGACACACGAAATCTTCATACCCTGCGATGGCTGGCCGACGCGAGCGGCATTCCGCTGAGTTCTCTCTACCATTACGCCAAAACCGGCGCGCTGAAAATAGTGAAGATCGACAATGTCGCTTTGGTGGCCGAATCGAATCTTCCCGACTGGATAAAAGTTGAAATAAACAAGAAACACAATGAAAAAGTTGAAGATTCCCGAAAGTAGCTGGCTGTTGTATTTGTACCTGCCTATTTTGATCGTTCAGATGCTGTTGATGGCGATGGTAGAACCAACAATCCCGGAGAATGGTAAAGCAAAATAGTACGCGCAGATCCGTATTGGACAGCCCGCAGGTAAACTGCACCGCGTGCGTTCACTGGCCCGGACAGCATGTTTTTCACTGCCTCAAGGCGCGAACGCTGACGATCTGCATGGACAAATGGTGCATTTACTTCGAGCCGAAAGAAGGGATCGAGATGCCGATCGTAACCGAAAATAAACCTGATGTCAAACCAGCGGAGCCGGCGAAGGACAGAGTTCGAAACTTCGCGGCCCGCAAAAAACCGAAAAGAAAATGAGAGGGGGGGGGCGATTCACAATCCCGATCTGGCAGGCTACACCGACCGGAAACTGCTGGAGGAACTCAAGGCCCGCGGCTTCGTGTGGTCGGACATGAAGCGCATTCAACCCGTTAAATACGATTCGATATGAACCAGTACGAATATGAAATAATTCCAGTCAATTGCGGCCGTCCAGTCGTATTGTCATTTAACATTTTAACCATCAACAATCATGAGCAAGCAAATCAAAATTGAGATAAAAAATTGGTGGACAGGTAATATACTTTTCGAGTATTTGTCCGAAAATAACACAATTAAAAAGACCGTAGCCGAAGCTACCAAAAGCGGA
>UMLL01066246.1_pt1 | contig 33924 bp, 17 predicted proteins | sample 1966591 | NCBI WGS metagenome assembly UMLL01 (sample SAMEA4836200, study PRJEB28245) | human gut metagenome | biome: gut microbiome; material: fecal sample | place: Denmark | collected 2008 | reverse complement strand
GGCCCTCCCTTGCTTCTTACACCACGACTGTGCGCGCTACCGTACCCCCTGTAGCGATGTGCAAAATCGCGAGTATTCTGCAAATTCCACCGTTCCGGGTGCCCCTCAGAGACGAAAAAGCAAAAAACAGCCCCCGTTTTAGCGTCATCAGAGCCAAAACGGGGGCCGTTCCATGCTTCGGTTAACTGATAAAGACCTTTACCTTGCTGAATACTCTCAATTTTGCACGGCGCAGGCGGGGGTACCTTTGCCCACGGCAGGATATGGAAGCCAAGCGCCAACTTGCTGGCAAGCTCGTGTCGGCAGCCCCGGCCTTTCCTTTGCCTAGCGCGACCCTCGCGGAGCGCGTGAGCGATAGGGAAAGGAAAGCCGGGGCGAGCAGCCCGCGGCGTAGTCAGTGTTCGCGCTACGGCAGGATATGGAAGCCCAAAGCGGCGATATCCTTGGCAAAGCCGCGCACGGTGTCGAGCGAGACCTCGTACGGGTCGCGACCGATGTTCTTGCGCTTGGCCAGGATGCTGTTGGGCACCGTAATGATCTGGCAACCGCAGGCTTCTGCCTGGTAAATGTTGATGAGCTCGCGCGTGGACGCCCACAGGACCTCACAGTTGGGCTTTGCGGCGGCCTTCTTAACCGACTCCGTCATAAACGGAATGGGGTCGACGCCGGTATCGGCGATGCGGCCGGCAAAGAGCGAGATGATGGACGGCGTCTCGGCGTCAACGGCCTCGACCATCTCATCGACCTGCGTAGGCGTAAAGATGGTGGTGACGTTGACCTTGATGCCGTCGGCCGAAAGCTTGCGCACCAGCTCGGCGGTGGACCCGCCCTTGGTGGTCACGCACGGAATCTTGACGTAGACGTTCTCGGCCCAGGTAGCGATCTCGCGCGCCTCGACCTCCATGGTCTCGACGTCGTCGGCAAAGACCTCAAACGAGACGGACACATCGGTGATGTGGGTCAAGACCTCTTTGGCAAACGCGCGGTAATCCGTCACGCCGCCCTTCTTCATAAGGGACGGGTTGGTCGTGAAACCCTGAACGTTGCCGTTCTCGTACATGTCGAGCATGCCCTCGAGGTTTGCACCGTCAGCGAACACCTTGATTGCCATCTGCCTGATTCCTTTCGTTAGCATACGGCCGATAAACTGCTAAACACTTTACCTACGTTTATCAAGGCGTGAACTACGGTTTTTTATCTTCTCGGCGAACGGTATAAACACCTCAGTGTTTGGATTGATAAATCGATTGAGCATGCAAAAGCAAAGAGTCGCAGTTTGAGCAAACGTCAGAACGCGGGATTCATTAGATGAGGCCGAAATGCTGCATCGCTGTGACGGTGCCGTCGTGTGCGACATCGTCGGTCACGTAGTCGGCGACCGCCTTGACCTCAGGCATGGCGTTGCCCATGGCGACAGCCGTCTCGACCGCAGCGAGCATGCCCAGGTCGTTACCAGAATCGCCGAAGCCAAAGGTGCGCGCGTTGCCGGTGCGACCCAGGTATTCCAGCGCTCGCGCCACGCCCACGCCCTTGTCGATGCCCTTGGGGCTCAGCTCGCGATTCTGACCACCGGTGTTGCACAGCTCAAACTCGCGATCGATAAAGCCATCATCGTTGGCTACGCGAGCCAGGTCGCTCGCGACGATGCCTACCTTGCCCACGCGCAGACGGCCGTCGACGCGCATTTCCTCGGTGCTGTGCACCACAGAAGTGCCGATCAGAGACGACTGCTCAACGCCCGCGGGTTCCAGGGCAAAAGTAGCCACGTTGGTCTCGAAAAAGGCTTCAATCCCTGCCGCGGCCATACGGCGTGCAAGCTCCTCAACAATGTCTTCGTCAAAGCAGTCCTCATGCACCACGCGGCCCTCGACCTCGAGCGTGGCGCCTGCCATGGCAACGATGCCCGCGGGGTCGAGCGCACGCAAGCTGTCCGCGATGAGCCACAGGGGACGACCCGTGCAGATAAATGCCTGGTGTCCCGCGTCGCGCAGACGATGAAACGCCTCGACGACCGCCTGCGAGGGGTGAACCGCCGAAAAGTCCTTGTCGGTCATGTTGTCGGGATCGAACGACGTCAGCGTGCCGTCCACGTCAAAAAAGAGCACGGCGGAATCGGGGCACGCATCAATCATATGGGTTCCTTTCGGGGGCGAGAGTAAACGAAGTATCCATCATATAATGGAGCGACGCAACCAGAGAGGTCACCCATGGAATTTTACGCAAGCTGCCCCGAGGGCTTTGAGTCCGCACTCGCCGATGAGCTTAAACGCCTCGGGCTTTCGCATGTTCGCCGGCTGAAGGGCCGCGCTACATTTGAGGGCGAGCTCGAAGAAGGCTACCGCGCCTGTCTGTGGTCGCGCCTGGCGAGCCGCGTGTTCGTGGTACTCGGGCGCTTTGAGGCGCAGGATGCCGATGAGCTGTACGACGGCGTTTACGACATTGCCTGGGAGAGCATCGTCCGCCCCGGCGCCACCATCGCCATCACAGCCCGCGGCGTGACCGAGCAGCTGCGCAACACGCGTTTCTCGGCCCTGCGCGCCAAGGACGCGCTGTGCGACCGCCTGGCCGAGACCACGGGCCGTCGTGCCGACGTCGATGCCGCCGACCCCGACGTTCACCTACTGCTTTCGCTGCGCCAGCGCCGCGCGAGCATCAGCCTGGACCTTTCGGGAGACCCGCTGTTCAAACGCCTGCCGCCCGCAGCGACCCGCGCCGGCGAGGGCTCACACGTGCTGCGCCCCGACTACGCCGCCCTGGTGCTGGCGCAGGTCGGCTGGACCGCACTGTGCGAGCGCGAGCTGACGGCCGACGATTACGAGAACGAAGGCCTTCCCACGCTGATCGACGCCTCGTGTGCCGGCGGCGGTCTGCTGCTGGAGGCCGTGAACATTCTGACCGACCGCGCCCCGGGCGCCGTACGCGAGCGCTGGGGCTTTGAGGGCTGGCAGCTGCACGACGCCGCTCTGTGGGAACAACTGCTTGCCGAGGCGCGCGAGCGCGAGGCGGCAGCACGCGAGCGGCAGGCGCACATCGTGGCCGTAGACATCGACCCCGCCGCCCGCAAGACCGCTGAGCGCATGGTCAAGTGCGCCGGCTACAAGCGCTTTGTCGATTTTTGCGCTGCCAAGCCAGCCACCGTGCTGGACCATGCAGGCGCTGTCGCCGGCGCCGCCGTGGTCGCAGACACCACCGAGACCCCGCTTTCGCTCATGCACGACGCCATGACGCTGGCCGGCGAGCTGCGCCGCGCGCCCGAGCTTACCGCCGCACCGGTCGCCGCGCTCACCCGCGACGGATTGCTGGCCCGCGCGCTCCACGCCGAGCCCGAGCGCTCGATTGCCGTCATGCCCAACAACGAGGAGGCAGCTATTGAGGTCTGGCCCTCGCTCGACCACGCCGCCGCGGCATTCGAAGCTGCGACCAGTGCGGATGCCGAGGCCGAGGTTGCGGATGCCAACGAAGCCAACGACGAAGCCGCCGCTTCCTCCATGCCCGAACCTACCGCCACGCTCGACTTGGGCGACGGCAAGCCGCTGCCCGTGCTCATCCCAGAGTCCGAGCAGTTCGCCAACCGCCTGCGCAAGAATGCCCGTCTGCGCCGCAAGTGGGCCAAGCGCGAGGGCGTGAGCTGCTATCGCGTCTACGATGCCGACCTGCCCGACTACTCCGCTGCCATCGACCTGTACGAGGGTTGCCCGCAGACGCCGGGCCGCTGGCTCGTCATCGCCGAATACGCCGCGCCCAAGACCATCGACCCCGCGCTGGCCCAGGCCCGCATGCTCGACATCTTGGCCATCGCGCCGCGCATCCTTGATGTTCCGGCCGAGCATGTGCACGCCAAGGCCCGCATGCGTTCGCGTGGCGGCTCGCAGTACGGCAAGCAGGGCGCCGGCAAGGGCGGATCGGGCGAGCGCGCCAACATCGCGCGCCGGCGTCTGCCGCTCATCGAAGAAGGCGGGCTCACCTTTGCCGTCAACTTTGACGACTACCTGGATGTGGGCATCTTCCTGGATCACCGCGTCACCCGCAACCTGGTGCGCAAACACGCCAAACAGGCACGCCGCTTCCTCAATCTGTTCGCCTATACCGGCACCGCCACCTGCTATGCGGCCGACGGCGGCGTCGAGGAAACCGTGACAGTCGACCTTTCCAACACCTACCTGGACTGGGCCGAGCGCAATATGCGCCAGAACGGCCTTGTTGGTCCGCAGCATCATTTTGTGCGCGACGACGTGCTCGCCTGGATTCGCGACCAGCGCCAGACGCGCAACCGCTGGGACTTGATCTTTGTCGACCCGCCCACGTTCTCGAACTCGTCCAAGATGGGCCGCCGCACCTGGGATGTCCAGCGCGACCATGTTGAGCTTTTGGCCGGCGTATCTCGCCTGCTTGCACAGGGCGGACATGCCATCTTTAGCTGCAACCTGCGCGGCTTCCGCCCCGAAACGCGCAAGCTCGCGCGCGCGGGCGTCGTGCTGGAGGACATTACGGCACAGACCATCCCCGAGGACTTCGCGCGCAACCAGAAGGTGCACCACTGCTATATCGTGCGCCGACTGCCCATCGAGGACGCCATGGCCGAGGTCGGCTTTAGCGCCGAGGAGATTGCCGAGCGAACCGAGGAGCTGCGCAACCCCGAGGCGCGCAAGCCTCGTGCAGCAGCGCCCGCGCCCACGCAGGCCGGCAACGGCAAATCAAACTTTGCCGGCAAACCCTCCCCTGCCGGCAAGTCCAAAAAGAAGAAGTTCTACGCCAGCAAGCCCAAGGGCAAATAACAAAGTTGCGGTGGAATACGGACTGTTTTACCTGGAATTAGGCAAATATAGACCGTATTTCACCGCAACTCATAGTGGGATGGCGGACGCCGTCCTACCCTTGGGTGACCAGGCGGTAACCGATACCCACGTGTGTCTGGATATAGCGCGGATGCGCGGGGTCGGACTCGATCTTCTTGCGCAACGTGCCCATAAAGACACGCAGGCTCGCCAGGTCGCTCTTGGTCGCCGTGCCCCAAATCTCGTGCAAAATAAACTGGTGCGTCAGTACCTTGTCGGCGTTGTGTGCCAGCAGGCACAGGAGCTTATACTCGATCGGCGTCAGGTGCAACTCCTCGCCATCCATCGTGGCAATGCCGGCATCAAAATCGATATGCAGCTCACCGGTATCGAACGAGCCCTCGGAGACAACGCCGCCCGTTTGCGCGTACGAAAGGCGCCTGAGCGTCGTGCGAATACGTGCGAGCAGCTCCTCGACCGAAAACGGCTTGGTCAGGTAGTCGTCGGCGCCGGCATCGAGCGCGCGGATTTTGTCCGCATCCTCGCTGCGCGCCGAGACCACGATAATCGGCATGCCCGACCATGCGCGCACCGACTCCACCACCTTGACGCCGTCCATATCGGGCAGGCCCAGATCGAGCAGCACAATGCTCGGTGCCTGCGATGAGGCGGCGGCGATGGCGGCATGGGCGGTCTCCACAGCCATATGGCGCAAGCCGTGCGCCTCGAGCGCGGCAACGATAAGGTTGCGGACAGCGGGGTCGTCCTCAACGACCAAGATGAGCGGTTTTACGGCAGAGTTCGGCACGGCGCTACTCCTTATCAAACGAAACATCGGCGACGGGAAGCTCAATCGTAAAGACCGAGCCGTGCGGGTCCGCCGCGGCAACCTCTATGCTACCGCCATGCGCCAGCGCAATGGAGCGGCAGAGCGAAAGCCCCAGGCCCACACTACGGTGGCTGTCGGCCAGGCCATGGTTGGCGGTATAGAACGACTCAAAGATCCGCTCGCGGTCCTCGGGCGCAATGCCCGGGCCGTCATCGGCCACCGAGCACGCCACGCGTCCATCGTCGACGCTAATCGAAATCATGATATGCGAGCCTGTGGGCGTATAGGTGATGGCGTTGTTCACCAGATTGACCACCAGCTGCACCATCAGGCGCGCATCGACGTTGACGAGTGCCGGCTCATCGCACGCCACCACCTTAAGGTCGTGCTCGCGCACGGCAGGGTTCACGTGGCGCAGTGCCTCCTCGACGATATCGTCCATGAGCTCGAGCGTTGTCGACAGATGCATGCCGCCACCCTCGAGCTTGGTGATGGCGAGCAGATTCTCGACGGTGGCGTTGAGCCACAGCGCATCCGAGCGAATGGATAGAAGCAGGCCGCGGCGCGTCTGGGCATCGAGCACGGCGGTGCCGGTCGAGCCCTGATCGAGCAGTACGTCGGCATTACCCGAAATACTGGTAAGCGGCGTGCGCAGATCGTGCGAGATGGAGCGCAGCAGGTTGGCGCGCAGCTGCTCGTTTTTTGCGAGCACCGCCGCTTCCTCGCGGGCCTCCATGGCGCGGGCGCGGTCGAGCGCCAGCTCGCCTTCGCTCACGATGGCATCGGCAAGTGTCCGCTCCTCGTGCGTCAGCACGTCGGGCTCGGCAACGATAGCCAGCACGCCCACCACCGAGGCGGGGTCACCCGAGCGCACGAAGCCGTCGCCCGTGCGAACCGTCAGGTAGATGCCATAAAACGCCGAGCCGCCAAACGTGGCGTCGAGCGGCATTCCCACATAGGCGGACGCCGAGAGCCGCGGCGGCATCTGCGGCGCCAGTTCATGCACCGGTGCGGCATCGCCCACGGCCGTGTATGTCGAACGCGGCAGCAGGTCATCGCCCTCGGCGTCGGCGCTGTACCATACGACCGGACAGCCCGAAAGACGCGCCAGCTGCGTTGCCATGGCGTGAACGATCTGCTGCTCGTCGGCGCACCGCTGCAGCATGCGGTTGGTCTCGAGCACCATATGCGTGCGGCGGTCGCTGGCGGCAGCCTGCGCCAAGGCGCGGCGCAGGGCCAACGCAATCGAGCTCGACACAAGCGAGACCACGAACATGATGAAGAACATGCCGGGATAGCCGCGGTCGATAAGCGACAGCGAGTAGCGCGGGTCGACAAACAAGAAGTTGTAGAGCGCCACGGCGGCAGCCGAGCTCAGCAAGCAATACAGGCGACTCCAGGTAAAGAATGCGCACAGCTGAACGGCGAACACATAGACGATCATGATGCTCGGCGCGAGACCCGGATGGTCGAGCAGCGCGCCCACAATCGTCGCCGCGACCAGCAGCCCCACCGATACGCAGGCGTCATACAGAGGAGTGCGGCGCGTCAGCGTTGTGCGCCGCCACCAAAAGCTATCGGCAATAACGCCGTCCGTACGGACGTCCATCAGTGCCCCGCCCCTCTCTCAAAAACAAAAACCACCACAAAGGGACAGGCACCTTTGTGGTGGTTTCCCTTGTGGTGGTTCCAAGTGTAAAGCCTTTGCAGTCTGCGGTCGCTAGACAAACAGCGCGTGCGCGAGCAGGGCACACACGCACACCGCTCCAAATACCAGTGCCACGATCGAGATCACGCGGTCGGCCATATCCATGTTGGCACGGTTCGTCAAAAACCGATCTTCGGCGGCGTCGGCGCGTGCCTCACGTACCAGCTCGGCAACCACCTCGCGGCCATCAAGCATCTTTGCATCCATGTTTGCCTCCCCGGTCTCAATCTTGTCCATCGAAAACCAACTCCATGCAACTGTCGGCGCCTACGGCCGCTCGTTGGGGGCCAGGCGCTGCATCTTGTTCACGGCCTTGAACTTGGTGAACAGCGGCACGTACTCAAAGCTCACGTTGGAGTTCTCCAGGCCGTACCAGCGCGCAGGCGTGCCGGCGGCGCGGCGGATGATGTACTTGAGCGTGATGGCCGTACGCTCGCTCGGCTCCACATCGCTTTCAGGCGCCAGAAGCTTACGAATCAGGACGAACTTGAACGTACCGATGTTACCCGGATCCTTGTAGACCGAGTAGTCATGCGTCTGCGCCGGTAGCTCGCCGGTGGCAGCCAGGTCCTGAACGACCTGACGCAGGTAGGCATTGACGCGCTGGTTGATCTTGTAGCCCAGGTACAGATGCACGCGGAACACGTAGTCGGTGCCGAACGTCTCGACCGAATAGGCAAAGGTATGCGGCTCGTCCATGGTCTCGACGTTCACAAACCACCAGGCGCGAGCACGCTTGGGATGCTTGTCCAAGATCGAGTAGACGATATCGCGGTCGATGTAGTCGGTATGGGTGTCCTTGGTCAGGTACACGACGTTGTCGCTCATGCGCTCATAGCGATCGTCGTCGCGCAGGCGCTTGAGCTGCGGCAGGTAGCTGCGCAACGGCAGCAGCGTAAACTGGCGCTGCTCGACCGCCGTGCCGTTGTACCAGCACACCATAATGCCCATGATGAGTGCAGCCATGAGGATGGTGAAGTAGCCGCCGTGGAAGAACTTGGTGAGCGAGCTCACGAAGAAGAAGCCTTCGAGCAAAAGGAAGAAGGCCGCGAAGATCCACGGAGCAACCTTGAGCTTGCGCTCCTCGTGCAGGTAGAAGAAGAGCAGCAGCGTGGTGCACATCATAGTCAGCGTAATGGCAAGGCCGTAGGCGGCTTCCATATGCGCCGAGTTCTGGAACAGCAGCACCACGATGACGCAGCCGACAAGCATGACGTTGTTGACCATGGGGATGTAGAGCTGGCCCTTGGTCTCGGCAGGATAGAAGACCTGCATGTGCGGCATGAGGTCCAGACGGCTGGCCTCGGACACCAGCGAGAATGCGCCGGTGATGAGCGCCTGCGAGGCAATGATGGCCGCGACGGTGGAAAGGCCTACGGCAAACGGGCGCAGGCCCGGGGCGAGCATCTGGTAGAACGGGTTGAGGTCGGCAATGCCCATGAGCTCGGGGTTGGCAGCGTTGTTCATAAGCCAAGCGCCCTGGCCCATATAGGAAAGCAGCAGGCAGCACTTAACGAACGGCCAGGTAGCGTAGATGTTGCCGCGGCCGACGTGGCCCATGTCGGAGTAGAGCGCCTCGGCACCGGTGGTGGCGAGGAAGCAGCTGCCCAGAATCATGATACCCGCGTGGTTGTTGGGGCTCAGCAAAAAGGCGATGCCGCGCACCGGGTTGAGGCACAGCAGCACGGCGGGGTGCTGGAAGACAAAGAACAGACCCGTGCCGCCCAGGAACAGGAACCACAGCGTCATGATGGGGCCAAAGGCGTGACCGATCTTGGCCGTACCGATGCGTTGCACCAAAAAGAGCGCGATGATGATGGCGAGCGTAATGGCGACGACGCGGCCCTGGTCATCGCCCAGCACGGCATGGACCGCCGGGATGGTGCGCAGGCCCTCGATGGCCGTGGTAACGGTAACGGCCGGCGTCAGGATGCCGTCGGCGAGCAGCGCGGCGCCACCCAGCATGGCGGGGATGATAAGCCACTTGCCACAGCGCTTGACCAGGCTGTACAGGGCAAAGATGCCACCCTCACCATGGTTATCGGCGCGCAGCGAGATGAGCACATACTTGATGGTGGTCAGCAGCGTGACCGTCCACACGACAAGGGAGAGCGCGCCGAGCACGAACTCCTCCGTCACGCTTCCGATGCCGCCGTTGCCGGCAACGAGCGCCTTGGTTACATACATAGGGCTGGTGCCGATATCGCCGTACACCACGCCCAGCGTGACGAGCATCGCCGAGATGCTCACAGGAATCGCAGCGTGCGAGGCTGCCTCCTTGGCCTTTTGTTCCATAAGCCGGTTTCCTCCCAACTTTAATGTTCGAAGGAATTATAGGTAATCGGCCCATGTTTGAATGGCACTGTTTTCCCAGCTAAATAAACATTTATACGGCCTTTAGGCCACCTCGGCGATATGGAATGTGACAAAGGGACCGTCCCTTTGTCACATCGCCGCATTCGTTACTTGCCGAGCCAGTTTTTGAACCACCACTCCATGGAACGGCTCATCTCGGCCATAAAGGGGCTCGCGTGCTTGCGGGTGTAGATATCCACCACGCGCTCGCCTACCTCGCGGGCATGCGGACGGAACATCGCGTCCATCTCGGCCACCTGCGCGTCCATGGTCGCAGCATCGGCGCGGCAGTAGCGCTCCTCGTGCACCAGGTTCACCACGGGGTGCGCGATTGCCGGGCGCTCCTTACGGGGCGTGCCGATGATGAGCATCGACAGCGGCATGGTATAGGGCGGCAGATCCAGCAGCTCGGCCACTTCCTCGGCATTCTCGACGATATCACCGATGTAGCAGCTCCCCAGCCCCAGGGCCTCGGCGGCAACCACGGCGTTTTGCGCGGCGATCACGGCGTCCTGGGCCGCGATGGCAAAGTCGCCCAAACCCGGCGCGCGGCGGGGCGCTTTACCCGTGCGCTCGACAAACTCGGGCTCAAAGCAGCCCACGTGCTCAAACAGATCGATCCACTTGGCATAATCGACCACAAATATCAGTGCCCAGGGCGCCTTGGCGATCATGGGCTGGTGGTCGCACAGGTCGGCCAGACGGTCCAGCGTAGCCTGCTCGCGAATGCTCACGATGGAATACATCATCATGGCGCCCGCCGACGGCGCGCGACTCGCCGCATGCAGAATCGCCGCCCGCTGCTCGTCGGTCACCGCCACGGGACGGTCGTCGTCATCACGCGCGAAGGCACGCGTGGAGGAACGGTGCTCCAACGTGTCCAGCACCGCATTGCCCGTCGTCTCGACCGGATAACCGTTCGCATCCACGCCCGCAGCTCCGCCGCAGTACTCGGCACCCGTCATACAAACCTGCTCGCCCATAGCTCTATCCTCGCTAATTCTTTAAGAAGCCTTTACGTTTCCGTGTAATTCCCGTCCATTATCGCGCAGGTCGCCACTACATTGCGCCACACCGCCACACGTGCGCGTTAATATGGCTGGTTGTTGTGCGCAGACACCAATTGCAGCGCATATCTTGGTAACAATCGGGTAAACCCCCGCTTTCGTACGTTTTAGTTTGTGAGGAGTCTCAGCATGTTCGCTGCCGCCATCTCGCTCGTCGGTCTTGCGGCGACCGTCTACCTTGTCTTGCGCGAGGCCAAGGCCATTCGCGCTCAGTCGGGCACCGTTGCCAAAAGCGCTCTTGGGTGGAGCGTCGCCTTCGGTCTTTTCCAGGTCTTTTTGACCATTTGGGGCGCCATTGGCCTCGTCGCCCAAAACGAGCCGCTCGCCTTTGTGATGCTCATCCTGACCAACGCCATCCTCACCGGCTGCGCTTGGGCCAGCATCGCACGCGACCGCATCGCCCCGCGCGTCTTTGCGTTCGCCGCGCCCGACGCCCCCGCTCCCACCGGCAAGCTCGCCCGCCTGCGCGGCGCCTTTGTGGGCAAGCCACTCGTCGCCGCCGTGCTGTGCCTGCTGCTCGCCGGCGTCTTTGCGCTGCTAGGCATGGAGGTATCGTCCAACCACGACTTTACCTGGGTCTACCCCCTGTGCATCCTGCTCGAGTGGGCCATCATCACCACGCTCATGACCGGCCTGTTCTTCCTGTTCCAGCGCCACGGCGCAGCTCCCGCGGTCCTGGCCTTTGCCCTCTTTGTCCTGGGCATTGCCGAGTTCTTCGTCATCACGTTTAAATCCATGCCCATCCAGCCGGGCGACCTTTCGGCCATCTCCACCGCCGCCGCGGTCGCCGGCACCGGCTACACCTTCTCGATCTCACTGTTCTGCGTGCTGTCCATGGGCTTTACCGCCATCGCCATGCTGCTGTGCGAGTACGCCGGCCTGGTGGCACCGCACCGTCAGAAGGGCGCCGCCAACGCCAAGCGCATCCTGCTCACCAACCTGCTCGTCGCCGTACTGTGCCTGGGCGGCGTGACCGCGCATGTCACCCTCATCGACTACTACAACACCCTCGGCATCACCGTCTACACCTGGCGCCCGCTCGAGAGCTACTGGCGCGAGGGCTACCTGCCCGCTTTCATTAGCGCAGCGCAGTCCATCAAGCCGCCCAAACCCGCCGACTACTCCGTCGACGATGCCAAGGCCACGCTCAAAAAGTACGTCAAAGCCTACGACAAGTCCGACGCCGCCAAGAGTGACGAGCGCACCGCCGCAAAGGAGCAGTTCGACAGCGAGAAGCCCACGGTCATCGCCATCATGAACGAGACCTTCTCGGATCTGTCGATCTACCAGAACATGCGCGCCGGCTACGAGGGCCCGCAGTACTTTAAGAACCTGTCCAACTGCCTCAGCCGCGGCAAGCTCTATGTGAGCGCCTACGGCGGCGGTACCGCCAATACCGAGTTTGAGTTTATGACCGGCAACTCCATGGCCAACCTGGGCTCGGGCGTGTACCCCTACACCATCTACAACATGGAAACGACCGGTAATCTGGCAGAGCAGTTCAAATCGCTCGGCTATTCCACCACGGCCATGCACCCCAACCACGCGACCAACTGGAACCGCGAGAACGTCTACAAGGACTTTGGCTTTGACCAGTTCCTGTCTATCAACGATTTCCAGGGAGCCGACACCCTGCGCGGCATGGTGACCGACCAGGCTACCTACGACAAGATTCTTGAGCTGCTCGACCAGAACGCCGATCCGCAGTTTATCTTCGACGTGACCATGCAGAACCACTCGGGCTACGATACGGGCCTGCTGCCGGTCGACAAGCAGATGCACCTGAACATCGACACGACCGACCTGGACGCCAAGACCGTCGAGGACGGCACGCTATCCGATGTCGACGAGTATGTCTCGTGCATCGAGCAGTCCGACCAGGCGCTGCGCTACTTCCTCAACGCCTTGAGCAAGCTCGACCGCAAGGTGGTCGTGGTGTTCTGGGGCGATCACCAGCCGTTCTTCCCGTCCAAGTTCAACGACAAGTGGTTTACCGGCGAGGACGATGCCACGCATCAGGAGCGCCTGTGGCAGACCGACTACATCATCTGGGCTAACTACGACGTTGCCGGCTGCGACCAGACGAGCGAGGTCGACGACCTGTCCACCAACTACCTGTCCACCCAGCTGATGCAGCTGATCGGCGCACCGCTGACCGACTACCAGAAAGCGCACATGACGCTGCGTAAGTCGCTGCCCGCCATCAACTCGGTGGGCTACGAGGACGCCAGCCTGCGCTGGGCGCTTTCCTCCAACGTCACCGGTGACGACGCCGCAGCGGCAGCCGCCACCAAGGCGCGCGAGGATTACGCCAAGATGCAGTACTACGAGATGTTCCGCGACGGCAAGAACGTCTACACCGAGCACTTCCAGACCGAGGCCAACGAGACCGACCCCAACCTGGCACCGGGTACGACCAAGATCAAGTAGCGGGTCACTCATAACTGGTTCGTCTGCCCGGCGGCGCGGAACGTAAGGTTCCCTGCTCGGACAGTCCTGCTCGCACGGAGAGCACATTAAGTGCTCTCCGGCTCGTGCGGAACTCGCGATGAACCTTACATTCCGCGTCGCCGGGCAGACGCCTCGGTGTTGAAGCGCGGCTTGTCATGGGGACACCTGCTGAACATATATAAGTTGAAGGCCACGCCATGTGGCCTTTTTGCATCCGGAAACCGTGTCCCAGAATTCACGTCCGGAGTGGGATGCGGCTTCCGCTTACGGCCCCGTTGGGAAACTCCATCCCACTCCGATCGCAAATTCCGGGTCGCAGTTTCCGCCAGAGCCCTCAACCGGAAACTGCATCCCACTCCAAAGGCGAATTCCGGGACACACTTTCCGAAACCCCATCCATCCGGAAAGCACGTCCCACTCTGAATACATCCAGCGAACATATGCGAGCGTGTTGTCCAGAACGGCCTCGTCATCGGGGTGATGGAAAATATCGTCCCAGACGCTTGCCATCGTTGCGCCCACGAGTGTCAAGAAAAAAGCCTCGAGGATTTCGAGGCTTTCACCATTTGTATTGTTTTGCGCGAAGGACCGCGAACGGCGAAGCTACTCTCCCAGCACGGCCTTCTTGGCGGCTGCAGCCATGTTGTCCAGATCTTCCTTGGTGGGATGGTCCTTCGCGGCAACCCAGTTGTCGAGCAGCATCTTATAGCGAGCGTTGTCGGGATCTTGCTCGAGCATGGCCTCGTAGCGCTGCTTGACCGCGGGGCCCATCTTGCCCTGGCACATCGCCCAGCCCGCAAGCTCGGCATCCCCAGCCAAATTGGAAGTTACGCGGTCGATAATCTGCTGATAGTAGCTCTGGTCGGCCCCAAAGCCGCAGGTGCCAAACAGGAACACGCGCTTGCCGTGCAAGGCGGAGAGCAACGCCGCGACCGAAGGCGTGCACGCGCCCTTGTCGCACCAAAAACCGACGAGCACCGTGTCGGCCGCGCAGGCGCCCTGCGCCTCGAGCGCAACCTGATCTGCATCCGCATCGTCGCTCAACGCCGCGGCATGGACAAACTCAACACCCGCAGCCTGCAGAGCGCGCTTGATCGCGCCCGAAACCATCCTGGTATTACCGCTCTTGCTGTTAACCACCAAAGAGCACGTCATAGTCACGTTGCCTCGTATCCCCCAAAACTAAAGCCACTAATGCAATTTATTAGATGACTATCTTAGTACTAACGTGACAGATGTAAACCACCGTCTGTTGATTGGCGACGCAGACGACATCTTTGGACAGATTTCGAACAGTATGTACTTCGGATTGAAACCGCCGCAGAGCGTTTCACAAATGTCCGAAAAACTGTTTCACAAAGCGCCGTCAAATTGTTTCATATGATACCGTCAATTTGTTTCACGAAATACCGTCAAATTGTGTCATGGTTTTTCGTCAAAATGTTTTACGCGCTGGTAAGATGCTATAAAACAAAATGTTCTTTGAATGGCGGGGAGTACGATGACTAGGTATATGAGTAGATGTATCGATCGCTCAATCGAACGCGATCTTGGCATTTTTGGTGCCGTGCTCATTCAGGGACCGAAGTGGTGCGGAAAGACGACTACGGCCCAGCGATTCGCTGAATCATCGCTGTCTCTCTCCGACCCTGCCGGAGACTTTGCCGCACTGCAGCTTGCCAGGATCGACCCAGCTCAAGCAATAGTCGGCGCAACGCCGAGACTCATCGATGAGTGGCAGGAAGAGCCAAAACTGTGGGACGCAATACGTTTCGAATGCGATCGTCGAACCGGTGAGCCAGGGCAGTTTTTGCTTACGGGGTCAGCAACACCAAACGATGCCGACCAACCGATGCACAGCGGCATCGGGCGCATATCACGCTTGCGCATGGAAACAATGACTCTGGCCGAACTCGAGGTTTCCTCAGGGGCGGTCTCGCTCGAATCGCTGCTTAACGGATGCCCCATCAAGGCGGCACTTGGATCCATCAACGGCATCGCCGATATCGCCGAATTGCTATGTCGCGGTGGTTGGCCTCAGGCGGTTGGCAAGACGACTGCCGATGCAATGCGTATATCCGCTGCCTACATCGACGGTGTCTGCGAATCGGATGTTTCGAGGGTCGACGGCGTGAAGCGTGACCCGGAGAAAGTCAGGGCTCTTCTGTCTTCGCTTGCGCGCAACGAATCCACTCTTGCCGGCGAAAAGTCTCTTGAGAAAGACCTCGGCGGTGATGTATCGAGAAGTACGCTGCGGCGCTATACGGATGCCTTGCGCAGAATACACATCATCGATGATATCCCGGCTTGGCATCCGGCACTCAGGTCTCCGGTAAAGCTGCGGCAAAGTGCGAAAAGGCACCTCGCCGACCCTTCGCTTGCCGTCGCACTGCTCGGAGCAAATCCGGAGTCATTGGCATCCGACCCGAAGACGCTGGGACTGCTCTTCGAATCCCTCGTCCTGCACGACCTTAAGGTCTATGCAGCCGCAAATGACTCGTCGGTGTCCCACTACCATGACGCCGACGATCTCGAGGTCGATGCCGTTATACGCAGGCGCGATGGAACTTGGATTGCCGTGGAAGTAAAACTCGGAAGTCCGCAGATCCCCGAGGCATCTGCAAACCTGCTTCGACTCGAGCGCAAACTTGTCGAACGCGGCGAGAGACCCCCTGCGGCCAAGCTCATCGTCATCGGGTTCGGCATGCCGGTCCATACGACGCCCGAGGGCATCATCGTTGCCCCCGTTGACACACTCGCGCCCTAGCGCTGCATTACATGCCCCACGCACCTGCTTACTGGGCGAATTGGCTGCGGTAGAGTTCGGCGTAGAAGCCGCCTGCCGCTAGCAGCTCGTCGTGCGTGCCGCGCTCGATAATCTGGCCGTCGCGCATCACCAGAATGCAGTCGGCGTTGCGGATGGTGCTCAGGCGGTGCGCCACGACAAAGCTTGTGCGACCGGCCATGAGCTCGTCGAATGCCGCCTGCACCTGCAGCTCGGTGCGGGTATCGATGCTCGAGGTCGCCTCGTCCAGCAGCAAGATAGCCGGGTCGGTGAGCATGACGCGCGCGATGCACAGCAGCTGTTTTTGACCCTGGCTAAACGTGCCGCCGTCCTCGCCGATGACCGTATCGTAGCCGCCTGGCAGCTGCACGATAAACTTGTGCGCATGCGCGCGCTTGGCAGCTTCGATAACCTGCTCGCGCGTGGCGTCAGGACAGCCGTAGGCGATGTTTTCCGCCACCGTGCCCTCGAACAGCCAAGTGTCCTGCAGCACCATGCCAAAGGCGCGGCGCAGGCTTGCGCGCGTGTAGTCACGCGAGGAACGGCCATCGACCGCAATGCGACCGGCATCGATATCGTAAAAACGCAGTAGCAAATTGATGAGCGTCGTCTTGCCACAGCCCGTAGGACCGACCAGGGCAAAGCGCATGCCGGGCTTAGCCTCGATGCAGATGTCCTGCAGCAGCTTGCGGTCGAGCACGTAGCTAAAGTCCACGTGTTCAAAAGTCACCTCGCCCTGCGGGGCGGCAAGCTCTACGGCATCCGCCGCATCGGGCTCCTGCTCGCGCGCATCGAGCAGCGCAAACATGCGGCGCGCCGAGGCGTACGCGGTCTGGATCTGCGTAATGACGTTGGTGACCTCGTTGAACGGCTTGGTGTACTGGTTGGCATAGGACAGGAAGATCTGCACGCCGCCCACCGTGAGCGCCGCCGGCACGCCCGTGATCACGCCCACGCAACCGATCACAGCGACCACGGCATAGATGATGTTATTGATAAAGCGCGTGCCGGGGTTGGAGAGCGAACCCATAAACTGCGCGCGCTCGCCCGCGGTGTAGAGCTCGGCATTGAGGGCATCGAAGCGCTGCTGGGCGTTGGGACCATAGGCAAAGGCGTCGACAAGCTTTTGCTCGCCTACGTACTCCTCGATATGACCACCGAGCTGCCCTTGAATGCGCTGCTGAGCCGTAAAGCTCTTGTTGGAGAGCTTGGCGATAGCACCGGCAGCAAAGATGGAAAGCGGCGTGACGAGTACCACCACGAGCGTCATGGTCAGGTTGATGGAAAGCATAAACGCGAGCGTGCCCACAATGGTGATAACGCCGGTGAAGAGCTGTGTGAAGCCCTGCAGCAGGCCGTCACCCACCTGATCCACGTCGTTGACCACGCGGCTCATGAGGTCGCCGTGGGCATGGCTGTCGATAAAGCTGAGCGGCATACGGCTGAGCTTGTCGCTCGCCTCCACGCGCATGTCGCGCACCGTCTCGTAGGACAGGCGGTTGACGCAGTAGCCCTGTAGCCACTGGAAGGCCGCAGCACCTACGACGACAATCGCGAGCTTGGTAACGAGCGGCAGCAGTGCGTCAAAGCTCACCTGCCCGGCGGCAACGATCAGGTCGATGCCCTCGCCGATGAGGATGGGCGTGTAGAGCTGCAGAATCACGGAGATGGCGGCGCTCACAAACGACGCAACAAACGAAATGCGATGCGGACGAACGTAGCCCAGCAGGCGGCGGGTCACCGCACCCACGGGATAGCGCTCGGGATCGCCAGGCTGGCGCGGACCGTCGCCCAGGTCGTTGAGGTTATCGTTACCGGACACGTTGGCCGTCATCGTGGCGACCGAACCGGAGGAAGTGTACGGATTCATTTAGCATCCCTCCTTTGCGCAGACAGATGCGGGGGCGGTCGGAGCGGACGCGGGCGTCGTGCTCCCCTGCTGGCCCTCGAGCTCCTCGCGGCGCAGCTGCGACTGGCAAATCTCGCGATAGAGCTGGCAGGTCGCGTACAGCTCGTCATGCGTGCCCAGGCCCGCAACCGAGCCGTGGTCGAGTACGCAGATCATGTCGGCGTCGCGCACGGTCGAGACGCGCTGGCTTACGATGACGGTCGTGAGCGGCAACCCGCCCTCGGCGGCACCGCGCACACTGCGCTCGCGGATGGCATGGCGAAGTGCCGCGTCGGTCTTAAAGTCGAGCGCCGAGGCGGAGTCGTCCATGATCAATATCTGAGGCGAACCAACCAAGGCACGCGCGATAGTCAGGCGCTGACGCTGGCCACCGCTAAAGTTCTTGCCGCCCGCCTCGACCGGGGCGTCTAAGCCCTGCGGCTTGTTGCGCACGAACTCGCTGGCCTGCGCCATGTCGAGTGCCGCCCAGAGCTCCTCGTCGGTCGCAGCTTCATCGCGCCAGGTCAGGTTGCTGCGGATGGAGCCGCTCACCAGCGATGCGCGCTGCGGAACGGTCGCGACCACACGGCGCAGCTGGTCGAGCGGCCAGGTGCGCACGTCGGCGCCCATCACGCTCACGCTGCCGGTGCTCGCATCGTACAGGCGCGGGATGAGCGAGACGAGCGTGGACTTGCCGCTACCCGTACCGCCGATAATGCCGAGTGTCTTGCCCAGCGGGAGTTCCAGCGTCACATCGTTGACAGCATTGGCCGCGCCAGCGCCAAACGAGAAGCTCGCATGGCTCAAGCTCAGCGCGGGAACTGGAGCGACATTGCCCGGCTTGGGCAGCGCGACCGGCTGGTTGCCCTCGTCGGTGATGCCCGGCACGCAATTGAGCACCTCGTTGATACGCGACGCGCTGGCGCTCGCCTTGGTAAAGACCACGACCAGGTTGGCGACGTACACGATGGAGGTCAGGGTCTGCGTCATGTAGTTCACAAACGCCATGACCTGGCCCTGCGTAAGCTCGCCCACGCTGACCTGGATGCCGCCCACCCACAGGATGGCGCACACGCCCAGGTTCATCACCAAAAACGTGACGGGGTTGAGAATCGACGAGAGCTTGCCCACCGCGATGGCAGTATTGGCCTGGTCGTCGGCGGCCTGCGCAAAGCGCTCGCGCTCGTGATCTTCGCGCACGAAGGCGCGAACCACGCGGGCGCCCGAAAGGCCCTCGCGGCAGATAAGCGCGATGCGGTCGAGCTTTGCCTGCAGCTGCTTGTAGTACGGAATGCAGCGCGCCATGACAAACCAAAACACCAGGCCGATAGCGGGCGTGCAGATCAAGAAGATCATGCCGAGCTTAAGGTCGATGGCAAGGGCCGCGCACATGGAGCCCACCGCTAGAAAGGGCCAGCGGATGAGCATGCGCACGCCCAGCGCCACAGCGAGCTGGACCTGGTTAACGTCGTTGGTGATGCGGGTGATGAGCGACGGCGTGCCAAAGCGGTCGAGCTCGGCATAGCTCAGCTTGTTGATGTGCTTGTAGAGCGCGCCGCGAATGTCGGTGCCCATGCCCTGCGAGGTGAGCGCCGCCATCTTTTGGCAGACGAGCGTAAACGAGATGCCGATCACGGCCATGGCGGCAAGTAGCATGCCGTAGTGGATAACGGCGCTCACGTCGTGCGAGCCAATGCCCTTGTCGATCATCTGGGCAATCACCAGCGGCGTCAGCAGGTCAAAGATCACTTCGATCAGCTTACACGCAGGGCCAATCACCATATACCGGCGAAACTTACCACCAAAACGCCTGAGCAGCTCAATCATGTATAGGCGCTCCCTATCATCATTCACACTCAATCCGAATCATGATAGTACGGTGAGCCCAAAAGAAGCGTAAACAACTCGTCATTTCTAATGGGATTCGGTTTCCAAAGAAGCGGAGAGGCGCGCACCCAGCCAGTGTCGGGTCGACCACTTGGTATACTTGCATTAGTGCTACCAAGTTAGTCGCCGACCCTTGAAATGAGGTGCCGAGATGAACGACATTCTCGCAAGAAGAGCAAGACGAGCAACTGTGGGCATCGCCCTTTCCGCGGCACTTGTCGCGGGAATCGCCCCCGTAACGGCGATCGCTGCAGAAACCAGCGCCCCCACCGGTGCGGCCGTTTCGCAGACGAGCGCCGCCAACGGCAATTCGGGCGCCCCGCAGACAGAAGACGCGGCCGCCGCAAAAGAAAAAGCGTATGCAGCCATGCAGGAAGCGCTCAAAAACCTCGAGGCCGCAAAAAACGCCGCAAGTCCCGAGAAAATTGCGAGATTCAATGATGACATTACCGCTTTTCAAGAGATCTACGACATGGTGGCGGCGGAAGCCGCCAAACGGAGGGAACGCCTTCCCGCCATGCAAGCGAACGTCGATGCAGCCCAAGCCAAATACGATGAGGCCCACAGCCGGACAAGCGGCCTTCAGGCAGAATTAGATAAGGCACTTGAAGCACTCGGCGGCGAGGAGCCCAGCACAGCTACTAAAGAGCATATTAAGCAGTTGCGACGTGAGATCATGTCGGCAGAAAGGCGAGAGAAATCTTGTGAAGATGATCTTCACTCCTACCGACGCCGGCTCGAAAGCCAGGAAAGACAGGTTCAGGATTCCGAAAGTGAGGCGCAGGAAGCTAAAGCCCACATCGACGAGGACATAGCCAAGCGAAATGCGCTCCTCGGCGATTTGGAAAAGGCGCAAGCGGCCTATGACGACGCCTGCAAGGCATACGAAGAGGCAAAGGCCGCGGCAGACAAGGCCACCTCGCCCGAGATAACGAAACCGACCGAGACGACGCCTCCCTCCGGCTCAACGCAACCCGCCGAGGCGACACCGCCCGTTGCCTCACCTGCAACCGGCAAAGACGCCCTACCAAGCTCCACCAAGCAGGCGAACTCGAGCAGCGGCAAGCAAGCAAATACGACCGCCGGCAAGCTCGCGAACACGGGCGACACAGCGCCGAGCGCAATCGCACTCGCAGGAATCGCCGCCGCAGGCCTCGGAATAACCGCCACGGGCGTACGCCGCATCAAGAACTCAAAATAGCTGCCAGCGGTTATTGTCTTCGCCAATCCACAAGCCCAGAGACAAAAAGAGGTCCGTTTCCCCACCTAGGGAAACGGGCCTCTTTAACTGCAAAAATTCAAGCAACAGCACCGCCGACTCTTGAAGCACATCGCCACCGCGCTCCAAACAACGCCAACGAGCAGCATTCCTTAAGGGATAGATTTAATTAGGCTAACGCGCCTTTACGGGTGATTTTTGGACGATGCGGTTCCGGTGCCGGCGGGCTGTTTGGTAGTCGAGCGATCCCGCAGGCAAAGCCGAGGACCAGCGAGACACCAAACACTTCGCCGCCTCCTGGACCGCGTAGCCATCGATGTTTTGGCAAAGCCAGCGAGCGCCACCCAGAGCGAACAAGTTGGCATGAAAAAGGCAAGGCATAGACCTTCTGGTCATGCCTTGCCTTTTGAATGACAAATTGTCGCTCTGGGTGGCGCGCAGCGTCGAGCATTGCGCGGTTTGGTAAAACCGCGCAAAAAGAAAGCCCGTGCGCTCGATGGATTCGGATGCCCGACAGAGGCTCCTTATGGCTGCTTCCTTCCGGACCTGACCAGATTCGGAACATGTCGTCATCCGAACCCATCGAACGCGCTAGGCGCTCGGTATATCTTACCTGCTCCCGCCCAACAGGGCAAGTGGGGCGAACCCATCGGATGGATTCGCCCCACTCGTGCATATCGCTAACGGCGCCTGCGGTACAGGACCGCGCCGCCCACTGCGGTCAGCGCGCCGATGCCGGCCATGACCGCGAGCGCCTCGACCGGTAGGCTGCGGTCGCCGGTGTCGGGCATGCCGCCCTTGGAGCCGCCGCCGGAGCCGTTATCGGAACCGCCGCCCGAGCCACCGCCCGGCGTGCCGGGGTTCTCGGGGGTGCTGGGGGTCCCGGGATTCTCAGCGTAGCTGTTGGTGAAGACCGGCGGCAGGTTGGCGTCGCCCTCGTAGGAGACCTTCGCCGACAGGTAGCCCGTCTTGGTGTCATCTGCCGCCTCGTCGCTCACCGTGACGACGATCTTGCGCACCGCCTTGTCGTAGGTCACGTGCGCCTGGCCGTCGTCGACCTCGCTCACCGTGAAGGTGTAGGTGCCAGCCTGCTTGAAGGTCAGCGCATCGAACGTGACGCTGCCGTCCGCGGCATTCTTGGCGGTCGACATGACCTTACCGTCCCGGCTCTTGAGCTCAAAGCCAAACTGGCCCGCCTTGAGCTCGGCGCCCTTGAGCACCTTGGCGGCGCCCAGCTTGAGGGTGACGGGTGCGGCCTCGTAGCCGTTGGTGAAGGTCACCGAGGTGTCGTTCGCGGCATTGCCCTCGGCATCCATGAGCTCGTGCTTGACGGCGAGCGTGCCGTTACCGGCGTCGACAACCGTCGTGCGTACGCGGTACGTCGCCCTGTCGTACGTCACGCCGCCCGCCGTGCCGGCGACCTCGCGCAGCTCATAGCTGTGCGTGCCGGGCGCGGTGTAGGTGACGGGGCTGAGCACGACCGTGCCGTCGGCGGCGTTCTTGCCCGTCGCCGCAACGCTCTCGCTGCCGTCGGCGGCAATCTCGACCAGCTGGAACTCGAACTCGCCCTCGGCCAGGTCACGGCCCTTAAGCTTCTTGCTCACCTTGATCTGGTCGGTGACGGAGCTCGGCGTCGGGTTCACGACGTAGGTGTTGGTGAACTCGAACGCGCCCTTGCCCTCGGGCGTGCCCTCTGCGGGCAGGACCTCCGCGGCGAGCGTGCCCGCGTTGGTGTCCTCGACCACCTTGACCGTGAAGGTCCTGATCGCCGTCGCGTCATTGACCACGCCGTCGGCCGAACCGGACTCGCTCACCCGATAGACGAACGTCTTGGTGCGCAGGCCGTCGCCGTCGATCTCGGCGTCGTCGAGGTCGCTCGGCTGCCTGAACGTGACGTGGCCCAGCCCGACGTTGCCGGCGGCGTCGTTGGTCGCCTCGGTCACTGTCTTGCCGGAGGCGTCGACCGGCGCGGGCGCGCCGTCCAGCGGCTCAATCTTAAAGGTGTACTTGCCCTCGATGTCTCCCTGCGTGAGGCCGAGTCCGGCCTGGCTGAGCGCCAGCGTCTTGGTGCCCGAGAGGTCGACCGTCGCCTCGTTGGTGCCGTAGCCGTTCACAAACGACAGCGTGCCGTCGGAGCCCTCGGGATAGACCACGGCAGTGTCCAGCCCGCCCTTGCCGTTATCGGTCACCTTGACCGTGATGCCGAAGCTCGACGCGGCCGCCGTCACGCCCGCGGGCAGCCGGTCCGTGCCGTCCTCGGATACGGTATAGGGAATGGCCCAGGAGCCGTCGGCGGCCCTGGTGGCGGTGCCGTCCGCCACCATCCGCTCGAGAGCGTCGGTGGTGTAGGCGATGGGCGAGAACGCGAGCCCCGCGGCCTCGCCGTCGCCGGAGGCCCGGTTGGACGCGGTCGCGACCACGTCGCCCTGGGCATCGCGGACGGAGAACGAGAACTCGCCCGCCGCCGCGGCGCGGCCCGTCAGCGTCTTGGTGGCGTTAATTGCCACGTTGCCCTCGCCGCCGAGCGTTCCGGTGGCCTCGTAGGAGTTCTGGAACGCGACCGTCACGGGCGCAGGCGTCTCCGTGGCGTCATCCGCTGTGGAGACCTCGCTGCGGGCGACCTCGACACCGTCCTTGGCAACCGTGGTCGTGACCGTGAGCTTGCCCGTCGCGGCGTCGTAGCCGGGCGCGATGGTCACCGTGCGCGGCGCGGTGTCGTTGGTGTAGCCCTCGCCGCCGAGCTTGGTCTCGGTGACGGTGAAGCGGTAGGTCTTGCCCGCGTCGGCGTCGGTGAACTTCACGTCGCCTTCCGCGGCACCGCCGATGAGGTCGGCCAGGTCGGCCTTCCCATCGTCGGCAGCGGCCACGGCGTAGGCGTCCTTGTCGGTCTTGAGGCCGAGCTTGGCGGCCGTCTCGGCGTCCGCGGCCACGGTGAAGGCGAACTGCCCCGCCTCCATGGCGCGGCCGGAGAGCGTCTTGGACAGGCGCACGCCCGCGCGGGCCGAGTAGTCGAGCTCGGTCGTGTAGGTGTTGACGAAGTCGCCGCCGCTCGCCTCCGCGATCGCGGGCGTCGTGGCCGTGAGGTTGCCGGAGCCGTCGTCGGTCACGGTCACCGTCATCATAGCGACGTGACCGTCGTAGGCCACACCGGCGATGGCAGAGCCGTCATTGGGCCTGACCTCGCGCACCGTGTAGGTGAAGGTCTTGGCGCGCACGCGCTTGCCACCGACCTCGGCGAACTCGGCATCCTTGATGTCATCGAGCGTGTAGCGGATGGAGCCGAAGTCGAAGGCGACCCTATCGCCCGCCTTGGTGCCGGCGGCCGTCACACTGACGGTCTTGGAACCGTCGGCAGAGCCCTCGGGCATGGGAGCGCCGCCCTCGCCCGTGAGCGTGAACTGGAAGCTATCGCCCTCAGCCCAGTCGCGGCCCTCGAGCGTCTTGGTGAAGAGCCCCGCGGTGGAGACGTCTCTGCCCTCGGCGGCCGTTCCGTACGTGTTGGTGAACGCGACGGTCGCGCCGTCCTCGGTCACGGCGCCTTCGGCCTTGGAGCCGTCAGCCCCGTTGACCGTGGTCGTATAGCCCTCGGCGGCGTCCTCGGTCACGGTGTAGCGCGCGCCCACGGGCAGGCCGGCGATGGCCTTCTCCCCACCGTCCTTAAGCGTGAAGGTCGCCTTGCCGTCCGCGAACGTCACGGCGTGCTCACCCTTGCCGAAGGTGCCGGAGACGGGCTCGCCGTCCCCGTCGGCCAGCGCGACCGTGAAGCCGAACTCGCGCTGGCTGTCGCCGCCGACGACCTTCTTCTTGACGGTGAGGCTGCCGGTCTTGGCGGTGTTGGTAAAGACCGCCGCCTCGACCGTACGCTCAGCAGCGTCGCCCGCATCGTCGGTCAGCTGTGCAATCTTGGTCTTGGCAGACAGCTTACCGGCGCCGTCGTCGGTCACCGTGACGGTGGCACGATAGGTGGCCTTCGAGAAGATGAGCGACGTCTCGTCACCCGGCTGCTCGGCGATCACATAGGTATAGGTACCGGGCTTGGTGTACTCGATGGTACCGAAGTTGCCAACCTGGGCATCCTTGTGCAACTCAATCGCCGACACGCCGTCCTTGGCGCCCTTGGGCATGGGTGCCTCACCCTGGGCAGTCAGCATCATGGTAAAGGCATCCGATGTCATCCAGTTGCGTCCGGAGATCTTCTTTTGCACCTTAAAGGCGTTTTCCACCTTCGTGGACTCCACGCTGTAGACGTTGGTGAAGCCCACCTGCGTCGCCTGTCCGACGGTACCCTTCTGGGGGTTCGCCTTATCGGCAACCGCAAATCCGTCCTCACTCGTCATGAGGGCGCCCTTGGAGTCAAGCTCCTGCACCTCGTAGCGAGCGCCCACGGGCACGGTAACCGTCACGGAGCCGCCGGCCTTAAGCGCGATGGTGTCACCGCTCTTGATCTGTCCACTTACATAGGTGCCGTTGGTGCCGCTGGGACGGCCAGCATACGCAAAGGTACCGGTCAGAGGCGTTGCGCCATCGGCCTGGTAGAGCAGCACCTTAAAGGTAAATGCCTTGTTGGGCGCGACAATGCCTTCGGCGGCCGTGACCGTCTTGCTCAGCGTCAGGCGGCCGTCAGACACCTCGTCGGTAGTGGTGTTGGTCTTGACGGCAGGGTTGTTGCCGACCGCCACCGACGCCTGGTTGGAGATGTCGCCCGAAGCGCCACCGCTCTTAAACGCGTCCTCGGTCACGCGAACCTTAAACTGAACCGTGCCCTCCTTGCCTGCGGGAACGTCCTTCAACGTCCAGGTAAGGTTGCCGTCATTGTCCTTGGAGCCGGCATCCTTATGGTCGCCGGCGAACTCCACGAACTCGGTTCCCGCGGGAACGGCATCGGTAATCACCACCGTGGCAGGTGCGTTCTCGGTGTTCTTGTAGCCGATGGTGTAGGTGAGCTCATCACCCAGCGCCACACCCGACTCATTCGAATCCTGGGCATCGCTCTCGGACTTCTTGGGCACGTAGTTGGTCGTGGTGCCGGTATAGCTCTTGTTGCCAACCCAAACGGTGGCAGTGTTATTGATGGTGCCGACAGCGCTTTGGGCGTCCTTCACAGCATCCTCGGTAATCTTGACGCGCACGCGCACCGAACCGTGGCTGCCCGCGGGCTGCTCACCCAGGTTCCAGGAAAGCGACTGACCGCTCGCAGCGCCCTTATCGGCATACTCGCCCTCAAAGGCCTCGAACACAACGCCGGCAGGAAGCTCGTCGGTCACGGTCACGTTGGCCGGAACCAGGCTACCATCGGCACCGGCCTCGGTATTGACCCAGTTAATGGTGTAGACGTAAGAATCGCCCACAGAGAGCAGCTGCCCGTCGATGTCCACATCGGGCTTCGCGACCGTGCCGATCGTCTTGACCTTATCACGCGTATTGTGGAAAACGATCTTGCCGTTCTCGGTACCGTCGCGGTAGGTCACCCTGGGCGTCAGCGTGCCATCGTTGTTGTCAGTCACCTCGAGCAGCACCCGGCACGTCGCGGACGTGTCCACGGGACGCACGCCCTCGGGCAGGTTGGCCAAGCGCTCCTTTGCCACCAGGTTAAAGCTGTAGGTGGTGGTGTGGTCGGCATTGTGCAGCTTGGTGGCAACACCATCCTTCACAGCGCCAGCAAGGTTAATCGTCAGCTCATGGGATCCGCCGAGAGCGCCGCCAAGCTTAAAGTAAACCTTGCCGAAGTCGACCGTGGCGATACCGTTATCGCTCGCCTGGGTCTTACCCTCATCCATCCATACGAGCTCGCCGTCGGCCTTCTCCGCATACAGGTCAAACGTATACTGACCCGCCTCAATCTTGTCGCCGGAATCCATTACCTTCTCGGCAGTAAGACCGTCGAATGTTCCGGTCGCAGCGTAGCTGTTGGTAAAGAACACCTGAGCCTTGGCAACACCGTTCTCGGAGCTAAAGGTCATTGCGTCGTCGACATCTTCAACTCCGCTGGCGTTATAGTGCCTGGCCGTGGTCACGGTATAGAGCGAACCGTCGCCGCGCTTCTTAATAACCGCAATCTCTACCATCCAATAGGTGGAGTCGTATGTATAGCCGTCCTTATTACCCTTATTTTCGACGATCTTGTAGGTAAACGTCTTACCCGCATCGTCCGTCGCAAAGGTCAGGCCACCCAAAATACCGGTGTGGGACGTACCATCGGTTTGCGGCTCATCGTTGGTAACGGTGAGCTTGCCCTTATCCGCGCGCAGCAGCTTGTTGAGCTTTTCGATTGAAGCATCGCCCTCGCCCGTCACCGTAAAGCCAAACATGCCGGCATGCAGGTCGTGCCCGTTGAGCGTCTTGACGATCTCCAGGCCGCCCTGGAGCTCGTAGCTCGTTGATGTTTGGTAGCTATTGGTGAAGATGAAGCCTTCCGAGCCGGTCGCGCCATCGGCGCGGGCCACAAGTTTACCGCCCTCATCGGTTACGGTAATGGTCAGGACATAAGTGTGCGTGTCATACTTCCACTCGCCGAGACCGCCATTCGGGGCCAGCTCGTTAATCGCAAACGTATACGTGCCCGGCTTGTTAAAGGTAAGCTTCGAAAAGTCAATCTTTTCGTGCTCTCCGTCCTTGAGGCCCTCCTTCGTTTGTGTCTTCTCAACATAGCCGTTGTCCGCACTCATCGAAGAGCCGGTGATGAGCTTGCCATCGATGGCAGTCTTGGTAGCATCGTCAGCCGCGGTCATAGCAAAGGCGAACTTGCCCGGAGCATCAGCGCCGGCAACCACCTTCGTCACGAACGGGGTGTAGGTTGCCGCCTCGGTGACCGTATAGGTGTTCTTGAATTTGACCGTCGCGACACCGGTGGACGTTGCACCAGACGGATAGATCCACTGGCCCTCGAGCTCGTCCTTGCCATCGACCTGCTTGCTTACCGCTGTCGTGACTCTAAGCGTACCGTCGCCGTTATCCGCCACGACAGCCTTAACCGTATGGACCGTCTTGTCGTACGTATAGCCCGTCGCCTTGTCGTCAATCTCGCTCACCGTATAGGTGAACGTCTTGCAGGCATCATCCTGAGTGAAGGTCAACCCACCCGCAGGTATCAAACTAACGGTCTTGGGGGCGTCGGCCTCGACATTTGCGGTCTCAAAGACCTTGCCGTCCGTGGAAATGCCAACCTTGCTGGCAGATATCTCGTCGGCAGGCTTGACGATATAACGGAACGTGCTCTTAGGCGAGCCAAAAATGGTCGCGTCCTTGGGATACGTCAACGTCTTCTCGATCTGCAAACCGCCAGCGGCGCCATAGTCGAGACTTGCCTCATAGCGATTCACAAACGAGACGGCAGGCGTTGTGGCGCCGGCCTCACTTGCATCGTACTGCTGCACGTAGGTAGTCGAATCTTGCTTGAGCTGGACGATCTTTTCGTCCGTCAGCGCGCTCGCGTCGGCACCGTCGCCCAGCAGCTCCGTCACACCCGCACCCTTGAGCACGGTCGTCACGGTGTAGAGCTTGGCAGGGTCGTTCTTGCGCGCAAGAACCTTGACGAGCACGATGGCATCGCCCGTGTAGCCGGTGTCATAGGTGTAGCCGGCAGCAGTAGCAGTAGGCTGGTTCTCGTGGATGCGATAGGCAAACGTACGCCCCAGATCCTGTTCCGTGAGCTCACGGGCAAAGAGCTTCTCTTTCCCGCTTGCGCCCATCACGGCGCTGGACACGCCGGCCCCCGCAGCCGTATTGGACAAGCTAGCCTCGGCGCCGTCGACCGACGTCTGAACGCCGTTGTACCAAAGGCCCGTCACGGCAAAGGTAAACTGGCCCGCGGTAGAGGCGCGACCCTCAAGAGTCTTGCTCACCGTCACGCCATCAAAGGTGCCCGATGCATGGTACGCGTTGGTAAAGGCAGCCTTGTCGGTTACGATCTTGTCCGCATCGGAGGCACCGGTGTTGGCGTAGGTCACGCTCGACACGCGTAGCTTGCCCGCGTGGTTGCCCGACTCGTCCAGGTCGGTCACCACGACGGTCGCGCGGGCGGTGTGCTTGTCCATGGACATGCCCGCCTGGCCATCCTGCGCAGCTTTCTCGGTAATGTTGAAGCTAAAGGTACCTGCACGGTTGAACGTCACGGTCGGGGCGGCTTCGGTGCCAAAGAAGAACGAGGCAACGCGTCCCGACTCGGGCGCGCTAGCGACGGCCTGGTTAGTGTTAATGACAACGGCACCATCCGCTACCGCCTGCTTTGTGGTCTTACCCAGACTTGTTGCGCTGTCATCGTCCGTAGCGGCGGTAAGGTTAAAGGTGTGGCTCTCGCCTTGGTTCCAGTCGCGGCCGCTCAGGGTCTTTTGGCCCTGAAGGGTCGCGCTCGTGGGCTCCGCACTATATATATTGGTAAAGGAAGGTGTGGCGTTGTTGCCCAGCTTCTCTACCGAGCCATTCTTTGCGGGCTTGTAGTATTCGACCGAAGTCTGGATGCCGGCACCCTTCTCGGCATTGCGCACCACGGCGTAATAGACCGATCCGTCGTAGGTCATGCCCGTAACGCTGCCGGGATTCTCAACAAGCCTGTACACGTAGGCACGTCCCGCATCCTTGTTGGCGGTATAAGAGATTTCCGGCCATCTCACCGTGCCATCGACGTTGCCCACGGTGACAGTGTTGCCCTCGGCGCCCTAGGGCATGGGGGCCGTCATGCTCTTATCGACCGTATCGGGGTTGAACACAGCGCTGTCATCCGCATAGCCACCCATGCCCTCGAGCGCAAAGCTAAAGGCATTCTGGGCAAGCGGGAACGTCCCGGCGTTGTCGGTCAGGATCTTTTTGGCCTGGATGGTGATGTTCGCTTCGTGCTCATCGTAGCGGTTGGTGAAGGTTGCGGTCTTACCAGCGACCTCGACATTCTTCTCGGTACCGGCATCGTCGCGCAACTGCATCATCGTCACGCTCGTAACGACCAGAGCACCGGCGTGGTTGTCCTCCACCACGACCGTTGCGGTATAGACGGCGGCGGAATAGCTTATACCGCCCGCCCTGGCGTCTGAACCGGGGATAACCTCCCTGATGGTATAGGTGTAGGTGCCCGGCTTGTAATAGGTGATGTCGCCAAATGTTGCCTTCTCGTGGGCGTCCGTGGTGAACACGACCGTCGACACCTTGCTCTTGGCGCCACCGGGCATGGGGCCGCCGTCCTCGGCTGTAAGCTGCGCGGTAAAGGTATCGCCATTGGCCCAATTGCGACCCTCGAGTACCTTCTCGGCGCTCAGGCCATTCTTGGCATCGAGCTTTACGCGGCTGGCGCTGTAGTTATTGGTGAACTCGAGCTTGTTGCTCGCAGGGATCTTCCCGCCCTCGAGCGCGGCGATCGAGCCCGTGATGGTATTACCGGTTCCCAACTGTTCCTCGCCGCCGGCCTTGCGGCTGACGAGTCTAAAGCCGGCCGGAAGCACCGACTCGCCGGCAGAGCCGGTCACAGTGTTGACGATGCTCGCCAGCACGTTGCCATTGGACTCCTCGCTCTTGGTAGTGAGCTCGCTCACGCTATAGCTGTCGTCCTTCTTAAGGTCGTATACGCGGATGGTCTCGCCGGCCTTGATGGAATGGGTGTCGCCGTTGTGGAGCCTAAAGGAATTGCCCACGGCCTTGCCGTCCGCATCGAACACATGCGCCTCGTAGCCATTCTCGGACTCTGGCAGGGTGAACTTAAACCTAAACGTCAGGTCGTTGTCTTTCGCGTCCTTAGTAGGCGCGGTTAGACCACTGTCTGCCGTCACGGTCTTGGTCACCTGCAGGCGTGCCACACGACGATCGGTATACTGCACGGCCGTTGCCGTGGTAAAGAGGTGGTTGAGCTGGAGCGTGCCCAGGTTGGTACGTGTCTTGGAGGCATCGTCAATATATGATGAGTCGTCCTCTTGGTAGAGGGCCATACGGTTGATGCCCGTATCGGCAAAGATCGTCGCCAGCTGACCGTCGCGGTCACCCTTGTCCTCGACATAACGCAGAACGGTCTTGGTGCCCTGCGGCGCCTTGTCATAGCGCATGTGCATCAAGTCGTTCGCGAGCGAGGGCGTCACGCCCTGGGCAGTGCTCGTCTGGCCCCACGTCAGGTTACCCTTGGCATCTGCACCAGTCGCGCTCTGCAGTTTGCCCTTGATGTGCGTAAGCGTGTTATCGATGGAGTCGGGAGAGCCAAACTGCGCAAGGGAGGCAATGAGCGAACCCGGGCCGCTCATACTGCGCACGCCGTCGTTCTTCTCGCCAGCATCTACGTACACACCGGAGTCGTCCACGATCACCTTGGTGATGGTGGTATTTAGCTCATAGCCGTCCGGACTTCCAGACTCACGCAGATAGTACGTACCCTTGATAAGGGGCGCATGCTTTGCGGAATCGAGAGGGAAGCATGCTGCACCCTTAATCTCATACGGATAGGTCATGCCATTTGCCTGCACGGTGTCGTACGGCACGGCGCCGGACATAATGGCATAGGTGCTGGGGCTATTGCCGGTAACGTCTTTGGCCTGGTACAGCTCAAACGTCGCGCCGTTCACGGGCTCACCCAGGTCATCGACCTTCTGCACAAACAGACGGTTTTGGACGTTGGTGAGGTGGATCACGGTTGAAAACTGTCTGTTTGTCGACCGGTATTCAACCATGGAGGTGTTCTCCGTGGTTGCCTCTGCCAGAGACGACGCCGTGGTGTGGTAGACCGCCACGGTATATTCGGACTTGGACTTGTCCTCCATCATGGCGGCGTACTTCTCGATATCGCCGGGCAGCGACCTGACCGTTACCTCATAGTCGCCCTTGGTGTTGACGGCAAAGACACTCGTGTCGGCCGATTTTGCGGCCTCGACCGCGCCGGCAATGCCGTGCGCGGAGCATAGCTTGTAGCCATCGAGCGGATTGCCCGTGACTGCCGTCCATGCGTTTTCGTCCGTGTCTTTCTTAGTTTTATCGGTGCGTTTGAGCACGACGGCGAAGGTCGTACCCGAACTAATGGGTTTGTCCTTATTGTCTTTTATTTCTTTGCTAAGGGAAATGGTCTCCTTGGCAGCCAGATAGCCGCCGTTCAGCCACATGCGGCTGCCCGTCCATTGCGTTTTGCCGTCGGCCATGGTGACCGTCGTTTGCGGTGCAACCACCACACCACCCGAGCCACTCGCCGCAGCTTGCTTGTACTGCAGGTGCAGCTCGCCTGGCGTTGCGGTGGTCGACGAGGTCAGGCTCGAGCGGTACCCCTCGGGCAGGCCTGTCTCTTTGAGTACAAAGTAGTCGTGTCCCTCAGCATGCTCTTCGTCGAACGAGAGAACAGAACGGTTCGGCTTCAGAAGTACCAGCTGGCCATTGTTGTCCGTCGTGCCCTGGGCGATGGCCTCGCCTTGCGCATTCCAGTTGTCATCCGACTGATACAGTGCAAACTTGGCACCCTGGACTGCCTCGCCGTTCTGATTGACTTTCGCGACCTCGGACGACGGCAGGGTGGTGAGGTTGAACTTAAGCGACATGTTCGATGCACCAGCGCCGCGCTCCAAATAGAAGAAGCTCAGCGTGTGCTTGGTGCTATCGCGGAAGGTGTTGTCGGAGAAGTTGGAGGTATCCGCACCAGCGGCTTTGAACATGTTTAGGATGGTGGTATTTTCAATTGTCTTTTCTTTATCGTTTGCATTGTCAATATGACCAACATGCACGGCACCGGTGGCGAAGTTAATCTCGAGCGTCGCCTTCTCGTGGATGCCGCCCAGATCGCCCACGAGTACGTCATCGATGTACACCCAGACGTCGTCGTCACCCGAGAACTCAAAGATCATGTCCTCGCCTTTGGTGGTCTTGCCACCGTTAGGCTGGACAAACTCCGTGGTCATGGACATGCCAAAGTGGTGGTTAAGGTTCGTGCTTCCGTCAACGATCTTTTTGGGCGAGAGCTTATTGCCCTGTTCGTCGAAAACATTGTCAGCCGAGTCAAAGGGAAAGAATTGGCCTAGATTGGTTTCGCTATCAGCACTTCCCTTATATACGCCCGCGGAGTCATAGACGTTAAAAGAGTTCGTTGTGGAGTTGTACGCGGCATAGTTGCCATCAGAACCATACGAGTCGTAAACGTAATAGCCATTCTCAAGTTGGAAGAGACCCTGTACGTTGTTGTAAACGGCCTTACCGTTCTGCTTGCCATTTGCTTGGCTGTCATTGTTAAAGAGATAGGCCAGCGACTCATCGGTGTAGTTAACACCCTGGCCTTGGGAGGTGTGGGTGCCATTGTTGATTGCCGGATAGCCATTTACCAGCATGTTCTTTACAAATGAAAGACGTCCAAAACCGTTGATATTGCTTCTACCCGTCCACTTGTTAATGCCCGTACCGGCGCCGCCATTAAACTTGAGCTGATGGTCTTTATTGATGCCGGTGTTGTCATTCTCGTTGTAGTTGTTTACGTTGGCGGAATTGTCGTTATCGCCATCGACAACCCAGTAGTCGAACAGATTGACCGTGGTGCCGGTAGGATTCACCGTCTGCACGGTATGGTCGCTCACGGCAGCCGACGCGCTCGTCGCGCCAAACATGAGCGCGCACGCCGCCAGCGGGACGGCCAAAACCCTCAGGACACGCTTGGCGGTATTGGTTTTCTTGCCAAAAGGCTTTAGCATTTCTCGAGCTCTCGCACACACGCGATTCATGAAGGCCCTCCCCAAATCCATGAGGACGTCAAGCAGCGGCTCGCTATATATGTGTGTCGTCCCCATCGATGCAAATATACGCCCCCCCCCGCGCAGAAACGCAAGGCAGGACATCGCTATATGCTTAAAATTGTAGCAATTTGGGTGACCCGAAATTTCGCCTCGGGTTGCCACTCAGGCTCAAAATCGAACCACTCGCGCCATCGACATGCCCCAGTAGGACAAATCGACCGGCAATCTTTATCCCCCACAACCCACAAAGTAGCTAATTTGGGACGTGTCTCTATAGTTTTGTCAACCGCGT